>Ga0068853_100001235_pt1 | contig 18260 bp, 10 predicted proteins | sample KBSCornC32_FD_65655 | JGI IMG/M metagenome (GOLD analysis project Ga0068853, IMG submission 65655) | Corn rhizosphere microbial communities from Kellogg Biological Station, Michigan, USA - KBS Corn C3-2 | ecosystem: Host-associated > Plants > Roots > Rhizosphere > Soil ...
TGAATCCCGGCGGGTCAGGCTGAGCGCAGGCGCCTCGTTTCGCAGACGTAGTACTGGAAGACGTGGTCGTCCTGGCGGGCCACGGTCTGCGTCACGGTCATGCCGGCTCCGACGAGGTCGATGGCGTCCACCAGGAGTGGGCTGTGGCCGAGCAGCACCATGGTGCCGCCGGGCTTCAGGCAGAAGGCCAGCCGGGGCAGGATCTGGCGGGCCTGGGCGGTGGAGACGACCTCGTTGTTGAGGAACCGCACGAACATGATGTCCACGCTCAGCGGCGGGACCGCCGGTTCCAGTGCGTCCCCGACGTGGACCCGCTCCAGGTGGGCGGCGGCGTAGTCCACCATCTCCTGGCTGAGGTCCTGGCCGACCGTGCGGATCCGCGCCGGGTTCAGGCTCGCGAAGTCGGCCAGGAAGCGGCCGGTGGAGCAGGCCGGGTCGTAGGCGACGACATCCGTGTCCAGGTCGGCGAAGCGCGGGCCGAACCGCGCCAGCGTGTAGCGACGGATGTGTTCCTCGCCGAGGTCGAGCTGGGCGGCCTCGTGGTCGTTGACCTCCCAGGCCTCGGCGACGACTTCCTGACCCAGCTCGCGGTGCCGGGCGAAGGGGTGGGTCAGCTCGGTTTCCGGCGTGATGGCGTCGAACGCGGCCCGGCGGCCGGCCTCGTCCAGCGGCCGGAAGCCGACCCGGACGTCGGCGTCGGAGGTGCGCACCGAAGTCAGCGGGCCGAGCACGTTGTGCCAGTGGACGCGGCTGCAGAACAGGCCGGGCAGGCCGTGCTCGACGACGAGGTCGGAGATCGTCTTGGAGCCGACGTGCCAGACGTCGCCGAGGCGGAACAGGAACAGCCGCTCGGGGAAGTTGTGGTGCTCCTCGCGGATGACGTGCTCGCCGGCCCGCGCCCAGTGCGAGAAGTCGCCGGCCCGCATCGCCGCCCGGGCGTCGATCTCGTCCCGGACGAGGGTCGGGTCGAGAGGCCGTCGCTGGATCTGGTCGCTGTCCACGCGGCCACGATACGACCGGCGGCGGCCAGGCCCTGCCGTAGACCCTGACCGGGGTGGCGACGAAGCCAGTGGGCCGAGGTCACACAAAAGGGTGATCTCGGTCATGAGGTCCAGGACAGGCCGCACGTGGTTCGGTCCGCGGCCGCCGGACGAGTGCCACCCTCTGCTCGGCCGCCGTGAGGGGGTCTCCCGTAGGCGTCACTGGCGCCACGCTCCGTCCGATTCAGCTCGCCACGGAGGCCGCCCGCGCGTGCGGGCGCAGCGGCCCGGACATCGGGAAATGGCCCTTGACCTGGGGATGGGCGCACTCCTGGACGGCCATGGAGAACTCGTGGAGATGCCGTTGATAGACCTTGGGCATGGTTGGAGCCGGATCGAGAGGAGAGCGCTTCCATCAAGTCCGGATCAAGAACCTGAACGAACGTGCAGCACTGGTCGGTTTTGCGGGCAGGATCGCGGGCCGGTCGCGCCACGGCCGCCGTCGAGCCCATAGGAACTGGCGGTGCCTGCCGAAGTGTGGCGCGGCGCCCTGCCTCCGTCCACTATGGACCTGCTGTGCAGCTGAGGAGGGTCGGCCGTGGGCGCACAACGGTTGTCGCACACCCGGGTGACGCGCGAACCACTCTTACGAGTGTGAAGCAGGTCACAAGGGCGAACCGGTTTTGTCGCTCGGTCGTGTGGGAAGCATGCGAAGTCGAAGAGCGGAAAAACTACGTAACGGAAACGGTACGACATTGTTGTGAAGTTCTTTCGACGCGCGTTCCCACTGTGATGAAGAACCGTTCGAAAGTTTCGTCCCAACTTCTGCTTTGTGCTACCCGGTAAGGAAGACCTGTGGACCAGTCACTACTGTGACGGTCACCGTGTAGGGAAGTTAGGGCACTTATCGGTTGCCGTAGGTGCCGGTAGTACAACAGTGTCCTAAAACCTCACATAGCATTTGACGAGCTTGCCGCCGCTAGCCCTGGAGCCAGACTGATGAGCATCGTGATCGTCAAACGATCGCAGCGCGTCGCCGGTCCCGCCCTGCCGACCGGCGAGGTGGAGCTGGCCGAGCCCCCCGTGCTCGGCGAGCCGGCCAGCCTCGACTTCGGCTCGGCCATGGTGTACCTGCCGATGGGCCTGGGCAGTGCGGCGATGGTGATGATGTTCTCGATCGCCGGCAGCTCCCCGACCGTGTACATGATGTCCGGGATGATGGGCGTCTCCATGGTCAGCATGAGCGTCACACAGTTGGGGCGCCAGGGTATGGAGCGCAAGCGCAAGATGCGCGCCGAGCGCCGCGACTACCTCCGCTACCTCGCGCAGCTGCGCGGCCAGGCCCGCGCCGCCGCCGACGACCAACGCGCCGCCTCCCGTTGGGACAATCCAGAGCCTTCCTCGCTTTGGTCGCTGGTGTCCGGCCCGCGCCTCTGGGAGCGCCGCGCCAGCCATGAGGACTTCGGCCGGGTGCGGATCGGCCTTGGCGCGCAGCGGGCCGCCCTGGAGTTCGTGCCGCCGCGCACTCGCCCGATCGAGGACCTCGAACCGCTGACGGCGATCGCGCTGCGTCGTTTCATCCGCGCCTACCGCACGGTGTCCGAACTGCCCATCGCGGTCGGCCTGCGCAGCTTCACCAGCGTCGAGTTCGCCGGCGAGGCCGGCCCGGTGCTCGCGCTCGTCCGCGCCATGCTGTGCCAGCTGGCCGTCATGCACTCCCCGGACGACCTCCGCATCTCGATCCTCACCGACGAGCCCGGCCGCGCCGAGTGGGACTGGTGCAAGTGGCTGCCGCACATCTCCCACGCGACCGCTCGTGACGAGGCCGGCCCGGTGCGCGTGGTGTCCGGCGACCACGACACCCTGATGGACCTGCTCGGCGCATCGGTCACCGACCGGCCCGACTTCGACCGCACGGTGCCGCCCGGCCCCAACGAGCCGTTCCACGTCGTGGTGGCGCACCGGGTGCACATCCCGGAGCACTCCCGGCTGCTCGACACCGGCCTGCGCAACGTGGTGCTGCTCGACGTCACCGGCGGCATGCACGGCGGCCCGGACGTGCTGCGCCTGACCGTGGCCGGCGAGCAGGTCGAGTTCCCGGCCGGCGACTCCACCGGCAAGGCCGACGCGGACCAGATGAGCGTGTCCGGCGCGGAGAACGTGGCCCGGCTGCTGGCCCCGATGCGCACCAGCGGCACCGTCGACCTGATCGACGAGCCGCTGGAGAGCAACTTCGACCTGACCACGCTGCTGGGCATCCGCGACGCCCGCGGCTTCGACGTGCAGCAGCAGTGGCGGCCCCGCCGCAACCAGCGGGCCCGGCTGGTGGTGCCGGTCGGCGTCACCGAGAACGGCGAGGTCGTCGAGCTCGACATCAAGGAGTCGGCGCAGGGCGGCATGGGCCCGCACGGCGTGCTCATCGGCGCCACCGGCTCCGGCAAGTCGGAGTTCCTGCGCACGCTGGTGATCGGCCTCGCCGCCACGCACTCCTCGGAAGTGCTGAACATGGTGCTCGTCGACTTCAAGGGCGGCGCCACCTTCATGGGCATGGACAAGATGCCGCACACCTCGGCGGTGATCACCAACCTGCAGGACGAGCTGCCCCTGGTCGACCGCATGCAGGACTCGCTGCAGGGCGAGATGAACCGCCGCCAGGAATTCCTTCGCCAGCACGGCTACTCGTCGCTGTACGACTACGAGAAGGCCCGCGCCGGCGGCGCGCAGCTGGCCCCGTTCCCGGTGCTGTTCGTGGTCGTCGACGAGTTCTCCGAGCTGCTGTCGTCCAAGCCGGAGTTCATGGACCTGTTCGTCCAGATCGGACGGCTGGGCCGGTCGCTCGGCGTGCACCTGCTGCTGGCCTCGCAGCGCCTGGACGAGGGCCGCATCCACCGCGTCGAGGGCCACCTGTCCTACCGGATCGCGCTGCGCACCTTCTCCGCCATGGAGTCCCGCAGCGTCATCGGCGTGGCCAGCGCCTACGAGCTGCCGTCCGCGCCCGGCCACGGTTTCCTCAAGATCGACACCACCAACCTGGTGCGGTTCAAGGCGGCCTACGTGTCCGGCCCGTGCCCGGACGCCCCGGACAGCTCGCCGGCCGCGCAGTCCAAGGTGGTCGGCGAGGTCGCGCCGTTCGGGCTGATGCCCGGCCGGATCCGCCGTCCCGAGGACGACGCGCCGGCCAGGACCACCGAGGAGGTCCAGCTGGAGTCGGCCGGCGACGGCGAGGACAGCTTGATGGACGTCCTGATCGACCGCCTCGTCGACCAGGGCCCGCCGGCCCGCCAGGTGTGGCTGCCGCCGCTGGCCGCCTCGCCCAGCCTGGACGAGCTGCTGCCCGGCATCGTGCCCGACCCGGTCCGCGGCATGACCGCGCTGGACCACCCGGCCACCCGCTCGCTGCGCGTGCCGCTGGGCATCGTCGACCGCCCGTACGAGCAGATCCGCGAGCTGCTGGTGGCCGACCTGTCCGGCGCCAACGGCCACGTCGGCCTGGTCGGCGCGCCGCAGTCGGGCAAGTCCACGCTGCTGCGGACACTGGTGCTGTCGCTGGCCCTCACCCACACCGCCGAGGAAGTCCAGTTCTACTGCCTCGACCTGGCCGGCGGCGGCCTGGTCTCGACGGCGGGCCTGCCGCACGTCGGCTCCATCGCCACCCGGCTGGAGCGCGACCGCGTGCTGCGCACCATCGAGGAACTGGCGCAGCTGCTGGAGCGCCGCGAGCAGATCTTCACCGAGCTGGGCATCGACTCGATGATCGCCTACCGGCAGGGCCGGACCACCGGCAAGATCAGCGACCCCAACGGCGACGTGTTCCTGATCATCGACGGCTGGGGCACGGTCCGGTCCGACTTCCAGGACCTGGAGCCGCGCATCACCGAGCTGGCCGCCCGCGGCCTGGCCTTCGGCCTGCACGTGGTGGTCGCCACCAACCGCTGGTCGGAGATCCGGCCGGCCATGCGCGACGTGCTGGGCACCAAGTTGGAGCTGCGGCTGGGCGACCCGATGGAGTCCGAGCTGGGCGCCCGGGTGGCGGCCCGGGTGCCCGAGCAGGCCGGCCGCGGCCTGACCAGCGCCAAGTTCCACTTCCTTGCCGGCCTGCCGCGCATCGACAGCTCGTCGGCCACCGACGACCTGACCACCGCCACCAAGGCGGCCGTCGAGGAGATCGCCACCTTCTGGGCCGGCCAGGCGGCGCCCGAGGTCCGGCTGCTGCCCAACAAGCTGCCGGTCGCCGACCTGCCCGCGCCGCAGCCCGAGGCCGCCCGCTTCGCCATCGGCCTCGACGAGCAGCGCCTCCAGCCGGTGTGGCACGACTTCGACATGACGCCGCACCTGTCGGTGTTCGGCGACACCGAGACCGGCAAGACCAACATGCTGCGGCTGATCGCCCGCAACGTGATCACCCGCTACAGCCCGACCGAGGCGCGCATCCTGCTGGCCGACACCCGGCGGCAGCTGCACGAGGAGGTGCCGGAGCCGTATCGGATCGGCTATGCCGTCGACCCGGACGCGCTGTCCGACCTGATCGGCAACGCCGGCGTGTCGATGACCCGCCGGATGCCCGGCCCGGAGATCACCCCGGACCGGCTGCCCAAGCGGGACTGGTGGACCGGGCCGCAGCTGTTCGTGCTGATCGACGACTACGACCTGTTCGTCAGCGGCGGCGGCATGGCGTCCCCGATGCAGCCGCTGATCCCGCTGCTGGCCCACGGCGCCAGCATCGGGCTGCACGTGGTCATCGCCCGCAGCACCTCCGGCGCGATGCGGGCCATGATGGACCCGCTGCTGCGCCGCATGTGGGAGCTGGGCAACCCGGGCGTGCTGCTCAGCTATCCCAAGGAAGAGGGCAAGTTCCTCGGCGAGGCCAAGCCGCGGCAGCTGCCGCCGGGCCGGGCCCAGCTGGTCACCCGACGTGACGTGCGTCTCCTGCAGACCGGGATGGCGTGATGCCGAAACCGCGTCACGACACCGAACCGAGCTTGTCTCACCACTACGGATCCACGACAGGAGCGACGTCAGCATGAGGCCAACGGACGCGATCGGCGCCGACGCGTCGTTCCCGGCCATGCCCCACGGGCAGATGGTGGCCGTGTCGGACTCCTCGATCGACCAGATTCCCCTGGGCGCGGGCGGATCCGGCCCCGCGGACCTGTGCCGGATCACCGTGCACGGCCCGGACGGCCGGGCCGACCTGGCGATCCCCAGCGCCGCCACGTTCGGGCTGCTGGTGCCGGTGCTGGCGCGGCACGTCAACCGCGGCCAGGACACCGGCCGGGACTGGGTGCTCCAGCGCCTCGGCGAGCGGCCGCTGGACCTGGACGCCACCCCGGAGCAGGCCGAACTGCACGACGGTGACGTGCTCTACCTGCGCGCCGCCGAGGCCCCGATCCCGGAGCTGACCTACGACGACCTCGCCGACGGCGTCGGCGACGCCATCGCCGCACGCCCGGACCGCTGGACCCCGGAGTCGACGCGCCGCACGATGATCGGCCTGGCCGTGCTGGCCGCGTCCGCGCTGGGCGTGGCCACGTTGCTGGCCGGCGGCCCCGGCGGGCTGCTGGCGCTCTACTGCGGCGTGATCGTGCTGGCGCTCGGCGGCGGTGCGGTCGCCATCAACGCCGTCGCCGACGACAAGGCACTGTCCTATGTGGGCGGTGTCGCCGCCTGCGCGTTCGCCGCGGCCGCCGGCCTGATCGGCGCGCAGGACACCGCCAACCTGTTCGCCCCGCAGCCGTCCGGGGTGCTGCTGGCGGGCATCTGCGTGGTGCTGGTCGCCGGCGCGCTTGCCGCCGCGACCCGGGGCGGCGTCGCCATCTACGGCACCGCCGGCCTGCTGGGCATCTGCGCGATCCTCGGTTCCGTGCTGCGGACCGGCACCTCGGCCGACACCCCCGGCGCGGTCAGCATCGTCGCGGTGACGCTGTTCCTGTTCGCCACGTTCGGGGCCCGCGTCGCCGCTCGGCTGGCCCGCCTGCGGGTGCCGACCCTCCCGCGCACCACCGACGAGCTCCAGCAGGACATCGACCCCGCGCCGGCGTCGATGATCGCCGGCCGGTCCGCCCTCGCGGACGGCTACCTCACCGCCGTGATCGTCGCGTCGTCCGTGCTGGCCCTGGTGGACAGCGTGGTGCTGATCGGCGTGGACGGCTGGATCGGTGTGGTGCTGCCGCTGGTGTTCGGGCTGGCCTGCCTGCTGCGGGCCAAGTCCCTGCTGTCGGTGTGGCAGCGCGGTGCGACCGTCTGGGCCGGCGCCCTGATCATCACCGCGGTCGTCATCGCGTACGCCTTCTCGCTGGCCCCGGTGGGGCGCATCGGACTTCTGGTCGGCGTGGTGCTGATCGTGGCGATGCTGGTGATCGGCGGCTGGCGGCTGCCGCAGACCCGGCTGCTGCCGATCTGGGGCCAGGTCGCGGACATCGCCGAGCTGTGGACCGCCATCGCGCTGGTGCCGCTGCTGCTGGTCGTGCTGGACGCGTACCACTTCTTCCGGGCACTGGCGGGCTGAGGCATGCAGACTCGACGCGATCACGTCCAGGCGTACCAGTTCGTCGCCTCCCGCCTGGCCAGCGCCCTGACCACCGGCGACCCCGGCCGCGGCGAGCCGCCGCTGCGCCGCTCCTCGCTCGGCCTGATGTGGGGCGTGCTGGTGGCCGTGCTGCTGTGCGGCGGGTTCGCCATCTACGGCCTGATCAACCCGGGCGGCAACTACGACTACAAGAAGCCCGGCGCGATCGTGGTGGAGAAGGAGACCGGCAACCGGTACCTCTACATCAACGGCACGCTGTACCCGACCCTGAACACCGCGTCGGCGATGCTGTTCTTCGCCGGCACCAACGTCAGCGGCACGTTCACGCCGGTGTCCCGCAACTCGCTGGTCGGCGTGCCGCACGGCCGTTCGGTCGGCATTCCGGGCGCGCCGGACTCGGTGCCCCAGGCCAAGGACATGCTGCCGCCGCAGTGGTCGCTGTGCGCGGCCCCGGGCGCGGACGAGCCGTCCATGCGGGTCGACGTGGACCCGAACACGGCGGCCAGCCCGATGCCGGCCGACGCCAAGTTCCTCGTGCAGGGCCAGGACCACATCAACTACGTGGTGTGGCGCAACACGATCTACCCGATCGGCTCGCACAACGCGTTGGTGGCGCTGGGTTTCGGCGACACCGCGCCGGCGCTGGTGCCGACCGTGTGGATCCACCAGCTGCACCAGGGCCAGACCCTGGACGCGCCGGTGGTCGAGGGCACCGGCCAGGCCGGACCCTCGGTCGACGGCCAGGCCACGAAAATCGGCGACCTGGTGGACACCAGCGTCGGCGGCGAGAAGCAGACCTACGTGCTGCGCAAGGACGGCGTGGCGCCGGTCAACGACACCGCGCTGGCGCTGCTGCTGGCCAAGCCCGGCGCGCACCAGCCGCGCGACATCACCACCGCCGGCCTGGCCGAGCTGCCCGAGTCCAAGGACAACTCGACGCTGCAGGGCATGCCGAACATGGTGACGTCCAAGACGTACACGGCGGACAACGCGGCGGTGTGCGTGCGCCAGAAGTCCAGCGGCGACGCGGTGAGCACCGGGTTCCTGGTCACCGAGCAGCTGGCGGTGCCCGCCGGCCGGATCACCATGAACGTGCCGGCCGGCCGCGGCCTGATCGCGGTGGCCGAGCCGGCCCCGCAGCAGTCGGACAAGCGTGTGTACTACCTGATCACCGATCTCGGCGAGAAGTTCCGGGTCGCCCAGCAGGCCTTCGGCCCGCTCCAGATCGGTGGCACCGCGGTCGGCATGCCCAAGGAGGTGCTCGACGCGATGCCGTCCGGGCCCGACCTGGTGATGGGCCCGGCCGTGTTGGCGGCGAACACCCGAGGAGGGCAGTGACATGGCGCTGGGCACGAGGCTGCGCACCTGGGCGGTCGGCAAGCCGGACTCCGTGACGATGCCGCAGGTCGCGTGCGTCGACGCGGGACACGCGATGCTGCTGCACATCGAGGGTCACCTCAACCCTCGCGCGCTGGCCTTCGCCCGCACGATCGCGGCCGACCCCGAGCACACCGTCGTCGTGGCGGACGTGCCGCCGGACGGCCCGATCGAGCTGTGGCACGCCGTCGCCGCGCTGCTGGGCCGTCGTCGTGGCGGCTACCGGCTGGTGTTGGGCAAGCACTCCCGCGACGCCGCCGTGATGACCGGCCAGTGGCTGGCGGAACGGCTCAACTGCCCGGTTCTCGTGCCCGACGGCGACGTCGTGATGGCCCCCGGCGGCGCGCTGTTCAGCTCGGCGCTGCAAGGCGTCGGCTGGGTGCGGTTCCGTCGCGGCCGCGCGCCGCAGCACGACTCGCGCCGCTTCCCGATCCCGGACTGGACCTACCCGGGCACCGAGCAGGTGTGGCAGCCCGGCCCGATCAGCGTGGTCGAGCCGCTGCCGGCCGGCGTGTGGATCCGGCCGCTGGAGTCCGCCGACGACCAGCGGGCGCTGCTGATCTCCGGCCTGGTGCCCAACCGCGACGAGCTGATCGTCGTGCTCGGGTCGCCGAACTCGCGGCCGGTGCCGATGGCCGAGATCGCCCGGTTCTGCCACTCCGTGCCGCCCGAGCACCGCGCCAAGGTCCGCTTCCTCCAGTACGGCCCGGTCGAGGTGCTGCGCGCCTCCGTCGGGCAGGCGCTGGCCGACCAGCTCGGCGCGCCCGTCACGTTCTACGCCGGCATGCCGTCCGCCGAGGGCACGCTGCACGTCGTGTCGCCGGAAGGCGACCTCGGCTGGCGCTCCTTCGCCCGTGAGCTGCGCTACCTGCCGCGGGCCGCGGCCGCCGGCCGGATCCTGCCGCCGCAGCTGGTCGCCCACGACAACCCGATGCCCGGCGCCGCCGAGCTGTCGCCCGGGGTCTACTGGTACGCCAGCGACGCCGTCGTCGAGGTCGTCCAGAGTGGACTGTGGCTGCGGCCGCCGGTCGCTCCGGTGAACGCCGACCACGTGCGGACAGCGCCCATCGACTCCCGGTTCGCCGCCGTCGTGTTCGACACCTCCTCGCGAGACCTCACCAACCGGATGCAGGCGCTGGCCGACGAGATCCTGGCCACCATGGATCCGGCCATGCGCCGGATGTTCCGCGCGCTGCCGGCCGCCGTGCTCGTCAGCAACAGCCACCACGTGCCGGTGCTGCCGGCCCGGGGCATGGTCGTCGAATCCGTGCCGGGCCGGTGGAGCTCGGAGTCCGTGCGGCTGCCGGCCGACCACGGCGTCGAGCTGATGGCCCCGCGCCTGTCGCTGCCGGCCCTGCCGTCCGGTCCGGTGGACGCCCCGACCGAGGCGACCGCCGTCGTGTCGGCTGACATGATCGTGGACGCCGACGTCGTCGAGGGCGACGAACTGGACTCCCCGACGATCTCCGCGCCGTACACGGCGCCGGCGCCGGCCGAGCCGGTCGCTCCCGAGCCCGCGCGGCCGGCGATTCCCCTTGCCGACACGGACATCGTGCTGGAGTCGGCGGTCATCGGCCTCGCCGGCGGCATGGTCGACGACGAGCCCGTCGTCCCGCCGGCCGCGGTGACCGAGGCGCCCGCTCCGGTCGCCGGTCCCGTCGCCGCCGTCGCGGAGCCGTCCGCCGCGACCGCCGAGCCGGTGGCTCCCGTCGCCGAACCGCCCGTCGCCATGCCGGTGGCCGGTCCGGCCGTGGCCGTCGAACCGCCCGCCGTGGTCGAACCGGTCGCCGCTGCTGCCGTGGCCGCGCCGCCCGCCGCCGCTGCCGTCGCCGAGCCGCCGGTCGTCGAAGACGTTGCCCCGAAGCCGATCGTCACCGCCGCGGTGGACGCGCCCCCGGCGGCGATGCCGACGGGGCTGAGGCTGGAGTCCTCGGTGCCGGACTTCGGCATCGACTTCGCCGCCATCGCGGTGCCGGCGCCGGCCCCGAAGACCGAAGCGCCGAAGACCGAAGCGCCGAAGGTCGAGTCCGTTCCGCAGCCCGACGCGGCCGCGATCCTGGAGCCCGAGCCGCTGCCGGAGCCGACGCCCGCCGTGGCGCCGGAACCCCAGCCGGTCGCCGTCGCGGAGCCGGAGGTCGTCGCCGTCCGTGCCGTCGCGGTGCAGCCGGTGCCGGTGCCGGGGGCGTGCGCGGTGCCGCCCTCCCGTGGCCTGACCGAAGAGCGGGCCTGGCTGCGCAAGACCCTGAACTCCCAGTACGACGTGGCCGCCAGCACGGTGTCCCGGATGCTGTCGCAGGTGCCGGGCCTCCGCGTCGGCATGCAGGCCGACGAGGTGCTGGCCGACCTGGTCGGCGTCCGCGTCTACCTGACCGGCGACAGCGCCGGCCTGGACGAGGCGGTCCGCTCGGCCGCTCCCGGCCCGCACGTGCCGCTGGCCCGGGTCGTCACGTCCGGCCTGAAGCGCCTGCCGTCCTACCGCGGCGCGACCCAGCTGTGGGCCGCGGCCGGCGAGTCCGAGCTGGACTGGTACCGCAATCGCCTGCTGGTCAGCGAATGGGCCTTCCTGACCGCCACCGTGTCCGGCCGGCCGGCGATGGCCGGCGAGGTGGAGTTCCGCGTGTGGTCGATGACCGCCCGCCGCACCCAGCTGATCGACCCGTCCGTGGCCGACCAGGTGCTGTTCGTGCCGGGCACCAACTTCAAGGTGCTGGAAGTCCGGGACGAGCCGAACCCGGTGGTGCTGCTGCGCGAGCTGTCCACCGCCGAGATCGGCGAGGACGGCCAGGTCAACACCGGCCGCAGCATGTTCGACGACCTGGCGCTCGGCGGCCTCGACCAGGCCGCGCAGGCGTGGGCCCAGGTCGCCGGGGCCCAGGTCGCAGGTCCCGCCGGGACGCGGCCGACGGCCAGCGCCCCGCCCGGACTGCTTTCCACCGCCATGGAGAGGACGAGCGCATGACCCGGCAGGTTCTCGAGGTGCCGGGCGCCTTCCGCACCATCGCGGAGGCGCTGGCCAAGGCCACCGACGGCTCGGTGATCAACGTCGCCGCCGGCCGGTACGAGGAGTCGCTGGCCATCACCGGTGTGGTGACCATCAGCGCCCAGGACGGCCCCGGCACGGTTCGCCTGCACGCCACCAAGGGCAGCACGCTGGTGGTCGCCGGCGGCGCCGTGCAGCTGTCCGGTCTGGACATCACCGGCGACGACGCCGAGCTGCCGGTGCTGGACGTCCGGCACGGCGAGGCGGCGCTGGACAACTGCCGGGTCGGCGGCGCGGCCTGGACGGCCGTGCTGGCCCGGCAGACCGGCGTGCTGGCGATGCGGCAGTGCCGGGTGCAGAACCCGACCGGCGCCGGCGTCGTGGTCACCTCGGTGGGCAACAGCTCCGTCGAGGAGACGGTGATCGCCGAGGTCGGCTCGTCGGCGATGGTCGTGGCCGAGAGCGGCCGGGTGCAGGTGCGCGGCTGCGTCTTCGACCACGTCAAGGGCAACGGCCTGTGCGTCAACGGTTCCGGGGTCGGCCAGATCGTCGACACGAAGATCGTCGGCAGCGGCAAGCCGGCGGTGGTGATCGAGCAGGACGGCCGGGCCGAGCTGACCCGGGTCAGCATCACCGAGAGCGCCAGTCTGGACGCCTACCTGACCGGCGCGGGCACGGTCACCATGACCGACTGCACGTTCAGCGGCTCGGGTGGCCAGGCCGTGCACATCGCCAACGGTGCGAAGCCGACGCTGAGGGGCTGCACCTTCACCGGCGCCGCGCGCCAGGGCGTGCACGTGACCGGCGGCGCCTCGCCGGTGATCGAGAACTGCACCATCAGCGAGAGCCCGATCGGCCTGCTGGTCGACGCCGCCGCCGACCCGTCGATCAGGATGCTGACCGTCACCAAGGCCGACCAGTCGGCGGTGTTGGTCAGCGGCGGCGGAAAGCCGCGCATCGACGGGCTTTCCGTGGACGGGGGAGTGCGGGTCGTCGACTCCGCCATCGACCTGCGCCGCGCCGTCATCGAGCTGGCCAACGGAGTCGGTGTCGCGCTGGAGGGTTCGTCCACCGGCCGGGTCGACGAGCTGCGGGTGCGCACCACCGCCGCCGCGGGCCTGCTGCTGACCGGCCAGGCGCGGGCGACCGTGAGCTCGGCGGCGGCGCTGGGCTGCCCGATCGAGATCGGCTCCGGCAGCGTGCTGACGCTGGAGGCCAGCGAGGTCACCGAGGTCAGCGGCGCCGGCATCGTCGTCGCCGACGGCGGCACGCTGCGTGCCACCCGCTGCCGCGTGCACCACAACTCCGGGCCGGGCATCGACGTCCGGGGCAGCGGAGTGTCCGAACTGGACTCCTGCGAGATCTTCGACAACGAGGGCAGCGCCCTGCCGGCCCCGTCCACGCCGCCGGCCGCCCCCGCGGCTCCCGCGCCGGCCCCGGCCGCGAGCGCCCAGCCGGCCGCGCCGGCCGCACCCGCCGCGGCTCCGGCGGCCGCCGCCGACCAGGGCGAGGAGCAGGCCGGGCACCGCGGCGAGGGCCCGCTGGCCGACCTGCACAGCCTGGTCGGCCTCGACTCGGTGAAGGCCGAGGTCACCGGCCTGATCAACCTGAACCGGATGGCCCAGCGGCGGGAGCAGATGGGCCTGCCGATGCCGGCGCTGAGCCGGCACCTGGTCTTCGCCGGCCCGCCCGGCACCGGTAAGACGACGGTCGCCCGCCTCTACGGCTCGGTGCTGGCGGAACTGGGGATTCTCCGCCAGGGCCATATGATCGAGGTCGCGCGGCAGGACCTGGTCGCGCAGTACATCGGCGCCACCGCCATCAAGACCACCGAGGTGTTCGAGAAGGCGCTCGGCGGCGTGCTGTTCATCGACGAGGCGTACACCCTGACCAGCCAGTCCGGCGGCTCCGGCCCGGACTTCGGCCAGGAGGCGGTGGACACCGTCATGAAGCTGATGGAGGACCACCGCACCGACATCGTGGTGATCGTCGCGGGCTACACCGACCAGATGGAGCAGTTCCTCGCCTCCAACCCCGGTATGGCCTCCCGGTTCACCAAGACCGTGGAGTTCCCCAACTACACGGTGGACGAGCTCGTCACCATCGTGCGTGGCATGGCGGCCAAGCACTACTACGAGCTCGACGACGACGTGCTGAACGCGCTGCACCGGTACTTCGACAAGACGCCGAAGGGCAAGACCTTCGGCAACGGCCGGGTGGCCCGCCAGCTGTTCGAGTCGATGATCTCCACCCAGGCCTCCCGGCTGGCGACCTCCGGCGGCGCGGACAACGAGCTGAGCCGGTTCGCCCCCACCGACGTGCCGATGGCCGAGGGCGACGACGGCACCGACACGCCCGACGACAACCTGCCGCCCGGCCCGAGCGCCCGCCGACTGTCCACAATGGTCGGTCAGCAGGCCGTGAAGGACGCGTTGCTGGCCCGGTTGACCGGACTGCTGGCCCTGCATCGGCGGCGGCAGCCGCTTGGCGGGCTGGCCAACATGGTGTTCGACGGCCCGGTCGGCAGCGGCCGGCGCACCATGGCCCGGCTGTTCACCCGCTCGCTGGCCGAGCTGGGGCTGATCGCCGCCGGCGCGGTCGTCGAGCTGCCGCTGTCCGGCCTGCCGTGCAAGTTCGACGGCCAGGCCGAGATCCGGGTGCGGGCCGCGGTCGAGGCGGCCGCGGGCGGCGCGCTGCTCGTCGACATCGACCCGCAGTTCCTGCAGCGGTCGGACGCCGAGAAGGGCCGCGTCGTCAACGCGGTGCGCGAGGTGCTCGCGGCGGCCCCGGCGGAGACCGTGCTGTTGCTCGTGGGGCAGCAGCAACTCATCGGCGCGCTGCTCGGCCGGACCGACCTGGCCGGTCGGTTCGCCGAGCACCTGCGCTTCACCGACTACCCGCCGGCCGAGAGGGCCGAACTCGTCGTCCGCTGGTGGACCGAGAACGGTTGGCAGGCGGGGGAAGGCGTCGCCGCGATGCTGACGGCCGGTCTTGCGGCCGGCGGTGTCCGGGACGCGCACCAGCTCGCCGCGGCAGTCGCGGCGGGCACCACCTCAAGGACGGTCACCACGGCCGACCTCGACGGTGCCAAGCCGTCGGTCGAGGAGCGAAAGGCGGTGCCCGTGCCGGCGTGAGCCGGACCGGACACCGAAACCAACCCAACGTGGTGACCTAGCGCACCACCAGCTGTGAGGAGCGAAGCCACATGGCGTCGTCGATTTCCAAGATCGATCTTGCTGGTCTTTCCGGGACCGCGCAGAGCCAGCAGGAGGCCGTCGACTCGGTGCAGAGCGACCTGCAGCGCGTCATCAGCGAGTGCGACTCGCTCGCCGCCGCGTGGACCGGCGACGCGGCCACGCTGTTCCAGGACGCGATGAGCAACTTCCAGGAAGGCGCCAACAAGGTGCTGTCCACCCTGCGTGAGATGCAGGAGAAGATGGTCAGCACGCACAGCAACTTCAGCGGCACCCACGAGAACATCAACGTGGTGGCGCGCGGCACGACCAGCTCCATGGGCGGCCTGCAGGGTCTGTGACCCTCCTTCCCCCGACCTGAACGAACCGAGAAGAGAGAAGACGATGGCCGACTACTCCATGCAGCTGGACACGACCCCGCAGATCGGCGAGGCGCTCCAGGGCATCGCCAACGAGCTGACCCAGGTCGGCGAGGCGCTGGTCAGCGCGATCAACTCGCGGCTGGCCGACACCGACGGCGCCACCAAGGACCAGTTCATGCTGGTGCAGCAGCACTACAACCAGGCGCACGAGGAAATGACCCAGAAGCTGCAGCGGGCCCAGCACGACCTGATGCAGATCCACGAGCTGATCACGCACGGCGAGAAGGTCGGCACGCAGACCTGGTCCTGACCCCTGGAGGTCGACAATGGGTGGCTACGGAGATTTTGTCAGCGGCAAGGGCGATTCGTCCTCGTCGTCGAAGCCGGGTCTGACCAACTGGGACCCGAACAACACGCCGCCGCCGGTCACCGGCGGGGGCCCGACCAACCCTGACGGTTCGCCGTCGCTGACGCCGCCGAACGTGCCCGGCAAGGGCCACGGCAGCAGTGGCACCACGACGGTGAGCACGCCGTCGATGAAGATCTTCGCCGACAACATCGGTCAGCTCATCGAGCCGCTGAACAAGGCGCTGTCGTACGTGCAGAGCATGCCGAAGGTGCAGGCGGGTGACTTCAACACCGGGCACGTGATCAAGACGATGCTCACTGGGGACTCCGGCAACGGCATGCTCCAGTCCGGCTTCGAGACCGTGCTCAAGAAGTGCGTCAAGTCGGTCACTGACACCCACGAAGCGGTGCTCAAGCTGGCCAGGGACTACGAGAACATCGACGACCTGAACAAGGTCACCGGCCAGCAGCTGTCGCGGGCGATGGGCGACGTCGGCTCCGACATCACCGCGGTCGGTTCGGCCGGTTCCAAGTTCGGCGACGGCTCGTAGTGCCGACCGGCCGTCCGTCCGGAGTGGACGGACGGCCGGCTGTGCCCACGTCCCGCTGAGATCAGAGAAGTGGAAGAGCCATGGCGGATCCGAATCCGGACAGCAACAACCCCGGCGAGGGGACCCCGGATGATTTCACCCAGTGGGACTGGCACAAGATCATGACGGCGGTCGTCGGCGCCTACGGCAACAACACCAACAGCGGCCTGTCCGACCCGAGCACCCTCTACACCGCGGCCAACACCCTGGAGTACGTGAAGAACACGCTCCAGATGGTGGCGCAGAGCATCAAGGACCAGGCCGACGCCCTGTCCTACGGCGACGACGCGCCCTGGAAGGGCGCGGCCGCCGGCCAGTTCAACCAGATGATGTACTCGCTGGGCCAGAACATCCACGCCAACGCGCAGGTGCTGGCCGGCGACGTGGCCGGGGACGACATCCCGAACCAGGTGTACGCCAGCGGCCAGCACCTGGCCACCGCGATCAACACGCTGCACGCCATCGACCACTGGTACGCCGACCAGGCGATCAAGATGGGCGCCCATGTGGTGGACGGCGTGGTGATGGTGCACGAGAAGCAGGAGGTCGTCGACGCGCTCAACCGCGACATGCGGACCGTCATCACCAACCTGTCCAACAACTACAAGGTCACCAACGACGGCTTCACCCCGCCGAGCACCGACAACAACCCGGGCCCGAACGACCCCAACAACAACCCGTTCGGCAACGGCAACAACAATCCCTTCGGCGACGGCAACAACCCGTTCGGGGACGGCAACAACCCCTTCGGCGACAACAACAATCCGTTCGGCAGCCCCGACCCGTTCAACCCCGGCGACACCAGTGGCGGTGGCAATGGCCCCGGCGGCAATGGCCCCGGTGGCAGCGACTTCACGCCGCCGCCCCTGCAGAACTTCGCGGCCGGCCCCGGTGACGGCACCGGTGGCCCAGGCCTCGGCGGCGGTGGTGACAGCGATCCGAGCCTGAGCGACTTCCCCGGTGGCGGCGACACCAGCGGTCTCGGCGGGGGCAGCGGCCCCGGCCTGAGCGACTTCAACTCGCCCCCGTTGTCCAACTTCCCAGGTTCCGGCGACAGCGGCACCGGTGGCCCCGGTGGCGACAGCGGTCTCGGCGGCGGCTCGGCCTTCTCGCCGCCGCCGCTGGCCAACTTCCCCGGCCTGGGCAACAGCGGTCTCGGCAACAGCGGGCTGGACAACAACCTCGCCACCAGCGGCCTGAACAACAGCAGCGACCCGTTCGCCGACGGCAGCGGCCTGGACACCAGCGGCCTGGACAACCCGGCGTTGAAGGACTTCCCGGGTCTCGGTGGCGGGGCCGGCGGTGGTGTCGGCGGTGGTGTCGGTGGTGGCGCGGACGGCCTCGGTGACGCCGGCGGCCTCGGTGACCTTGGCAAGAACCTGGTGTCGGACAACCCGGCGCTGCAGGGCTTCCCCGGCCTCGGCGACTCCGGCCTCGGTGGCGCCAACGGCCCCGGCAGCCAGGGCAACATGGGCTCCGGCATGCCGATGATGCCGCCGGGCATGGGCGGCATGGGCGGTGGCCAGGGCAACCAGAACAACCCGGTCAAGTCGGACGCGAGCGGCCTGCTCACCCCGACGGCGTTCCCCGGCGACCTCGGCGGCGGCTTCGACTCGTCCGGACTGCTCACCGGCGGCCCCGGCGCGCTGTCCGGTCTCGGCGGCGGACTGTCCGGTCTGGACGGACTCGACACCAGCGCCGGTGGTGGCGGTGGCGGCCTCGGTGGCGCGGCCGACCTGCCGTCGCTGCAGGGATTCCCGGGCGGCACCGATGTCAGCGACCCGTCGCTGGCCGGTCTCGGCGACGGCGGTCTCAGCACCGAGAACCTCGGCGGCGGCCAGCAGCAGCAGGCCGGCGGCCCCGGTGCGCCGGGCATGCCGATGTCGCCGGGCATGGGCGGCAT
>Ga0068853_100001245_pt1 | contig 18191 bp, 8 predicted proteins | sample KBSCornC32_FD_65655 | JGI IMG/M metagenome (GOLD analysis project Ga0068853, IMG submission 65655) | Corn rhizosphere microbial communities from Kellogg Biological Station, Michigan, USA - KBS Corn C3-2 | ecosystem: Host-associated > Plants > Roots > Rhizosphere > Soil ...
GTTGATACCGCCGAAGTCGGGCTGCAGTGCCAGGGCAGCATAGACGAGCTTGTAGGGCGGTGTTTTGGGGTGGACCGTTACCACTACCGAGTCCGACCTTACCTCCGCGCGGGAAACGGTATAGAGCACTACTTTGTAGTCGATCGTGTCCGCGAAGCCGCTGACCGTGATGCTGTCGGAGTAGTAGGAGGATTTTGTCTGACGGCTGGTCTTGCTGTTGATCTGGTAGTTGGCCTGCACGTAGAGGATGTTCTTCGAATCCGGAAGCGTGTAGGTGATATAGGCGCCGCCGTTGAAGCTGGCGACTTTGATATTGGAGATCACTCCAGGTTTCGTTTTGTCCGTAGAAGTGATGGCGTTGTAGTCGGAGGCCTTTTTGCAGGAGGCGACCACGAGGCAGATCACCGTCAGGACTATGAGCCATGATGGGGAAGGTTGCCGTTCTTTGAATATTGCTGATGCCATATAATAATGCGTTTATGTGTTTTTACCAGTAGGGGGTTTGGACGAGATTGGAATTGACCAGCAGGTCATATTTCTGGATCGGGAAGAGATAGTCTTTCAGTCCGAACTGCGGCTGATAGACGGTGTGCAGGTTGTAGTAGGCGGAGGTAGTCTTGGCCTGTGTCTGCACGCTCCAGCCGACGAAGGGTGTCGCGAAGAGATTCTGGAGCTCTTTCCATCTTCTGAGGTCCCATCCTGCCTGGCCTTCGAATGCGAGTTCTATCCTGCGTTCCTGGTGGATGATGTCTCTAAGGCCTTCCTTTGTAGCCGGTTTGGAGGGATTTCGCGAATAAGCGGACCATGCCTGCTGGACACCGGGGAGGTCGGCTCTTGCGCGTACCATGTCTATCCATTTATAGGCGTCGGCGGTGGGTCCGTTGGCTTCGTTGAGGCATTCTGCGTAGAGCAGCCAGAGGGCGGTCAGTCTCATGAAGGGCCATGAAAAGCCTTTCTGGACGAAGTTGCTGTTGGAGGATGCCGTCAGATAGGGAACCAGCTTTTTAGGCCAGTAGCCGGTGCTGTTATAGGATATCGGGTCGGTCGGCGATGCAGGGCCGTTGACGGCGTTGATGTAGTTGGGATTGTTGTCGTCGGTGTTGCCGAAGCCGAACCAGATGCTGCCGTCGAAGGCGACGTCGGCGTAGTATCTTTCTTCCCTGTTGAGGTTGCCCTTGTTGGTCGAATAGCCTTTTTTGACATAGTATCCATTGGCGTCGTCGCCCTGTACGACCTTGTATCGGTTCGGGTAGTCCCATGAGATGTCCTCGCTGATGGGTACGCCGTGGTTGGTGTAGAACAGTTCGGTCTCGCCCATCGGGACGGAGAAGTTGGAGAAGAAGTCATAGACTGTAGTGGCGTCAGAGGTAACCCGGGGGCAGGCCTGTATCTGGTAACCGAATCCTGGGTTGAGGGTCCATATCTGTTCGATGTTCCAGCTGTCGGTTACGGCGCCCTGGATATTCATGAGTTTTTTGGTCGAATCGCTCATATGCGTAATACCGCTCTGTGCCACGAACTGGTACAGGGCTGCTCCGGAAGCCTGGGCGGCGTCGATAGCGGCCTTACAGGCGTCGGCGGCCTTCTGCCATTTGGAGGCGTCGGGGCTGGCCGGGTAAAGGGGCTTGCCGCTGACGTCTTTTATGCTGACGTAGTCCGGGTTGCCGTTGAAAAGCGGGCTGGCCTGGGTGGCGAGGACCTCGGCTTTTACGGCGAGTGCGATGACCTGGGTGATCCTGCCGTCTTCTGTGATCGTGTTCATGATGGTCGGCGGGAGGTTGGGGATTGCTTCATCGAGCAGCCGGACGACGTAGTTGAAGCAGGAGTCGACGGGTTGCTGTTTTTGCCGTACCTGGTCGGAAGGTGCGTTGACCGGAAGCGCTACATCGGCGATGGGGATCGCGCCGTACATGCGGATCAGCCAGTAGTGGTAGTATGCTTTCAGGAATTTTGCTTCGGCTATCCATCTGACTTTGAGGTCCGGTGTAAGGTCACGGGCGGTATTTACGTTGTCCAGGAAGGTGTTGCAGAAGCGGATGGCCTGCCATATGTTGAGTCCCTGATTGTAGGCGTCCCAGTAGTTCATCAGCGGATTTTGGGCGTTCTGAAAGCCGCGCATCAGATTGAACCCTGCGTCCTGTCCGTTGCCGGGAAGGCTTTGGTTGGCGGGGAGGTCTGTGGGGATGATGACCTCGCCGGAGGCGGTGAAGCCTGGGTTGCGTACGACGTCGGCGAAGCGCTGCATTATGGAATAGCAGTTGCCGACGAGGTAGGATTGCGTTTCGTTGGCGTTGGCGAACGAGCTGTTGAGGGTTGCTACGTCGTCGGGTGTGACGTCGAGGTATTTTTTGCAGGACGTTACTGATAGTAGCAGCGCTGACACCAGCAGTATTTTATATTTCATCATTATAATGATTTGTGCGGATTAGAAATTGAGGTTGAGGCCGACGTTGAATACCTTTTGGATGGGGTATCCGAAGCCCTGGCCGGCCATTTCAGGATCCCAGAGTTTGAAGGCGCTGAAGGTCAGCAGATTCAGGCCGCTGAGATAGACCCTTGCGTTCTCCATGTAGGCGCGCTTTACCCATCTGCGGGGAAAGGAGTAGCCGACCTCCGCTGATTTGAGGCGTAAGAAGCTGCCGTCGCGCATCCAGAAGGTGCTTTGCTGCTGGTTGTTGATCGCGTTAAAGGTGGACAGGCGGGGATAGAGCGCATATAGGTTCTGGTTGCCTTCGGACCAGTGATTGTCGGCATAGGCCTTCAGCAGCTGGGCGTTGTTGACGAAGGGAGCGGTTCCGTACACTCCGTTGGCGATGTCGGTGTTGGCTGTCGGGTTGATGAAGAAGGATTCCCTGGCCAGGCCCTGGAAGAAGGTACTGATGTCGAAGTTCTTGTATTGCAAGGAAAAGCCGAAGCCGTAGATGATCTGGGGTGTCTGGGGCAGGCCGATCGCTACCTGGTCGTCGCCGTCGACGATGCCGTCGCCATTGACGTCCCGGTATTTTATGTCACCGCCCTGGGGTGGGATGCCGTTGCCGAAATTCTGCGGCGGGGCATTCTGCGCTTCCTTGTCGTCGACGAATAGTCTTTCGGCGATGTAGCCGTAGGGCTGGTTGATCGGTTTTCCTTTTCTGTACTCATAGCCGTATTTGTATTGCGGCTCTTCGGTATATACGACCTTGTTGGAGGTGACGGTGAGGTTGCCCATTACCTGTGCGAGAAGGTCTTTTGATATCCGGTGGTTGTAGGTGAGGTTCAGGTCGAGGCCGTTGGAGGTAGCTTTACCCAGGTTGGCCTGCAGGTTAGCGTTGGCCGTATTCTCGATACCGACCGATACGGGTATATAGCCACGTGAGATCAGGATATCGTAGCGGGATTCGTGGTAGATCTCCGCGGTGATGCTGAGGTCTTTGGCAATGGTGGCTTCGATCGCGATATTGCTTTTTTTCGACCGCTCCCAGGTGACGTCGGGGTTGGGATAGGCCTGGATGGTCGTGCCGTATAGCGTAAACGCGTTGGTATTGCCGAAGGACGAATAGAACAGTGGGTTATAGTTGGGGGCGCTGCTGTTGGACTGGTTGTTGTCATCTGGCGTCACGCTCGAAAGGTAGAAGAAGCGCTGGCTTCCGATGTTGTCGTTACCTACGAGGCCGTAGCTGCCCCTTAGTTTGAGGCGGGTTATGACGTTGGCGATGCCGCCGTCCCAGAATTTCTCGTTGGATATCACCCAGCCAGCGCCGATAGTGGGGAAGAATCCATACCGGTGGTTGGGCGCGAATCGTTCGGACCCGTTGTACCCGAAGTTGAATTCCATGAAGTAGCGGCTGTCGAAAGAATAGGAAGCGCGGCCGGAAACGCCGAGATTCCTGTAGGGCAGAGAGCTCAGCAGGTCGTTTGCATCGCCGTACTGGGTCTGCTGGCGGGTACCGATGACGGTTGCGCCGACGGAGTGTTTGCCGAAGCTGTGGCTATAGTCGATAGTCCCCTGCAGATATAGATAGGTATAGACCGTCTTGGTGCCGGGGTAGTAACTGAGAAATTCCTGTGCGTCACCGGGCTTGTTGTTGAGCCAGTTGAGCGTGTAGAAACCGCTCTTTGGGTCGGAGAAACCGATGCCGTAGTAGAAGGGTTTGTATGAACGGGTCAGGTCGAAATAGGAGTAGCGGTTTGTGCTGAATATGCCGTGGAAGCTGAGGCCGGGGATAAAGTCCATTTTCTGCGTCAGCTCGAACTGCGCGGACATTCTCGACTCGGAGAAGCTCTTGTAGCCGTCCATCAGGTCGGCGTAGGGGTTGTCGAGCAGGCCGCCGGTGAGGCCGGGGTTGTTGCCGAAGAGGATGTGGTGGGTCAGCAGGTTAGCGCTGTCGGGTTTGTAGTACGGCGCGAAGGCTACGGGGCTTGTATGGAGCGCCTTGACGTAGAGGTCGGTGGAGAAGCCGTCCGTGCTGCTTGTTATCGGTCCGGTATAGTCATTGAAGTTGCCCCAGAGGCGGACTTCTGCTTCGGTGGTTTTTGTCAGGCTGAGGTTGATATTGGCCCGCAGCTGGTAGTTCTCGTACTTCATCCCGGAATTGAAGTTGTTGACCGGGTTGACCTGGAGAATACCGTTGTCTCTGGAATAGGACCCGGCCATATAGTATTTGGCCAGTTGCGAACCCCCGCTGGCGCTGAAGTTGGCGCGGTTGGTGGTCGTGCGGTCTCTGAACAGTGTGCTCATCCAGTCTACGGCGGGGAAGATATAGGGACTGCTACCCGGGGCGTGGTCGATCGTCTGCTGTGTATTGAATATATCGTTGGGAGTGAATGGGGGAGTTTGCAGTGGATTCCTTGTGGTGACGGCTTCGTTGAAGTTTTTCATATAGGATATCGGATCCGCCAGTTGAATCTTTTTTGTCGGCTCGGAGATGGAGGTCTCTGCGCGGACGTTGATCCTTGCTTTGCCTATTTTACCGTCTTTTGTCGTGATCAGTATGACGCCGTTGGCGCCGCGGGCGCCGTAGAGGGCTGCTGCGCTGGCGTCTTTCAGGATGGAGAAGGAGGCGATGTCGTCCACCTGGAGGCGGGCGAGGTCGCTGGCGCTGAGTTCGACGTTGTCGACCAGGATCAGGGGGCTGGCGCTATAGCCCAGTGTCGTGACGCCGCGGACGAAGAAGTTGGCGTTGTCGCGGCCGGGCTGGCCTGCGCGCTGGAAGGAGATCAGGCCTGCGACCCTGCCGGCGAGTGCGTTGGTAAGGTTGCTGGAGGGGATCTTTAACTCCGTCGGGTCGATGCTGGTGACTGATCCGACGACGGCCTCTTTTCGCTGTTTGCGACCGTATGCGGTGACGACGACGTCAGAGATATTGGCCGCGACGGGGTGCATCACGAGGGCTACTTCTTTTGTCGACTCTGTTATCGTCAGCCGTTGGTCGGTGAAGCCGACGTAGGAGAATTCGATAACTGAGCGGGGGCCGACGTCGAGGATGAATCTGCCGTGGCTGTCCGTGTAGGTGCCCGAATTCTTTTTGCTGGTGTTTACTACGCTTACGCCTGTCAGGGGTTTCCCTGTCGAGTCGACCACTGTACCGGTGACGGTAATGGGTTTCTGGGCGGATGCTGTAATAAAGGAGAGAAGGAGGAGAAGGAAAATGATTGGCCTACGGGGGGATAGCCGTTTGCGGCAATCGTAGAGATTTGTCATAAGCAAGTAACGTTTTAGTATTGGTTAGTGTAGGGAATAGCCTTTGGCCGTGGCTGTTTTCCGCGTCTGGCGCGGACTGTGGGCAGCTTTTGGCTGTTCTATACTATACTATACTACAAATATAGCCTTTTTCTGATGTGGTGCAAGTTTTTTTGCCGGGGGCTGTAGGAAGGGATCAGACGGCGACGGGTTGCCTGTTGTATTTAGCTTTATAATCCAAAGGGGATAAGCCAGTTAGTTTTTTAAAGACTTCTCTGAATGCCTTGTCGTCCGAGTAGCCGACTTCGAACATTACTTCAAAGATGGTCGTTCTTTCTTTTTCGAGGAGTCTTTTGGCGACTTCGATCTTTACGCGCTGGAGGTATTCCATTGGGGTGTTGCCTACGGCTTTGACGAAGCGTCTGTCGAAGTTGCGTCTGCTGATGGCCAGTCTGGAGGCCAGGTCTTCGAAGGAGATCTTTTCGGCGAGGTTCTCTTCGATAAAGGTTTGGGCTTTGCTGATGAGTTCGTCGCCGTGGTTCTTCTGGGGTTGGAAGATGGAGAAGGGGGACTGGGATGTCCTTTCGATGTCGATCTGAAAGATCTTCGAGCAGTGGATGGCGATCTCTCTGCCGAAATATTTTTCGACGAGGAAGAGGACCAGGTTGAGGAATGAGAAAGCGCCTCCGTTGGTATAAATTCTTGGTCCTACGGTGATGAGGCGGTCGGTATGGATGCCGATATTGGGGAATCGTTGTTTGAAATCGGAGGCGGTATTCCAGTGAATAGAGCAGGACTGTCCGTCGAGGAGGCCGGTCGATGCAAGGAGGAATGCGCCCGTGCAGATGGTGGCGATCTCGGCGCCGTTGTTGTATTGTTGTGTGATCCAGGCGATGAGTTCGGTATTGTTTCTGATCACGTTGTCGTAGTCATAAGCTATAGCGGGTATGATCAGCAGGTCGGTTTTCTTTATCTGGCTGACATTTATGGGATTGACGGAGAAGAAGCCGTCTTCGAGCTTAATTTCCTTTACGAAGCCTGCGATGCGGACGTCGATCATGGATGTGTTACCGAGCTTTTGCCAGTATTGGTTTGCGCGGGTCAGTATCTGGAATGTGCCCGTGATGCTGCTCAGGTTGACGTCTCCTTCGGGGACGACGATGGTGACTTGCTTCATTGAAGGTATTTGGGAAGAAAGTTACACTTTTTTGTTGTCCATATTGGCCCGGAGAGGGGGAGTTTTTTTGTTATTGTTTTTATTGCATGATGAATGTGATGGGGAACGATCGTTGTCCGCTGCGGATGTAGGCAATATATGATCCGGCGGTGAGGCTGCTGACCGGCAGGGTTGCGCCGTCGAGCTGTGAAAAGCGGTAGCTGGCCAGCACTTGTCCTGAATTGGAAATGACGTTGACGCTGCCGCCTCCGCTGACACCTGGTGCGCTGATATGCAGGATATCTTTTGCAGGAATTGGGTAGAGGGTCACCTGGCGGGGTGATGAGTCGAATACCAGGGTGACGACAGGGGAGTAGGATGAGACTCCCGAGGCATCGGTCATCAGGAGTCTGTAATAGTTGATGCCGTTGAGGGGTGAGTTATCTATGTAGCTATAGGCCTGGGAGGAGAAGCCGTTGCCGGCGGCGACCATGGTAGCGATCGGAGCGAATTGCGATCCGTCGGCGGACCGTTGAAGGGAGAAGTGGTCTTCACCGAGGTCGGCGCCGACCGTCCATTTGGCCAGGGCGGACGCGGTTGATTGCCTGATCACCGAAAAACTTTCCAGCGATATGGGAAGGACGTTGTTCTGGTTGTAGACAAGGGTATAATATCCAACAGGCAGGTTAGAGGCTTTTACCACCATCGAAACAGTATTGCCGGAGATGCCGCCCGGGGCAAGGTTGACAAGCTTATTGGTCCCGGTGGCGAATGTCCCGTCTGTTGCATTATACAGGATGCTGTAGTAGTACGCCGGATTTGGGGTTGTCCCGTTGTAGTCGTCAAAGTTAAAGGTCAGTGTGATGTTGCCGGAGCTATTGCCGCCGGAGGTTCTGACGTACCAGGAACGGTTCCATACGTAGCTATTGACCGGCACGTTGGAAAGGCCTGAGTTGAAGTTAACCGTATTGGTCTGGGCGTTGTGTGCGGCCATCACGTAGCCAGCTGTTCCAAGGAAATCCGAGCCAGTGGTACCGCTGCCGAATCCCAGTCCGTCTGTTGAGCCTGCTACATCGGTGAGAAAGTTATCGGTGCTGGTGGTATAGCCGATACCTACCAGGTTCTTATTCCACGTAGTTTTTGTCGGGGGGGTAAATTTGGTATATCCTGAGGCAGGAAGTATATTCCCTATTCCCCATTCTGTTGCTACATAATTCTCCATCAACAACCTTTGTGTGGTATTGGGGACTATGCTATAGGCTAAGAGTTCGTATACCGGGTCATTGTTGTACATTCCCCTGTTCAGGAATGTAGAGCTAATGGAGTAGGTGGCATTGGTAGCGCTCGCTGCCGCGGCGACAACGATATGGGTGGGGTTGACGGTAGCCAGACTCTGTACGCCATTTGTCCATTGTGTGGGTGTAGTTCCGGTATTGTATGGCCAGTCGTTGACGTTGGGACCGTCTGTATAGGTAAGTGCAGAAGGCGTGGCGCTCGCGTTGTACCGAATACTGAAGTCGGTGAGGGAAGGCGAGGAGAACAGGTACTGATAGCCGTTGCCGAGCATAGCTCGGGCGCTGACGATGGTCTGATAGGCGCCTGAGGGTCCGGTCATGTACTGGGTGTTATTCTGGAAAATGACGGCTCCAAGGCCATTGAGCTGATTGGTCTTGAAGACCGGCCGAATGCTGTTGGTACCCTGTACTGCATTGGATCCGTTGCCGCTCTTGTCTTTCCATGTCGCAATAGAACTATTATTGGCGGCCTGTGCACCTGTCGAGGTCAGCAAAGTAGTCGGGTCTGCTGCGGTCAGCCATAATTCAAGGTTTGCATTCCCAAGGCCAGCCGGGTAATAGTGTTGTGCGTTTGCTGTGAGTGCGAGCAATAAAATAGAAGCGAGAGGAAATAGGCTCTTCATGATATTGATTTAAGGGTCGATCGGTTGGGCTAGTCCAACAAGCAACTTAAAAGGTACAACAGTTATGCCTGTTTGCAGTTGTTTGATTTTCAAAAGACTTTACGATTGAGACATTCCCAAATGTGGAAACGGTGTCCAGGTATTGGGAGGTTTTGATTAATTGGAAAAATTCCCAGGCTGAATAATAATTCCATTTGTTTTTAGTTATATGCAAGTATCGTTGTTTAGACAGATACACTTAGTCCTGCATACCTCTGATATCATGACTGAGTTACCGTGATATGGTAGACAGCATCGGGATTGTAAGCTCCTGCTGAAAGCCGTATCCAGTGACCCTTTATGAAATATCTTATAATAGTAGCAGGGCTAATGGCAGTCCTTGTAAGTGATTCTTTTGGTCAGACAACGCAGTCGAGTGGAAACTGGAGTGATCCAAGTATCTGGTCGGGCGGTTCGGTGCCGGCGGCCGGCGGCACGGTGACTGTGAGTAATTCCGTCACTATTGATGGTAATCTCTCACCGACCGGCACGTGGACATTCAGCAGCAACGCCACTGATCAGCCCGGAGGTACTGCATATACGTTCAACCCGGCTGCGGGCAGCAACACGATCACCATCAATGCCAATGACGTGGTCTCCTTTGAGGGGGGGACTTCGGGTACACCCAATCAGTTCAACAGTGGGACGCTCAAGGTCTACGGTACGTTGATCCTCGGTTATACCGATTTCAACAATAGCGGGAATCTGAATATTACCATTGAATCCGGTGGGACGCTTATAATCAACGGAGATCTGACGAGCAAGAACAATAGCGGCACCTTTATCATCAACGGCGCGTTGATAGTAAACGGCAACTTCAATGCTTCGACCGGCAGCGTTACTGTAGGCGGTACCGGTACGATCAATACCACGGGGAAGATGACGTCCACAGGCGGCTCCACGATCTTCGGTACAACCAATGACTGTAGTACGGGTCCCTGCTCGGGCGGTTCATTGGTCTGTTCTTTTGCCAACAGGGTCACGCCTACGGGCGGTGTTGTCTGCACCGGGACTTCTCCGGGCACGCTAACGTCTACTAATACGGCTGGTTCTCCGACCTATCAATGGATGGCAAGTACGGATAATACCACTTATGTCAATGCGTCGGGGGTCAGCAATGCCCCGACCTATATTGTTCCCGCTCTTACGCAAACCACCTGGTATAAGGTGAAGATCACTTCGGGCGGATGCACCAGCATATCTCCTGAGGCAAAATTTACGGTCGTCACCGGAGGAGGCTGGCTTGGAGGGACGAGCACCGACTGGGGCACGGCAAGCAACTGGTGTAGTCTTTCCGTACCTACCAGCGCTACGGATGTTACCATCACCAATACCGGGTCTAATTTTATGCCGAGGATACTTGCGGGGGAGGCGGCTACTGCCAGGAATGTGACTATCAGCAATACTTCGCCGAGGTCATCGATCACTATCACGGCGAGCGGCACTGCTTCGCTGGCTGTCTATGGGGATCTGATGAATAACGGCGTATTTACCGATAGCTCTACTGTTGCAGCCGCCGGTGTGATCGTGGCGGGCAGTGTTGTGCAGAGTTTCGGTGGTACCGGGGGACTTGCGCTGAATAACCTGACGATTCAGAACGGATCAGGTTCTGCCACAACGCTGAATATCAATAACAACAATATAACGGTTAGCAATAACCTAACGATGACCTCCGGAATTGTCAATCTCGGGGGTTTATCCGTTTCGCTGGGGTCGTCGGCGGCCAATACAGGCGTTTTAAGTCATTCTGCAGGATCCTGGTTCTACGGGGGCAGTATGGTGCGGTGGCAGCCCACGTCGGCGGTGACCCTGGGATCGGATGCCAGTCTTTTTCCCGTCGGCGATGCCTCGAATTATCGTCCGATGTATCTGGGCAGCAGCGGGCTCACGACGGGGGGTACCGTCAAGGTGAATCATACGAGCGTCTACGGCGCCTCGGTTGTCTCGTTCGCCGACGGAGCGTCGACTGTCTCTGTACGATCGAATTCATATTGGACGGTGGCCACCGGGAACGGAATTGCGGGCACGGGAAATCCATTTACCGTTCGTACAGAAGGGACAGGGTTCGGCGTTGTCGGCAGCGTCAGCGATCTGCGGCTTACTCTTGTGAGTTCGGCCGCGCCGGGAACTGCAGGTGTGAATTCGGGCAGTATCGGTAATCCGCAGGTGAATAGAAATAGTTTTTCTGTTGCCGGTCTGGCCAATAGTTACTATTGGGGATCGGTCAATCCCGGGTTTACGACGCTGCCGGTTGAGCTCGTTTCCTTTACCGGTGCGGCTCAGCCGGGGAAGGTCGTGTTGAACTGGAGGATTGGGGATGAGAGTGTTAGTTTCTTTTCGGTGGAGAGATCGGTTGACGGGATAAATTTTATGGAGATCGGCAGGGTTCCGGCAACGGGTAGTGCATATGCTTATACTGACGGAAGTCCTGTCGTCGGGAAGGACTACTATCGTCTTAGGGTGGTCGATCAAACCGGGAATTTTTCCTATTCGTGGGTTGTCGTGGTTGATCTTAGCGGGAGCAGCGATCTTGTTCTCTTCCCAAATCCTTCGGATGGGCGGTCTGTTAGCGTGCGGGTGGGGGTTGCCGCTTCCGTCGATGTGTTCGACGATCAGGGGAGGAGGGTAGGACATGGGTATTCGGGCGACCCGACGCAAACGATCTATTTTACGCCTGCGCTGCCACTGGGGGTTTATTTTGTTAGGGTGATGAGCCGGACGGGGGTGCGGGTGAAGCGGTTTGTGGTGAAGCATTTATAAATTCAGTGCGATCTTTCCGAACAGTCTCAGTCCGTTGAAGCCCATCTGGACAGAATCCCAGGGGCCTCCTGACTCGTTGTCTCCTGCCCATCCTTTTGCGAGCGGGTTTACGCCGAGGTCGGGGTGGATGTTGAACAAATTGTCGGCGCCAATGAAGACGCTGGCTTTTTTGGAGATCTTATAGGAGCAATACAGGTCGGTTGTCAGCTTGCCGTTGAAATTAAAGTGTTCGGGTACCAGTACGTGAGAATCTTCGTCTGTGGGCACCATCGGGTTGATACCTGTCTGGTTGGGGTTGTCGTCTGTCGCGGTCCCGAAGCCCAGCAGGGTGATCTTTCCAAACCAGGTAAGGTGCGTGCCAATCCCGAATTTATCGATGTTGTAGTCGATGTTCAGCGCAAATTTTTGTTTTGGGGCGGATGCCACAAGAAAGGCTTTTTCGCGGTCGCTGAAGAATGTCTTTTGGTTGAGCACGGTCCCGTTGAGGGCGGGAGGAACGTGAATGGCGTCGAGGTCCATCTTTTGAATGTTGCCGGCGAATAGGATCCTGAGTCCGTTCCTGCCCCATTTTGTGGAATAGTCGGCTACGATATCGAGCCCATAGTTAGTGGTGTTGACGGCGTTGGCAAAGAACTGGACCGTGGTCACCTGGGGTGGTATCTGTGAGGTAAAGGACGGGGGGAGTGTGTTGTCGTTCTTGCTAAAGAGGCCGGACAGAACGATCCTGTTCTTTACTTTTACAAGGTAGCCGTCAATCGTAAATGTAAGTCCTTTCGCTGCTTTCCAGCTGAACCCGGCGCTGGCGTTCACGGAGGTCTCCTGTTTTAGTTCGGGTATGCCGGCGGCTTTTGTAATGGGGTCGTCGTTGCTGGCGATGCGCGACTGTATGAGCTGTCCGCCGCTGAAGGATGTGAGGGTGTTGCTGAAATTTATTTGTTGCAGGGAAGGCGCGCGGTAGCCGGTACTGACTGAGCCTCTTATGTTGAGGTCGTTTGTCAGACGATAGCGCGTGGCGAATTTAAAAGTTGCAACGGAGCCAAAATCGGAATAGTGTTCGAAGCGGATGGCGCCGTCGAGCAGCCAGTCCTTTGTAACGTTGAGTTCGGCGTCGGCATACAGTCCCTGGTTGGTGCGTGATTTAGCTTTTTTGTCGGCGGGACTGAAGCCAGGAAAGCCCTGGGCGCCGGAGGCTGCTGTGCGCAGCGAATCGGCGCTGAGGTTGGGGTAGATGCGCTCGCTGGAATCGTAGCTTCCGTATGAGCCATACTCACCTACGTAAATCCCATATCTTTCGTACCTGAATTCGGCGCCCAGACCGAGGTTCAGGCCATTGGCAATCGTCTTGAACGACCTGCTGAAGTCGAGGTTCAGCGTATTTTGCAGGAAGTTGAAGCCGCCGTCATTGAAGTGATTAGGTTTTGTGGCGCCGATGATGGAGGCGTTGTAGGTCTTGTCGCCATAGTAGTGAAAGTCGTTTCTGCCGAGGGTGTTACTGAGGTCCCATGTCCATTGGTCACCGGCATCCCCTTTTAGTCCAAGCGCGATCGAGGCGTCCTGTATGTGGGTTTGGATATGGGGGTTGTAGTAAGTTTCGCCGTCAACGGACTGGCGCATGATGGAAGGGTCGAAAAGGAGGTTGCCGCCGGCGTCTACCGGGAACCGCTCGGGTTTTGCGCTAAAATTGCGGGAATAGGCGTAGGCGTCGGAAGCTTTATAGTTATACCCGCCGAAGGAGTAGAATGTGGTCCTTTTGGAGGGGTTTGTCGGGATCTCCATATTGTACATGACGCCTCCTGTGGTGATGGAGCCGTCCCCGAAGGCCCTTCGTCCGGTATTGAGGTAGGGTATTGCATTTTTATCGTTTTGCCAGTTGGCCGTGTCTACCTGACGGTAGGTCTTTCCCTGTCGTAGGAATTCGGCGGAGACATTTATGAAGCCTCCGTTCCTGCCGAGGGTAAAGCCGTCGTTAGCGGAGATGGTAGCGGTGTTGCCGTCGATGGCGCTGCCGGAGTAGTATTGATTGCCGGCGTTGAATTTTCTTGCGTTGAAGGAATAGTCGTCATAGCCGCTCCAGCCGGCGTTGATGGCGAGGCGGTGGATGTCTTTTTTCAGGATGATATTTATAACGCCGGCGATGGCGTCCGAGCCGTATTGTGCGGATGCGCCGTCGCGGAGGATCTCTACCCGGTCGACTGCGGATTCAGGAAATGCGTTGAGGTCGACTCCGGAGTTGCCTCTTCCTCTTGTACCGAAGAGGGTGACAAAGGCTGTCTGGTGTCTTCTTTTGCCGTTGATGAGTACGAGGGTTTGGTCGGGTCCCAGGCCTCTCAGTGTCCCCAGGTCGATATGGTCTGCGCCGTCGGCGCCGCTCTGTTTGTTATAGTTGAAGGAAGGGGCGGCGACATTCAGGATCGAGGTGATATCCATTTTTGCGGTTGGAAGGTCTATCTGGTTGATCTTTATGACGTCGACGGGGACGGGCGTTTCTGTTTTGGCTCTTCCGGCTCCGCGGGTACCGACGAAGACGATCTCGGTGAGCTCTGATGAGGCAGGTGTGAGGGCTACGGTGATCCGGGTTTGGCCGTGGAGGGGAAATGACTGGGTGGTATAGCCGATGAAGCTGATCTCGAGGATATCATTCGGGCTGGCCTGGATCCTGAAGTCACCGTCGTTGTTTGTGGATATTCCGCTGGTTTTTGCGGACCGGACCTTTACAGTTGCGCCAGCGAGGGGGGATCCGGATTGCGCGTCGACCACTTTGCCGGTGATTTGTGCGAGCAGGACGCAGGGAATAGCCAGCCAGCTGGCGAGCAGGAGGAGTGTTCTCATATGATTGGTTTTGGTTATAGGAAGATAACAATAAAAAAAGGGGTAAGCAAATATTTTGGGGAGGGGGGCAATGGATGAGGGGAACTGCTGATATTTGTCTATTATGAGTAAGATCTATATCATTGGCGCGGGGACAATTGGGAGGGCATTGGCCGGGGTCCTGCAGCGGAACCGGCGGGATGTTGTATTGGTAAGGGCGAGTGAGGCAGTGCCGCGTTCTTTATTGCGGATAGCGGTGTTTTATGAAGGCGTTCCCATAGAGGAGGAAGTTGCTGTTTGCGGGCTACAGGATATTGTCCGGTTTGATGGCGTCGTTGTGGTGGCGACCAAGTCTTATGGTAATTCAGGTATTGCCGCTGCGCTAAGGGGCAGGACGGGGGATTCGCCGGTTGTCATTATGCAAAACGGGCTGGGCGTGGAGGAGGCATTTTTGCGGGAGGGTATTGGCAATGTGTACAGGTGCGTATTGTTTGCTACGAGTCAGTATCGCGGGGATGGCGGGGTGGTCTTCAAGCCTGTCACTGCTTCGCCGATCGGTGTTGTGGATGGAAGTTTTGAGGTTTTGTCGTCAGTTGTGGATGCGATCAATACCCCGGTATTTCCTTTTGTCGCCACAACAGATATAACGCCGATTGCCTGGTCGAAGACTATCGCCAACTGTGTTTTCAATTCTGTCTGCCCGCTGCTGGAGACGGATAATGGCATTTTTCACCGGAATGGGGAGGCGCTCGGGCTGGCAAAGAAGATGATAGCGGAGTGTATTGCTGTGGCGGAGTTGGAGGGGATACGGATCTCCGCGGAAGAGGTAACTGCCCGGCTGTTGTTGATCAGCAAGTCGTCGGATGGGCAGCTGATCTCTACGCTGCAGGATATCCGAAGCGGGAGGCCGACGGAAATAGATACGCTGAATTTTGCTATAGCGAGGGCGGCGGAGGCGAAGGGGAGGGAAGTGCCGATAACGAAGGCGCTGGGTGAGTTGGTGAGGCTGAAGTCTTTTTTGGCGGGTGTTTTGGTTTTTGTTTTTTTGTTTGTGTTCGGGGGGTGTAGGGGGCCGGTGACGGATGGCAGTGCTGGTGACGGTATGGGTTTTGGTGCGGGTTCGGGCGCTTCGTCCGGGTTGCTTTCGGTCAGGAGCATGCAGGACGATTTGTCGGTTCTTTGGGGCAGTATTCAGGAAATACATCCGGCTTATGGAATGTATACTTCCCGGGACAGTATGCTTCGGTTGTACAACCGGACGGCGTCGCTACTTGACAAGCCGATGCCGGAGAATGAATTTATTGCGGCGGTCTATCCGCTGATAAGTGCGTTGAAATGCGGACATACGCAGCTGAAGCATTCTGAGGGTTATGAGGGTACTGCTGCGATGGCTCTGACGCCTCATTTGCCTTTTGAGGTGTTGGTCAGGGACGGGAAAGTCTGGGTGACGACCCATCAGGTAAAGGACGTGAAGACCGGGGACGAATTGCTGGCAATAAATAATGTACTGGTATCGGAGATCGTACGTCATGGCAGTGATCTGTATGCCGGCGATGGCAATAATAAAACGTTCAAGGAATTGTTTTTGAGCGAGTATGACGGTTTTGAAGATGCGTGCAATAAGTATTACCACTGGATGCCTCCGTACCGGATCGCCCTTCGGTCAGCGGGGGGTGAACTGAAGACAGTGTCTGTCGATACCGTGTCTGCTGCGGCGAAGCAGGCCGAACCTATGGCAGCGGCGGACAATTATAAAGGGTGGACGGTATCTGCAAATACGTACTATCTGCCGTTGCGATTTTTGGGGTCTGTCGCTTGTTTTGAGGTGCATAGTTATCAGTATTCGGATACGGTCATTTTTGCAAAGGCGTTTGAAGAGATACGGGCAAAAGGAGTTAAGGACCTTATCATTGATCTGCGGCACAATACGGGCGGGGATATCCGAGTTGGCGCAAAGCTCCTGACCTATCTGGCGGACGGCCCTTTTCAGATGGTGGGTAATATTTGGACGAGCGTGCCGGACCCTGCAAAGAGCAGGTATGCGCAGTACTTTGATACTGCAAGGACTGAGAGTTTTTATCAGAGTTTTAAGCCTACGGGTATTGTCAGGGACGGACATTACGAGTATGATTTTCGGCCGGCGTTTGGTCTTCTGTTGGGGAAGACTGCACTGGACAGGAGAAGCCATTATGGCGGTAATTTATTTGTGCTGATCGATGGCGCCACTTTTTCGGCGGGTGCTCATACAGCTGCTGTTATCAGGCAATATTGCAGGAAGGCAGTCTTTATCGGTCGTGAAACGGCCGGGGGTAGCGAGGGCTGCAGCGGTGGGACTTTGCAGCATATGACATTGCCGAATACGGGTGTTGTTGTGGAGTTTCCCTGGCTGCGATTGGAATCTATTCTGAAGAATCCGGTGGCGGGGCGTGGTATAATCCCTGACTTTATTGTGGAGTATACGCCGCAGGATGTGGTTAGGAAGGAGGATGTGGATATGGAGAGGGTGATGGAGTTGATCAGAGGCAAGTAAGGGGGGAAGTTGCGGACCGGACGGGACTCGAACCCGCGACCTCCGCCGTGACAGGGCGGCATTCTAACCAACTGAACTACCGATCCGTGTTTGTTGGGGGTGCAAAGATAGGGGAAGGTGGGGGGAATAAGCAAATTGGAGTGATAAAAATATGAGTGTGGTTTTGGCGTAGAGAAGAAGTGGCGGAAGTGATGGATTGTTGGGAGAAAATGGGGATGTTTGCGGGGATGGAGGGGGAACGGACATACAGGAAGACAGGAATGGAGGGAGAATTGACCTTCAGGAAGACAAGAATTGCGCCCACGCCAAGTGGGTTTTTGCATTTGGGGAATGTGCTATCTTTTGTGAGGACCGTTGGGATGGCGAGGGATAAAGGGGCGAAGATCTTGCTGAGGATCGACGATATGGATCGGGTGCGAGTGGAGACGGAATACGTGCAGGATATTTTTGATGTGTTGAATTTTTTAGAGCTGCCCTGGGAGGAAGGGCCGGGGGATGTGAAGGAGTTTGAGCGGGAATGGTCACAGGCGCACCGTATGGGGATGTACCGTGATGCTTTGGAGGAATTGAAAGAGAAGGGGGCTGTCTTTGCGTGCAGTTGTTCGAGGGCGAAGGTGATGAGGGATAGTCCGGAGGGCGTTTATGCCGGGACCTGCAGGGATAAGGGATTGTCTTTTGATTCGGGGGATGTGAGCTGGAGGTTGAGGACGGGGGAGGAAGAGGTTGATATAAGGATGGTGTCGGGAGGTTCTGTGGGTGCGGGTTTGCCGGAGGGGGGTGTAGGCCCGGGGGTATCGGAGCGGTTGGATCGGGTTTTGGGCCAGGGTGTGTCGGAGGGGTTTGTGAGGGCGAAGGTGCCGGCGGAGATGAAAGATTTTGTGGTGCGGAAGAGGGATGGGTTTCCGGCGTATCAGCTGAGCTCGGTGGTGGATGATCTATTTTTTGGTGTGGATCTGGTCGTCAGGGGAGAGGATCTTTGGGCGTCGACGGTGGCTCAGCACTATCTGGCGGGGAAGTTGGGGAGGGAGTTTGGGGAGATAGGTTTTTATCATCATGCGCTGCTTTCGGCGGAGGGAGGGAGGAAACTGTCGAAGTCGGCGGGGGATACTTCCATTCAGTATTTGCGGAAGCAGGGTTGGAAGAAGAAGGATGTGTATACGATGATCGCGGGAATGATGGGTGTGGTGGGTGAACCGACGGACTGGGAGGAGTTGTGGAGGTTGATGGGCGCCGGCAGGAATGGTGAGGGTTAATGTGAAATCAATCTTATAAGCATATGAAAAGACTTTTGTTTTTATTGGCTGCCGGGTTGATGGCCGGG
>Ga0068853_100001246_pt1 | contig 18189 bp, 19 predicted proteins | sample KBSCornC32_FD_65655 | JGI IMG/M metagenome (GOLD analysis project Ga0068853, IMG submission 65655) | Corn rhizosphere microbial communities from Kellogg Biological Station, Michigan, USA - KBS Corn C3-2 | ecosystem: Host-associated > Plants > Roots > Rhizosphere > Soil ...
GCAGGGGAATGCACCGTGTCCAGCCGTGATCCGCGCGTCGACGCCTACATTGCAAACGCTGCCGCGTTCGCCAGACCCGTCCTCGAGCACCTGCGCGGCATCGTGCACCGTGCCTGTCCGGATGTGGAAGAGACGCTGAAATGGCGCATGCCCACGTTCATGCACCATGGCATGTTGTGCGGCATGGCCGCGTTCAAGCAGCACTGCACGTTCGGGTTCTGGAAACACAAGCTCGTGGTCGGCGACGCCCGGGACGAATCGGCGATGGGGCAGTTCGGCTGCATCACCAGCGTCAAGGATCTGCCCGCGCCGAAGGTGCTGGCCGGGTACATCAGGAAGGCGATGCTGCTCAACGAAGCTGGCGTCAAGGCGCCGCGCAAGCGTGCTGCACCGCGTCCGGCGCCAAGAGCTCCGACGGATTTCGCCGCGGCCTTGAAGAAGAACGGCAAGGCCGCGGCGGTCTACGCGGCGTTCAGTCCGAGCGCCAAGCGCGAGTACGTGGAGTGGATCAGCGAGGCCAAACGCGCAGACACGCGCGCGAAGCGGCTCGCGACCGCGATCGAGTGGATCGCGCAGGGCAAGCAGCGCAACTGGAAATACATGAACTGCTGACGCGCGCTGCGCGGCTATCCCTTCTGGCGGTGATAGCTGCCGTCGAACGAGGTTTGCCAGCTCTTGCCGTCGTCGTCGGATGTTTCCCAATGCTGGCGCACGGTGCCGTCCTTGTTCGGTGTCCACGTGATGCGCTGCCGTTGCGGCTTGCCGGTGGCCGCATTCGGCCGCACGCCCTGCATCGACATGCTGCCGTTCGCGAAACCGCCTTCGAGATAGAGCACATCACCGCTGGTGTTGCCGACCCAGAACTGGTGCCAGTGGCCGGAGCCCGGGTCCCAGGCGTTGTAGCTCACGCCGGCACCGCCGCCAGCGCCTTGCCAGTGTTCGGAAATGCCGCAGCCCTCGCTGACGGACTCGATGCGGCTGTGCCCGGCGATCGTGCCCTTGGTGTTGTAGACGTCCCAGTTGCCGATCCAGAAGTCGAACTGACGGTGTTCGTTGCGCATGGTCGAGCATCCCGTGGGTGGAGGCGTCGCGCCAGCCGCGTGAGCGCCGAGCAGCAGTGCCAGCAGTGCGATGTGCATGGGCCGTTCTCCCTGGGTTACGAGGTTTCGCCGCACAATTTCGCGGTCTTCTTCGGGTCAGCACGCAGTGCGTTGTCGATGTAGTAGTCGAGCAGCGTTTTCGCGAACGCGCGATCCGTTTCCGCGATCAGGGGCGAGGCGTCGCCGATCCAGCCGTCGATGCACGCGCTTTTCGGCGACTTGCCGCCGGCGCAGACGAGCAGCTTGCCGAACGCCTTGCGGTACGTTTCGAAATCGGCACGCGACATCGGTGCGCCGTGGCCCGGGATCAACTGGCGGAAATCGGCGTGCGCGAGGTCGTCGAGCGCGGTCTTCCAGTGCGCCGGGCATGCGGTGTCGAGAAACGGCACCGGCAGGGTCACCAGATCGCCCGCCACGAGCACATGCGCGTCCAGGTCCAGCACCCAGACATCGCCCGCCGTGACGCTGTGCTTCTCCAGGTGCAATTGCAGGGTCCGCCCGCCGATCGTGAGCGTGCGCGATCCACGCACCAGTTCGTCCGGCGCCAGTTTCGCCCCCGCGTCGATGATCGCGATCTCGTCGCGCCAGGCTTGTTTCGCCTGATCGTCGCTGCTCTGCGCGATGGCCTGCTCGAGCTGCGCCCGGTAATTCGCCAGGAAGCCTTTCAGGGCGTCGGCAAGCGCATCGCTCGCATAGAAGCGCGCATGCGGGTATGCGGCGCGGACGCGCGGATTTCCGCCGACGTGGTCCAGATGCCAGTGGCTGTTGATCACCGCGGCGATCGGCTGGCCGGCCTGCTGCGCGAGTTCGATGATCTGCTGCGTGTGCGCGGCATGCCGGCCGGTATCGACGACCACGAATCCCGCAGTCGTGCGAAAAAGTATACTGTTGCCGTCGGGCTGATGGTTCGGTACGAACGTGCCCGCGATCAGCTCGATGCCCGGCGCCACCGTCGTCGCCGCCTGCGACGTCGCGAGAGCATTCAGCGCCGCCAGCGCGAGCAGCGCGCACATCACCGGGAATCGCCGCATGACCGCACTCCGAGGTTGTCGCGCGCACGATGCGGGCAAAGCGGCGCGGCCATGAAATGCCGGAAGTCACGGCGGCGCAAATACGCAACTTTTTCGGCTATCCTTGCGCGCCCGCCACGTCGCCGCGCAGCCGATGCCCGATTCATTCAGCACCAACCTGATCCTGATCGGCATCACCTGCGTCATCTCGATGCTGGCGTTCGGCAACGCGCAGCTGATCAACAAGCTGATCCTGTGGCCACCCGCGGTGAGCCGCGACCGGCAGTATTACCGCCTGGTCAGCTATGGCCTGATCCACGCCGACGCGCAGCACCTGATCTTCAACATGATCACGCTGTATTTCTTCGGCGGCACGATGGAACGCTTCTACGCGCACCATCTGGGCGATTTTGGCTACGCGATCTTCTACTTCGGGGGGCTGGTCGTTTCGATCCTGCCCAGCTATTTCGACAATCGCGACAATGCCGAGTACCGCAGCCTGGGCGCTTCCGGTGCGGTATCGGCCGCACTGTTCGCCTCGATCCTGCTGCAGCCGTGGACCACGCTGCTGGTGTTCTACGCATTGCCGATGCCGGCGATCGTGTACGCGGTGCTGTACATTGCGTACAGCATCTACATGGACCGCCGCGGCGGCGGCAACGTGAACCACAGCGCACACCTGTGGGGCGCGGCGTATGGCGTCGCGTTGACCGTGGTGATCGATCCGGCGCTGATCAGTGCGTTTTTCGACAGTCTCGCGCACCCGTCTTTCCGCGTCCGTTAACGAATGTGAAGGACGCGACAATTCCTTACGTTTGAACGCGGCGGCGCTCAGCCGCGATTCAATCTGCGCGGCGTAGATTGAATGCTGAACTGATCCATGCTGTATCAGTAAGGAGCGCATCATGAAACGTCTGACGAGTCTGGTTCTCATGGCCGGCTTGCTGGCGACCTTGGGGGGCTGCGTATATCCGGAGACCTACCATCGTCCAAGCGTGGTCTACGACGACGGCACCGTCGTCGGCGGCGACCGCTACGGCTACGACTACGGGTACGATTACGGATATCGCTACGCACCAGCGTACTACTCGGGCTATTACGACCCGTGGTATTACGGCTACGGCGGTCCGTGGATCGGCCTCGGTTTCTACGGCAGCTATTCGTATGGCGGCCATCACCATCACGGCAACTACGGCCACGGCTCGCACGGTTCCCACGGCGGGGATCATGGCAGTCACGGCAGCCACGGCGGCGGCTCGCATCACGGCCACTGACGCAGCCGGTGTGTCCACACGAACGGGCGATCCGCGAGGCGGGTCGCCCGTTGCATTTTCAAGGTGGACTGTCGCCCGCGACGCGCGCGGTATTCGGCGTGGTCATGACGGGTGACGGGGAGGCCAATTCTAGCCGCTGCGCCGGCGTTTGTGCAGTCTGGCCGGGCCGCACACGAATGCTATGATCCGGCCATGACTCTGGTCGCCGAACGACGTGAATCGATATTGCCGGGACGCTTTGCGTACCTGATGGGGCTGTACGCGGAGAACTATCACCGGCTCAGCCGCATGTTCGCGCCACAGTCGTTGGCGCTGGGTGCTTATCGATCGAGCGTGGACGACGGACTGGATCTGCACCTGGAAGTCGTCGAACGGCATCCATACACCACGGAATTGCACCTGACCTACGGCATGGCCGATCCCGACACCGGCGGCTTGTCGCCGGCGGCGTGGTTGCGCATCTATTCCGATGCGCGCGTCGCCGAGGTGACCCACTGCCATCCGGGCAAGCGCCTGTGGCATGAACTGGGTCCGTTCCAGCCGGCCAAGACCCAGTTCCAGCATCGCATGCGCATGGCAACGTTCCTCAATCGCTGGCTCGAGTACCTAGCCGAGCAGGGACATTCACGCGGCACGCTGGCGGCGGTCGCCGCGAGCCTGCCGCATTGCGCATGACGCCGGACGTGCACGGCAAGCCGCGCTGCAATATGCCTGTCACGTGGCGTCATCATCCTGCTTCCGTCCGCGGACCGGGTGAGTCGCAATGGAATACCTGCTGTACTGGATCGATCGGGGCGCCTGGCTGGCGCCGCTGCGGCATGCCTGGATCTGGGCGTCGCTCACCGCCCTGCTCGCGTTGCTCAGTTTCGCCGGCATCGCCGCACTGGCGCGCCATTACGACGGTGAGCCGCCGCACGACGCACCACGCGCCTGATCGCGAACTGGCTTTTCCGCGCCGCATGCATGCGCCGCGCCGCGGCGCACGCGCCGCAACGCCCGTCCGCCGCGCCGGGCTACGGCACCTCCTGTGATCGGCAGCGAGACGACCGCATGAGCGCGCGCAGGATACTGATGCTGAGCGTGTCGGCCGGCGCGGGGCACGTACGCGCGGCCGAAGCGCTGCGTCAGTGCGCGGCGGCGGAGTTCCCCGACGTCGAAGCGCTGCACCTGGACGTGATGGACTACGCGTCGAGCGCGTTCCGCAAGCTTTATACGGACGCGTATATCCGCCTCGTCAACAAGCACCCGGCGCTCTGGGGCATGCTGTACCAGGTGACCTCCGATGCGCGCTCGGATGCCACGTTGAACAAGATGCGCCGTTCGATCGAACGCATGAACACGCGCGCGTTGCGCAGGCGCATCGACGAATTTGCGCCGCACGCGATCGTGTGCACGCATTTCCTTCCCGCGGAAATCCTCATGCACGAGATCCGCCGCGGGCGTCTGGACGTGCCGGTGTGGGTGCAGGTGACCGATTTCGACCTGCACCGCATGTGGGTCATTCCACGCATGACCGGTTACTTCGCGGCAAACGACGAGATCGGCTTCCGCATGCGCACGCTCGGCATGGACGGCGCCGCGGTGCACGTGGTCGGCATACCGATCGTGCCGGCGTTTGCGCAGCGCTTGCCGCGCGAACTGTGCGCAGCCGAGATCGGAATCGATCCGCGGCGCCGCACGCTTCTGCTGATGGGCGGCGGTGCGGGCGTCGGCCATCTGGATCAAGTCGCGCAGAGCCTGCTCGCGCTGGACCACGATTTCCAGCTGATCGTGCTCGCCGGTCGCAATGCGGCGGCGCTCGAACTGCTGCAGGCGCTTGCGCAGCAATACCCCGGCCGCCTGTTTCCGCACGGTTTCACGAACCAGGTCGAACGACTGATGGCGTGCGCGGACCTGGTGATCACCAAGCCCGGCGGGCTCTCCACGTCGGAGTGCCTGGCGATGGGCGCGCCGATGATCGTGCATTCGCCGATCCCCGGCCAGGAGGAACGCAACGCCGATTATCTGCTGGAACAGGGCGTGGCGCTCAAGGCGATCGATCCGGTCGGCCTTGCGTATCGCGTGAATGCGTTGCTCGGCGCGCCGCAGCGGCTGGCGCTGATGAGCGAGCGTGCGCGCGAACTGGCGCGTCCGCACGCGGCGCGCGACGTGCTGCGAACGGTGCTCGCCGCGCTCCACGCGCCTGCATGATCGGCATCGCGCGGTTCCGGCGCCTGCTGCTGCCGACCATCCTGGGCGTGCTGCTGCTCGCGTATTTCCTCGCCAACGTCGAAATCCAGATCGAGGGCGCGGCCGGCTGGGCGGCGAACCTGCCGACCTGGCGCGTCAAGTCGAACTGGTGGCTGGAGATCTTCTGGGGCGGGCGCGAGATGACCGGCTATCACGCCTGGATCTTCCCGTGCATGACGCTTTTTTTTCATTTTCCACTTTTGTTCTTCGGCCACTGGTCGTGGCGCAGCGAGGCACGCGTGTGCGGCTGCATCCTGCTGTTCTGGATCGCCGAGGATTTCCTCTGGTTCGTGCTCAATCCTGCCTACGGCCTGGACAAGTTCGCGCCGAGCAACATTCCGTGGCACATCCACTGGTGGGGCGCCGCGCCGACCGACTACTGGGTGTTCCTGAGTATCGCCGCCGCGCTGTTTTCGCTATCCTGCGCCGCGCCACGCGAACCCGGCTCGGCACGCCTGTTCATCCGCATGAAACGCCGCCCATGACGACTGCACCGAAACTGCGCACGCGCGGCGCGTGGAAAGCGCTCGAGGCGCATTACGCCCACGCGCGCGAACTGCACCTGCGCGGCCTGTTCGCCGCCGATCCACAACGCGGCACGCGCTTCGCGGTGCAAGGCGCGGGCCTGTACCTGGACTATTCCAAGAATCGCATCACCGACGACACGCTGCGCCTGCTGTTCGCGCTTGCCGAGGACTGCGACGTGCGCGGGCGCATCGCGTCGATGTGGCAGGGCGAGAAGATCAACACCACCGAGCAGCGCGCGGTGCTGCACGTCGCACTGCGCGCGCCGCGCAGCGAACGCATCGACGTGGATGGCAGCGACGTGGTGCCTGAAGTGCACGCGGTGCTCGAACGCATGGCCGATTTCGCCGATCGGGTGCGCAGCGGCGCGTGGAAGGGCCACACCGGCAAGCGCATCCGCAACGTCGTCAACATCGGCATCGGCGGGTCGGACCTCGGACCGGTGATGGCGTACGAGGCGCTGCGCAGCTACAGCGACCGCGCGCTGCGCTTCCGCTTCGTGTCGAACGTCGACGGCAGCGATTTCGCCGAGGCGGTGCGCGACCTGGATCGCGAGGAAACGCTGTTCATCGTCTGCTCGAAGACGTTCACGACGCAGGAGACGCTCGCAAACGCGCATGCGGCGCGTGCCTGGCACCTGCGCGACCAGACGGACGACAGCGGCGTCGGGCGCCATTTCGTCGCGGTCTCGACGAACGCCGCCGAGGTCGCCAGATTCGGCATCGATCCGGCCAACATGTTCGGCTTCTGGGACTGGGTCGGCGGGCGCTACTCGATGGGCTCGGCGGTCGGACTGTCGACCATGCTGGCGATCGGCCCGCAGAACTTCCGCGACATGCTCGCCGGCTTCCGCGCCATGGACGAGCATTTCCGCGACGCGCCGTTCGAAAGCAACCTGCCGGTGCTGCTCGGCCTGCTCAGCGTCTGGTATACGAATTTCTTCGACGCCGCGAGCATTGCGGTGCTGCCGTACGACCAGTACCTGAAGCGTTTCCCGGCGTACCTGCAGCAGCTCGCGATGGAGAGCAACGGCAACCAGGTGACGCACGATGGCGCGCGCGTCGACTACCACACGAGTCCCATCTACTGGGGCGAGCCGGGCACGAACGGCCAGCATTCGTTCTACCAGCTGCTGCACCAGGGCACGCGCCTGGTGCCGTGCGATTTCATCGGCTTCATGCACAGCCTGAACACGCTCGGGCGCCAGCACGATCTGCTGATGGCGAACCTGTTCGCGCAGGCTGAAGCGCTCGCTTTCGGCAAGACCGCCGAGCAGGTACGCGCGGAGGGCACGCCGGAATGGATGGTGCCGCACCGCCGCTTCGAGGGAAACCGCCCGAGCAACGTGATCCTCGCCGAGCGGCTCACGCCGCACACGCTCGGCGCGCTGGTGGCGCTGTACGAGCACAGCGTGTTCGTGCAGGGCTGCATCTGGGATATCGATTCGTTCGACCAGTGGGGCGTGGAGCTCGGCAAGCAGCTTGCCGCGCGCATCGTCCCCGAACTGGCCGGCGCGCAAACAACGCTTGCCCACGACAGCTCCACGAACACGCTGATCGAACGTTATCGCCGCGCGCATTCGGTGCGCTGACCACCTGTACGCCGCGCACGCCGCGGGCGCATAATCCGCGCGCCATTCCTGCAGCGAGGTCGACGATGAAACTGGAGAAGGTCCTCTACACCGCTCATGCCACCGCGACCGGCGGCCGCGACGGCCGCGCGAAAACGTCGGATGGCCGCATCGACGTGGTGCTCAAGCCGCCGAAGGAAATGGGCGGCACGGGCGAAGGCGTGAACCCGGAGCAGTTGTTCGCCGCGGGATACTCGGCATGCTTCATCGGCGCGATCAAATTCGTGGCAGGGCAGCAGAAAATCGCGGTGCCGGCGGATACGTCGATCGAAGGGTCGGTCGGCATCGGACCGATTCCGGCGGGTTTCGGCCTGCAGGTGGCGCTCAAGGTTTCCATGCCGGGCGTCGACCGCGCTGTGGCGCAGTCGCTGATCGAACAGGCGCACAAGGTATGCCCGTATTCGAACGCGACGCGCGGCAACATCGAGGTGACGCTCAGTCTTGCCTGAATGATCGCGCGGCGCGCGTGGTCGAGTCCGGTCGCGGCGCCATCCAGGCGCGTGCGGATTGCGGTAATCCGCGGCGGAGTGTAGCGTTCGCATCAGCCACATGCCGCGCATACGAAAGGGGGGAAGTCATGCGAGATGCGAATCTGGCAACGATGCAGCGCGCCGGAAATCCGGCGCGACGGAGTTTGCGCGCGCTGCCGCTCGCCGCCGCGGTCGCGCTGTGCCTGGGCGGGCCCGCGCGCGCCGCCACGATCAGCGTGAACGACGCGAGCGACGACAGCGTGCCGGGCAAGTGCACGCTCGCCGATGCAGTGCTCGCCCTGAACACCGCCAGCGCGGTAGCCGCGTGCGCCGCGGGCGACGGCAGCAACGACACGATCGACCTGTCGTTCTTCACGCAGCCGACCACGATCTCGATCGCGCTGCCGAATTCCGCGGACGGCCTGTCGGCGATCGGCATCAGCAAACCGGCCAGCATCGTCGCGCCGCTCGGTAGCGACGGCAAGCCGCTGGTCACGCTGCAACGCAGCTCGACGTCCGGCGTGAATTTTCGCGTGCTCGGCACGACCGCCGACCTCACGATCCACGGCCTGCGGATTTCCGGCGGCGTTTCGAATGCGCGCGGCGGCGGCGTCTACGCGGACGGTACCGCGAACCTTTCGATCGAGAATTCGATCGTCAGCGGCAACTCGGTGATCGGAGCGGCGCAAACCTATTCGGGCGGCGGCGTCAGTTCGGTGAGCGGCAACGTCACGCTGACCAACTCGACCGTCAGCGGCAACTCCGCGCTGAAGAACGGCGGCGGCATCTACTGCAAGGTGGACGGCACGATCACGCTCAACAATTCGACGGTGAGCGGGAATTTCGCCTACGACTCGGGCGGCGGCATCTACAACTTCGCCGGCAACGTCGTGCTCAACGGTTCGACGGTGAGCGGCAACACGGCGGGCATCGTCTACAGCGACGGCACTAACACCTTCCCGCGCGGCGGCAACAAGGGCGGCGGCATCTTCGTCTACCGCAAGGCGATCCTCACCAATTCGACCGTCACCGGCAACTCGGTGAATTTCTTCGGCGGCGGCATCTATGCCTACGCGCTGCAGGTGGGACGCCCGGCGCGCGTCGATGGCGGCCCGCAAGCCGCGCACAACGGTACCGGCTCGGTCTACCTGTCGTTTTCGACCATTTCGGGCAACAAGGTCTATCCGAACTATGGCTCGACCGGCGGCATCATCGCCACTTACTATCTCCAATCCACCGGCAGCATCATCAGCGGCAACGATGCCGGCGACGTGCAGGCCGGCAATTCGATGTTCGATTTCGTCGGCAGCAACAACCTGGTGACCGATCCGCCGTTCAACGCGCCGCTGGATACCTTGTCGTGTGATCCCATGCTTGGTCCGCTCGCCGACAACGGCGGTCCCACCATGACCATGGCCTTGCTCAACGGATCCTGTGCGGTCGACGCGGGACCCGTGACGCCGCCGGCGGGCATCACGACCGACCAGCGCGGCCAGCCGCGACCGGTCGGCGCCGCGACCGACATCGGCGCGGTCGAGAAGCAGGGCGAAAACGATCCGCCGGATCTGATCTTCGCAAGCGGGTTCGAAACCTAGCGTCGCAAGCGCGCAGCGGGCGGACCCATGCGAAGATCCGGCCTGGTCGGGTTTCGCGGGCATTGACGCAGCCGACACGCAGCGACGATTATCCTGCCGCCGTCGGAGGTACGTCATGCAGCGGGCTTGCTCAGCGACAACGAACCGGGTGCGACCCTGTCATGCTGCGACGCCGCTGGCGGCCGCCCTTGCGCTGTGTTTCTGCGCCGGCTCCGAGGCGGCGACGATCACGGTCAACGACGCCGGCGAAGGCAGCGTCGCCGGCAAGTGCACACTCACCGATGCGGTCGCCGCGCTCAATACAGCGGCGCCGAAGAACGCCTGTGCGGCCGGCGACGGCAACGCCGACACGATCAGTCTGTCGTTCTTCACGACGCCGACCACGATCGCGTTCTCGTTGCCTAGCGTCGGCGACGCGAACTCCGCGCTCGTGTTGAGCAAGCCGGTTGCAATCCGCGCCGGCCTTGACGCTGCAGGAAATCCACTCGTGACGCTCATGCGAAGCTCGGTCAGCGGCACGCCAGGCTTTCGCCTGATCAGCACCGCGAGTGATCTTTCGGTCACCGGCGTGGTTCTGCAAAACGGCATGGCAGCGGACCGCGGCGGCGCGATCTATGCCGGCGACAACGCCAATGTCGCGCTTGTCGACAGCGGCGTAACGGCGAACTCGGCGGCATCGTCTGGTGGCGGCATCGCAGCGAATTGCGGAAACGTCACGCTGACCCGCTCCATGATCAGCGGCAACCAGGCCGGCAAGAACGGCGGTGGTGTCTACGCGGCCAACCACGCGAACGCGACCACGCTCTGTGAAAGCACCATCACGCTGCATCACTCATCGGTAACCGGCAATGCCGCGTCGACCGGCAGCGGCGGCGGTATCTACAGTTTCAATGGTCACGTGTATGGATACTACGCCACGCTGGATAGCAACAGCGCCGGCGGACTGACCGGCGGCGGAATCTATGCGTACTACAGCATCAGCCTTTTCGCGTGCACCGTTTCCAACAATAGCGTCGGGAACAGCGGCGGCGGCGTGGCCGCGCACGGCTACATCGGCTTGACCAACTCGACCGTTGCCGGAAACAGCGCAAGTCAGAGCGCGGTCGGCGCCGATGCGATCGGCATCTATTCCAGCACCATTTCCGCCAACATCGGCGCGGGCATGTACGCCACTGGCGGCGTATCTTTCTTGAGCGCGGCGACGATCGTCGGAAGCATCATCCAGGGCAATACCGGCAACAATCTGACCGGCGAAGTGCACGCTGCCGGCAGCAACAACATCATTGGCCCGGATCCATCTGGAGGCAGCATCGACTACCCGCCCGGCAGCGTCGATTGCGATGCGAAGCTCGGGCTGCTGGCGGACAACGGCGGACCGACCAGGACGATCGCGCTCCAGGACGGCTCGTGCGCGATCGATGCCGGACCGCTCGGCGCATCGGTGCCGTCCGACCAGCGCGGTACGCGGTTCGCGCGCAAGGTGGGTGCGGCAACCGACATCGGCGCGTTCGAATTTCAATCCAACGACCGCATCTTCTTCGACGGATTCGGTGGCCCATAACGGCAGGGAAGCGAACGGACATGGAATATCGCTACGACTACCTGATCGTCGGCGCGGGCATGACCGCCGACGCGGCCGCAAAGGCCATTCGCGCGAGCGACGCCGCCGGCAGCATCGGCGTGATCGGCGACGAAGCGCATCCTCCGTACGAACGGCCGCCGCTGTCGAAGGCGCTGTGGAAGGACAAGCCGGTGGATTCGATCGACCTCGGCACGGCGCGCAGCGGCGCCACGTTGCACCTGGGTCGGCGCGTGCGTGAGTTGGAGCGCGCCGCGTGCGTGGCGCGCGACGCGCGCGGCGACAGCTACCGCTACGGCAAGCTGCTACTCGCCACCGGCGCCGCGCCACGCACGCTCGGCATTCGCGGCGAACGCGTGATTCATTTCCGCACGCTGGATGATTACCTCGCGCTGCGCCGGTTCGCCACGCCGGGTGCTCGCATCGCAGTGGTCGGTGGCGGTTTCATCGGCAGCGAGCTCGCCGCATCACTGGCAAGCGCCGGCTGCAAGGTCGTCATGCTGTTTCCCGGCGCGTCGATCGGCGCCGGGCGTTTTCCGCCGCGCCTTGCGCAATTCCTCGATGCCTACTATCGCGAGCGTGGCGTCGAATTGCGCGCGGGCATCAAGGTCGCCGGCGGCGGCGCGGATGGCGAGGGCGTCACGCTCGAACTGTCGGACGGCTCGACGTTGCGCGTCGACGCGGTGGTCGCGGGTCTTGGCGTGACGCCGAATACCGCGCTGGCGGAAGCGGCCGGCCTCGCCGTCGACAACGGCATCGTGGTCGACGATCGGCTGCGTTCCAGCGATCCGGACATCTTCGCCGCCGGCGATGTCGCCAATTTCCACAATGCCGCATTGCAGATGCGGCAGCGCGTGGAACACGAGAACGCGGCGATCAGCATGGGACACCACGCCGGACGCGCGATGGCGGGCGCGGAAGACGCGTACCTGACGTTGCCATTCTTCTATTCGGACCTGTTCGACCTCGGCTACGAGGCGGTCGGCGTGCTCGACGATCGGCTCGAGGTCGTCGAGCAATGGACGCAGCCATACCGCGAAGGCGTGGTCTACTACCTCGATGATGGCCGCGTGCGCGGCGTGCTGCTGTGGAATACGTGGGGGCAGGTCGACGCGGCGCGCGAGCTGATCGCCGAGCGCGGCCCGCACGACGCCGACAGTGTGCTGCGGCGCCTGCCCAGGCTGACCTGAGCGCATGTATCTGCGATCGGACGCCGCGAGCTACTACCTCGCCACATCAACGCGATTCGCGCCGCTTGCGCCGCTGTCGGGAAACGGCGCCACGCGCGTGGCGATCGTCGGCGGCGGATACGCCGGCCTCAATACCGCGCTGGGCCTGGCCGAACGCGGCGTGCGCGACGTGACGCTGCTGGAATGCGAACACCTGGGCTTCGGCGCGTCCGGCCGCAACGGGGGCTTCGTGTTCGCCGGTTATTCGCTCGGCGAGCAGGCACTGCTCGCGGCGCTCGGCGAGGCGCGCGCACGTGCCTGGTACAAGCGCACGATCGATGCGGTCGAGCTGGTGCGCCGGCGCGTCACCCAATATCGCATCGCCTGTGATGCGGTGGATGCGGGCGTGTACTGGACGAACTGGTTCCGCGATCCCGAGGTGCTGCGCTCGCGCCAGGATCTGCTCGCGCGACACTTCGGCGAGCAATGGGAATGGGTGCCGCACGAACGCCTGCGCGAGCTGGTGCGCAGCGAGCGCTATTCCGATGCGCTGTACGAACGCAATGCGCTGCATTTGCATCCACTCAACTACGCGAACGGCATCGCGCGCGCGGCGGTCGAGCAGGGCGTGCGCATTCATGAAGGTACGCCCGCGTTGCGCTTGGAGCGCCGCGGCGCAGGCTGGCGCGTGCACACGCCGGACGGCAGCCTCGACGCGGAAATCGTGGTGCTCGCCTGCGGCGGCTATCTGGCCGGGCTCGACCGCCGCGTGGATCGCGCGGTGCTGCCGATCGCGACCTATGTGATGGCGACGGAGCCGCTGGGCGCGGAACGTTTCGCGGCCTGCTTCGGCACGCGTGCCGCGATCTACGACACGCGCTTCGCGTTCGACTACTACCGTCCGCTGAACGACACGCGCGTGCTGTGGGGCGGCCGCATCTCGATCCGCGATCGCGAGCCGATGGATGTCGCGCGCATCCTCAAGCGCGACCTGCTCGAGGTGTTTCCGCAGTTGCACGACGTGCGCATCGATTACGCATGGTCGGGACTGATGAGCTACGCGCGCCACCAGATGCCGCAGCTCGGCACACGCGGCGACGGATTGTGGTGGATACAGGCGTTCGGCGGACACGGCGTATCGTCGACCGCGGCGCTCGGCGAAGTGCTGGCCGCGGCCATCGCCGAGCAGGATCCGTGCTGGCGCGAGCTGGCCGGCTTCGGGCTGGTGGAAAGTTTTCGCCCGCTCGGTTTCCTCGGCGCCGAGGCGAGCTACCTGTGGTACCGGTTCAAGGACTGGTACAAGGAACGCGGCGAGCGCTGAGCCGTACGTCGGTCATCGCGACGCTGCATTCCCGGGCCAGGCGGCCTGGCGGCCGCCTGCGCTACTGCAGCGGCGCGAAGAACCGGTCGCTGCGCGGCGCATACCAGTGCTCCGCATCGAGCGAATAGGCCACGCGGAACGCGCGTCCGACGATGCTGTCGCGCGGCACGAAGCCGATGTAGCGCGAATCCTTGCTGTTGTCGCGGCTGTCCCCGAGCACGAGGTACTGGCCTGCGGGAACCGTGACCGGACCGAACGAACGCCCGGCGGGGCGGTCCGGCAGCAGCATGATCGCGTGCGCGTGCCCGTCGAGTTCCTCGGCCAGATAGCGGTGCTGCAGCGCGCCCGTCGCGCGCGGCAACTCGGCATCGGCAGCTACCGCGCTGGCCGGCGCATAGTCGACGGCCGTGCCGTTGATCAGCAGCCGCTCGTCGCGCATCTGGATCGTGTCGCCCGGCAGCCCGACCACGCGCTTGACCAGCGTGGTGCCGTCCTCGGGAGAGGGGAAGATCACGATGTCGCCGCGCTGCGGATCGCCGCCGCGGGTGAGGCGCGTGCTGGTGAACGGGATGCGCCACCCGTAGGCGGCCTTGTCCACAAGTATACGATCGCCCTCGACGATCGTCGGGTTCATCGAGCCGCTCGGCACGTACATCCAGTCGGCGACTGCCGAGCGGAACACCAGCATGAGGCCTAGGAAGATCAGCAGCGACTTGTTCGCCGCGACGATCCGGCTGAGGCGACGGTTGATAGGATGCATGCGGGCGAATTCCGTGGCGGTGGTCCGCATCAAGACCGCCGCGGACGCGGCATAGTTCCGCGCGCCGGGGCCGCTGCGTCTAGCAGCGCCGCGCATGCTCCGCCCGAATGGCGTGCCGTGCGCGGCGCGGCTACTCCGACTTGCCCGGCATCGGCGGCGTGAAGAACGGGATCGGCGTGCCGGCGTAGATCGCCTCCGGCAGCTTGCCATCCCAGCGCTCGGCCTTGACGCGCTCGACCTCGATGCGGCGCAGTTCGAGCACGTCGCGGTTCTTCGCCAGCGCGTCGTTCTGCACGCGCAACGCTTCGGCCTGCGCGTTCGCCGCCTTCATCGTGGCGTACGCTTCGCCGTCGGCCTTGGCCCTGAGCGCATTGGCTTCCGCTTCGGCGACCGCGACCTTCTGCTTCTGCTCGGCCTCGACGGTCTTGACCTTGTTCTCGGCGGCGAGGCGCAACTGTTCCTGCGTGACCTTGTCGTTGATCGCCTTCATGTACGACTCGCTGAACGAGAAGTTGCGCATGTCGATGTTGATGACCTGCGCGCCGTATTTCTCGAGTTTCGCGCGCAGCAGTTCGAGGATGTCGTTGGAGACCTGCGCGCGTTTCGCGATCAGGTCCGGCGCGTTGTACTTCGCGGTCACCGCCTTGAACACTTCCTGCGTCGCGGTCTGCACGTACGACTGCAGGTCGCCGTTGTGGCTGTACTTCTCGTACACCTCGCTGACGCGGTCCGGCATGATGCTGTAGCGCACGGTCAGGTCCGTGTCGACCGGCTGCGTGTCGCTGGTGCTGCCGGTCGCCTTGTCGATATGCGCCGCCTCGGCGCGAATGCTGAACAGGTTCAGCGTCTGCCACGGCGGCACGATCACCAGGCCCTCGGATTCGATGCCCTTGATCGCACCGAACTGCGTGAGCACGCCGCGCGAACCGGTCGGCACCGAGCGGAACGGCCAGAACGCGGAAAACAGCAACGCGACCACGACCACGATCACGATCCAGCGCGCCAGTCCGGCGATTGCAAAACGGTCCCTGGAACCTTCGATCAGCGGTGCCATTCGATGTCTCCCCGATGTGATTGCCCGAAAAGGATAATGCGCGCGCGCGTCGATCCGAACATCGATGCGGTCCGATCGTCAACGTCGAGACGGCGCGAGCATGTTCGCGTCGCGCACGATCACCCAGCGGCCATGCTGCTTGTTCAAGACCGACAACACCGGACCTGTCCGTGTCGTCGCGGCAGCGCCGTCGCGCGGCGTGATCGTGACGTTCAGCTGATTCCAGCAGTAGGCCCAGTCGCCCATCACCCTGATTTCCTGGATCTGCGCCTGCGCCTCGATGGCAACCCGCGCCTGGCCCTGCTGCATTCGCGCAAACGCGGCGCGGCCGCGGATCGGCTCCATTCCCGGCTGCAGGAACACGACATCGTCGGCCATCAGCGCCAGCACCGCGTCGTTATCATGGCGCTTGCTTGCGTCCAGCCACGCGGCAACCAGGTCACGGATCGCTTGTTCGTCGGAAGGCATGATCGGAAAACCCATCGCACTCACGGATGCTTGAAGTCTGACCCAGCGGCGTGCACGCTGGCAATATCAACCCGCAGGCAACGATTGCCGCGGTCGAAAACAATATGTGCGCCAACACCTGTATCGAACAGCTAGGGGATCATTCAAGATGACCACGCGCCGGTTGTTTCTGGGAAAATCGATCGGTGCGGCGAGCGCACTGCTGCTGGGCGGCGCCGTGCGCGCGAGTGCACCCTCCGCGGCGCGCGTGGTCTCCACCTGGGACTTCGGCGTGGCCGCGAACCAGGCAGCGTGGGCGGTGCTCAAAGGCGGCGGCCGCGCACTCGACGCGGTTGAAGCCGGCGCGCGTGTTCCCGAAGCGGACCTGCGCAACCACAGCGTCGGCCGGGGCGGCTATCCGGACCGCGACGGCCACGTCTCGCTCGATGCCAGTATCATGGATGGTGATGGCTCGTGCGGTGCCGTGGCCGCGCTCGAGCAGATAGCGCATCCGATCTCCGTTGCGCGGCGCGTGATGGAGAAGACGCCGCATGTGCTGCTGGTCGGCGCGGGCGCGCTGCAGTTCGCGCTCGAGCAGGGCTTTGCGCGCGAGAAACTGCTGACCGCCGAGTCGGAGCGGGCCTGGCACGAGTGGCGCAAGAGCGCCGACTACCAGCCCGTGCCGAACGACGAAGTGCGCAAGCAGCGCCACGCGGCGACGCGCGGTGGCAAGGACAATCACGATACGATCGGCATGCTCGCGCTGGATGCGCACGGCCATCTTGCCGGCGCGTGCACCACCAGCGGCATGGCGTGGAAACTGCGCGGCCGCGTCGGCGACAGCCCGATCGTCGGCGCGGGACTTTATGTCGACGACGAGGTTGGTGCCGCCACGTCGACCGGCGTCGGCGAGGAAGTGATTCGCAACGCGGGCAGTTTCCTGGTCGTCGAGCTGATGCGCCAGGGGCGCACGCCGGAAGAAGCCTGTCGTGAAGCGGTGAGACGCGTGCTCAAGCGCAACAAATCGGCAGGCGACATCCAGGTCGGATTCCTTGCCCTCAATCGCGCCGGCGACGTCGGCGCGTGGTCGCTGCAGGCGGGTTTCAACTACGCCGTGTGCGATGCCGCCAGGCAGGATGCCCTGCTGCCGGCGAATCACGGCGCCTGACGTGGCGCTGCCTGATGTGATGCTGCTTGAAATCGCCGCGAACTCGCTCGCCTCCGCGCTCGCCGCGCAGGAAGGCGGCGCGGACCGCATCGAGCTGTGCAGTGCGCTGGAAGTCGGCGGGCTGACGCCGTCGCACGGCGCAATTGCGCTCGCGCGCGAGCGCGTGCGCCTGCCGATCCACGTATTGATCCGCGCGCGCCCGGGCGATTTCGTCTACACCGAGGCGGAATTCGCGGCCATGCGGCGTGACATCGAACATTGCGTGGCGCTCGGTTGCGACGGGGTTGTGATCGGTGCATTGGATGCGGACGGCCGCGTGGACATGGCGGGATGCCGCGAGCTGATCGGTGCCGCCGGCGCGCTCGACGTGACCTTCCATCGTGCCTTCGACATCACCGCAGACCTGTCAGCGGCGCTCGACGATGTGATCGCGCTCGGCTGCGCGCGGCTGCTGACGTCCGGCGGCGAGCCGACGGCATTGGCAGGCGCCGCAGCGATTCGTGCGCTCGTGCGTCAGGCGGGCACACGCATTCGCGTGATGCCGGGCGCGGGCATCGACGCCTCGAACATCGCGGCCATCCGCGCGCAGACCGCGGCGACGGAATTCCACGCATCGGCAAAGCGCGCATTGCCGTCGCGCATGCACGAAGGCGCATGCGCCGAGACCGGCATGCGTGATGGCGAGTGGCGCACCGATGTGGAGCGGGTGCGCGCGCTTGCGGCGGTGTTGCGGGCAGGGGCGACCGGGCAAGCTGTGCAATAGCCGCGTACGGATATTCCGCAACGAAACTGCGCGGAGCGCCGTTACAGGGCCTCGAAAATCCCCGCCGCGCCCATGCCCGTGCCGATGCACATCGT
>Ga0068853_100001247_pt1 | contig 18189 bp, 20 predicted proteins | sample KBSCornC32_FD_65655 | JGI IMG/M metagenome (GOLD analysis project Ga0068853, IMG submission 65655) | Corn rhizosphere microbial communities from Kellogg Biological Station, Michigan, USA - KBS Corn C3-2 | ecosystem: Host-associated > Plants > Roots > Rhizosphere > Soil ...
CTGCGCTCGTTCAGCGGGGTGTAGCTCATGCCATGCTGTCCATCTGCACCAGCGCGTCGAAATTCGACACGGCGGGATAGGCGGTGGTTTCGGGATCACCGTCGCGGGCCAGCAGGGTCACGGCCAGCCCGGCCTCGCGCGCCGCCGCCAGTTCCTCGGGCGTGTCCGACAGGAACAATATGTCGGCGGGGGGTAGCCGCAGCGTCGCTGCGATGGCGGCATAGGAGCCAGCCTCCCGCTTTGCGCCGATGCCGGTGTCGAAATGCCCTGCGAACAGCGGCGTAAGGTCGCCATGGTCGCTCCAGCCGAACAGCAGTTTCTGCGCCGCGACCGAGCCGGAGGAATAGACGTAGAGCGGTATGCCCGCCGCGTGCCAGCGGCGCAGGCCCTCGGCGGCGTCGGCATAGACATGGCCGGTGAAATGGCGCTGCGCATAGCCCTCCGCCCAGATCAGGCCTTGGAGCTGCTTGAGCGGTCCGATCTTGCGGTCGGCATCGTGCCATTCGATCAGCCGCGCGATACATCCCTGTTCGTCCAGCGGTTCACCCGTTTCGGCGCGCACCGCATCGAGGATGGGCGCCACCTCGCGCGAATGCGCCTTGACGAAACCCGCCAGCCGGGCGCGCGAATAGGGGAAGAGCACGTCATGCACGAAGGCGATGCTGGAGGTGGTCCCCTCTATGTCGGTAACGATGGCGGCGGGCTTCACCGCGCACCCTCGTAGAGCGGGATGGCCCGCGCGATCTCATCGCCCGTGAAGCGGGCGACCCAGCCTTCGGGCGTCGTGAACAGGCGAATGGCGGTGAAGCGCGGGTACTCGCCGGTGTCGAACCAGTGGCGGGTGCCGGCGGGGAGGAGGATGAGGTCGCCCGCCGTGCATTCCAGCGCGAGGACGCTGTCGCCGGACCGGATGTAGAAAAGGCCGGAGCCTTCCACGAAGAAGCGCACCTCATCGTCGTCATGGATATGTTCGGAGAGGAATTTGGCCCGCATCTCTGTGCGCTGCGGATGATCCGGGGTCAGGCGAATGACGTCGCACGACTGGTAGCCGCCCCGCGCCTTCAGCCGGTCCACGTCGGCGGCATAGGCGGCCAATATATCCGTGTCTGCCGGTTTCGCGGACAGGGTCACGCCCGCCTCCCACCGTTCGAGCACGACCCCGGCGGGTTCGAGGGCATCTGCAATGGCGTCGCGGTCGTGCAGCGTTGCGCGCAAACCAAAGGGCGCTCGATCGTCATAGAGGGTCAGCGCGGTCATCGGCCCAGTCCCTTCAGCTTCAGTTCTTCCCAGGCGCAGGCGAGCAGGAATTCGCAGCCCTCCACCATATTCTCGGCCGCCTCGACCGTCGGACCCCAGGCGTAGAGGCCATGGCCGCGAATGTAGAAGGCGGGCAGCAGCGGGCGCTGCCGTTCGAGCAGCGGGCGCAGTTGTGCGGCCAGCGCGACCATGTCCTGGCTGTTGTCGACCAGCGGCAGGATCACGCCCCCCTCATGCGTGGTCACGCCCGGAAAGATCTTGAGCAGTTCATAGTTCGCCAGTTCGATGCCGTCGCGCCCGGCCAGCGCCCGGCTGAGCACGGTTCCGGCAACCGAATGGGTATGCAGGACCGCTCCCGCAGCGGGATCGACGCTGTAGACGAGACAATGGAGCAGGGTTTCGGCGGAGGATTTCGCGGGGTCCAGAGGCTCGCCATCGGGCGCTACCCGCATCAGCTGCGTGGCGGTGAGCCGCCCCTTGTGCGAACCGGACACGGTGATGAGGATGCTGCCGTCATCGAGCCGCAGGGAATAATTGCCCGCCGTCGCGGGCGCCAGGCCGCGCGCGTCCAGCCGGGTCCCTGCCTCGATGAGCGATAAGGTGGCGGAAGAACGATGCGACACGGCCTGATATCAATCCGGGAAATAAGGGAGCCACGATCGGTGCGATGCAGGTCATCCGGGTAGGACGTCCCTGCGCTATAGACGGGCTTTGATGACCGTTCGATGATATCTGTGGCCCGGACCGTTTGCCACATAATCTTTGCGCATTCGCAGTCGCGCCGAATATCGCCATCGCCGCGCCGCGATTACATGCCGCCAGTCTACTCCGGCAGCGGGATGAACTCGTTCTCCGCCGGCACCCGGTCGAACCGCTGCGCCTTCCAGTCCGCCTTCGCCTGCTCGATGCGTTCGGGCGAGGAGGAGACGAAGTTCCAGAAGATGTGGCGCTGTTCCGCCAATGGCTCACCGCCCAGCAGCATCAGGCGCGCGGCGTCCTTTGCCCGCAGCACGACCTCCGCGCCGGGTTTGAACACCACCAGTTCGCCGGCCGCGAAGCCGCCGGCCTGACCGATCACCTCGACATCGCCCGACACCACATAGACGGCGCGTTCGACATGCTCTGCCTTCACCTGATAGCGCGCGCCCGCCGCCATCACGATATCGGCATAGACCATGTCGGAGAATGTCTTCACCGGCGACACCAGCCCGTCGGACGTACCGGCGACGACCGTGATCTTCGTGCCCGCATCCTCCGCGACCGGAATCTCGCCCGCCTTGTGATGCGCGAAGCCCGGTTCGACTTCCTCGGCGGCCTTGGGCAGGGCCACCCAGGTCTGGAGGCCGTAGAGGCTGCCGCCGCTGGCGCGCACTTCCGGGCTGGTGCGTTCGGAATGGACGATGCCGCGCCCGGCCGTCATCCAGTTGACCTCCCCCGGCCGGATCGCCTGCACCGAACCCAGCGAGTCGCGATGGAGGATCTCGCCCTCCAGCAGATAGGTGACCGTCGCCAGCCCGATATGCGGATGCGGCCGCACGTCGAGGCCGTTGCCGCCAGTGAACGCGACCGGTCCCATCTGGTCGAAGAAGATGAAGGGGCCGACCATCCGGCGATGCGCGGACGGGAGCGCGCGGCGCACGGTGAAGCCATCGCCGAGATCGCGCACCGGGGGCAGGATGACGGACTCGACGCCGTCGATGGCAGTGGACCGGATCGTCATGGGAAATTCCTTACTGAAGTCGGCCCGCCGGGCGAGTCAGGCGCCGAGCAGCGCCATCGCCTCGATCTGGGCACGGGTGAAGCCATGGTCGCCGAGCGTGGGCACGAGATCCTCCGCGATGCGGCGCGTCCGGCCACTTTCGCACAGGAATTCGCGCAATGCACGCTGGCGCGGGGATAGAGGGTTACGGTGCGGCGCCCGCCCCGCCAGCGCATCCACGATGCGGCCGACGCGATCGCGCAACGATCCCGGCGAGGCCGGCTCGACACAGTGCGTCCCGGCCAGCGCGGCCAGCGCCTGGCGCACGCCCTGCCATTCGCCGGGGCTGAGATCGGGCGGGGAAATGTCGAGCATCAGTCGTCTCTCTCGGAAATGGGGTGGGACGCGGACGGCCTTGGAAAGACCTTCCGCGCCCGGCTGCTAGGCTGCGTCGACCAGTACGATCTCGCTGTCCTCGATCGCTGTGACGGTCAGCACATCCACGTCGCTGATCGCGGCGCCGTCACGGCTGTTGACCTGGACATCGTCGATCCGCACCGCGCCGGTGGCGGGCACCAGATAGGCCTTGCGGTCGCGGCCCAGCGGATATTCGGCGGTTTCGCCGGCCTTCAGCGTGGCGGCCACGACCCGCGCATCGGTGCGGATGGTGAGCGCGTCGCCGTCCTCCTGATATCCCGACGCCAGCGTGACGAACTGGCCCGCGCGTTCCCCCTTGGGAAAGGGCCGGGCGCCCCAGCTTGGCTGCTCGCCGCTGCGGGTCGGCAGGATCCAGATCTGGAACAGGCGGGTCGTCACATCTTCCTGATTATATTCGGCATGGCGGATGCCGGTTCCCGCCGACATCACCTGCACGTCGCCCGCCTCGGTACGGCCTTCGTTGCCGAGGCTGTCCTTGTGGGTGATCGCGCCCTCGCGGACATAGGTGATGATCTCCATGTCGCGATGGGGGTGCGGCGGGAAGCCGGTGTTAGGCGCGATGGCGTCGTCGTTCCACACGCGCAAATTGCCCCAGTTCATCCGGGCGGGGTCGTGATAGCCCGCGAAGGAGAAATGATGCTTGGCGTCCAGCCAGCCATGATTTTCGCCGCCGAGGCTGTCGAAGGGTCTGAGGTCGATCATCGTCTATCTCCGAAGAGGTGGCCCGGAGTGGAGTGGGCCGCCCTGTTGAAACCCCATTTAGGGATTGTGCACCCTCCTTTTCAGAGGAATAAAATCATCCAAATTATTCCAGAAAGTTGAACAGTAAACCAGCCCGGCACCCCGACGCTCGACCAGTTGCGCCTCTTCCTCGCCATCGTCGATACCGGCAGTTTCGCGGGCGCCGCGCGCACTCTGGGGCGAGCGGCGTCGGTAGTGAGCTACGGGATCGCCAATCTGGAGGCGCAACTCGGGCTGGAACTGTTCGAGCGCGAAGGCACGAAAAGGCCCGTGCTGAGCGGGGCCATGGGTTCGATGCTGGCGGATGTGTAGCGGCTGCCACCCTGCCTCAGCGGTCGAGCGGCAGGATGGCCTCCACCTCGATCAGATCGTCGGCGACATAGACGCCGGTGACGCGCACCCGCTTTTCGACATGATCGACCGGGGTGCGCGGCAGGTCGAGGCGCACCACACCGCCCCCGTCCCGGCGCAGGGCGAAACCGCCGCGATCGCGGACCAGCAAACCCATTTCCACGATTTCGTCGCGCATCGTCATGCACCAGTCCTAACGCGATTTTGGGCGCTGCGCCAATGACGACCGTCTTGCCATCCTGCCGCCGCGCCCATATCTGCAAATGGTTCTCAACAAAGGCCATGCCGATCCCGCCTTCCCGACCCGCGCCGCCACGATGCTGCACCGCATAGGGCGCGTCGCATGGCTGTGCGCGGGATTGCTGTGCGTCGCGCTGGGGGTCATCGGCGCCTTCCTGCCGCTGATGCCAACCACCATCTTCCTGATCCTGGCGGCGGGCTGTTTCGCGCGGTCCTCGCCCCGTCTGGAGGCATGGCTGCTCGGCCATCCCCGCTTCGGCCCGACCTTGCGGGCATGGCGGGCGAATGGTGCGATCTCGCCGCGCGCCAAGGCGATGGCCTGCACCGGCATCGCGGCCGGCTACGGGGTCTTCTGGTGGGGCGCGCGGCCGGGACTGTTTCTGGCCCTGAGCGTCGGAGCCGCGATGGCGGCCTGCGCCGCCTATATCCTCAGCCGGCCATCGCCCCGGCTGGAGTGAGAAGCCGGTTCGATTGACGCAGGTCAAGGCGATCCCTATCCCCCGCCGACGATGCCGATCCCCTTTCCCGCCGATCCCGCCAGCCTGAGCGCGGCGCTGGCCGCATTGTCCCAACCCGATGGGGCGGTCATCGCGGCGGCGAGAGCGCGGCAGGGGCAACTCACCAAGCCGCCAGGCTCGCTGGGGCGGCTGGAGGATATCGCGCTGTTCATGGCCGGCTGGCAGGGGCGGGAACGGCCACGGCTGGATCGGGCGCGCGCGGCGATCTTTGCGGGCAATCATGGCGTGGCGGCGCGCGGGGTGAGCGCCTTCCCGGCCGCCGTGACCGCGCAGATGGTCGCCAATTTCGCCGCGGGCGGCGCGGCGATCAACCAGTTGGCACGGGCGGCGGGGCTGGAACTGACCGTCGTACCGCTCGATCTGGAGCGCCCGACCGCCGATTTCACCCAGGCCCCCGCCATGGACGAGGCGGAGTGCCTGTCCGCGATGGCGGCGGGCGCGGCGGTGGTGGAGGCGGACCTCGACCTGCTCGTGGTGGGGGAGATGGGGATCGGCAACACGACATCGGCGGCGGCGCTGGCGCTGCTCAGCTTCGGCGGCGACGCGGCGGACTGGGTCGGGCCGGGGACCGGGGTCGATGCGGATGGCATCGCGCGCAAGGTCGCGGTTATTCGGGAGGCGGCGGCCTTGCACGGCGGCGCGACCAGCGCCTTCGAGCGGCTGCGGCGTGTCGGTGGGCGGGAGATCGCGGCGATAGCCGGTGCGGTGCTGCGCGCGCGGCAATTGCGTGTGCCCGTGTTGCTCGACGGCTTCATCACCTGCGCCGCCATTGGGCCGCTTGCTGCCGAAGCCCCCGGCATCGTCGCCCATTGTCTTGCCGGTCATTGTTCCGCCGAACCGGGGCACGCGCGGCTGCTCGCCCGGCTTGGCCTCGACCCGCTGCTGACGCTGTCGATGCGGTTGGGCGAGGGCAGCGGCGCGGCGGTCGCGGCGCAGATCGTCCGCTCGGCGCTGGCGGCGCATGATGGCATGGCGACGTTCGCGGAAGCAGGAGTCTCGGCGGCATGACGCAACCCTTCACGCTCCACCTTATGCGCCATGGCGCGCCGGTCGTCCCCGGCCGCATGATGGGCCGCACCGATGTCGCGCCCACGCCCGAAGGCGTGGCGGCGTGCGTGGCGCGGGCGGAGGGCCTGACCTTCGCCGGCGTCATCAGTTCCGACCTCGCCCGGTCCCGGACGCCCGCCGGCGCCATCGCGGCGGCGCGCGGCGTGCCGCATATGGTGGACGCGCGCTGGCGGGAGCTGGATTTCGGCCAGTGGGACGGGCTGGCGGCGGGAGAGATCGACCCGGAGGCGCTGCACCGTTTCCACGCCGATCCCGACGCCAACCCGCCGCCGGACGGCGAGAGCTGGTCCGCGCTGAGGGGCCGCGTGGAAGAGGGGATCAATGCCTTGCCGCCGCTGCCCACGCTCATCCTGACCCATGCCGGGGCGATGCGCGCCGCGCTCGCCGTCTTGTGCGGGTTCGCGCAGGCGCAATTGTGGAGCATCGACCTTCCCTATGGCGCGCTGCTGTCGCTGCGCATTTGGCCGGGGGAGCAACGCATGGCGCAGATCACCGGCCTGCTCCCGTGAAGGGGTTCCTCGTCGCGTTACAGTTTCTGACGCGGCTGCCCGGCCCGCGCATGAGCGTCAGCGCGGCGGAATTTGCCGGTTCGATGTGCTGGTTTCCGGCGGTGGGGCTGGTCGTCGGCGGCATCGTCGCGGGCGGGGCCTGGGCGGGGGCGCGTATCGACCTATGGGTCGGCGCGCTGGCGGGACTGCTGTTGTGGGTCGGTGTGACGGGCGCGCTGCATCTCGACGGGCTGGGCGATGTATTCGACGCGGCGGGGGCGGGGCACAAGGATCCGGACCGCATCCGTGCCGTCCTGTCGGACCCGCATATCGGCAGTTTCGGCGTGGTCGCGATCGGGGCGCAGTTGCTGGCGAAGCTCGTGCTGCTGCATGGCGTGATCGAGGCGGGGGCGCTGGTCCCGCTCCTGCTGACGCCCGCCGTGGCACGGATCGGGCCACTGGTCTGGGCGCGCGGCCTGCCGAATTTGCACGATGGGCTGGCGTCGCGCTTTCGCGATGCCGTCGGTATCGGCACGCTGGGTCTGTGGGCGGCGATGCTGATCGCGGGCGCGTTGCTCGCTCCCGCCATGCTGGCCTGCGTCCTCTTGTTTCCCCTGTGGGGGCTATGGCTGCGGCGTCATATCGGCGGCATTTCGGGGGACGGTCATGGCGCGGGCATAGAGGTGGTGGAGAGCGGCCTGCTGTTCGCCATCCTCGTCTGGGAACGGACCCTATGAGCCGCTTCACCTGGCATGGCGGCGGGCTGGAGGCGGCGAAGGCGCGCTATGGCGGGGAGGACTGGCTCGACCTGTCGACCGGGATCAATCCTGTGCCTTGGCCGGGGGTGGAGGCTGTCGCCATCGACTGGTGGCGATTGCCCGACGAAAGCGCGCTGGCCGCCCTCGAAAGCGCGGCGGCGGGGCATTTCGGGGTCGATCCGGCCCATGTCCTCGCCTTGCCGGGCACGGAGGTCGGGCTGCGCCTCGCCGGCCTCCTGCTGCCGGGACCGGGGCGGCATGTCGTGCCGAGCTACCGGACGCATGGCGAGATGATCCGGGACTCCCGCGCCCTGTCCCGCGAAGAACTTCCGGCGGCGGGGAGCGGGACGCTGGTGCTCGCCAACCCCAATAACCCCGACGGCCATGTTTTTTCGCGCGAGGCGATGCGCGCAATCGCGTGCGGGGAAGGCTGGCTGGTCGTCGATGAAGCCTTTGCCGATAGCGATCCTTCGATCAGCATGGCGGGGGACGTAGCGGAGGATCGGCGTCTGCTGGTCTTTCGTTCCTTCGGCAAATTCTTCGGGCTGGCGGGCGTGCGGCTGGGGTTTGTCATCGGGCCGTCCGCGATGCTGGCGCGGATGCGAGCGGCGCTCGGGGCATGGCCGGTGTCCGCGGGGGCGATCGCGATCGGTACGGCGGCTTACCGCGACCGGGCATGGATCGAGGAGACGCGTGACGCGATAGACCGCCATGCGATCGCGCTGGACGGGGTGCTGCGCGCTGCGGGGCTGACGCCGGCCGGACGCTGCCCGCTCTTTCGTCTGGTCGAGGTCGCGGATGCCCATGCGTTGTTCGAGCGGCTGGCGGCGCGCGCGATATTGACGCGGCCCTTCGCGGACAATCCGCGCTGGCTTCGGATCGGACTGCCCGGCGATGGCGAGGGGCTGGCGCGGCTCCGGCGGGCACTGGCCGATGGGTGAGGCGGTGGCGCTCGCCGCCTTGATGCTGGATGCCGCCATCGGCTGGCCGAACTGGCTCTATCGCCTCGCGGGGCATCCGGTCGGCGGCTTCGCCTGGATCATTACCGCCTGCGAAGCGCGCTGGAACCGCACGGACTTGCCCGAAGCGACCCGCCGTGCGGCAGGGGTGGCGACGGTGATCCTGCTCGTTGTGCTGGTGGGCGGGGTCGGCTGGGCGTTGCAAGCGGGCGTGCTGCACGCGATGGGGCGGGCGGGCTGGATCGGGCTGGCCCTGCTCTCCTTCCCCGGCCTGGCGCAGCGCAGCCTGTTCGATCATGTAGCGCCGGTGGCGCGCGCGCTGGCGGCGGGCGATCTGGCGCAGGCCCGGCGCGCCGTGGGCATGATCGTCGGGCGCGACACGGCGGCGCTGGACGAGGCAGGCGTGGCGCGCGCCGGGATCGAGAGCCTGGCGGAGAGTTTCTGCGACGGCATCGTGGCGCCCGCCTTCTGGCTCATCCTGCTCGGGCTGCCGGGGATATGGGCGTATAAGGCGATGAACACCGCCGACAGCCTGATCGGCCATTATGAGGACCGCTGGCGGGCGTTCGGTTGGGCGGCGGCGCGGACCGACGATCTGCTCAACCTGATCCCCGCGCGCTTGTCCGCCGTCCTGCTCTGCCTCGCGGGCGGGGGCGGGTGGGCGATCCTGCTGCGCGATGCCCGCAAACATGCCTCGCCCAATGCGGGCTGGCCCGAGGCGGCGATGGCGGGCGCGCTCGGCATCCGGCTCGCGGGGCCGGTCGCCTATGATGGCGTCGTGCAGCCAAAGCCATGGATCGGGGACGGCCGGAGCGAAGCCACGGCAGACGACATACGGCGCGCGTTGCACATCTATGTCCGGGCTTGCCTCCTCCTCTGGATCGTCGCAGGGGCCGCCGCATGGTTGCGATAATGGTGCAGGGAACGGGGTCGGACGTGGGCAAGTCGGTGCTCGTCGCCGGGCTGTGCCGCGCGCTGGCGAACCGGGGCCTCACCGTGCGGCCGTTCAAGCCGCAGAATATGTCCAACAATGCCGCCGTGACGGTGGACGGCGGCGAGATCGGCCGGGCGCAGGCGCTCCAGGCGATGGCCGCACGGGTCGAACCGCACACCGACATGAATCCCGTCCTGCTGAAACCGCAGGCCGACCGCACCTCGCAACTGATCGTTCATGGCGAGGTGCGGGGCGTGCTGGGCACCGGCAATTTCAAGGCAGGTCGCGGCGCGCTGCTGACCGAGGTGCTGGACAGTTTCCGCCGGCTGGAGGCGCAGTGCGACATCGTCGTGGTGGAGGGCGCAGGGTCGCCGGCCGAGATCAACCTGCGCGAAGGCGACATCGCCAACATGGGGTTCGCGCGCGCCGCCGATGTGCCCGTCCTGCTGGTCGGCGACATCGACCGGGGCGGCGTGATCGCCGCCATCGTCGGTACGAAGGCGGTGATCGACCCGGACGATGCCGCCATGATCCGCGGCTTCATCATCAATAAATTTCGCGGCGACATGGCGCTGTTCGAGGACGGCTATCGCGCGATAGAGGCGCGATCGGGCTGGCGTGGTTTCGGGATCGTGCCCTGGCTGCGCGACGCGCTGCGCCTGCCCAGCGAGGACGCCGTGGTGCTGGAGAAACGGCGTGGCGGCGGCGACGGTCGGCTGCTGGTCGCCTGCCCGATCCTGCCGCGCATTTCCAACTTCGACGATCTCGATCCGCTCAAGCTGGAACCGGGCGTCGAACTGGTGATGATCCCGCCGGGGTCGCCGATCCCGGTCGAGGCGGCGCTGATCGTCCTGCCCGGTTCCAAGGCGACGGTCGCGGACATGCGCGCGATCCGGGCCGAAGGGTGGGACGTGGACATCCGCGCGCATCACCGGCGCGGGCGGGCGATACTGGGCCTGTGCGGGGGCTATCAGATGCTGGGGCAGACCATCGCCGACCCCGGTGGGATCGAGGGTCCGGCGGGCGCGGTCGATGGGCTGGGCCTGCTCGGCGTCGATACGGTGCTTTCGCCGGTCAAGGCGCTGCGGCGGGTGGCGGGCGAGGCGCTCGGCGCGCGTTTTTCGGGTTATGAGATGCATATGGGCGAGACGGTCGGCGATTCCCTCCTTCCCCTTGCACGGCTCGACGATGGCCGCGTGGATGGCGCGATCAGCGCGGATGGGCTGGTGATGGGCAGCTATGTGCACGGCATCCTCGCAGACGCGGGATTCCGTTCCGCCCTGCTGGCGCGGATCGGCGCGGAAGGATCGGGCCGCGATTATCATGCCGATGTCGATGCCGCGCTCGACGCCATCGCCGCAGAGCTGGAGCGCCATGTCGACATCGACGCGATGCTGGCGGTCGCGGCGTGAACAGCCTGTTCGTCCTGGGCGGTGCGCGATCCGGCAAGAGCCGCTATGCGCAGGACCGGAGCGAGGCACTGCCCGGTCCCCATGTCTTCATCGCCACCGCCGAGGCCTATGACGCCGAGATGGTCGACCGCATCGCGCGGCACCGGGCGGATCGCGGCGAGGGATGGACCACGGTCGAAGCGCCGCTGGCCCTGCCCGAAGCGATCGCCGCCCAGGCCGGCAAGACGGTGCTGGTCGACTGCCTCACCCTCTGGGCGACCAACCTGATGCTGGCCGGGCGCGATGCCGATGCCGCGACCGACGCACTCTGCGATGCGGTGCGCGACTTCGGCGGTCCCATCATCCTCGTCGCCAATGAAGTCGGCCTTGGCATCGTGCCCGACAATGCGCTGGCACGGTCCTTTCGCGACGTGGCGGGCCGCATGAACCAGCGCATCGCGGCGGTGGCGCAGGAGGTGCAGTTCCTCATGGCCGGCCTGCCGCTGCGGTTCAAATGAGAACGCTAGCGTAATTTTTCTACATATTGCGACACTTTGCGGCTGGCATATGCGTTGAGGCGCCGACATGCATAGCCCCATGAAGTTTCGCGCTCCCCTGCTTCTCGGCACCGCGCTATTGTCCGGTTGCGCCGTCGGTCCCGATTACCGGCCGAGGAGCGCGGCCGATCTCGGCGTGCCGGATGGTTTTTCCGTCACCGCCGCGCCGCAGGCGGAGGATCTTACCCGCTGGTGGGGCAAGTTCGACGACCCGGTGCTGGGCCAGCTGGTCGAACAGGCCGCCGCCGCCAACCTCGACATCGCGCAGGCGGTGGCGCGGCTGCGGCAGGCGCGCGAAGCGCTGGTGGTCAGCCGGTCCGGGCTGTTTCCCACGATCGGCGGGTCCGGCGGATATAATCGCACCGAGCCCCTGCGTGGCGGCGGCGCGACCATCACCCAGTCCAACGGCACCGTCGCCACCCTGCCCGCGCAGGGGCGCGACAATTTCTCGCTCGGCCTCGACGCCAGCTACCAGATCGACCTGTTCGGCGGGATACGGCGGTCGGTCGAGAGCAGCAGCGCGCAATATGCGGCGGCGGGCTTCGACTATGCCACGACCTTGCTATCGGTGGAGAGCGAGGTCGCGCGCAACTATGTGCTGGCGCGCGCCTATCAGGCGCAGCTTGCCAATGCACGCGCCAGCCTCGCCATACAGGATGATAATCTGGAAATCGCCGGCTTCCGCGTGCAGGCCGGTCTCGTTTCCTCGCTCGACGTGGAGCAGGCGCGGGCCACGCGGGCGCAGACCGCCGCCAATATCCCCTCGATCGAACAGCAATATAATGCCGCCGTGTCGCGGATCGGCGTGCTGACCGGACAGGCGCCGGGCGCGCTGAAACCGATGCTGGCGAGCGTTCGCCCGATCCCGACCGGTCCGCCAAGCGTCGCCGCCGGCATCCCCGCCAATGTCCTGCGCCAGCGACCGGACGTGCGCGCGGCCGAGCGCAGCCTCGCCGCCGCCACCGCGCAGATCGGCGTGGCCAAGGCGCAGCTTTTCCCCGCGCTCTCGATCAGCGGCAGCATCAACGCCAACGCCAGCCAGGCGGGCAATATCTTTAACACCATCACCGGGGGCCTGTTCGCGGGCGTGACGCAGGCGATCTTCAACGCGGGCCGCCTGAACGCCGGGATACGGTCGGCGCGGGCAGGAGCCGACGGGGCGTTCGCGGCCTATAAATCCACCGTGCTGACCGCGATCGAAGATGTGGAAAACGCCATCGTCGCGCTCCAGTCGGCGAACGTGCGCGAGCGCGAATTCGGCATCGCCTTCGATGCGGCGAGCAACAGCGCCATCCTGGCGCGCAGCCAGTATCGCGCCGGCCTCACCGATTTCACCACGCTCAACACGCAGGAGGCGTCGCTCGTCTCCGCGCGCAACGGCCTCGTGCAGGCGCGCAGCGACAAGGCGACGGCGCTGATCGCGCTCTATGTTGCGCTGGGCGGCGGATGGGACTCGACCGTGACGCCGACCGCGCCAACCAATCAACCGGGAACGGGTAGCAATGGCTGACGAAACTCTCGACGACTTCCTCGGCGTGAAGCCGCAGCCCGGCTGGAAGCGCTTCATCAAGTGGGGCGTGCTCGGGCTGGCCCTGATCGTCCTGATCCTGTTGCTGGCGCGCTGCTTCGGCGGATCGGATGCGCCCGATTATGCGACGGCGGATGTCGAGCGCGGCAATCTCGTCACCAGCGTTTCGGCGACCGGCAAGCTGGCGCCCACCGATCAGGTGACGGTCGGCTCACAACTGTCCGGCCTCGTCACCCAGGTTCTTGTCGACGTCAACGATCGTGTGTCGGCGGGGCAGGTGCTGGCGCAGATCGACCCCGAGCAGATCGACGCGCAGATCCGCCAGAACAAGGCCCAACTCGCCGCGAGCCAGGCGAGCGTCGCGCAGGCGCGCGCGACCGTGGCCGAAGCGCAGGCGCAGCTCGCCCGGCTGGAGGAAGTCTATCGCCTCTCCGGCGGCCGCGTTCCGTCCGGCACGGAATTGCAGACCGGCCGCGCCAACGCGCAGCGCGCCATCGCGGCGGTGCGGGTTGCGGAGGCCAATGTTGTGGCGGCGCAGGCGACCCTTTCCCAGACGCAGACGCAGCGCGCCCGCGCCGTCATCACCTCGCCCGTGTCCGGCGTGGTGCTGGCGCGGCAGGTGGACCCCGGCCAGACCGTCGCCGCCTCGTTCAATACCCCGACCCTGTTCGTGATCGCGGAGGATCTTCGCGAAATGAAGCTGGAGGTGGCGATCGACGAAGCGGACGTTGGATCGGTCAAGGAAGGGCAGAAGGCCAGTTTCACCGTCGACGCCTTCCCCGGCAAGACCTTCCCGGCCGCGATCACGCGCGTCGACGTGGGGTCGAACCTGTCGGTCTCCGCCGCCAGCGCCTCCTCGACCACGACCTCCACCACATCGACCACGGGGCAGGTCGTATCCTATGCCGCCGATCTCTCGGTCGATAATCGCGGCCTGCAACTGCGCCCCGGCATGACCGCCACGGCGGACATCGTCACGTCGGACAAGAAGAATATCCTGTTGATCCCCAATGCCGCGCTGCGCTTCACGCCCCCCTCCGCTGGGGCAGGGGGCGGCGGTGGCGGCATCACCGATGCGCTGCGCTTCGGCCCGCCGCGTCGCGGCCAGTCCCGGCGCAGCGTGACCATGGAGCGGGGCGCATCGCAGACCGTCTATATATTGGAGGAGGGCAAGCCGAAGCCTGTACGGATCACCACCGGCGATACCGACGGATCGCAGACCGAGGTGCTGTCGGGTGGCCTGAAACCCGGCATGAAGATCATCACCGGGCAACTGGCGGGCGCCGGCGACAAGCCGTCACGCCCGAGTGGCGGTGGTGGTGCCGGTGGCGGACGGCGCAGCGCAGGCGGCGGCGGTGGCTGACGCGCCTATCATCTCGATGCGGGGCGTCACCAAGGTCTATGGCGCTGGCCCGACCGCGTTTCAGGCGCTCAAGGGAGTCGATCTCGACATTCAGGCGGGCGATTTCGTCGCGGTGATGGGACCATCCGGGTCGGGCAAGTCGACGACGATGAATATCCTCGGCTGCCTCGACGTGCCGAGTGCGGGAACCTTCCTGTTCAAGGGCCATCCGGTCGAGGCGCTCGACCGGGACCAGCGCGCGTTGCTGCGGCGGCGCTACCTCGGTTTCGTATTCCAGGGGTTCAACCTGCTGTCGCGCACCTCCGCGCTCGAAAATGTCGAGCTGCCGTTGCTGTATCGCGGTGACGAGAAGCATGCGCGGCGCGCCGCGGCGCTCGCCGCACTGGACAAGGTGGGGCTGAAGCAGTGGTGGGACCATACCCCCGCCGAACTCTCCGGCGGGCAGCAGCAGCGCGTCGCCATCGCGCGCGCCATCGTGACGCAGCCCGACGTGCTGCTGGCCGACGAGCCGACCGGCAACCTCGATTCCGAACGGTCGGTGGAGATCATGGGCCTGCTCACCGACCTCAACCGCGAGGGGATCACCGTGCTGATGGTGACGCATGAGCCGGACATGGCCGCGTTCGCGCGCACCATCGTGCATTTCAAGGATGGGCTGGTGGACAGTATCGAGGCGGGCAAGGCGGCAGGAGTGACCGCCTGATGTTCGGCACCATCTTCATCCTCGCGATCCGGTCGATCCGGCGACATCTGCTGCGCTCCTTCCTCACCATCCTCGGCATCGTTATCGGCGTCGGTGCGGTGGTGACGATGGTGACGCTGGGCAAGGCGACCACGGCGGCGGTGCAGACGCAGATCGCCGCGCTGGGCACCAACATCCTTCAGGTGCGCCCCGGTCAGGGCTTCGGGCGCGGCGGCGGCGGACCGCGACCGCCCGACTTCGAGCCTTCCGACGTGATCGCCGTCCAGCAGCAGATCGCCGGCGTCACCGCCGTCGCCCCGCAGGCGCAAGCGACCGCGACCGCCATCTATGAGGGCGCCAACTGGTCCACCACGATCAACGGCACCACCTCCGCCTATTTTCAGGTGCAGCCATGGGAATTGACCAGCGGTCGGCTGTTCACCCCGGTCGAGGAAGCGGCGGGCAAGGCGGTCTGCATCATCGGGTCGACCGTGCGCACCAACCTGTTTCGCGGCGGCGAGGCGGTGGGCAAACGCTTTCGCATCGGCAATGTCAGCTGCGACGTGATCGGCACGCTCTCCACGCGCGGGCAGGCGGGTTTCGGCGGCGATCAGGACGATGTTGTCATCATGCCGCTCAAGACGGTGCAGCGGCGCTTCACCGGATCGACCGACATCCGGCTGATGCTGGTGGGGGTCGACAAGGCCTATTCGACGACCCAGATCCAGTCCGCGCTCACCGACCTGCTGCGCGAGCGGCGCGCGATCACGGCGGGCAAGGATGATAATTTCAACATTTTCGACACGCGCCAGATCAGCGACACGCTGACCGGCACGACGCAGCTTCTGACCCGCATCGTCGCGGCGGTGGCGGCGATCTCCCTCGTCGTCGGCGGGATCGGCATCATGAACATCATGCTGGTGTCGGTGACGGAGCGTACGCGCGAGATCGGCATCCGCCTCGCCATCGGCGCGGTCGCGAACGAGGTGCTGATGCAGTTTCTGGTCGAGGCGATCGTGCTGTCCTGCCTTGGCGGCATCGTCGGCCTGTTCGTCGCGCAGGCGGTGATCGCGGTTGTCACGCCGCTGATGCAGGTGCCGTGGACGTTCGATGTGCAGATCAACCTCGTCGCCTTCGCCATTTCCGCGCTGATCGGCGTGGTGTTCGGCTATTTCCCGGCGCGGCGGGCGGCCAGCCTGAACCCGATCGACGCGCTTCGGCACGAATGAGGGAGCCGGCCGGCAATTCCCTCCCCCCATTCCGACGCGGTTTCCCAGCCTGCACTCCTGCGCTATGCCCGCCCGATGGCCGACCAGCAGAATCATCTCTATCTCGTCGATGGCAGCGGATATATCTTCCGCGCCTATCATCAGCTCCCACCGCTCACCAACCGCCACGGCCTGAACGTCGGCGCGGTCTACGGCTATACCGCCATGTTGTGGAAGCTCGCCGACGCGCTGAACAAGGCGGATGGGCCGACCCATCTCGCGGTCGTGCTGGACAAGGGATCGCACACCTTCCGCAACGACATGTACGATCAGTATAAGGCGCATCGCCCGCCCGCGCCCGAAGACCTCGTGCCCCAGTTCCCGCTGATCCGCACCGCGACCCGCGCCTTTTCGCTGCCTTGTATCGAGGAGGCGGGCTATGAGGCGGACGACATCATCGCCACCTACACCTGCCGCGCGGTGGAGGCGGGATGGCATGTCACCATCGTGTCGTCCGACAAGGATCTGATGCAACTGATCCAGCCGCGCGTCGACATGCTGGACACGATGAAGAACGAGCGGCGCGGCGCCGACTATGTTGTCGATAAATTCGGCGTGCCGCCGGAACGGCTGGGCGATGTGCTGGCGCTGATGGGCGACAGCGTCGACAATGTGCCGGGCGTGCCGGGCATCGGCCCCAAGACGGCGTCGAAGCTGATCCTGGAGCATGGCGACCTCGAAGCCGTGCTGGCCGCGATCCCGACGATGAAGCCGTCGAAGATGAGGGAGAATCTGGCCGCGAACGCGGAGATGGCACGGCTCTCACGCAAGCTGGTCGCGCTCCATTGCGAGATGGAGCTGCCGCAGTCGCTGGACAGCCTGAAACTCGACGGCATCCCGCCCGAACCGCTGCGCGACTTCCTGGAGGATCAGGGGTTCAAGACCCTGCTCGCCCGCATCACCGGCGTCGCCCCGTCGGCGGTGGCGGGAACCGTGGCGCCAACGGGATCGTCCGTCTCGGAGCGGATCGAGGCGCGCACCGACCTTCCCGAACTCCCCGAAATGCCGCCCATCGACTGCGCGGCCTATCCGACGATCACGGACATGGCGGCGCTCGACGCGATGATCGCGGAGGCCTATTCCGGCGGCCTGCTCGCCATCGACACGGAGACGGACGCGCTGGACAGCGTCGCCTCCGGCCTCGTCGGCATCAGCATCGCCACCGCGCCGGGCCGGGCCGCCTATATTCCGCTCGCCCATGTGTCGAGCGACGACATGTTCGGGGAAAAGCCGCTGCAACTCGGACTGGCGGAGGTCATCGACCGGCTGCGCCCCGTGCTCGGCGACCCGTCGGTGCTCAAGATCGGGCACAATATCAAATATGACATGAACGTGCTGGGCCGCCACGGCATCACCATCGCGCCGCATGACGACAGCATGATCCTCAGCTTCGACCTGGACAGCGGCAAGATGCTGGGCGGGCATGGCATGGATGTGGCGGCGACCACGCACCTCGCCCATACCTGCACCAGCTTCAAGGAGGTGACGGGCACCGGCAAGAAGGCGATCAGCTTCGCCCATGTCCCCCTCGACCGCGCCACTGCCTATGCCGCCGAGGATGCGGACGTCACCTTTCGCCTGTGGAGCCGCCTGAAACCGCGCCTGCCCGTGGAAGGCGCGACCCGCGTCTATGAACTGGTCGATCGGCCGCTGATCCCGGTGGTCGCGGGCATGGAGCGGGCCGGGATCAAGATCGACCGGGGCGTCCTCTCCCGTCTCTCCAGCCAGTTCACGCAGGAAATGGCGCGGCTGGAGGAGGAAATCTTCGCCGATGCGGGGCGCAGCTTCACCATCGGGTCGCCCCAGCAGTTGGGGGCCATCCTGTTCGAGGAAAAGGGCCTCAAGGGCGGCAAGAAGGGCAAGTCGGGCGCCTACTCGACCGACGTCACGGTGCTGGAGAAACTGAAGGCGGAAGGGTCGGCGCTGTCCGGCCTCGTCCTCGAATGGCG
>Ga0068853_100001250_pt1 | contig 18153 bp, 16 predicted proteins | sample KBSCornC32_FD_65655 | JGI IMG/M metagenome (GOLD analysis project Ga0068853, IMG submission 65655) | Corn rhizosphere microbial communities from Kellogg Biological Station, Michigan, USA - KBS Corn C3-2 | ecosystem: Host-associated > Plants > Roots > Rhizosphere > Soil ...
TATCTACGGTTAACGTAAACCTCGCCTTCAGATCCGGCTGGTCAAAGACAGGGAACGCCGTGCTGGCGTCGGAGGGGACAAAGAGCGAGTAGATGTATTCCGACCCGTCCTCCTTGTCGATGTACCGTGTTATCGCGGAGCCCGAGGTCAGGATCGGCGATGTGAAATCGAGCGTGATGACGTTCTCGCCCATCCGCACGCCATCGTGGAAGATCAGGTGATCATTAGTCTCGGAAAAGTTTAGAGTGCGCGATTTATCGCGTTCCTGCGTGGAATCGAGACTACGCTGAGACAAGCTAAAGCTTGCACTCTGAACGTTTGTGCCGTTGAGCTTTACATTGCTGACGGTCGAATCCTTTTCATTTCCGGGCAGCTTTCGCCAGTCGAGGATCAGATAGAGCGGCGGGCAATTCGGCTCGGCACATGCTGACGCGGCTTGGGTGACATGGATCTCGATCGAGCCCTTGAGCACGGGCGACATCCTCTCGAGTGTGAGATCCAGCTTGTAGGAGATGTTCGAATATTGAACGGACCGCCACCTTGCAAGCTCCTGCGAGACGCCAGGCTCAATAGGTGGAAGTTGAGAGTAAACCGCCGCTGGCATTACGAGCAGCAAAAGGAACAACAATCTCATCGCGCTAGCGATTATGACACGGGACTATCTCACCACAGAGAGCACAAAGAACACAGAGACAAGAAAGGGCGGTCCGATGCCGCCCCAAAGATATCTGTGTCCTCTGTGATCTCTGTGGTAAACCGGTCTTAAAGAGCGAAGTTAAAGTTCACAAAACCGCTGACCTTCACCGGCTGCCCGTTGCGCTTGTAGGGTTTGAACTTCCACTTCTTTATAGCGTCCTTTGCGGCGCCCTGTAGGAGGCCGGGGCCCGACGTCTTTTGCACGTCGACGACATCGCCCTTTTCATCAATGGTCACATCAACGCGAACGACGCCGCTCGTGTGCATCGCTCTGGCGGCGGGCGGAATAACCGGTGATGGTTTGTCCGTTGCGTACGCGAGCAACGACGAGCCGAGATCGACAGGCTTGTCGCTCGCCGGCTCTGCGGCAGGCGCCTCATCTTTTGTCGCGTCGGCTTTCGCCGTGTTGGTGTTTGGACTCTGCTGGACGTTTGGCTGTTTCGCCGCTGATTGAGGAACATTCGGCTGCGGCTGCTGCACCGGCGGTTGATTCACCGGTTGCGACATCACCGTCTTTTGGACGAGCTTTGTGTCCGGCTGCCCGGTCGAAGATGTCGGGACATAGACCGGCGCGTCATTCTTCGCTGTATTTGTCGGAGCGGGAACGGAATCCTGGATCATGCGCGGTCGCGAGTTGGCAGGGTCATTCGCCGTCTGCGCGGCCGGACCTTGCGTCGCAGATTGTTGCGCCGACGGCTGATTAGCCGGGAGCATGTTTGTCTGTGCGACCTCACCGTTAACGCCGTCTTGTGTGGTGGCGTTGAGGACCTTCATATTGCCGGTCGTCATCGCCTCGCGGGTGTCGCCGACCTCGTCACGCCAGCGTTTGGCGTCGTATTCGTCGCGGGCGAGCATCGCACGCGAGCCGGTCGCCTCCTCGAGGATCGCCATTGCGATCTTGGTCTTGGCAGGAGTCTGGCCGATGTCTTTCGCCTCGGTGACAACAAGCTCGAGCGTCTCGCGCATCTGCTGCAGATCATTCAAAGCCTCTAACGGAAGCAGGCGATTCGTCGGGTCGAGACCCAACGCCTTGTAACGCTCGGCGCGATTCCTCGCGCCGGCGACGACCTGACCCGCGATCGCCTCGTACGCCGCAAGAGCACCGGTCTTTGTCGTCTTTTGCTCCGCGTAAAACTGATTGAGAAAAGCCTGTGCCCGCTTGTAATCGCCCTGCTCGAGATAGCTGTTCATCAGGAGCACGTTCACGACTCCCTGCAGTGCCTGGTCCGATGTCTCTTTGCGAATATTCTCCAACTCGTAGATCGCGGCGTTGTAGTTGCGCACGGCGATAAAGGCTTTGGCCTTCATGATGCGCTCGCGCATGACGTCGCCGGCAGTCGGTGCCGCGACCGCTGGCGTCGTGGTCGCGGCCGTCTGCGCGTTATTCAGCGGCGTCGATGACGGAGTCGTGTTTTGAGAGTACGAGATCGAGCAGAATGCAGCGGTTCCGAGTGCGAGGGATGTGCAAAACCTTCTGACATTTAACGGCATATTCAGTCCTCCTTGCGACGTGAGTTTTCCGTAAAGGTCAAGCGAATACGCCTAATCGAAGGCTCACTTAACGACCTGAAAAACGCAAACGACCGAGCTTTAGTGCGGGCTCTGTGGGTGTCCGCGAGATCACTGCTTCAAGCTCTTGATGATTTTATCCCGGGTTACGTTTGCGTCTTTTTTTATAACACCTTCGTTTAACGTGAGCAAACGGCGGTCGAGCATCACGATCCGGCCGTTGATGATAACCGAGCGCACATCAGACGCTTTTGTCGTGTAAACAAGGGCCGAATAGACGTTATACCATGGTGTCTGATGCAGCGAGTCCATGTCGACGATATCTATATCCGCGCGCTTTCCAACCTCGAGCGAACCCGTAATATTGTCGATGTGCAACGCCCTCGCACCCCGAATAGTCCCCATTTCAAAAGCCTGTTCCGCAGTCACCACCTTTGGATCGCCCGTGAATTCCTTGTGCAGCTTCGCCGCCGTGTCCATCTCCTCCCACATGTCGAGATCGTTGTTCGACGCCGCTCCATCCGTCCCAAGGCCAACGGCCACGTCCTTCGCCAGCATCGCGGGGACGGGAGCAACGCCGGAGGCGAGTTTCATGTTCGACTGCGGGCTATGTGCCGCACCGACACCGACGCGCTTTAGAATGTCGATCTCCGCCGGTGTGATCCAGACGAGGTGCGCCGCGATCGTGCGGTTTGAGAGAAAGCCGATCTTGTTTAAATAAGTCACCGGCGTGTCGCCGTACTGCTTGTTGATGTCCTCGTGCTCCTTTTTTGTCTCGTCCACATGGATCACGACCGGCGCATTCCACTTATCAGACAGCGCCCTGACCTTTTTTAGAACATCGGTCGGCACCGTGTAAGGCGCGTGCGGTGCGATCGCGGCGACAATGAGCGGATCATTCTTCCACTTCGACAGAAATCTATCAGAGTACGCTAACGCCTCATCAGGCGTTTTGTTATCAGCGACAGGGAACTGGATGACCGTCTCACCCAGCACGCCACGCACACCCGCCTTCTTCGTCTCGTCCGCGATCGCGTCCTCAAAGTAGTACATGTCGCAGTACGTGGTCGTCCCGCCGCGGATCATCTCCGCCAGCCCGAGGCGCGTGCCCGTACGCACGAACTGCTCATTCACATTCTTCGCCTCAGCCGGGAAGATGTACTTCGTCAGCCATTCCTGCAGATCAAGATCGTCCGCGATCCCGCGAAACAGCGACATCGGCACATGCGTGTGCGTGTTGATCAGGCCGGGAATGATGACCTTGCCGGTCGCGTTGATGACGCGTGTACCGCGATAACTTTTCGCAATTTCAGCGGCAGTACCAATTGCGACGATCTTGTCACCTATGATCGCTACGGCACCGTTATCAATTACGTGATGTTGGGCGTCCATGCTGACGACCGTGCCACCGGAGATGAGAAGGTCAACACGCATTCGCGGTGGAAGTACAGGCCGGCCACGAATTTGACCGGTCCGATCTCCGCTAATATCAAGGTCTCGCCTGCGCTGTGCAGTTATCGATGACGAAACACAGATCAGAAGTAGAAGGGAAACAAGTAACTTGAGCTTGCGCATAGCTGAATTATCCCGCTTTTCGCCTGCATCGCAACGCGCCCGATTGACAGCGGGTGCATCTGACGTATACAACCTATGTCACGTATGAAAGTCAGACTAAGGGGATTTAGACGGCTGGCCGATGCTGTCACAGGCTCGCTCGGCGAGCTTGAGAAGCGCGTGATCGCAGTGCTCCAGACGCATGGCGAGCAAAATGTCACCACCGTGCTCGACTCGCTCGGGCAGGATTACGCCTACACGACCGTGATGACGACGCTCGACAGGCTATACAAAAAGGGTCTGCTCGAGCGCCGCAAAGAGGGCCGCGCATTCGTCTACGGCATCCGCTTTACACAAGGCGAGGTCGAGCGAACCGTCGCCGAGGACGTCCTCGACCGCCTGCTCGACTCGAGCCTCGGCCGCGTCGAGCCGGTACTCGCGACCATCGTCGACCGCGTCTCGGAGAAAGACCGCGAGCTCCTCGACGAGCTTGAGCGTCTCGTAAAGGCCAAAAGGAAAGCGCTAAAAGACTGATGTATTTTCTGCTCGGAATATCACTCATCCTCGCCTTCGTTCTCATCGTGAACGTCGCCGTCGCCGCGCTCGCATCCGCTGTATGGAGATTTGCGTCGGGCAAGATCGAGAGCTTCTCACCCGCCGGCCAGTCACGTGTCATCATCGGTCTCAGAGTAATGCCTGTCGTGCTGGCGGTTGTGTTTGTCGGAGCTTTTGTCGCACCGTCGTATCTGCTTTTGGAGCCGCACGAATCGGGCGAGACGGTCAGCCTAAAGATGGCCCTTATCGCTCTCGCCTCGTCTACCGCGGTCCTTGTTGCGACATTCCGAGTCTTTCGCACCGGGTACGTCACACGCCGCCTGCTCAAGAATTGGCTTGCTAACTCCACCGAGATCACCGTCGCCGGCATTGCCGGATCGGTACACCTGATCGAACATCCATTCCCCGTGATCGGCGTGATCGGCATCTTTCGTCCCAAAGTCTTTGTTGCTCGTCACGTCCTCGCAGCTCTTGACGAAAACGAGCTTGCCGCCGCAATCGATCACGAGAATGGCCATCGTGCCTCATTCGACAATCTCAAACGCGGCCTTCTTCGCATGTGCCGCGACCTTATCATCCTACCCATTGGCAGCCGCCTCGACGACGCCTGGGCCGAAACCGCCGAGTCGGCGGCCGACGAATTCGCCGCGACGAAAAGCCGTGCATCAGCCCTCGACCTTGCCTCGGCGCTGGTCAAGATCGCCAAGCTCGTGCCGCACGGTATGACGCCCATGCTTCCCGCAGGTGCCTACCTCGTAGAGAAAGGCGACGAGATATCCGCCCGAGTCGAGTACCTCATCGCCTTGAGCGAAACCGCTCCGCAAACGAAGCCTCTCCACAGCCGCGTCGCCACCCTCGTTGGGATCGCCGCTGTTCTAGCCATTCTCATCCTCCCGCTCATCGAGAACTCAACCCTCGCCGCCACGCATTCCGTGGTCGAGCGATTCGTGGCCGCACTCCAATAAAGTCCGAGCGTTGGTAGTAGTTTGACGCGCTAATTAGACTTGTTTCTTTCGTCTGCCCATTTGAGGAAGAAATGAAACTGTCCCTGTTTGCCAGCATTCTGCTGCTCATTTTTTCAATCGTTGGCGCGTTTGCGCAATCGCCGAACACTGCCGCGCTGATCGTGACAGTAGAGGACCCGAGGCAGGCCGTCATTCCTGGAGCAACGGTAACGCTTACGAATGAAGCGACCGGTGAGGTCCGCACCGCGGCTTCAGATAGTCAGGGTTCCGTTCGCTTTTCTTCCGTACCGCTGAACGGGACGTATAGGATAAATGCGTCTGCAACGGGATTCAGAGTCAACACGATCAACAAGATCGATCTACGCGCCGGCGAAACAGCAACGCTGATTGTTTCTCTACAGGTCGGCTATAGAGGTGATGGCGAAAGCCTTGGGAATGTCACAGTCTATGGCACAGAGGGAGGCGTTCGCACCGATTCTCAGATCGGACGCGCGATAGACGCGAAGCAGATTGAGGAAACACCGGTTCTCGGCCGCAAGGTCGCCGCGCTGCCGCTGCTCAATTCAGCATTCAGGCAGGGAAAGGGAACAGGTGATCTTTTTGTAAACACGATCTATGTCGTCACCGGTGCCGGTGGCCGCCGCGAGGTTACCACTGCCGTCGACGGCTCGTCCGTCGACGAATCGTGGGGACGACAAACGAGCGTTGTCACGGTACCAATGGGCGCGGTGCAGGAGATGCAGATCCTCACGAATGCCTTCTCCTCCGAGTACGGCTGGACCGCGGGACCTGCCGTAAACCTGATCACAAAATCCGGCACAAACAACTTCCACGGCGAGTTGCTTTATCTCGCCCGGCCCGGCAATTGGGAAGACAGGTCGTTCTCCCTAAAAAATTACTGTCCGCCGTCTATCACGACCTGCACGGTCTCGCCGACCCTTACTAGGATGAGCGCGCCGGACGTGCCCGACAGACTGAATCAATTTTCATTCTCCGTCGGCGGACCGATCAAAAAGGACAAGACCTTCTTTTTTATTTCTAACGATTTCACGCGGCAGTACCGTACTGCACCGCTCTCGAGCACGCTGCCTGCGTTTGTGCTCGATGCGAATGGCGACCTTTTCTTTACCGGCAAGTATCAGCAGGAGCTGCTCGATGCCCGGATCGATCACCGGATCAATGCGAAGCACAGCCTCTCACTTCGCTGGAATCTGGATCGCTTTTACGACACCAACCCGCAGGACACCGTCGGCGGCACCGCAGCTCCAACGGTTGCTCGTTCGTACCAACGCGATGGCTGGTCGCTCCAGCTCAATCACGATTGGATCATCGACACGGACCTCGTGAATCAAGCCCGCTTCACCTTCCTGAACGGCGATCCGGTGACCAAGTGGACACCGGCAACGCTCTCGACGACCTACACGCGTTCGGGCTCGGCACCATTCACGATCGGCCAGTCACGCGTTGCAGATCTGTTTAGCCGTCAAGCACAATTCTCGGACACGCTGACGTGGACAAAGGGTAAAAATAACTTTCGCTTTGGCGGCTCTGTCGCACGGCACAACTCGGGCGGCAACGGAGCGGAATTTGGAACCGCGGTGCTTGGCACGTTCACGTTCAAGAGCACGACGACCGCTCCGTTTTCGCAACTGACGATCAATGACGTTCAGAACTACACTCAGCCGATCAATTTCGGTATCTCGACATACAACCTGACGCAGTGGTTGTATTCAGCGTACGCGCAGGACGATCTTCGACTTAGACCGAATCTGACGATCAATATCGGTGTGCGATACGATCGCCAGACGATCACGACTGCGAAGGACAACTTCGCACCACGCATCGGCTTTGGATGGAATCCCGGCGGCGACTCCCGCACCGCGATCCGCGGCGGCTACGGAATGTACTACACGCAGATCCGTTCAAACGTTTACGCTGCCGCACTTACCGGCGGCCTCGACGGTCTCGCGAGCTACACAGCCGTAGCGGGACAAACGGGATTCCCGACGTGTCTCACATGTGTTCCGGTCAACGTCGATCCAAAAACCGTTCCGGCCGCTCAGATCCCGGCTCGCGACATCACGATCCTACCGGGAATGAAGTCATTTTATGAGGCACAGTTCGCAAGGTTTGGACTTAACTTTGACCTGCTGCCAAACTACCCGACAGAACTCAAAAATCCACGCAGTCAGGTGATGTCGATCGGTGCCGAGCGTGAATTTTTCAAAGGCTTCTTCCTCGGCACCGATTTTGTCCACCAGCACTGGACCGGCATTGACCGGACTGTCGATCTCAATGCACCGTCGGCATTCGATCGCACCGCACCCGGTCAGGTACGCACCGTAGCAGCAGCGAATGCGACTCGCCCGATCCTGCCCGTGAACGGCGGCGTCCGTCAAGTCAACGTCCTGATGAATCTCGGCAAGGCCGATTACAACGGACTTCAAACGCAGGCGACCTATCGCGGCCGCAAGCTCTTCGCGTCGCTGAGCTACACGCTCTCAAAAGCGACGAACACCACCGAGCCCGACGGCAACGGCGTCGGTTCGAATCAGAGCATCATCACCCGTCTCGGTGAGGACGAACGCGGGCTCAGCCTCCTTGATCAGCGGCATCGCGCGGTGCTCGCCGCGACATATCAGCTCCCATGGAATTTCAGTGTCGGCACGGTCACATATCTAGGCTCTGCGCGCCCCGTTAACGCGACCACCGGCGTCGACAACAATGGCGATGGGATCAACAACGATCGCCCCGTAATAAACGGCGTGGTTGTGCCGAGGTCATTCTTCCGCAGTACGGCGACCAAGGACGTCACGGCATTTGTCGAGAACGCTATACACATTAACGAGCGCATGCGCCTGACGCTCAGGCTCGAGGCATTTAATTTGACGAATAATCCAAACGTCCTCGGCCGCGCGCAAACAGTTTATGGCGATACCGGCACGCCAAACCCGACATTCGGTCAGCTCGTAACCGCTCCGGCGGGTGCGACGTTAGCGTTGCCCGCACTCGCGAATATCGATACCCCGCGAATGTTCCAGCTACAGGCGAGGTTTAGTTTTTGATTCTAGAAGAACGCTCTGCGGACTCTGTGGCCCCTCTGCGATCTCTGCGGTGAAAGGGCCCTAAAGCTGAGTTCAACGGGAGCACGCGGAGGTGTCGCCGAGTTCACAGAGGTTGATTCGTATTCGACTATTATTGTTATTGAAATATGAGAATCATCACCGCCGCCAGTCTGCTCCTTATCGCGTTCGGCTCCCTCACATGCTCTCGTTTTAACAACAAGCCGAGCACGGAGGTCAGCACCGATCGCGTGATCGTGATCTCTCCGATCTACAACGAGATCATCTGGGCGTTAGGCGCGCAGGACAAAGTAGTTGGCGTCGACCTCTCGAGCACCTATCCCCCGGATATCAAAAATGTGACGACCGTCGGCTATCACCGAGCCTTGAGTGCGGAAGGTATCCTCTCATTGCACCCGACGGTGATCCTCAGCGAGGACAACAACATCGGTCCGCCGCAGGTCGTTGAGCAGATCAAGCAGTTGAATATTCCGATCCAGGGATTCAATTCAAAGAACGACTCGATCGAGGGCACAAAGGCGCTCATTCGCGAGATCGGCGCGTTTTTTCACAAAGAGCAAAGAGCCGAGGACCTTTGCAACAATCTCGACCAGCAACTCGCCGCCGCTCAGGAAACGGTCAAGCAGTACACCGACCATCCAAAGGTCGCGATCGTCCATTTTGGCCGAGCCTCAAACGTCTACATGGTCGTCGGAAAAACTGGCGGCGAGGGCGGTGCCGGCGGCAAAATGATCGAGATGGCCGGCGGCATTCCTGCGATCCAGGCGGACGGCATGGAGCGAATGGCGTCGCCCGAGATCATCGCCCAGGCAAATCCGGACGTCATTCTCGTTACCAGCTATGGCTACGATCACGCTGGCGGCACGAATGACGCGATAAAACAGCTTCCAGGCGTCGACACCTCTAATGCCGCCAAGAACAACAAGATCTACCGCATCGAGGAAGGCGACCTGATGTACTTCGGACCGCGGACGGGTGATAACCTATTGAAGCTTGCAAAGCTGATACATCAATAGGTTTTATCGAATGGCACGTCCGCGGACGTTACTTTTTATACTCGCGATCCTCTCGCTCGTTATCCTTGCGGCGTCGATCCGCTATGGCGCGATCGACTTCTCGATAAGCGACATCATCGCGGCTATACATTCACTCGTCGGCGGCCCCGAACCAACTCTCGACCAACGCATCTTTTTGGAATTACGCCTCCCCCGTGCCGTCCTCTGCCTGCTCGTCGGAGCAAGCCTCGGCGTAGGCGGAACGCTGATGCAGGCCTTGTTCCGAAACCCGATCGTCGAGCCAGGGCTCGTCGGCACATCGAGCGGTGCCGCGCTTGGCAGCGCTCTGTTTTTTGTCGTCGGCGGTATTTTGAACATCGGCGCGAGCCTCTGGAGTCTGCCTCTTGCCGCGTGCATCGGCGGCATCATTGCGACGTATCTCGTGTTTGCCCTCGCTCGATCACGAGAGGATGGACGTTCGTCGATCGTCATGCTGCTGTTGACTGGATTAGCGATAAACGCACTCGCGCTCAGCGCGATCGGATTCCTCACCTACATCGCCCGCGATCCTCAGGCGAGGTCGATCACATTCTGGAGTTTGGGTACGCTCTCGGGTGCAAACTGGAAATCCGTTGCCATCATCGCCGTCTCGACCATCGGCGGCACGCTCCTCGCGCTTCGCTACGCAAAGCAGCTCAACGCCCTGATGATCGGCGAAGAAGAGGCCGTCTACCTCGGCGTCAACGTTAATCGATTGAAGTGGATCATCCTCTCGATCAACGTCGTGATCGTCGCCGTCGCGACCGCCTTCACCGGCGTTATCAGTTTTGTCGGCCTCATCGTGCCGCACATTTTGCGAATGCTGCTCGGCTCGGAGAACCGTTACCTAATCATCGGAAGTGCGTTCATGGGCGCAATAATCCTCAGCCTCGCGGACCTGATCGCCCGCTTTGCGCTCCGCCCCGCCGAACTCCCGATCGGCATCGTGACGTCGGCGGTTGGAGTACCTGTCTTTATTTATCTTCTGCGCCGGAGGCAGTATGTCTTCTAGTGCAAAATATTATCTTCTGTCTGCGTTCCTCTGCGAGCTCTGCGATCTCTGCGTGAAACCGTTTTCGGAATTTCACGCAGAGACCGCAAAGTCCGCAGAGAAAGCCGCTGAGCAGAGCGAGTAAGAGGCGATGCTGGAAGCTCAAGAAGTCAGTTTTTCTGTCTCCGGCCGCGAATTGCTGTCCGGCGTCTCTGCAACCTTTGACGCCAGCCAACTCCATCTCATCATCGGCCCAAACGGTGCGGGCAAGTCGACTCTCGTAAAGCTCCTCGCCCGCCTCACCCGACCAACAAACGGGACCATACTTTATGAGGGCACCGACGTCACCGCGACCAGCGAGATGATCCTCGCCAAAAAACGAGCCGTTCTGTCACAGGCCATCGAGGTCGCATTTCCATTATCTGTTCGTGAGGTCGTGATGATGGGCCGTTACCCGCACTTTGGCGGCAGGCCTGGTCCGGCGGACCAGACGCTTGTCGACGAGATGATGTCCCTCGTCGATATCACCGAGTTCGCCGAGCGCAACTACCAAACCCTCAGCGGCGGCGAACGCCAACGCGTAAACTTCGCCCGTGTCCTCGCGCAAGTCTGGCCGACTGAATTCCAAATTTCAGACTTCCCGCAATGTCGTTACTTATTTCTGGATGAGCCGCTGACCTTTCTCGACATCCATCACCAGATCGACTTTATGAAAAAGGTCCGCGACTTCGCCTCAGCCGATGATGCCGTCGTTATCGGCGTCGTCCACGACCTAAACCTCGCCGCGAGATTCGCCGACCGACTGTACATGATCGACCAGGGACGCATTATAGCCGCAGGTACGCCCGACGAGGTGCTCACCGCCGAACTCATCCGCAAAGTCTTCGCCGTCGAGCCGGAGTTTGTCCCCACGGCCGACGGTGTTCACTTGATCTTCAACTAACTATTTTAGGAATTTTGTATCAAATGCCCTCGGCAAAAGATCGCGCATCTGGACGGTCTCGACCTTGCCAGCGATATTGGCAAACAACACCGGAATGTCACCGCCAAATTCCCAGATGATCTGCCGGCAGACGCCGCACGGAGGAGTGAGGTCGTCCGTGTCGGTGACGACGGCGATCTTGGTTATCTTGCGTTTACCGTGCGAGATGGCGTTCCAAACCGCAACGCGCTCGGCGCAGACGGTGAGGCCGTAGCTTGCGGACTCGACGTTGCTGCCAACGACGATATCGCCGTCATCGGTCTCGAGAGCGGCGCCTACCTTGAATTTTGAGAATGGAGCATACGAGTTTTCGCGCACGCGTGTCGCGGCATCTATAAGCTCTTGGTCGCTGTGTGACATTAATTCGATACTTCCTTTTCCCGGGTTAGTTTCTCACGCACGAGACTGCACAAAAAATCCACGCTCACGCCCGTCTGAGCACCCTCTGGTATGATCACGTCGGCATGCCGTTTTGAGGGCTCGACAAACTCCCAATGCATCGGCCGGATGGTGCGAACGTACTGGTCCATCGTATGCTCGTACGTTCGTCCACGCTCGGCGTGATCGCGTTTCAGGCGACGTATCAAACGGATGTCATCAGGCGTGTCCACAAATACTCTTACATCCAAAAGATCGAGGACGCGCGGCTCCGAAAAGATCAATATTCCCTCGACGATCACCACCGGCCGCGGCTCGATGATCTCGATCTTTTGGGTGCGTGTATGAGTCTTAAAATCATACAGCGGCATCTCGGCCGCAAGGCCCTGCTTGAGCCGCAGAATATGGTTGACCATCAGGTTGCTGTCGAGCGAGTCGGGATGGTCAAAATTTGCCTGGTGCCGCTCGTCAAGCGGCATGTCAGCAAGGTCACGATAGTACGAATCCTGCTCGACAAGAACGACATTCTCCGCGCCGACCGCATTTACGATCGCGCGTGCAATCGTCGTTTTTCCCGAGCCTGTACCGCCGCAGATGCCGATGATCATATTCGCTTGAGCACCCTCCGCAGCAGCTCGCCAAAGATCTCCGCAACGCGTGCACCGGTCTCCATCACTTCCGAATGATCGATCTCCTGCTGCATACCGGCGGCGAGATTGGTAATGCACGAGATTCCGAGAGTACGCATTCCCTGATGCCTGGCCGCGATCGCCTCCGGCACAGTCGACATTCCCACCGCGTCCGCTCCCCACGAACGGTACATCCGTATCTCCGCCGGGGTCTCATACGTGGGTCCCGAAAGCCCACAATACACTCCGCCTCGCAAGAATCCCGGCACCGACCGCTCCTGTGTCATCAACGCCGCTTCTTCCTGTGCTACCTCGCGGAATTCACGATCGTAAACCTCGGTCATGTCCGGGAATCGCGGACCGAATCTAGCCTCGTTCGGCCCACGCAGCGGGTTTGTAAAAAAACAGTTTAAATGGTCCTCGATCAGCATCAGCGAGCCCGGCTGCATCTCCGCGTTGAGGCTGCCCGCGGCGTTTGTGAGGACAAGATTTTTGATGCCCATCACGCCGTACATCCTCACCGGCAGCGTAACCTGCTCCATGTCATAGCCTTCGTAATAATGGAATCGTCCCTGCTGAATAACGACAGCCTTCCCATCGATCTCACCAAACACGAGCTGTCCGGCGTGCCCCTCAACTGTCGATCTGACAAACCCAGGAATATCCGAAAATGGGATCGCGACGGCATTCTCCACCCGCTCCGCAAATGCGCCCAAGCCGCTGCCCAGCACGACCGCCGTTCGCACCTCACCCGCAAACTTGCTCCTAATAAAATCGGCCGCCGCCGCGGCCTTTTCATACGACATAAAGCTTTGTCTTCACCGCAGAGACGCGGAGAAAAGAGAAAAACAAGTATATAAAAGAGAACTGCCCTTTCGTATTCTCTGCGTCTCCGCGTCTCTGCGGTTTAACTCTCCTTCCGATACGGTATCCCCAACGCCTTTGGCGCCCTCGAGAGCCCGATAAATCCCGCCAGCACAATGATCGTCAGCACGTACGGGATCATCTGTATAAACTGCACCGGGATGTCCTCGCCCGATGGCATCTTTGCCCACGGAGCGCCTTGAATGCCGATCGTCAATGCCTCCATCAAGCCAAAAAACAGGCATGCGAATAGTGCCTGCACTGGTCGCCATTTCGAGAGGATCAAAGCCGCAAGAGCGATGTATCCGCGACCGGCGGTCATGTTCCGCGTAAACAGCGAAGACTGGCCGGTCGACAGATACGCGCCGCCCGCCGCGGCCAAAATTCCCGAGATCGTCACCGCTATATACCGCAGGCGAATAACATTCACGCCCGCCGCGTCCGCAGCCTCTGGGTTCTCGCCGGTTGCTCGCAGCCGCAACCCAAATGGCGTCTTGTAAAGCACGTACCAAACCAACGGTACTAAGATAACGATAAACGCCGACAGAACCGATATTTCGCTCAACAAACCGATCGGGAGATACCTCGAAAGCGGCGGGATCAGATTAGAGATATCTATCTGCGGCGTTGACCCCGACGAGTCATAGACCGCACCGCTGATCAGCGCCGGCAGGCCGATCATGAGAAAGTTGATCGCCATTCCCGCGACCACCTGGTCGGCCTGAAAGCGGATCACCGAGATCGCGTACACGAGAGCGAGCACGCCGCCTGCCGCCATGCCGCACAGCAGACCCAGATACGGATTGTGAAGCTCATACGTCGCGACCGCCGCCGTGAACGCACCCGCCAGCATCAAGCCCTCGAGCGCGATGTTGATGACACCCGACCGCTCGGAAAACAGCCCACCCAAAGCCGCGTAGATAAGCGGAGTCGAGAGCCGGATAGCGGAGAAAAGCAGTGCCAGATTAAAGAGGTCGCTCATATGGTTCCCTTAACGAGCCTCCTTCGCATCGAGTACATCTGCAGGCACGCGACAAACAAAATAATTATCGACAACAGCACCTGGCCAACGTCTTTAGAGACGTGCGGCGTAAACGCATCCACAAAGATCTGCCCGCGCATCAGCACTCCAAAAAATAGGGCGGCGATGAATACTCCGAGCGGATGATTACGTCCGAGCAGTGCGACGGCTATTCCCCAATATCCCCATTCGGCAGAGAATCCGTCGTAGTAGTTATGCCGATTGCCGAGCACCTCGCTGACAGCGACCATGCCGGCGAGCGAGCCTGAGATCGTCATCGCCAGGATGATCTGCTTCTTTGGGTTTATGCCGCCGTACTCGGCAGCAGACGCGTTCTGACCTGTCGCTCGCAGTTCGTAGCCCCACTTTGTCTTCCACAAAAAGACCCACACCAAAAAGCACATCAGCACCGCGAGTGGAAAAGCCAAACTCAGCGGCACGTCCTTTGGTATGAAGGGCAAAAACTCATGCAACTGCGGTATCCACGCGGCTTTGCCGATCTCCGCCGTCTGCATGATCGCGTCGCCCGGCACCTTGTACCAGTACTGCGTAAAATAGCTAACCAGCGCGATCCCAATAAAGTTGAGCATGATCGTGTTGATCACCTCATGCGAACCGAATCTTGCTCTCAGATATCCCGGAATTCCGCCCCAAATGCCGCCAACGACGATCGCCGTGATTACGCAAAATGGCACGAGCACGTACCACGGCAAACTCATCCACGACCAATTCTCGTCCTTGCCAAAGACGTTGACTATCGTGCCGCCAAACTTTATACCGACCCATGTCGTCGCAAACGCGGCCACATAAAGCTGCCCTTCGGCGCCGATATTCAGCAGCCCGCACCTGAACGCCACCATCACCGCGAGACCCGTAAAGATCAGCGGCGTTGCGTAAAACAGCGTCCACCCGAGGTCCTTTGCCGATCCGAACGAATTTCCCAGCAGCAGCCCAAAGGCCGTGATCGGGTTATCGCCGATCACCAGGATCACGATCCCGCCGACCACAAACGCAGCCGCGACGGCAACCAACGGCCACAATATCTCTCGCAAGATGTTCATTTAAAAGAGACTAAGTGCTCCAACAATATACCCGAATTTTCGCAAAATGTGCCACCTCGATGAGCACATCAGCGAGAATACTCGAACTTTCCCGGAAGCCAGTGCGCCAGTTTTCGGAGGCCCGCGCGCCACTTGCGGAGGCCCGCGCGTGAGCAAGGGCAGAGACAACGCTGTACAGAAAAGCCGCCGACACGGGAGCGAAACACGGCCCGATCACCTGTCTGTGCACCTAAAGAGCCTTCAACCAATCGATTCACTGTACATTCAATCCAAAGAATAGTTGACAAATACACACTCAGGTTTTATTATCATTGTAGGCTAAATAACTAGCTGATTCATTGAATTTTTAGGAGGACATTGCAATGAATATCGTTAGATACGATCCGTTTCGCGAACTGCGGAGCCTGCAGGACGAGATGACTCGACTCTTCAGCGGCGTCGCCGGGAGCGGCAACGGCGAGGAGATGACCACGGGCAATTGGTTCCCAAAGGTCGATATCTTTGAGAATAAGGACAATCTTGTTCTGGAGGCTGAGCTTCCGGGCATGACGCAGGACGATTTTGACCTCTCGTTCGAGAACAACGTCCTGACGCTTAAGGGCGAAAGGAAATTTGAAAAAAAGACCGATGAAGGGAACTATCATCGCGTCGAGCGTTCATACGGCAATTTCACGCGCAGCTTTACGCTGCCTCAGACCGTGACGGCCGAGGGTGCTAAAGCGGACTTTGAGAATGGCGTCCTGCACGTCACCTTGCCAAAACGTGAGGAGGTCAAGGCCCGCAAGATCCAGATCACCGGCGGCGGTGCGTCGTCACAAAAGGCGATCGACACGGAGAACAAGTCTTCGACCGCTAACGCGTAAGGTCTTGTCAGAACCGCCTGCGTTAGCGGGCGGCCAGTTCGTCTAGCATTCGGACCGCCCGCTTACGCGAGGCGGTTCTGACTTCTTCAGCGTCTCTGCGGTAAAAGTTCTATGCTGTAACTTCCAAGACAGTGAACTTCTCAGAAATGCGCAAATGAATACACAGGTCCAATAAACGACCTGAATTCAACTGAGGAGGTTCTAATCGATGCCGAGAGCATGGAGCAACAAAGACGAGCGAATGTACGAGCACATCAAGGACAGCTCGAAAAAACGCGGAATGAGCGAGGACAGGGCTGAGGAGATCGCCGCTCGGACCGTCAACAAGGAACGACGTGAAGAGGGCCGCACGCCCAATAAGCGCACGCAGGGAACCGGTAACCCAAATAAATCGTTAGAAAACCGAACGCGTGACGAGATCTACAACATCGCCAAGAATAAAAACATTCACGGCCGCAGCAAGATGACAAAAGCAGAGCTTGTAAAAGCGGTCAGGGGACATTGAGGACACGAGCCGCAGGCGCGCGGCTCAACTACAAAAATGAGATTCGACAGATTCACTATTCGCGGCCAGGAGGCCGTCCAGGAAGCCATCGGCGTCGCCGAAAAAAATCAAAACCAGCAGGTCGAGCCCGAGCACCTGCTGGCGGCGATGCTTGAGCAAAAAGAGGGCGTCGTGCGTCCGATCCTTGGCAAAGTGGGCGCGAATGTCGCGACGCTGGCGACAGACCTCGCAGCCGCGATCGCAAAATTCCCGCAGGTTTCTGGCGGTCAGCAGTATTTTTCTTCGCGAACGAACACGATCTTTCAGGATGCTCAAAAAGAAGCCGAGCGGATGCAGGACGAGTACGTCTCGACCGAGCATCTGATGCTCGCCATCGCGGCTGAAAAGACCGGCGACGCCGGCCGTATTCTGCGCTCCAACGGCATCACGCACGACGATCTCGAAAAGGTCGTCACCGAAATGCGCGGCGGGTCAAAGATCACCGATCCAAATGCCGAGGAGAACTTTCAGGCACTGGATAAATATGCCCAGGATCTCACCGAACTCGCTCGCAAAGGCAAGCTTGATCCCGTGATCGGCCGCGACGACGAGATCCGCCGCACGATCCAGATTCTCTCGCGTCGCACCAAAAATAATCCCGTTCTCATCGGCGAGCCCGGCGTCGGTAAGACCGCGATCGTCGAGGGTCTAGCTCAGCGCATCGTTTCAGGCGATGTTCCCGAGACGCTAAAGAACAAGCGTCTCGTCTCGCTCGATCTTGGATCGATGCTCGCTGGTGCAAAGTACCGTGGCGAATTTGAGGATCGCCTCAAAGCCGTCCTCAAAGAGATCGAAAAGGCTGAGGGCCAGATCATTCTCTTCATCGACGAGCTGCACACGCTGGTCGGTGCCGGTGCGAGCGAAGGCGCTATCGACGCGTCCAATATGCTCAAGCCCGCTCTCGCACGAGGCACTCTCAGAGCTGTTGGTGCGACGACGCTTGGCGAGTATCAAAAATACATCGAGAAAGACAAGGCCCTGGAACGCCGATTTCAGCAGGTTTACGTTGGCGAGCCAAGTGTCGAGGACACGATAGCGATCCTGCGCGGTTTAAAAGAAAGGTACGAGGTGCATCACGGAGTTCGCATCAAGGACGCCGCGATCGTTGCGGCAGCCACGCTGTCGAACCGCTACATCACGGACCGATTTCTTCCGGACAAAGCTATCGATCTCGTCGACGAGGCTGCATCGCGCATTCGCATCGCCATCGACAGTCTGCCGCAGGAGATCGACGAGCTTGAACGCGAGATCCTGCAGCTCGAGATCGAGCGTCAGGCCCTGAGCCGTGAGACCGATAAGAAATCCAAAGAGCGGCTCGCCGATATCGAGGAAAGGATCGCCAACCTCAAGGAACGCTCTTCTGCAATGAAGGCCAAGTGGCAATCCGAGAAAGACGAGATCAACAAGATGCGGACCGGCAAGGA
>Ga0068853_100001251_pt1 | contig 18152 bp, 10 predicted proteins | sample KBSCornC32_FD_65655 | JGI IMG/M metagenome (GOLD analysis project Ga0068853, IMG submission 65655) | Corn rhizosphere microbial communities from Kellogg Biological Station, Michigan, USA - KBS Corn C3-2 | ecosystem: Host-associated > Plants > Roots > Rhizosphere > Soil ...
GGCCATAGCTATCATGCTTGCTCGAATCGTTACTTGGTACGCCACTCCAGAGAGAGACAATGTCCATACTATCCGGAAGGCCTAAGATGCGAAGTCCCCAGGAAGCCGGGTCCAGGTAACCAGCACCATTTCTATAATCGGCATACCATCCAAAACATAGTGTATGCTTTGTTTTTTTATACTCTCTCAAATTCGAGTAGTACTGCGCATCGTACGTAAAAGGTTTTTGGATTGTCAAAGCTTCTTGCTTGGTACATCCGATGAATGCAAGCAGGAAAACAAAGAAACCCAAAGAAGCAATTAATTTTATTTTCATGTCAGTAAAATTTATAATTCGAATTAAATTATTTTTTATCCCACCAAACTTTTGTACCGCCACCATCTGGTCCTCCTAAAGCAGAGACTCCGCTTTGAACGCCAGCAGCATTATTGTTATACTCCGATTGGGGATAAGGAATACGGCGAATCTGGACAGCTGTATTGATTGTACCATTGCTGCTGTTATTTACAACAGGAAACAATTTAGGATACCCGGTACGGCGAAATTCTGCCCAACCTTCAGGTCCGTCGGGATACATTGCGATCCATTTTTGTGTAATGATCCTTTCGAGATTTGTTTCGAATGGATCAGCCGCATTCCATAATATTTTTATGGTGCTTGGGGCTGTAGCATTATTACCTGACTGACCGCTGTTATCTGTAAAGGCAATTGGAACTAATACATTGTTCGATGAATAAAGTGTGGCATCAGAAGCCTGGAAACCATTTTCAACAAATGAAGCACTGATACCCTGGTTATAAAAATTCTGTGCTGTTCCGCCCATATTCCATCCACGCAATGCTCCTTCTGCCCGTAAGAAATAAGATTCTGCTGCGGTCATCCAAACTATTTGAGTCGTACTTGTATTCATATTCAGATTGGAAATATTAACACCTGTATAAGGAGTCCAGGTCGTAGTTAAAATGCCCTGGCGAACACCGTGATAATTACCATCAGCTGCTTTCGTGAAATAACTTGCTCTGCGGGGATCTGCATACCCATTCATATATGCATCCATGGATGCGCCCATACGGGCTTCTCCTGCATTAAAATTGTAAGCGATCTCATACAACGGATGATAATAATTCAAGGTAGCAGAATGCTGTAATGCTGCCCTTTCATTTACATTAGAAATAACTCCGAATGGATTAGCAATTGATTTCTCTGCTTCCAGCTGAGCCAATGCAGCATCAGCATAAACAATACGCATTGCCAAACGAAGTCGTAGTGTGTTTGCAAATTTTATCCAGTTTGAAACATTGCCGTTATATATATAATCGTAGCTCTTTAGAACGGTATTGGTAGGATTTCCTTGTACATAAAGAGTCAAAACATCAATAGCCCCATCCAACTCAGTCAAAAATTTAGCATATACACTTTGCTGACTGCTATAAGTATTTTGTAAAGTACCGCTACCATAATTGTTGTATGGGATCGGGCCATATGCATCAGTTACCCGGTGCATTGCTTCCACTTTTACAATAGTGGCCATTGCAGATATTTCAGGCAAGCCTTGCGCAGTAGCTGTCTTTACTATTGATTGCCATGCAGGCATTACAGAAGCAAATCCAGATCTGAAGGTAGCATCTATCCAACCTGAAATGAAAGCATATGCTCCATTATGCACGCCCCCATACCATGTGCCCGTAGGAGCAATATATCCTGAATAGGCATCACTGGTCAAACCTTGTGCGACCTGGTAATCACTTGTAAGATTTACCCCGTCTTTGAACATTACAACATTCCGTTGCATCTGAGAAAAGAAAGCTCCCGTTTTAAGATTATCAGTTGCCATCATATCCTCAGTTGCCTGATTTTGATTTGTATTATAGTCGCTATATTTTCGGGTGCAACCGGCACTTACCACCACTACCAATACGATCAGTGGTGAAAGGTTTTTCCAAAAATTTGTTTTATCTGTTATCATAACTATTATTAATATTTAGATTATCAGAAATTAAGTTTTGCAGAGAAACCAATTGATCGAAGACTTGGCATCATGAAATAATCAATTCCCTGGTAATATGTTTGTGTGTTAGCAGTAAGTTCCGGATCAAACGGAGCTTTGTTGTATAGGAATAACAGGTTCCGGCCAACAATTGAAAGATTTGCTCCTTTGATGAACTTTGTCCATTTCTTTACAGGGAAATCATAACCGATTGATGCTTCCGCCAATCTTATATTCGTTGCACTATAACAATACATGGATGCAATGCCCCCGGAAGCACCGGTACCAACTACTGAATAATATTCTTTTGCAGGAATTGGCCGTCCGTTTGCGATAGCACCACCTCCATCTCTTGCATCAGCAGATGCCTGCGATACACCAAACGCATCCATCATGGCTTGTGTATTTGATACAACTATTCCTCCCACACGGCCGGTGAATAAGAAATTAACGCCAAGACCTTTCCATTTAAGATCATTACCCCAGCTCAAATTGTATTTAGGATTGCTGTTACCTGCCAAGACAAATTTATTTGGTTCGCCTACCACAGTCTGAGAACCGGGATCAACATAGATAGCACCATGTTCATCAACCCTGAGCGTGTTTACATAGATATCACCCATTGATCCACCTTCTTTAAGTACCATCTTATAACTTCCTGTTCCGGACATATCCAGTTCTTTTAAAGAAACGATCTCACCAGTTATCGGGTTTGTCCAGCCCGGAAGTAATTCTATGATCTTATTCTCGTTCAAAGAGTAATTAGCATACGTGCTCCAATTTATTTTTCCAAGTTTGGTAGAATATCTAACTGAAGCTTCTATCCCTTTGTTATCTACACGACCTGCATTAACGATCACACTTGTATATCCTGAAGCCGACGAAAGTGTTGGTTCAAAGAATTGATTATATGTTCTGGATATATACACCGTTCCATCAATTTTCAATTTTCCTTTGAAGAATGAAGCATTGATACCACCTTCCCAGGATTTGGTAAGCTCCGGTTTAAGGTCAGGGTTTGGCAATCTTGTCTGTGTTACAGGAAAACCTCCGGCAAGTGCATACGTAGGTATTGTAAGATTTGCTTCACTGGGTTCATTACCTACTTCAGAATAAGAGGCACGAACTTTCAGATAAGACAAGATATTGGACTTGATATGAAACAGATCAGTAATAACACCTGACAAACCAGCAGATGGATAGAAGAATGACTGATTACCTGTTTCTGCCAGTGTGGATGCCCAATCATTACGGGCAGTCACATCTAGAAATACCATGTTCTTAAAACTAAGCTGTGCAGCACCGATAGCAGATTGTTTTTGCTTGTGATATCCAGACTGCGACATTTCAGATGTAGACTTATTGATGTTCGCATACGTATATAGATTCGCAACACCCTGTAATTTTCCTCCATACAAATATTGATCATAACGAACATCTTCAATAGCACCACCAACGTTTGCAGTCACATTGAATTTATCTCCTATTGCCTTATTGATATTAACCAGGCCATCACCATAGATCTGTCTTGTGCCTAATGTGTTGTTGGAATAATAACCGGTTTCTGAAGCAAATAATGTGTTGGTAGATGCAGCAAACTTTTTCTCAGACCTTTCGTTGTCTTTGTCAATTTTCGCGCGACCAGTTATATTGATCCATTTCGCCAGGTTATATTTCAGCGACAGGGTGGTCATGTAGCGTTCTTTTTTATTCTGGAAAAGATCCCGTTGAGTAACCCAGTAAGGATTTTGCATCAGCAATCCGTTATCGCCATACGGCCAGAACTGTGTCATCAGGTTACGGGAAGCATTATGACGCTCATAGGTTTGGACCCGGTCAAAATTATCTCCCGGAGGGAACAGGTAAATCGCAATTAGCGGATTAAAATATTGACCCTGTGAAATCATGTTCTGCTCATTGACAATCCCTGTCATAAACGAAATATCAAGGTTTAATTTGCCATTAAGAAGAACAGAATTATTTCTTGCAGTAAAGTTGGATCGGTTGTATTTGTTATTAGGAATAATGCCTTTGGAAATAACATTACCAAACGAAATAAATGTTTGACTCTTCTCTGTTCCGGTTGATAGTGTAAGAGATGAAGTTGAATTCACTCCTGTATTGAAAAAATCTTTCGGCTTATAAGTGGATGGTGTTACCAACTTATCTCCCCAGCTATAATAACTGGTAATATCAGAAACGCCATATGTATGCTGGAATTTTGGCAGCAACAACGGATCTGAAAAAGTTGTTGTGTTGGCAACTGTAACATCGGTTCTATCTTTTTGCCCTTTCTTGGTGGTAATTATTATTACCCCGTTAGAAGCTGCACTACCATACAATGCTGCAGCTGATGGACCACTAAGAACAGATAGGCTCTCAATATCTTCAGGGTTGATGTTCGAAACGAAATCACCAGTTTGCCCGGCACCGGAAAATATATCTGCTGCCTGGCCACGCACTGTATTTGGCATAGGGATACCATCTATTACATACAGCACATTGTTGCCATTAAGAATAGATTTTGTACCACGCATTACAACACGGGAAGAAGTACCCGTTCCTGCAGAAGAAGCATTGATAGTTACACCGGCTACTCTCCCATTCATACTATTAACAAAACTACCATCGCTGGCCCTTGTCAGGTCATCTCCTTTTATTTCCTGGACATTATAAGTAAGTGATTTGACTTTTTTAGTGATCCCTAATGCGGTAACAACTACCGTTTCTGTATTCACCAATGTTTTTTGGAGTGTAATTGTAAGGGTGGTACGTCCATTAGGTGATTCTTCAATTGGTGTAAATCCTACAAAAGAGATAACGAGTACTTGTCCCGGTTCTACATTAATAGAGAATTTACCTTCTGCATTTGTAGTCGTACCGATATTGGTGCCTTTTATCAATACCGAAGCACCTTGAAGAGGGCCTCCTTCAGAACTTAAGACCGTACCGGTAATTTGAACATATGTCTTCTCTTTAACTTCTGGTACCTGAACTATTGGTGTAACAGCTATGGGGATAACAGCTTTTTCTTTAATGAAGATCGTTTTGTTATTTATTTCATAGCTAACTGGTTGTCCCTGAAAAGCAAGATCAAGGAAATCCTTTAGCGGCATATCCTTAGCCGAAATAGAAACCGGTTTGGCATCTTTTAGCAAACTTTTGTTTGCAAAAAAAGTATAGCCGGTCTGCTTTTCAACAGCAGTAAACACTTTGACAATTCCAACGTTTTTACCGGAAAAAGTTACCGTTTGAGATATCCCTTCTGCCTGGGCATTTAGCAGGCCCAATGCCAGGAAAAAAATCGTTAGCTTCATAATTAGCAGTGTTTTGGTTAAAAACCGCGAAAACTGCAGCCGCTTTTTCACAGATTGGTAAGCAGAACTTACCGTGAATGGAACAACCACAGCATCCAGTTTACAAAGAGCAATTTTTGGCATAACTTCACAATTGTTTGGTTTTCTAATAATGAAAGTGTTTTGTCGAACTCTGAATTTTAGTTGAACTAAACTTTAAGGTTTTTACCTGGATGCCGCCCAGATGACCGTCTGAGGCGGCATTTTTTTAAGCCTGTTCAAGCATGGTTGTCTGAATTATCCAGCCATCTTATCTATTTTAATTAAGAATTTCCTTAAGGCATTATCACCAGCTTCCTTCCTTCCATCAACCTGGAATGAACTTTCGATCCTTCCAATACATGCAGCACATCAGCCAGGGAAAGGTCCCTTCCCATTTTTCCTATGAACTCAAGTTTGGGAATTCCTTTTTCGTACACCACCTCTATATCATACCAGCGCTCCAGTTGATGCATCACTTCTTCCAATGTAGCATCCTGGAAATCAAATAAGCCATTTTTCCAGGCCATTATCTTTTCCAGGTTTATATTATTCGTCACATTGATCTGCTGTGATCTGTTAGTAGCTAAAGAAGAACCAACCTGTGCCTGCTCACCCGGTTTTATAGTTACCTGCTGACCTTTATTTCTCACCACAACAGATCCTTCAAGCAATGTGGTATTAATGGTTTGTTCGTTGTTGTAAGAATTGATATTAAAATGTGTTCCAAGCACTTCGATCTCCGTTTCATTATTCACCTTTACTTTGAAAGGCATTTTTGCATTCTTTGCAACTTCGAAATACACTTCACCTGATACCTCTACATTCCTTTCCTTACCAGCAAAAATTGTGGGATACCGTAAAGATGAGGCTGCATTCAGCCATGCTTTCGATCCATCCGGAAGTACGATTTGAAACTGTCTGCCCTTAGGAGTAACCAAAAGGTTATAAGCAGTTTTTGCAGATAGGTTTCCATTGATATCATAAACCAGTTTGCCATCTTTCAGCATTACTTTAGACCCATCCTGATTGGCTACTAATCCGCTTTGCATGCTATCCAATACAATGGTGCGTCCATCATCAAGTGTCAGCACGGCTCCCTCTTTGCCGGGGGCGATGTCAATTTTGGGATTGGAACGAACAACGTTGTCCTCTTGTTTTGCTTTCTTATTGGAAACAACAAGAAATAGCCCCAGACCAAAGCATAGGATAAAAACTGCGGCGGCATATTTAAACCATCGGCTATTTAACAGATGTACTTTCTGCCTTTCAGGGGTACTATTTAGAATTAAAGGGAGTCTGGCTTCAAGAGCTGCGATAATTTCCGGATGTAATTTATCTGTCGCTGGTAGTTTTAACTGTGTAGCTAAAAGCTGAGCTGCCTCCGGATCCAACTCTTCTGAACCCAGCCAGGAAACTAAAAGTTCGGCATCGGTTGGAGAAAGTTCTCCTTTGAGAAGTTGATTAAACAGCAGTTTGTAGTCGGTAGTGTTTGGCAATTTAGATCGTTTATCCATTCAAGAACGGAGAAGATCATCAATTGGGGGGATAGAACTGAAAATAAATTTTGCTTATTGCAGACCAGCGCTGACACATGCGCAGAACAGTATCATAAACGCTCCGTCCATGTGACTAAGCACATAATTCTGAATTGATTTTTTTATGGCACCGAGGTATTCTTTTACCGTAAGTGGTGATATGCCCATGATCTCTGCTGCCTTTTTATAGGTACAGCCTTCCACTTTTACTAATTCATATACTTTCTTTTGCTGAGGAGAAAGTTGATCGATCGCTTTCCTTAGAACAGCCGATGATTGCTGTGCTTCCAGTAATTGTCCGATATGGTCATAATCTTCGCTGATCAAATTCTTGAAACGGGCAAGTAAGGCCTGATCCCGTTGAATCTTTCTGAAAAAATCATGTACCAGGTGCTGCCCTGTACGAAAAAGATAACCGGTGAAATTTTCCGCGATCCCTTTGTTTTCTCTTTTTTGCCATATCCGAGTAAAGAGTTCCTGCACCATTTCTTCCGCAGCTAATGGATCACGGGTCATCCGCAAAATATTCAGGTAAAGTTGAGGACTATAGTGCCTGTAAAGGATTGTAAATGCCTCCTGGTTACCAGCCTGCATCTCAGACACCAGCTCAGATTCATTAAATAAATTTTTCATTAGCAGCAGCAGTTGCAAAAATAAAGTTAGACAAATTAAAAAGAAAAGAACAGAATTGTAACAATTAAAATATAAACGGCCTGTCTATGTTATCGTCCTCATAGCCATATCATTACCATCTATAGGTAATTAATATAATAACTAAGTTTTTCTATATGTTTCATTTCCGCAATAAAACGGGTCCATTCTATTGCATCCAGGTGCTGAATCGTATCCCCTCACTCCTTGGGCCTTTCATACACTTCTACTTCGATGATACTCAATGTACCCTTTGCATTTTTGTCATCCCTCCCAACGCCATCATCCAATTTTTTACCATTCACTTCTACTCCGTTGTTATCAGATTGCTGTGCTGTAAATGTTGCTAACTCAATCCTGATTTTTTTGCCCCTTTGGGGCTTACATACTGCTGTATAATATCCGAGTGTTCGTTGAGTGCTATCAGCAAATACTTCTTTTCCATCAACGGTAATACGCAGGGGATAAGAACGGGAGCGAAAATTATTCAGCTTCAATACCACTTCACTCACCAATGCTTCCCTGCTCAATTCATATTCTATCCATGCTGTTGAGATTTTCCCATCGTTGTGCCAATCGCTTAGCTCATTATCATCAAAACTTGCAAAAGCACTATCAGCATTCGCACCAGCTGAAGCTTTTAAAATATCAACTGATATTCTTGTTACTTTATAAGAAGGACTTACAGGTGTCGATCCTCTTTGCAGTTGAGAAGTAAGTCCGGCAGAAGGCAAAACTTTTGCTAATCCATTTTCCGTTGCAAATGGTTTTGATTGTACTGTTATTGAAGCATCTTTCAATCCATCAGCACTTGCATTCAATGTTATTATTCCTGCTGTTGTTGCTGATCTGACCAGTACCCTGTTCACTCCGTTTTCTACCGGAATATCTTTTGAAAGAATATAATTGTCTGGGCCTTGTGCCATTCCACCTCTCCATTCGGCAGGGCCGTTCAAAGAAAATTTTATCATGTTCAAGGCGGTAGGGCACCTGTTTCCTTTTGCATCCACCACTTCTACTTCGATCAATGAAAGATCATGACCATCTGCTATAAGATCTCCCGGGTGTTTTATGACTTTTAAACGAAGTGCAACAGGTTGTCCCACTGTGTTTATCTGTGTAGTGCAAATTTTCTTCCCGCTGGCATCATAACCTATTGCAGAAATATTTCCCGGTTTCCATTCAACATTTTTAAAGGTGAAAAGAAAGCCATCACTTTTTTCTCCAAAGCCCAATGAATTACCATTTACTTTTAATCCAACATTATCTGCTGATGAAATAACATAGATATTCTTTTTTACCCCGGGCTCATAATTCCAATGACCTACAATATGAATACCGGGCTTTTCAGGAACTACCCAACCATCCCACATTACCTGGTTGGCATAAAAATTTTCTTTCCTGATCCGCAATGCATCCACTTCGCCGCTGCGACGATAATTTTCTGCCCCACGGTGATGTGTATTTGTTTCAGACCAAACAATATTTACACCACCAGCGCTCACCCGTTTACCTGTACCCGGCCGCTCCCGCCAGAACTCATACCAGCGTTTTACGTTTTCTATTGCATGCGATTCCATATTGCGGTTATAGGGCGAAGCATCTTGCCCATTATATAATGGTCCGTCACCATCTTTATGATAAGGTGGGGTATAATCATCCCAGAATTTTCTTGACCCTTCATCTCTTGAATATTCCATTGCCCACATCGGGATATGTGCACTCTTATTTGTGTACAACATCTCACCGCCATACTCTGCTACTTTGCTATCGAGCATTTCACGACTACCTATTGCCCTTCCCCCATTCATATCATATTGATCACGGATATTCTTCATTTCCTGCATGTGCTGATCGCTGATAGACTCATTACCACATTCATAAAAAATGATGCTTGGATTATTGCGGTTGTAAATAATTGCATCCCGCATTACAGCTTTACGTTGTTCCCATTGTGTTCCTTCAATATCATGCTCTGCATCACCTGCCTGCATTGATTGCATTAATCCTACACGATCGCAGCTTTCTATATCCTGTTTCCATGGGGTAATGTGCATCCATCGAACAAGATTGCCATTACCTTCTACCATTAATCCATTACTGTAATCACTCATCCATGGCGGAACAGATAGACCGATAGCCGGCCATTCGTTCGAAGTTCGCTGTGCATAGCCATGAATCATTATCACTCTGTCGTTCAGGTAAATCATTCCATCTTTAAAGGCAGTTTTACGAAAACCGGTTTTAGTTGTAACGATATCAACAGGAACGCCATTCACTTTCAAAATGGTTTGTACACTATACAGGTAGCCATAACCCCAACTCCAGAAATTCAAATTATTTACCAATGAGGATGCAGAAACAATGGTCTTCTCATTGGGGGATATTATTTTCTTTTCGCCTGCAAATGTTTTTACTGGTTTATCGTACAGATCAGTAATAACAACTTCATAAGAGACCTGTTGAGGTTTTGAAGTCTCATTCTTTACTTCAGATACTGCATGAATGATCGCAGACCTCTTTTTTATATCCATGCTGTTATTATCTGCATAGACATAAACACCAGTCGTGCCTAAATTCGAGAATAAAGGAAGCGTTTGGTAAACTTTACCCGTTACATGAAGAAAAACGTTCTTGACGATACCTCCGTAATTAGCATTGAAGTTCTTATTCTCCCATTGAAATTTTTCATTGCTTGTTTTTTCTTTGTATTCCCAATCATTATCCGTTCTTACTGCAATTATATTTTCTGCATCACCAAAATTCACCAGGTCAGAAATATCAAAGCCGAAGGCCATTACACCATTCTCATGAAGACCAACATATTTTCCATTGACATAAAAACTACCAGCCTGTCTTATACCTTCAAATTCCACAAACACTTTTTGCCCCTTGCCTGAAGCAGGTAATTTAAAATGCTTGCGGTACCATGCAATTCCTGTTGAGAGATCTTTGATATCCTTCTTAAATGCATCATCTTCATTCCATGCATAAGGCAATGTTACATTCTTCCATGTGGCATCATTGTAATTAATCTTACTGGCTGTACTGTCATCACCAGTCAATACTTTCCAATCTGAATTGAAATTGTATTTTACCCGTTGTTGAGAAAACAAGGTGGTAGAAAAAAATAAAAAAGCAACCAGTAAAAGCTTTGCAACTATTTTATTCCGGAAGATCATTTCTTCAGTTTATACACTTCGCTTCCTGCCAATAAAAAACACCCGAGACCAAAATCTTCGAAGTCAGGCTCTTTATCATAACCGACAGGTTGAGATTCTTTTGGCTCCTTACCTGTTCCCTGCACATAACCAAGAAATCCGTTAGGGTGCACACATTCTTTTGCCATGGCATTCCATGCTTTGGCTATAATAGGCAAGAATTTTTTCTTATCCAAATGACCATTGTTTACGCCCCATGCCATTCCATAAATAAAAAGTGATGTGCCCGTCAATTCCTTTCCGCCAAAATTTGTGGGGTCATGAAGGCTTACATTCCAATAGCCATCTGGTCGTTGGATTTTAGCCAAAGCATTCATCATATTCTTATAGTCTGCCATGTACTCACTGCGATGTGCTTCATTTTTTGGAATTTGTGAAAGCACTCTTACCAATGCTGCTACTACCCAACCATTACCACGGCTCCAGTAGCAATCCTCACCATTGGGTTCTTTATATGGAGGATCAAAATCCTTGTCTCTCCACCACAATCCTTCGGCTGCATTGAACAAGCCATTATCACCGTGTTTGTGTTTTGTAAATGAATACATTTCATACATACGATGAAAATAATTAGTGTCTTTATAGATGACACCCAATTTTGTAAACACTGGCATTGCCATTTGTATCGCATCGATCCAGCTCCAATCATCTATTTTGCTGGTCAGCATCATACTATCAATAGACGCTTTGATATCCTTTATTCTTTCTGGTTTCTTGTCGATAAGGTAAAGATCGATGTATGTTTGTCCACAGGCCTGGTTGTCACCATTGCGGGTAGTAACGCCGTTGCGTAAAGTCCAATTATGTTTTGTCGCCCAATCAACTGCATAATCATAATAGGCTTTCTTCTTATCAACACTGTAAAGTGCCATTAATCCTTCGTAATAAACAGCTCTTGTCCAGATATGACTCGGCCATGTTTTGTTTTTGGAAGGAACATAGATCTCTTTGGCTACATCCGGCCATTTGTTCATGAAATACTGATTGGCAAGAGTAATTGTTTTAAGTACTTCACTCTTAGCAGGTAATTCCTGAGCAGTAGAATTAAAAGAAAAAACAGCAGTGAAAATAGCAATGCCGGCAAGCTTTATTTTATTCATAATTGCAATCGTTAAAAGTCAATGCATTTTAGCACTAAAATCAGGGATAATTGTCCTGTAGCATCCTGTGCCTTATGGCATTTTTTTTAAGCCTTCCCAGCGGACTTTCCATTGGCCGTTCTTAGGAATCCCGGGATTAGCGGTTTTACAACCGTCATAACCGGCACACATCATAGCTATGGCTGTAAGCAAACCTCCATTTCCCGGTAAGTAGATCGTTAACCGTTCGTCCTGGTAATTATGTCCATTATTCAAATAAGTATTGGTTTGAATGGACATTAATAACGCATCGATAGCTTTGTCGGGTAATCCCATTCTTGTTGCTGTCATTGCCACCATAGGAAAATCCCAGCCCCAGGTATCCTTCCAACTCCAGTTATCCCATATCCAGTTGAATGTATTCCGCATGGTGGTTTCATCAAGCATTGTTGTTTCTGGCAGCATACCCCATGCGCCCAACACAGAAGGATGATCTGTTTTAAATTCAGGATTGGTATAAGAATCGGTAGCACTTTCTGTAAACAAATACTTATCGCCCTGTGTCGGTAATGGCGAAAGTCTGGTCAATACATCATCCCATTTTTTATTACGGGATAATCCTAAACGTTCTTTCCATTGCTGGGCAATATCCAATGCCCAATGCCAGTACACTAATTCATAGGTCGGATTAAAAGTTTCTTCTGCTTTGAATCTTTCCTGTGCAGGAATAACACCTTTGCCTAAAATATATTTGCCTTTGGCTGAATCATAATATGCAAATGATGCCATGAAATCTGCGGTTGCAAAAACAATATCCTTATACTTTTCTAATGTTTGTTTATTGTGATAATTGCGATAACATAATTCAGCAAACGAAATAACATGCGGTTGCTGCCAGAGCAATAAGGCCCCGATCGAAGATGGTGTTTCCCTTCCTTCATTATCCGTCATCTTTTGCCAGCGAACACCATCATAGCCTTGCCTTTGCGCTATAGCTTTTGCTTTATCGTAAACAGTTTTATACCATGCCAAACTCTTCTCGAGTAAAGTAATTCTTCCCCAGAGTGCATAATGATATGCATGCCACCAATGCATTTCGAGGTGAGGTTTGCCGTACCAACTGTTATATGTTAGCCCAGTTTCTTGCGGCGGATATTGATTACTGCATTGAATTTTTGTGAGGTACTGCGATAGAATGATTCTTCTTTCCAGTTCATTGGCTCTTTTATCTGTGCTGCCGGCAAAGTCAATGGCCGCACCTGATTGCCAGAATTGTATCCACAAATTTTTACTATTCAATTCCATTTGAGAAAAAGTTGGAAGTTCGGTGGAGGTATTGCCTGAACTAAAATTGCAGGTAAATTCAAATGCTTCATTCTGTAAAACGTCAGGAGAAATAATAAATTCATGCGGCTTACTATGCATGATACTTAATCGTTGTTTTGAATTTACGCCAACATAATACTTCGTTGTATCTAACTGATGGTAAAAAACAACAGATTTTGGGGAAGGTTGACTAAAATCCGATTGATGCTTACCCGCATTCGTATAATTAACTGCTACGTCCTTGAATTCATTTGTCGGGAATGGGAACAACAACTGTACTTTCAATTTGTGTTGTTTTACTAATTGGGAAACTACTTTTACGGCAATTGCATCCTTTTGCTGATGACAAACTGTTATTACTTTAACGGGAATATTCTCAACCGTAAAAAGTGAAACTATCTCACCTGTATAAAGATTCAGTGATTGTTTTATGTTTTGAATATCATAAATAGTGGCCAGAGAACCATCTTTCTTAATAATTTCAAACCCAAGATTGCCCAATTGCAGCCGAGCTGGATTTTGACGAAACCAATTGACGGCATTTTTTTTATGCTCCGGTTCTTTTATCTGTACAGAATAAGAAACCTTTCTCCCGTTTTGCTGATAATCTTTCAGCGTTTCGCTGAACTGATAGTTGGCCGTATCAATAAAGCTATGCCAACCCCAGGTGCTTTGTGTTCCCAGTGCTACCCCTTTTGCATAAGCTTCAGGAAATGATTGTAGACCGGTAACATCAACTGTAAATGCAAAGTTGCCATTGCCAACAGAGAGAGATGATAAAGAATCGAATTTAGTGTTGACAACATTGTGTCTTTCTACCAGGGCTTTCCGATCGATCTTTGTTTGCGCATAATTATAGTTATACAGAATTACAGCTATTGCAAAAAACAGGATTCTCATTTTCATATTGATAAAGTTAATGCCTTCTTTCAATCAATTTATCAAGAGCAGGATGCAACAGGATGCAAGGCCAAAAACAATACGTTAAGTTTAAATAAGTATTATTACAAGATTGCAGTAAACGATTGAATCAATTGCAATGAAAAAATCTGTTCTCGCCACAGCCATTTTTCTCAGCGGAATTCACTTCGCTGTTGGGCAGAATATTTCCGGTCCTAAAAAATCTTTTATTTTTTCTGCCATTAAAGGCACCTTCAGCAAACCTGATTCTGTATTCTTACCAGCTACTGCATTGTCAGTAAAACTCAGCACCGGAGATTCAGCAAGTTTTAAAATTTTATCTTATAAAAAACATAAGCTATTACTTGCATTTACCCCTTCACCTGATTTTATCGGAATAACAAAGGCTAAACTGCTGATAAAAAATTCCACGGGGAAAAACAATGTTCTGCAACTGACCGGACTTAGTACAAAAGGTTTAGAGGGAGAAAACGAGCCAACTTTAACCACCGTTTCCGAAGCCCTCGGTTATAAAATAAATATTGGCTGGACAACATTAGCAAATCACAGCCGGCCAGAATTGCAAGGAGATGAAATTCCTTATGCACTTTTTCATAAAGCTGGAAAGGGTAAAGTAGAGATCATTCCGGTAGCTAGATATTCTCCTGATTTTGAACTTCCTTTTGGATATTATATTGATTCAGCAGAAAAACCAGAGCAACACCAGGTAGGTGTATTGGCAAAAACGGGTTCTTTTCCAGAACATCAATGTTTATTCCCAGCCATCGCATCAGGAACAAATTCATTTGATCCTGGCGATCATGCTTTCGGATTTTATTTTACAAGTCCTTCTCACTCCGCATGGTCAGAAGATGTGTGGAATATGTTATTCTTTCCTGCCAATGCAGTTCATGCAACAAGAATCTATCCGTTAAGAGACTCCACAGGGAAATTGATCAGCAATAGCTACCTGCTCTGCTATGAAGAAGCAAAGAATGGAGATTACAATGATTATGTTTTTGTTATAAAGAATATAAAACCTGTTACAGATGATCATTTTACTTTTTTGTTCAATGGAAAGAACTTAGATGGGTTTCATACATTTCTTAGAGGCATTGGAAAAAATGCTGATCCAGATACAAATTTTATCGTGCAAGACAATATGCTACATGTAGTAGGTAAAGACCTTGGCTATGCAATGACAGAAAACTCGTATAGCAATTTTCATTTTAAAATCGATTTCAAATGGGGTGAAAGAAGATGGGGTTCCCGAACAAAAGAAAAAAGGGATGCAGGTGTTTGTTATAACATTCCTGCAAATGAACCGGATTCCATCTGGCCCCAATCTATCGAATGCCAGATACAGGAAGGTGATGTTGGCGATTTCTGGTTACTTGGATTCAGTACGATAAAAGTAGATGGCGTTCAAAATGTCCCTGCTAATCATACACGAATGATAAAGCAACGGGATGGAGAAAGACCTTATGGCGAATGGAATACTGTGGAAATAATCTCTTACAATGGCAAAGCCGTTCAAATTGTAAATGGCATTGTGGTAAATGTTGGAGAAGAAGCAAGTGTAAAAAACGGACGCATATTATTGCAATCAGAATATGCAGAGATCTATTACCGGAATGTAAAAATCAGGAAACTATAGCATCCATGAGATCAAAATTATTATTATCCTTTTTCTTAGTTAGTATCACTTATATACATGCACAAGAAAAAGGCGACCCGAAGCTGACAGAAATATGGTCACCTGTGCCGAAAGTAGTGATGCCAGGTAAAACACCGGCCGACCCTCCTTCAGATGCAATTATTTTATTTAATGGTAAAGACGTTTCTGCATGGCAATCAAAAAAAGGCAAACCATTTAACTGGAAGGTGGAAGACAGTGCTATTACAGTAGTCCCCTTTGCTGAAGACACTGAATATTCCGCTGAAGAAAAGCAAAAAAATACCGTACAGGGAATTCAAACTAAACAAGGTTTTGGCAATTGTCAATTACATATTGAATGGAAGACACCTGCAGAAATAAAAGGAGATGGCCAGAGCCGTGGTAATAGTGGTGTCCTTTTAATGGGTCGTTACGAATTGCAGATACTTGATTCTTACAATAATCCTACCTATTCAAATGGGCAGTCTGGTAGTATTTACAAACAACATATGCCAATGGTGAATGTATGCAGACCTCCCGGTGAATGGCAGAGTTATGATATAATTTTTACTGCTCCGCAATTTTATGAAGACAGCACACTTAAGTCGGCTGCCCGTATGACAGTTTTCCAAAACGGTGTGTTAATACAAAACAATGCAGAGCTATGGGGATCTATGCAGTACATTGGTATTCCTAAATACGAAAAACATGCAGCGAAAGAACCACTGCTATTACAAGATCATCGCAATCCTGTAAAATTTAGAAACATTTGGATTAGAGAGCTATAAAATCTCTACTTCTGCACATATTTTTTCAGCTTACACCCTTTCAACTGTTTTACCTGGTCTACTACGATAGTAGCATTGAAGATAGCGCCTTCCTTATTTGTATGCGTATGTTCCTGTGGAAAGAACGTAGTTGCCTGTTTCTCTCCTATTTTCTCCAATGCATCACCAATAACGTTATTCAAATCGACAAAATAGACGCCAGTTTGTTCCGCTACCTGTTTTGCCCATAACGTATAACTATCATTACTGCGTAAAACTTTTCCATCTTTCCAATCGTTTCTTGGAATGGGTGAGCAAACAATTGGTATTGCCCCTTTGGCCTTTGTTTCGTTTACATACTTACGCATATACCATCCATACGTATGCACAACTTCTTTCATTTTTCGAATAGGATTATAAACTTCAACACTATCATCACCAACCCCTTTAATAGTTCCTCTTGCTCTTGCAGTATCATCCAAAGCGCCGCCATCGTTATGGCCAAACTGCATGATCACATAATCTCCTTTTTGCAATGTTGCCAGAATTTTATCCCATCTGCCATCTGTAAGAAAAGTCCGGCTGCTTCTACCTCCAATAGCCTGGTTCGAAACAGATATTCTTGCAGTATCAAAATAGGTATCTATAAAACTTCCCCAGCCTTGTAGTTGGTTGGTGTTCTTTCCATCGCCATTCTTTACGGTAGAATCGCCGATAATATATAACACCGGTTTGTGTTTATTAAAAGTGAATGCCATAATAAATACAGCGATCATTAACAATAACAAACTGATCCGTTTCATAATATAAAATATTAAAATTATTTCTGTCGCTCCTCTTCTTCTTTTGTTCCGGCCTTTACAGGAAGAGGTTTTTTAGTTACCGACATTTTAAAATTATTAAAACTCCATCCTTCGCTAAATTCAATGGTGCCAATTGCTGAAGCGGTAACAAAACTGTTGCTGAAATTAAAATTTGTCAAGGCAGACTGTTCCAATCCGGCTACTTCAAAAACCTTATTTGAATTGGTGGCTTTGATATTGTTTACATAAATACCTCTTGCGGTAGGTATTCCTTTCTCCGGCGGCTCTACCCTGTGCAACATTGCCTTCCAGTGTTGTGGAACGGAATCGTAGTTATATCCTTTTGGCAATTCTGAATAACTATAAGCCGGATACCAGTTCAGGTTAAACTGAAAAATGTTTTTTGTTGAATCCAGTATAGAGTTTTGAAAATAAATATTCTCCACTACACCCCCTCTGATCGTCGCAGACTTGATACGTAGGCCATTGTCAGTATGCTTTGCAACAAGATCAGTTGCCAATACGTTTCTTATCCCTCCGGATGTTTCGCTGCCTAATGTTACAAGGCCAGCTCCTTTACGGGCAATGCATTTTCTGATTACCACATATTCTGTCGGCTTATTAACCCGTAGTCCATCCCAATCTCTTCCGGCCTTCAAACAAAAATTATCATCGTTGCAATCTATATCACAATTCTGGATCAACACCCAGGTAGATGAATCCACATCTATACCATCTGTGCTTGGTCCGCTACCATCTTCGTTGTTCTTAATAACAACTCCGTCAACCGTTAAATTGGTAGAATACAATAATTGAACTGTCCAGAAGCCGGCATTCTTAAACGTCAACCCCTTTAATGTTATATCAGAAGAATTCTGCACCAAAAA
>Ga0068853_100001257_pt1 | contig 18121 bp, 14 predicted proteins | sample KBSCornC32_FD_65655 | JGI IMG/M metagenome (GOLD analysis project Ga0068853, IMG submission 65655) | Corn rhizosphere microbial communities from Kellogg Biological Station, Michigan, USA - KBS Corn C3-2 | ecosystem: Host-associated > Plants > Roots > Rhizosphere > Soil ...
CACCTGCCGCTGGCCGATCGCGCGACGATCGCGAACATGGCACCCGAATACGGCGCGACCTGCGGCATCTTCCCGGTCGACCAGGAGGCGCTGAACTACCTGCGCCTGTCGGGCCGCGAAGAGACGCAGATCGCGCTGGTCGAAGCCTACGCGAAGGCGCAGGGCCTGTGGCACGACAGCGCGACGCCGCATCCGGAATTCACGACCACGCTCGAACTCGACCTCGCCGACGTGAAGCCTTCACTGGCCGGTCCCAAGCGCCCGCAGGACCGCGTCCTGCTCGGCGGCGTGCGCAAGAGCTTCAGCGACGCCCTGGTCAGCCTCACGTCGAACCGCAAGCCGAAGGGCGAGGACATCGCCGACTTCGCCAACGAAGGCGGCGCCAGCGCGATCGGCAATCCGGCCAACGACCTGACCAACGGCGGCGTGCGCGTGGAGAAGGACGACTGCACCTTCACCTTGCGCGACGGCGCGGTGGTGATCGCGGCGATCACCTCGTGCACGAACACCTCGAACCCGGCCGTGATGCTCGCTGCCGGCCTGCTCGCGAAGAAGGCCGCTGCGCGCGGCCTGACCTCCAAGCCCTGGGTGAAGCCCTCGCTCGGCCCGGGCTCGCTGGTCGTCACCGACTACCTCAAGAAGACCGGGCTGCTCGAGGAACTGGAGAAGGTCGGCTTCTACGTCGTCGGCTACGGCTGCACGACCTGCATCGGCAACTCCGGTCCGCTGCCGGTCGAAATCAGCAAGGGCATTTCCGAAGGCGATCTCGCCGTCGCCTCGGTGCTGTCGGGCAACCGCAACTTCGAAGGCCGCGTGCATCCCGAGGTCAAGATGAACTACCTCGCCTCGCCGCCGCTGGTGGTCGCCTATGCGCTGGCCGGCACGCTCAACATCAACCTCGAAACCGATCCGCTCGGCACCGGCAGCGACGGCAAGCCGGTTTTCCTCAAGGACATCTGGCCGAGCAACCAGGAGATTTCCGACACGATCGCCGGCGCGATCAATCCGGCGATGTTCACCAAGAACTACGCCGACGTGTTCAAGGGCGACAGCCGCTGGAACCAGATCGCCTCGCCGGACGGCGCCCTGTACGCCTGGGACGATTCGACCTACATCAAGAACCCGCCCTACTTCGACGGCATGAGCGCGAGCGCAGGCACGATCGAGGACATCCACGGCGCGCGCGTGCTCGGCCTGTTCGGCGACTCGATCACGACCGACCACATCTCGCCGGCCGGTTCGATCAAGAAGGACTCGCCGGCCGGGCGCTTCCTGATCGCCAAGGGCGTCGCGCCGAAGGACTTCAACTCCTACGGCTCGCGCCGCGGCAACGACGACGTGATGGTGCGCGGCACCTTCGCCAACATCCGCATCCGCAACCTGATGCTGCATGGCGTGGAAGGCGGCTACACGCTGCACGTGCCGACCGGCGAGCAGATGGCCATCTATGACGCCGCGATGAAGTACAAGGCCGACAAGACCCCGCTGGTCGTGCTGGCCGGCAAGGAGTACGGCACCGGCTCGTCGCGCGACTGGGCGGCCAAGGGCACGCTCCTGCTCGGCGTCAAGGCGGTCATCGCCGAGAGCTTCGAGCGCATCCATCGCTCGAACCTGGTCGGCATGGGCGTATTGCCGTGCCAGTTCGTCGATGGCCAGAACGCGCAGTCGCTCGGCCTGACCGGGCAGGAAACCCTCGCCATCACCGGCCTGGAAGGCGGCGAATCGAAGGAAGCCACGGTGACCGCGACTGCCGCGGACGGCAGCACGAAGACCTTCAAGGTCAAGGTGCTGTTGCTGACGCCGAAGGAACGCGAGTTCTTCCGCCACGGCGGCATCCTGCAATACGTGCTGCGGCAGCTGGCGGCGAAAAAGGCTGCTTAAACGGCCGATCGCCGCGACGAACAAGACGGCACGAGCAATCGTGTCGTCTTTCGCTGGAAGGCTTGACGGCGCAGCGGGTGCGCCGGCATCCTGCTTCGTGAATCCCGCCCCTGGCCGCAAACGGCCAGCACGCATGTCCTCCCCCCTTGATCGTGATGAATTCTGGCTGCTGACCAATGCAGTCGAGTCTCAGCTGCCCTTCGGCATCCTTACACTGCCGGAGTGGCCTCACGGCGACAATCCTGACGCGACCATCGACGTAGTTCTCAACAAGCGCGGGCATGGTCTCGACCGCAGGCAACTCGCAGACACGCTGCTACGAATGCTCGGTCGCGGCTGGATCGAGCTCAGCCGGATTACTCAGGAGCGCCGGCCACCGGATAGCCCCGATCACAGCGAGATGATCCAGATGCTCGACGAACGCGGGCTATTTTGCGATGGCGTGTACTACGGATTGACCGCAAAGGGCGGAGCGGTGTGGGAAGCGTTCGCTCGCCCCGAATGGGATCGCTATGTCGGCCACACCTTGGAGTTTGCCGATCCCGATGGCGACAACACCGAAGTACATGAAATCGTCGCGACCGATCGCAAACGCCTTAGGCGCTACATGGAAGCGGTGGCATACGAGATGCCGATCGAAGCTGGTTCCGAGGACTACACCGACATCCTGCCGTGGCAGGCCACTTATTGGAAATCGCTTCCTGTCGGCGTTCGCTGCACCTTCCGCGTTAGCAAACTCGATCCGTCACCAAGTCGACCGCCCTCCAGCGAGTGGCTGCGCGGACGTTGGTGCCCATGGCTTTGAGCGTCGTGGTCCGCTGGCCAAGGCCGGAGACGCAACGCACGCGACGATGCTACTCCTGTGTCCACTGCGCGTTGTAGCACCGCCACCCGCGCCCTTCGCGGCGCCAGCCGGTGACCATCTTCAGCACCGCGCGATGATCGGGCAGCCAGCGCCCGGAGCCGTCCGTGACGGTCGCTTCGAACCGCGCGATCGCGCGATCGCCATCCACTTCGACCTCGACCCGGCCGATCGACACGCCGATCGAGCGCCCGGCCAGGAGGCGGGCGCGCAGCAGTTGTTCGACTCCGGCGCGATCGAGTTCGCCTTCGTTGCCGGTGAAATCGTCGGCGACATGCGCGAGGACACCAGCCTTATCCTGCGCTTCGGCCGCCGCGGCCATCGCCTGGACATTCGCACGGATCGCATCGGTATCGGGCGTATGCGCGCAGGCGGCGATCAGCAGGGCCAAGGCGATCGGGAACAGCATCCGCATCCGGGTTTCTCCTGCAAGGTCGTCGTGGCATCGCGGCCGGTCATCGCGCTGCAATGCGGCTTGCCGCTCGTTCCGGCGTTATGCTGCAATCGCGCGCGTGCAAAGATATACGCAACAGGGTAACGGAATCGGGTCGGCCATCGTCCACGCCGGCGTTGCGCGGCATGCCCTGCCCGCAGAACCTGCACCGGCGACGCGAAGCGCATGCACGTCCACACTGAGGGAGCAAGAATGACGATCGACGAACGGCCCTGGCTGGCAAGCTATCCGAAGAGCATTCCGGCACAGATCGACCCGAACCAGTACCGTTCGGTCGCCGCCTTGCTCGAGGAATGCTGCGACCGTTTTCGTCACCGGCCCGCGTTCACCAACATGGGCAAGCAGATCACCTACGACCAGCTCGACAAGCTGAGCGCGCAGTTCGCCGCGTTCCTGCTCAACGACCTCAAGCTGAAGAAAGGCGATCGCGTCGCGCTGATGATGCCGAACGTGCTGCAGTATCCGATCGCGATCATGGCGGTGCTGCGCGCGGGACTCACCGTCGTCAACACCAATCCGCTGTACACGGCGCGCGAGCTCAAGCATCAGCTCGACGATTCCGGCGCCAGCGCGATCGTGGTGCTCGACAATTTCGCCAAGACCGTCGCCGAGGTCGTCGACGGCACGCCGTGCAAGCACGTGATCTGCACGGCGCTCGGCGACATGCTCGATTTTCCCAAGTCGCTGATCACCAACCTGGTCGTGCGCTACGTCAAGAAGCTCGTGCCGGCCTACTCGATCCCGCACGCGATCCGCTTCAACGACGCGCTCAAGCGCGGCGCGCGCTCCAAGCCGGGCCGGATCGACGTCAGCCCCGACGACATCGCGTTCCTGCAGTACACCGGCGGCACAACCGGCGTCGCCAAGGGCGCGATGCTGACCCATCGCAACATGGTCTCGAACATGCTGCAAGCGTTCGCCTGGATCAGTCCGAACATGCGCGAAGGCGAGGAAGTCGTCGTCACGGCGCTGCCGCTGTACCACATCTTCGCGCTGACGGCGAACTTCCTCACGTTCGCCCGCGTCGGCGGATTCAACCATCTGATCACCAATCCGCGCGACATGCCCGGCTTCGTGCGCGACATCCGCAACATCCGCTTCACCGCGCTGACCGGCGTCAACACGCTGTTCGCGGGACTGCTCAATACGCCCGGCTTCGACCAGGTCGATTTTTCCCAGCTGCACCTGACCCTCGGCGGCGGCATGGCCGTGCAGCGCGCCGTGGCGGAACGCTGGAAGAAGGTCACCGGCTGCACGCTCGCCGAGGCCTACGGCCTCACCGAGACCTGCCCTGCCGTCTGCATCAATCCCCTCGACATCGCCGAATACAACGGCTCGATCGGCCTGCCGGTGCCTTCGACCGACCTCAGTATCCGCGACGACGACGGCAACGAACTGAAGATCGGCGAAACCGGCGAGCTGTGCGTGCATGGGCCGCAGGTCATGAAGGGCTATTGGAACCGCCCCGAAGAGACCGCCAACGTACTGTCGGCGGACGGATGGCTGCGCACCGGCGACATCGCGCGCATCGACGAACAGGGCTTCGTCTACATCGTCGACCGCAAGAAGGACATGATCCTGGTGTCGGGGTTCAACGTGTATCCGAACGAGATCGAGGACGTCGTCGCGCAGATGCCCGGCGTGCTCGAAGTCGCCGCCGTCGGCGTGCCGGACGAGAAATCCGGCGAGGCGGTCAAGCTGGTGATCGTGCGCAAGGACCCGGCACTGACCGCCGAGGCGGTGCGCGAGCACTGCAAGGCGAACCTCACCGGCTACAAGATGCCGCGGCTGATCGAATTCCGCGACTCCCTGCCGAAGACGAACGTCGGCAAGATCCTGCGGCGCGAACTGCGCGATTCGGTCAACAAGACCGCCGCCTGACGCCGGGCCGGGCCAGGCCCGGCGCGGCCCTCGTCAACGGCCGGGATACCGGCCCGAATGTGCCCGGGGGCGACGCCGGGCTTTCAGGTCGGCGAATACGGCTCCAACCGGTCGGCATAGCCGCCGAGCAGGTTCCACAGGGGGGCTTCCTTGTCCTCCGGTATGCGCGCGTAGGCGAAGGCGAGTTCGCCGTCGGTAATGCGCGCCAGACGCGCCTCGACGTGGATATCCAGCGTCTCGCCGAACAGCATGTCGAGCGCATAAAGATCGCCGATCCGGCCATTCCAGGCCTCCGGACGGGCCACCAACACCCCGGTCGCCGAAATATTCTCGATTTCGCTGCTCCAGGCCTGACTGCCGCTGCTCAAATAGACCGCTGATCGGATGGCCATCCGCGCCGGCCGCAAGGGGCCTTTTCCCGCTGGTTTCGTCGTGGTCATGCGTCCCCGCACATCGCATTGCTTCCCCCATTCCAGCCAATCCAAAAACTACCGATTACTCATATGAGACACAGGTTGTCAATATCGGGTGAAACTTCGGCTAGACTGCCCGCGATCGTCCCGTTCTGGGGCACTGGAGGGGTGCAGAGCGTTTGCCGCTCGGTCTGCGATCAACGAGCGGCTTCCTGTCCTGAGGGTAATACCATGACCGCCGTCGAATCGTTGCACCGTGATACCGATTATCGTCTCCTGCGCACGCTGGAAGATCCCATGGCAAACGCCCATTGGTGCTTCATGCATGCGCATCGTTTTCCGCGCGACACGGGCTACCGCGCCTGTTTCTCCGTCGCGCTGATGAAGGAAATGCGCGAGTTCCTCAAGCGCACGTCCGACCGCCTGACGCTGCGCTCCTCCAACGCAGATGCCAGCCTGACCCACGTGGTCATCACTTCCGACGCCAATGTTTACAATCTTGGCGGCGATCTCGAACTCTTCTGCCGCCTGATCCGCGAGCGCAACCGCGAGCACCTGCTCGCCTATGCCCGCCTGTGCGTCGAAGGCGTCCACGAGATCCATGCCGGTTTGAACCGCAACGCGCACACCGTCGCGCTCGTCCAGGGCGATGCGCTCGGCGGCGGGCTCGAACTCGCGCTGTCGTGCCAGACCATCGTCGCCGAAAGCGGCGTGGCATGGGCTTCCCCGAGGTGCTGTTCGACCTGTTCCCCGGCATGGGCGCGTACTCGTTCCTGTGCCAGCGCGTGAGCCCGCGCTTCGCCGAGGAAATGATGCTCAACGGCACGATCTACTCGAGCGACGAGCTGCATCGTCTCGGCCTCATCGACGTGCTGGTGCCGAAGGGCGAAGGCGTACAGGCCGTGCACGACCTGATCCGCCGCAACCAGCGCATTCCGCACGCGCGCACCGCGATGAATCGCGTCCGCCAGATCCGCAATCCCGTGACGCTGACCGAACTGATGCAGGTGACGGAAATCTGGGTCGATACCGCGATGCAGCTCGGCGAGAAGTCGCTGCGTACGATGGAACGCCTCGTGCGTGCGCAGCAGAAGCGCCCGCTGGCCGTCGAATCGTCCGAGCGCACCTCGCCGGTCGAAGTGGCCCAAGCCGCGACGTTCTGAGCAAGCCGTCCGCGGGCGCGTCGCTCACGAGGCACGCGCTCGACATGCGAAGCCGGATCAATGAAGGCGATCCGGCTCGCTGCTTCCCGCCTGCGGCGATGCGGCAGGCGTCTTCAACGAGGCGCGTGCGAGCTCCAACTGCTCGCGCAGCTGCTGGATGCGCTGCTGCCACTCGCGCGGCAGCTGCCAATTGCCCAGCTTCATCGCATCGGACGCGGCACTCGACAGGCGCAGCGCGCCCATGTTGCCGGCCACGCCCTTGAGCGCATGGCACTGGTCGCGGAACGTGTCCCACTGACCCAGCGCGCCGCTTCGTTCGAGGTCGCCGATCGTCTTCAGCGCATCGCGCAGGCACTCGTCGACGAACAGTCCGACGAAGCCGTCGCCGAGCTGCAGTTCGGCCAGCTCTTCGAGCACCGCACGCGAAATCACGTTGTCGCCATCCCGTGCCGGCTTGCCCGCAGGCGCGGTCGCTGCCGGCGTCGGACGGGATTCGGCGGTCTCGACGTTGCCGAGGGCGACGTCGGTCAAGGCTTCGAGCAGGCGATTGAGCGCCACCGGCTTGGTCAGGAAGGTACGCGCGCCGGCCTGCTCGCATTCGCGCACGGTCGCCGCGGTGGCATCGGCGCTCAGCACGATGAAGGGCGTCAGCTGCTGTCCCGCTTCCATGATGCGGACCTGCTTGAGCACGTCGAGGCCACTGATGCCCGGCATGTGCAGGTCGATGATGACGCCGTCGAAACGCTCGTTTTCCAGCGCCGTCAGCACTTCCTCGCCGCTCTGCACGGCGCGGGCCTGGTGGCCGGCCTTCTCGAGCAGCCGGCACAGCACGGTGATGTTGGCGGGCTGGTCGTCGGCGACCAGCAGGTGCAGCGACTTGACGCGCGCGCGGTGGCGCACGAACGGATCGTCGAACGCGATGATGTTCTCGCCGGCGCGCGCCACCTTGCTCGCCTGTTCGGCCGGTACTTCGACGGCGCGGAACGGAATCTCGACCCAGAAATTCGAACCCTCGCCTTCGACGCTGTCGAAGCCGATGCGGCCGCCGAGCAGTTCGGTCAGCGACTTGGCGATCGTCGTGCCGAGTCCGGTGCCGCCGAAGCGCCGGCCATGACCGCCTTCGGCCTGCTCGAACGCCTGGAAAATACGCCCCTGCGCATGCACGGGAATGCCGATGCCGGTGTCGCGCACCGAGAAGCGCAGCGAGGCGATCGGATCGGTTTCCGCGTTGATGCGGGCGATGTCGACCGCGACGCTGCCCTGCTCGGTGAACTTGATCGCGTTGGAAATCAGGTTGACCAGGATCTGGCGCAGGTGGTCGCCGTCGCCGTGCAGCAGCACCGGCACGCCGCGGCCGGTGCGGATGTCGAACACGATGCCCTTGTTGTGCGCCAGCGGCTGCAGCATCACCTGGATGCCGTCGAGCACGTCGGCGAGACGGAAGTCGGCCGCCGTGCACTTGAGCTTGCCGACTTCGATCGCGGAAATGTCGAGGACGTCCTCGACCAGCGCCAGCAGCGTCTTCGCCGAGGCCTGGATCACCTCGGCGCACTCGCGCTGTTCGCTGGTCAGCTTGGTCGTCGACAGCAGCTCCGACATGCCGACGACGCCGTTCAGCGGCGTGCGGAACTCGTGGCTCATGTTGGCGAGAAAGCGGCTCTTCGCCTCGTTCGCGCGCCGCGCGTCCTCGGTCGCGCGCGTCAAGGCGCGCAGCAGCGAAGTCAGGTAGGCCGGAATGGCGATCAGGCCGATCAGCAAGCCCCACGCGAGCGCCTGGTTCTCGAGCCAGTACGGCGTGAACAGGATGACCGGCACGAACGACAGGCTGGCCAAGCCGACGGCGATCATCAGGAAGCGCGGGCCGTAGCGCAGACCGTTGCCGATCGTGACCCACAGGTAGACGACGTAGACGGGCGCCAGATGCGCACCCATCAGGTGCATCGCGGTGCCCATCATCGTGTAGTCGACGAACATGCCGGCGACGCGGCGCACGCGCGACACGCCCGGCTGCATCGCGATGGCGATCAGGATGCCTGCGCCGGCCAGGGATTCGACCGCGACCAGCGCCAGCACGGCGCGCAGCGACGGATCCTGGAAACCGGTGATGCTGCCTACGCCGAACAGGTAGACCAGCACGATACCGAGGATGCAAAGCCGGATGATCGCCTGCTCGTGCTCGCTGTCCGGCCGCCTGGCATAGCGGGCCTTGACCGTTGCGAGGAGGGAATTCATACGTTTCAGCCTTGCGGGCCCGCTGCCCGCGGTTTCACCCGCCCAAGCTCGGCGGAGCCAGCTTGGCGTTGAGGATGTCGAGGATACGCGTTTGATGGGCCAGGAGAGCATCGACACAGGCAGGATCAAAAAGCGTGCCACGATTGGCCCTGACGTAGTCGAAGGCCTCCTCGGAGCTCCAGGCCCGCTTGTACGGGCGTTCGGAGGTCAGCGCGTCGAACACGTCGGCGACGGCGACGATGCGCGCCGGCAGCGGAATCGCCTCGCCCTTGAGGCCGTCCGGGTAGCCGCTGCCGTCCCAGCGCTCGTGATGACGCAGGGCGATCAGGGCGCCCATCTGCACGAAGCGGCTCTGGCTGTCGCGCAGGATCTCGTAGCCGATCAGCGGGTGCCGGCGCATCACGGCGAATTCCTCGTCGCTGAGGCTGCCGCGCTTGAGCAGCACGTTGTCCGGGATGCCGATCTTGCCGATGTCGTGCAGCGGCGCCGCGGAGGTCAAGGTCTTGATGTCCTCCTCGGCCATGCCGAGCGCCTCGGCCAGCACCTCGGCATAATGTGACATTCGCAACAAGTGGATTCCGGTACCGAGATCGCGGTACTCGATCGCCTTGGCGAGCCGGTAGAGCGTCTCGCGCTCGCGCTGCTCGACCTCGTGCAGGCCCTCCAGTACGCGGCTCTCCAGCGAACGGGCGCGTTCCTTCACGGACTCGCCCTGCTGGCGCAGCTGCAGCAGGTTCTTGCAGCGCGTGCGCAATTCGCGCGGGCGCACCGGCTTGACCAGGAAATCGATGACTCCGGCTTCCAGAGCGGCCTGGCGCACCGGCTCGTCGCCGACCACGCTGATCAATACGATCGGGACGTCACGACGTGACAGCGAACGGCGGAAACGGCGCGCGAATTCGAGCCCGTCCATCTCCGGCATGCGGTAGTCGAGCAGGACCAGATCGGTGACGTTCGCCTCGGACCAGCGCAGCGCTTCGACCGGGCTGCCGAAATCCGCCGTGCGTACGCCGGGTCCGATCGCCTCGACGACATGCCGCAGCATCGTGCGCGCGGAAGGCTGGTCATCGACGATCAGTACGTTCAAGCAGGTTCTCCACGGTCGGATGCGGCCGATTGCGTCCCTTGTTGCAGCAATCCGTGGACTTCACGTGCATCGGTGCGCCCCCGCGCCGGCACTCCAGCGGACCGCAGAGGCTGCGCGTGCGTTTCCGCCGTGTAGGCTAGCACAATCGATGTGAAGCCCACTCATGCTGCGCAGCAGCGGCTTCGCGCTTGCGCGCGCGCGGCGCGTGCGCGAAGCGCGCCTCAGGCTTCCGGGCGCATGTACGGAAACAGCAATACGTCGCGTATCGACGGCACGTTTGCGAACAGCATCACCAGGCGGTCGATGCCGACGCCGAGTCCGCCGGTCGGCGGCATGCCGTATTCGAGTGCGCGGATGTAGTCCGCATCGTAGTGCATCGCTTCGTCGTCGCCCGCGTCCTTGGCCTGCACCTGCGCGAGGAAGCGCTGCGCCTGGTCTTCCGGATCGTTGAGCTCGGAGAACCCGTTCGCCAGTTCCTTCGCGCCGACGAACAACTCGAAGCGGTCGGTGACTTCCGGATCGGCGTCGCTCGCCCGCGCCAGCGGCGAGACTTCGGTCGGGTACTGCGTGATGAAGGTCGGCTGGATCAGGGAACCTTCGACGGTCGCCTCGAAGATTTCCAGCAGCAGGCGGCCCCAGCCGTAGTCTTTCTTCACGTGCACGCCGAGCCTCGCGGCATGGCGCGCCAGCGCCTCGCGGTCGCGCAACTCGTGTTCGCCGATCTCCGGATTGAAGTGGCGCACCGCCTCGGCCATCGCCCAGCGGCGGAACGGCGGACCGACGTCGATGGCGCGACCCTCCCACTCCAGCGCGGTGCGGCCGAGCGTGGCCAGCGCCATCTCGCGGATCATCGCCTCGGTCAGGTCCATGACCTCGTTGTAGGTCGCATACGCCTGGTACAGCTCGAGCATCGTGAACTCGGGGTTGTGCCGCGTCGACACGCCCTCGTTGCGGAAATTGCGGTTGATCTCGTAGACGCGCTCGAAGCCGCCGACGACCAGGCGCTTGAGGTACAGCTCCGGCGCGACACGCAGGTACATGTCCAGGTCGAGCGCGTTGTGATGCGTCACGAACGGCCTGGCGGTCGCGCCGCCCGGGATCGGATGCATCATCGGCGTCTCCACTTCCATGAAGCGCCGCGGTTCCGCCTCCAGCCACTGCCGCATGAACCGGATCATCGCCGAACGCAGCGCGAACACGCGGCGCGACTCGGCCGTGACGATCAGGTCGACATAGCGCTGCCGGTAGCGTTGCTCGACGTCGGCCAGGCCGTGCCACTTGTCCGGCAGCGGACGCAGCGACTTCGTCAGCAGGCGCACCTCGTCCACTTTTACCGAAAGCTCGCCGGTCTTGGTGCGCGTCAGCACGCCCTCGGCGCCGACGACATCGCCGACGTCCCAGCCCTTGAACGCGTCGTAGGCATCGCCGAGCGTGGAATGCTGCAGGAACAGCTGGATGCGTTCGGAGACGTCCTGGATCTGCGCGAAGCTCGCCTTGCCCATCACGCGCTTGGCCATCAGGCGGCCGGCGACTTTCACGCGCCGCTGCAGCGCTTCGAGCGCCTCGGCGGTCCAGCGATCCTTGTCGGCGAACTCGGCCTGCAGGTCGCCGGCGAACGCATCGATCTTGAAATCGTTCGGGAAGGCGATGCCGTCCGCGCGCAGTGCGCGCAGCTTGTCGCGACGCTCGGCGATGAGCTTGTTTTCGTCGGGTGGCAGCATCTGTGCCGAAGCTCCCGCGGTGGCCTCGGCAGCGAGGTCGACTGTCTTTCCGCTCATACGTCTTGTCTCGAAAAAAACAACGGTTTGAGGTTTTCCATTCTCGACATTCCGGCAAAAGCCGGCATCGGACAACTGCTCTTTCGCGCGACGCAGTCGCCGGGACGACGAAGGCTATGCATCCACGCGCTTCGCGCCGGCCTCGAGACCTGCCTTCAGGCTTCCCTCGACGAACTCGTCGAGATCGCCGTCGAGCACCTTCTGCGTGTCCGTACGCTCGATGCCGGTGCGCAGGTCCTTGATGCGGCTCTGGTCGAGCACGTAGTTGCGGATCTGGCTGCCCCAGCCGATGTCGGACTTGGTCGCTTCGAGCGCGTCCTTCTCGGCGTTGCGCTTCTGGATTTCCAGCTCGTAGAGCTTGGCCTTGAGCATCTTCATCGCGCGGTCGCGGTTGGCGTGCTGCGAACGCTCGGTCTGGCACGCGACCACGACGCCGCTCGGCACGTGCGTGATGCGCACCGCCGATTCGGTCTTGTTGACGTGCTGGCCGCCGGCGCCGGACGAGCGATAGACGTCGGTCTTGAGGTCGGCCGGATTGATCTCGATGTCGATGTCGTCGTCGACTTCGGGCGACACGAACACCGAAGTGAAGCTCGTGTGGCGGCGGTTGTCCGAGTCGAACGGCGACTTGCGCACCAGCCGGTGCACGCCGATCTCGGTCTTCAGCCAGCCGTAGGCGTGGTCGCCCTCGACACGGAACGTCGCGCTCTTGATGCCGGCGACTTCGCCCGCGCTCGCTTCGAGCAGCTCGGTCTTCCAGCCGCGTGCCTCGGCCCAGCGCAGGTACATGCGCAGCAGCATCTCGGCCCAGTCCTGCGCCTCGGTACCGCCGGCGCCGGCCTGGATGTCGACGAAGGCGTTGGCCGCGTCCATCTCGCCGGAGAACATGCGCTGGAATTCGAGCTTGTCCACTTGCGCGGCGAGCGTCTCGACGTCGCGCGCGACCGCGAGCGCGGTGCCCTCGTCGCTTTCCTCGATGGCGAGATCGAGCAGATCGCCCGACTCGGTCAGGCTCTCGGTCAGGCTGCGGATGCCGCCGACGACGCGCTCGAGGCTCGCGCGTTCCTTGCCGAGGTCCTGCGCGCGCTGGGGATTGTTCCAGACGTCGGGATGTTCGAGTTCGCGGGTGACTTCTTCGAGCCGCTCGGCCTTGGCCTCGAAGTCAAAGATACCCCCTAAGCGACGCCACGCGATCCTTCAGATCGGCGATGCGCGCATGAATCGGATTGGTTTCGATCACGGGTTGCTGTGCGGAAAAAAGTAGGTCGAACAGGATAGCAAATCGCACGGGTGAACGTCCGCGGCCGCCGTGCCGCAGGTCACGCACCCGCCGGCGGGACCGGCCGGCCGGCCAAAGTCGCCGCCGCGTCCCGCATTGCCGGTCGACAGTGGCGGGAATCTCCCCGCCCGGACGTTCTGATGAACCGCACGCCTCCTGCGCGCAATCGCGTGGACGCGCTGTGGAATTCCCGTCGACTCACACAAGGAACCGCTATGCGCAAATCGCTCTTTTCGCTAATGACCGTGTTGTCCGCCGCGTGCGTCACCGTCGCGATGCCGGTGGCGGCCATCGACCTCGGCGGCGCACTCGGCGCCGGCAGCAAGCTCGGCAAGGCCGCTACGCTGTCCGACAAGGACATCAGCGACTCGGCCGCACAAGCCTGCGCCTTCGAGGACCAGCGCAACAAGATCGCTCCCGCCGGCAGCAAGTACGCCGTGCGCCTGGCCAAGATCACCGAGGGCCTGCAGAACGAGGACGGCCTCTCGCTCGACTTCAAGGTGTACGAAACCCCCGCGGTCAATGCCTGGGCGATGCCGAACGGTTGCGTGCGCGTATACACCGGCTTGCTCGACAAGGCCACCGACGACGAAGTGCGCGGCGTGATCGGCCACGAGATCGGCCACGTCAAGCTCGGTCACAGCAAGGCCAAGCTGAAGACCGCCCTGCTCGCCTCGGCCGCGCGCGAAGGCGCTGCTGCCAGCGGCAACGGCAAGGTCAGCGCGCTGGCCGGCTCGCAGCTCGGCGGGCTGGTCGAGGCGGTCGTCAACTCGCAGTTTTCGCAGAAGGAAGAGAGCGAGGCCGACGAATACGGCTATCACTTCATGGTCAGGCACAAGTACGACGCCACTGCGATGGTGACGCTGTTCCGCAAGCTGCCGGGTTCGGGCGGATTGACCTCGACGCATCCGGGCTCCGAGGCACGCGCGCAGAACATCGAAAAGCTGATCAAGAAAGGTTGACGCCGGGCAGCAGCGCCGCGACGCGCTGCAGCGCCGCCGAGTGACGATCCCACCACGCGAGAACGGAGAAGATTGAAACACGAAGAGCACGAAGCACACGAAGAAAAAGTTCTTTCTTCCCGTCTCTTCGTGTTCTTCGTGTCGAAGGCTTCTCTTTTGCCCTCTTGCTCGCGAAACGGCGACCCGGCTACGCCGGCTCGATGTGCCGCAGCAGCAGCTGCAGCCGTTCCTCGCCATTCCAGTAGTTGAGGTCGAGCTGGAAGACCGCACGCACGCGCGGCGGCGGCGGCATGAAGTCGAGCGCGTTGAACAGGATCGCATCGAGCGTCTCGGCGCGATCGCCCAGGCGCAGTTTCAACTTCAGATGGCGTTCGCCGACCGCTCGCCACGAGTCGACCACGAAGGCATTGTCGAATGCCGGCTCGGCAAATCCCTGCCCCCACGGACCGGCGTAGCGCAAGGCCTGCGCCGCGTCGAGCGTGAAGTCGCCGAGAGCGAGTTCGCCGTCGCTCCAGACGAAACGTTCGAGTGCCTCGGCGTCGAGACGACGGCGGGCGACCGCGTCGAACTCGGCGGCGAACTGCGCGAGGTTGGCCCGCGAGAGCGTCAGCCCCGCCGCCATCGCATGACCGCCGAAGCGCGAAATCAGCCCCGGGCAGGCGACGTCGACCTCGGCCAGCGCATCGCGCAGATGGAACCCGGCGATCGACCGCGCCGATCCGCGCAGCTCGTCCGCACCCGCCTCGGCCGGCGCGCAAGCGACGACGGGACGATGCAGGCGTTCCTTCAGTTTGGACGCGACGAGGCCGACGACGCCCGGATGCCAGTCCGGCTCGTACAGCACGATGCCGTGCGGCAGGTCCTCGCCGCGATGCCGGTCGAGGAACTGCTCGACCATCGCCTCGCCCTGCTCGACCATGGCCGACTGCAGTTCCTGGCGTTGCGCGTTGATCGACGACAGCTGGGCCGCGAGCGCGTCGGCGCGCACGCGATCGTCGCTGAGCAGGCATTCGATGCCCAGGCTCATGTCGTCGAGGCGGCCGGCCGCGTTGATGCGCGGACCGAGCGCGAAGCCGAGGTCGGCTGCGACTGCGCGTTCGGGCTCGCGCGCCGATGCGCGATAGAGCGCCTGGATGCCGGCACAGGCGCGCCCGGTACGGATGCGCTTGAGACCCGCATCGACGAGGATGCGATTGTTCGCATCGAGTGGCACGAGGTCGGCGACCGTGCCGAGCGCGACGAGGTCGAGCAGCGCCGACAAGTCCGGCTCGGCCTCGCGCGATGCGTAGGCACCGAGCGAGCGGCGCCGCGCCCGCAGGGCGAGCAGCAGATAGAACACGACGCCGACGCCGGCGAGCGCCTTGCTGTCGAACGCCTCGTTCATGCGCGCGGCGCTCGCACAGTCGTCGCACTGCGCACGCCCGTGCGCACACGTCTCGAACGCGAGCACGTTCGGATTGACCATCGCATCGGCCGCCGGCAGCGCCGCGCCCGGCAAGTGATGGTCGGTGACGATGACGCGGATGCCGAGCGCCTTCGCGGCCGCGACGCCGGCATGGCTGGCGACGCCGTTGTCGACGGTGACGATCAGGTCCGGCCGCTCGCCGGCGAGCGATTCGACGAGCCCTGCCGACAGTCCGTAGCCGTCGCGAAAGCGGTTCGGGACGCGATAGCCGACGTGCCGCGCGCCGAGCAGGCGCAGGCCGCGCACGGCGACCGCGGTGCCGGTGGCGCCGTCCGCATCGAAGTCGCCGACGATGCAGATGCGCAGGTCGCGTTCGATCGCCTCGCCGAGCAGCGCGCACGCCTGTTCGATGCCGCCGAGTCCTGCCGGCGCTGCGAGATCGGCCAGGCGCGCCTTCGACGCTTCGGCAGGCGCCAGGCCGCGCGCGCGATAGACGCGCGCGAGCAGCGGATGCAGATGCTCCGGCCACGCCGCTGGAGCAGTCGGCGCGGCGCGGCGGCGGATCGTGACCGGCGTCACGCGCTTCGCAGACCCGCGGAAGTGACGGCGCTACTCGTGAAAAGTGCAGCCAGGGACGGCTGCTTCTTGATTCTCGCGATCATGGACGATCGCACGAATCAAGTCTCGTAGCGCACGCCGGTGATTTCGTAGTTGCGGGTGCCGTTCGGCGCCTGGAACTCGAAGCTGTCGCCTTCGCTCTTGCCGATCAGCGCGCGCGCGAACGGCGACGACACCGAGATCAGGCGCTGCTTGATGTCGGCTTCGAGGTCGCCGACGATCTGATAGCTCACGTCCTCGCCGGAATCCTCGTCGGACAGGTCGACGATCGCACCGAAGACGATGCGCTTGCCGGCGTTGAGGCGCGACACGTCGATGACTTCCGCATTCGACAGCGCCGCTTCGAGCTCGTTGATGCGGCCTTCGATGAAGCCCTGCATCTCGCGCGCGGCATGGTATTCGGCGTTCTCCTTGAGATCGCCGTGCGCGCGCGCCTCCGCGATCGCCGCGATGATGCGCGGGCGCTCCTGCGATTTCAGGCGGTCCAGCTCCGTGCGCAGACGCTCGGAGCCCTTCTTGGTCATCGGGGGTCGACTCATGCCAGTTCCCTGTGCAGTTCCTGCAGGCTGTTTACATCAGCACTGTCGCGGAAGTCCAATGAATGCAGCAGCGCCTTTGCGCCGCTGACCGTGGTCGAATAGGTCACGCGCTGCTGCAGCGCTTCGCGGCGGATCGAGAACGAATCGGCGATCGCCTGCTTGCCTTCGGTCGTGTTGACGATGAACGCGATCTCGCCGTTCTTGATCAGGTCGACGATGTGCGGGCGGCCTTCGAGCACCTTGTTGATGCGCTCGCAGACGATGCCGTGCCCGCTCAGATACGCATGCGTGCCGCCGGTCGCGACGAGGCCGAAGCCGCGCCGGATCAGGTCGCGCGCGACGTCCAGCAGCAGTTCCTTGTCGGCATCGCGCACCGAGATGAACGCCTTGCCGGCCGACGGCGCACGGATGCCGGCCGCCTCGTGCGCGCGCGCGAACGCGGCGCCGAAGTTGCGTCCCACGCCCATGACTTCGCCGGTCGAGCGCATTTCCGGTCCGAGGATCGGATCGACGTTCTGGAACTTCAGGAACGGGAAGATCGCTTCCTTTACCGAGTAGTAGTCCGGCACGACTTCGCGCGTCGCGTTCTGCGAGGCGAGCGACTGCCCGACCATGCAGCGCGCGGCGATCTTCGCCAGCGCGACGCCGGTCGCCTTCGCGACGAACGGCACCGTGCGCGACGCACGCGGGTTCACCTCGAGGATGAAGACTTTGGTGACGGGCTCGGCACTCGCATTGGACGCGTCGATCTGGATCGCGAACTGCGTGTTCATGAGGCCGACGACCTTCAGCTCGCGCGCGAGCAAGGTCACCTGGCGGCGCAGTTCGTCCTGCACGGCGGGACTCAGCGAATACGGCGGCAGCGAGCACGAGGAGTCGCCCGAATGCACGCCGGCCTCCTCGATGTGCTCCATCACGCCGCCGATCAGCACGTTGCCTTGTGCATCGGCCACGATGTCGACGTCGACTTCGCCGGCGTGGTCGAGGAAGCGGTCGAGCAGCACCGGCGAATCGTTCGATACACGCACCGCTTCGCGGATGTAGCGCGACAGGTCGGCGTCGTCGTGCACGATCTCCATCGCGCGGCCGCCGAGCACGTAGCTCGGTCGCACGACCAGCGGATAGCCGATCTCGCGCGCCAGCGCGATCGCCTCGTCGGCGTTGCGCGCGGTGCGGTTCGGCGGCTGCGTCAGCGCGAGTTTCTCGATCAGCTTCTGGAAGCGCTCGCGGTCCTCGGCGAGGTCGATGCTGTCCGGGCTCGTTCCGATGATCGGCACGCCGGCCGCTTCGAGCGCACGCGCGAGCTTCAGCGGCGTCTGGCCGCCGTACTGCACGATGACGCCCTTCGGCTTTTCCTTGTCGACGATCTCGAGCACGTCTTCGAGCGTCAGCGGCTCGAAATACAGGCGATCGGAGGTGTCGTAGTCGGTCGACACGGTCTCCGGATTGCAGTTGACCATGATCGTTTCGTAGCCGTCCTCGCGCAGCGCGAGCGCCGCGTGCACGCAGCAGTAGTCGAACTCGATGCCCTGGCCGATGCGGTTCGGGCCGCCGCCGAGCACCATGA
>Ga0068853_100001260_pt1 | contig 18113 bp, 15 predicted proteins | sample KBSCornC32_FD_65655 | JGI IMG/M metagenome (GOLD analysis project Ga0068853, IMG submission 65655) | Corn rhizosphere microbial communities from Kellogg Biological Station, Michigan, USA - KBS Corn C3-2 | ecosystem: Host-associated > Plants > Roots > Rhizosphere > Soil ...
AGGGCGATCTTCTCGCGTTCGAGGTCGACCGTGAGGACCATGACTTCGATCTCGTCGTCGATCTTGACCAGCTCAGACGGATGGCTGATGCGGCCGTAGCTCATGTCGGTGATGTGCAACAGGCCGTCGATGCCTCCCAAGTCGACGAACGCGCCGAAGTCGGCGATGTTCTTGACCACGCCTTTGCGCAGTTCGCCCGGCTTGAGTTGCGAGAGCAGCGCCTTCTTGAGCTTCTCGCGCTGGTCTTCGATGAGCTTGCGGCGCGAGACGACAATGTTGCGGCGGGCCTCGTCAATCTTGAGGATCACGCACTCGACCGTCTTGCCGATGTAGTCGCCGATGTCGGCCGGCCGACGGATATCGACCTGGCTGGCCGGCAGAAAGACGTTGACTCCGATGTCGACCAACAGCCCCCCCTTGATCTTCCGCTGGACCAAGCCGCTGACGATGTCTCCTTCTTTGCGGGTCGAGATGACCTTTTCCCAGTCGCGGATCCGCTTGGCCTTGCGGCGCGACAACAAGATCACTCCCTGCGCGTCGTCGAACTCTTCCAGCAGGACTTCGATCTTCTGGCCGGGATGCGGCGGTTCGTCTTCGGGGTCCCATTCGTTGAACGGAACCATGCCTTCGCTTTTGCAGCCCACGTCGAGCAGCACGTCGTCACCTTCGCGGCGGAGCACAACCCCTTGCAGAATATTGCCCGTCTCGAATGATTTTGAGGTCTCTTCATAGAGAAGATCGAGCCCCCCGGCTTCTTCGGTGTCGGCCAGAATGGATGCGAATGTCGCATCGAGCTCGCTGTCGTCTACGCTGAATTCACGAATAAGGTTGCGGTCGACCATACTCAAATACTACCTGTACGCTATAAAGAGAAACACAGCCTTCCGCCGTCGACCCCTGCGGGGCCCGGTTTTCCGGGGAATGCCAAGCACGGAAGTATAGCAGAACAGGCCACTTACCTGCCAGAACAAACGTCCGTAGGACATGTTTCGTGGGGTCGGACTCAGGGCAAGATCCGCGGCGACCCCGGCCGGCTTGTCCGGCAGGTGAGCGGGGTTCTGTCGCTAAAGCGGTCCGCGCGACAGAATCAGACCCCTGCCGGCTCGCCCGGCCGGTGAATCAGCTTTTGACGCGTTCGATTCGAAGTCTACGCTTATCTGTCGCTTGTGAGCGGGAGCGGGGACTTTAGTCCCCGCGTGGCCCCAGTTACAATCGCTGAATGAGCGATAAACCGAGAGATTTCCAGTCGATTTCACCGGCGGCGTGCGTTCGACCTTTTTGCCCCGCGGATACCGACGAGTGGAAGCGATTGCGGCATATCCTTTGGCCCGAGACGACTGAAGCCGATCACGTTGCTGACTTGGCGGAATACTTGAGTTCGCCCCGGACGCATCTGATCCTGGTGGCCGAAGCTGCCGAGGGGCGCCTGGCGGGTATCGCCGAGATTCGAATTCGCTCTCATGCCGATGGATGTTACACATCGCCCGTAGGCTACCTCGAAGGCTGGATTGTCGATCTCCCCTATCGTCGAAACGGGATCGGCCGTGCAATTGTCGACGCCGCGGAGGCCTGGAGTCGCTCTTGTGGATGCCGCGAATTTGCTTCCGACGCGTATGTCGAGAATTCCATCAGTCGCGCTGCCCATCGATCTCTCGGGTTCCAAGAGACCTCAGCGGTCGTCCGGTATTGGAAAAAACTGGATGATCGGCCGAGTGGGAGTGGCTGAATTGCAGATCATCAGGCGACGGATCTGGCAGATTAGAAACCTGTCCTACGGGGGCGACCATTTTTCGAGCGGCTGCCGGTGCAACCTCGGCCCAATTCCATTTTGCAATTCTGCGATCTCCGTCTCGGCGGTTTGCACCATCTGCGCTGTGCTGTGCACCACGATTTCCAGCGTGGAAGTATGACTGGCCGCCGGCGCGAGGGTGATGACTCGCCCCTGTTTTCGTTCGAAATCCTTGCGATTGGGAAAATTCGTGGCCGGTTCCAGACCGGTGACATAGCCGTCTTCTTCAGACTGCGTGTTCTTCCACAAGGTAAAGCAGGGAAGCTGTTTCGTGTCGAAGCACACGCTGACACCTTTATCGCCATGGGCATTTTTGAGCAGCGTCTGCGTCCAACCAGTGCCGTCGGCCAGCAGATCGAAGAAATAACACTGTTCGGCATAGCCCGCCACGGGCGCGGCGTACGTTTCGAACTCGTCGATCCCCTCTGCGGCCCGGGGGTCGCGCGGGGCCACTTCGCGGACGGCTGCGACGAATTTTGCTCCCGGCTCCAAAAACGGGCGTCCCATATTAATGTGGTAGAGCAGTTCGAGCTCTCCCGGAACGCCGCGGAGGTTGGTGACTTCGTCGATGATGCGGAGTCTTTTCGATCCCGCTTCGGTCTGCACGGTCGATTTCAGCCGCAGGCACGACCCGAACATCGTCGTCTCGTCAACCGTTCCCGAGACCGATATCGTTCCCGGGCCATCGGTGGAGATCGAGACATCGACGTAGTGCGCCGGCCGATTCGCGATCCGTCCGTGCAGGGTCCCCTCCTCAGTCGGAGGGCCGTTGAATTCGAGTCCGCAACGGCAAAGCCACTCGTTGAACCCTGCCAGCCAGCCGATCCCTCCGCGGTCGCGGGCATCGACGAAGGCCGGGTGAACCGGGAGCTTGACTGGGGCCTTCCAGCCTAATGCGAGGCGGTCGCATTTTCCCTTCCATAAACCCATCCCGCGCGTGGGCAGTATCGAGAACGAAAGCCTGCCGTTGTTGACCTCGACGACGTCGACTCCCTCCGACACGCCACCGCGCAGCGTGTGCTTCTTCACCGACCAGCCGTCGGATCCCGCCAGTTGCAGGTCCTCGGCAGGGCCGAGGACGAAGGTCTCGTTCCAAATCCGCCGCGAGACATCGGTGAGGACGAAGTGTTGAGTGGGCATGAAAGCAAATTCCGGAATTGACCCGTTTAGCGGCGCGGCGCAGCCGAGCATTTCGTGTTGGTTCGTCAACGAAGCATGTCGCAAGGCCATGGCCACTGTAATCCTGGAAACGTCCGGTTACAATCGTCGTGCGTCGTTGAATCGTTGTGGATAGGGCGAACCGGCAGCGGTACATGCTCGGCTGCGCCTCACCGCTAAACGCGTCAAATTGTAGTTCATATCCGAAATCCGAAATCCCAGATCCGAAATCCCAGATCCGAAATCCCAGATCCGAAATCCCAGATCCGAAATCCCAGATCCGAAATCCCAGATCCGAAATCATTTTCATGCCTGATCTCGCCCCGCAACTCCATTTGCTCATTAACCGCGACCGACTCGTCCGCACGGTCGTCGATCTTGTCCAGATCCGCAGCATCACCGGTGACGCCGGTGCTGTCCTCGATCGCCTGGGCAAGATGCTTTCCGACGAGGGCTTTCGCGTCGAACGTCCGGCGGCCGGCCATCCTACGGCGCCGGCCGTCGCGGTTCGGCTCGACAGCGGCAAGCCGGGCAGGACGCTACAATTCAACGGACATCTCGACACGGTCCATCTGCCGTTCGTGCCTCCAGCCGTCAGCGGTGACCGGATCACGGGCAGCGGATCGTGCGACATGAAAGGAGGCACGGCCGCCGCCGTCGAGGCGCTGCGTATCTTACGCGACAGCGGCGCGCTCACTGCCGGCAGCGTTCTCTTCACGGCTCATGATCTGCATGAAGCTCCGTGGGGAGATGGTCGCCAGTTAGAGGGGTTGATCCGCGAAGGTTACGTGGGCAACGCCGTTTTGATTCCCGAATACATGAACGCCGTGATTCCGGTCGTCGGGCGCGGCCTGGCGACGTGGAAGATCACGATCCGCCGCGAAGGGGCGCCGATTCACGAAGTCATGCGACCGCCGGACGAGCCCAGCGTCATCGACGCGGCTTCCGAGCTGATCGCCAGGTTCCGGCAGTACGCCGGCTTTCTCGCCAAGAAGTCCGACCCGGTTGCGGGCTGCGAAACGGTCTTCATCGGGCAGGTGCACTCGGGTGAAATCTTCAATCAGTATCCGCAGGAATGCAAGCTGGAGGGCACCCGCCGCTGGCTTCCGGGAGTGAAGCGATCCGACGTGGAACAGGAATTCCGCGACCTGGTGCAGCAGGTGGCCAAGCGAACACGTACGATAATCGACGTGGAATTATTCCCCGTCCGCGACGGATTTCAGCTCGATCAGCATGATCCGTTCGTGGGCATCTTCCAGGAAGCGCACAAGGCCGCGAGCGGCGGCCGCACGGTCCCCTTTGGCGCCAAGCCCTTCTGCGACGACTGCAACACGTTCTGGGAGCTGGCCAAAATCCCCGGCATCACCCACGGCCCCACAGCCGGCGGCGCCCACACGCTCGACGAATGGGTCTCGATCGACGACCTGGTGCGCGTGGCGCATTTGTACGCATTGACGGCCGTGAATTACTGCGCACTCGCCACGTAGCTGTAATTGCAAAATTGCCCCGTTTAGCCGCGAGGCGCAGCCGAGTGCAATGTTTACAGCGGCACCACCTCTCGGAGCGGAATGTCATGGTAAGATGTCACCTGCCCGTCCTATCGTTCGTTCTCGGGATGTTTGCATATACCGCTCTCAGAGCCGACGAACCGAGCGCCGCCGCCCGGCGCGAGCGGGCGATGCAGTTTCATTTGCGGGCCCAGGAGCGGACGGGACTGTTGGTGCCGCTGTATGTCTATCCGGCCGACATTCACACCAATCGGGTCTTTAACCGGTTGATCGATTTGAAGCGCCGCTTTGAAACGGTCCCGTTCTGGGTGATCGTCAATCCGGCATCGGGGTCCGGGAAGGAGGTCGATGCCAATTACACCAAGGCCATCGACCGGCTCCAGGGAGCGGGGTGCGTCGTGCTGGGTTATCTGACGACCAGCTACGGCAAACGACCGGCGGCCGAAGTTCAGGGCGTTATCGATCGCTGGCTCAAGATGTATCCGCGAACACAGGGAATCTTCTTCGACGAAATGATCTATGAAGATACCGACGCCGCGGCGAAATACCAGGCCGCGCTGAATCGTTATGCGAAGGAGGCCGGATGCTGGCCGACGGTCGCCAATCCCGGCGCCGAAACTCCTGGCAGATATTTCGCCGCGGATGCTGCCGACGTGATCGTCGTCCATGAAGGCAAAGACTGGCCCGATGAAACGCGGCTCAAGGGGGACTATTTCGGCGGCAATGCCGACTATCCGCCGTTCACACGCGCCGTGCTCGTGCATTCACAGCCGAAGTTCGCCCCGCAGCCCCTGCAAATGGTCAGGCGCTACGCCCGCTGGGTGTATGTCACCGAAGATCGGTACGTGCCGAATGATCCGACGGCCGACAATCCGTGGGATACGCTGTCGAAATATCTCGACGCCGTGTGCGAACAGCTTGCGCGACCGTAACGGTGCGCTGGTGAGCATTCAGTAGAGGTCCCAACGACCCCTGCCACCTTGCGTGGCAGGTGAGCGAGATTCCGTGGCTAGATACGGCACAATTGAATTCGATCAGACCCCTGCCGGCTCGCCCGGCAGGTGAATAAAATTCTCAAGCCAGCGGTTTGTGAGACAGGTCAAGCGCGGTGTGCATTGAGCGCTGAAGAATCTGATTCATCGGCCACACGAGGTGGCTGGGGTCTTTCTTTTGTTTTCGATGATTGCTAGCTACGGAATCTCCTTCACCGGCCGGACAAGCCGGCCGAGGTCGATGAGAGCGAGGCAATGCGACCTAAGCTTACAGGTTGTGACGATTGGCCTTGCCATGCCTCAAACCTTGATGTATAAGCCCGCCCATGCTGAAACGAAAAACAAATCCGGATTTCCTCAACGGCATTCCCGAACTGTTGCTTTTGCGGCTCCTGTCGTCCCGGCCCATGTACGGCTACGAGCTCGTACAGGCTATTCGCCTGGTGACCGGCGGCAAGCTGGAATTCGGCGAAGGCTGCATTTATCCGCTGCTGCATCGGCTCGAAGCCGATGGGTTGCTGGCCAGCCGCCGCGAAACGGTCGGGGGTCGGGCCCGGTTCGTGTATCGGATGACGTCCAAAGGCCGCTCGCAACTGGCGGAACGGATCGATACCTGGGAACGGGTCACGAGCGCCGTCCGGCTGGTGCTTCACGGAGGTCCCCATGCCCAACTCGAGTAGCGACTTCTCAACCGCCTGGCTGGAATGTGTCGCAACCGAGCTGAAATCCCGCAAATTGCCGCGCCGGGAAATCACGCGTCTGATCACCGAACTTTCCGATCACCTCTCAGATCTGGCCGAATCACTGGGCACAACATTCCTTCCGCCCGCGGTCCGATCGAACGTCCCTCCTCTCTCCTCACTCTCCCCCTCTCTCAAGGACGAAGCCATGAGCATGGAAGCCATTGCGGCCAATTGTCTTGGAAGCCCCGCTGAAATAGCCGATACGGCGCTGGGCGAGTTTCGCAAGCGAAAGAATCTGCTGTCGCGATCGCCGCTGGCGGCATTCGCCACGTTTGTGTTGCTGCCCCTCCCTTTGCTCGTTGCCGCGTGGTTGGCTCTGATGACGATCAGCGGACTTTCGCTGGGAGCACTGGAAGCCGGATTGGCATGGAGTGGTATCCTGCCAGCATCGTCTACCGGTGCTGCCGATGAAGAAGTTGGCGAAGCGCTGGGGGGCTGGCTCCGTGACGCCAATCAGTTCGAGCTCGTCGTCGTGCATTTGCTACTCATCGCGGAGATCGCGGTCCCCGCTGCGGCAGTCGCCGTGCTTTTGGGATGGTTGGCCCGGCGCACGGCGAGGCGCTGGCTGTGGGGCATGACGGCCTGCGCGCTGGTGGGGCTGGGATTCGGGGCGGCACAATACGACCTGAAGATTTCCGATTTGCCCGGCAAGAGCCAGTTGATGTTCATGCTGGGGCTGGGCCACAATCCATTGCGACAATGTTGTTACAGCCTGCTGCCGCTGGGCGTCGGCGTGCTGGTCCTGCGACGAGCGGATGCGGTGGCCAACGGCACGCCGGCCTGACGACGATACGCGGCAGTAGGGTGGACTTTAGTGCATTAGCCCACGAGAACGTTGCGCGTGGGCTAATGCCACCCTTACGCCCCAAACACGTCCGCTTCAATCCCTCGTGCACGCACCTTTGCGGCGATGGCTTCCAGCTCTCCGTCTTTGAGCGACGTCACGAAGCTTTCGGCGGGAGTACGGGCGACGGTATAGACCTGTACGAGCTTGAGTTGGCCCCCGGCGGCGACAATCTCGCTCAGCCGCTGGCAGAATGCGTCGATCTCGGCATCAGGCGGCGCGACGCCGTTGATGCGCATGAACAGGCTCTGGATCACGAGCGGGCGCACCTGGGCCGCCGCGGTGATGTTATCGAGGATGCGGCGGAACGGGATTTTCGTCCGTTCGACGAGCTGGTAATACTCGTCGGTCCCTGCTTCCAGCTTGGCCCAGATCTCGCCGTTAATCTCGTCCAGGATCGCCAGTCCCCGCTCGACCGCCGGTTTGTGGAACATGCTGGCGTTCGTGATCAGCACCATCTTGACGTTGGGCAGCGAGTGCCGTCGCTTGAGCTCGGCCACGGCAGTGAGGATCTCGTCGAAATTGCGGTAGGTCGTTGGCTCTCCGTCTCCTGAAAAAGCAATGTCGTTAAGCCGGCGGCGGTCGGACGGCACTTCCCGAAACGGCTCGTCGTCGAACAAGGCGCCGCTTGTGACCAGCGACAGCATGTGGTCAATTTCTTCCAGCAATTGGGCGGTCTCGACGAACTTCGTTTCGGCCTCGCTGCGGCGATCGACCTGGCAATAGATGCAGTCGAAGTTGCAGACTTTATCGGGATTCAGGTTAACCCCGATCGAGATCCCATGGCTGCGCCGCGACAGCACCGGATACACGAATTTGTTTTCGTGCCAGCTTCGAGGGTGCTTCGTGTGCAGGGTTTGCCAGGAAGTCATTTAGATTTTGACCAGACGAGCCGGGGGGACCAATTCTCTCCGAATCGGTGCCCGCCCCCGGATTAAGTGAATTTGCACCAACGCGTGGACGCTTCAATGATACACGTGCAACCTGTGTACGGGGAGGCGGCGATCTTAGACTTGCAGGAATTTCTGTTTGCGCGTGCCGCTGGTTACAATTGCAGAATGACACAAAAAGTCATTCATCGGATCGCCTTTTATGCGACTGGCGCTATTGCTAGCCTGGCCGGTATCCTCTACGTGCGACACTGGGCTGTCGTCGTCATCCTCGTCCCCGGTGGGTGTCTTGCGTTGCAGAACCTGCGTGCTCACGAAACGGAGATCAGCGAATTGAACATGGAACGCGACGATCTCTACCGTCTGTGAGTTTTTCTGGCCGCGCTCGATCGGCCCATTAGCCTAGAGATTGAGACTTGCCGGTTCTTGAATTCGACCGGCGCGGCATTCATCCGGGCTGTCACTTGAATGCCGTTTGAGCTGGTTTCTGAGAAACCCGCCTACACTCGCTCGATCTGCGTGTACTCGTCCATCGCGACCGTCGTTTCTTCGGGGACGGGGCCGTCTTTCTTCAGCACGATCAGATCGGCGAAGGCCTTGTCGTCGAAGTTGCGCTTGACGGCCACTCCCTCGCGGCGGCGTTCGGTCCGCTCGACGCAGCCTGTGACCGTGGTCGTCCAGATCTTGAGGCCGACTTTGATCCGCTGCGTGATCTTGATGTGATCGCCGGGGCGCAGGGCTTCGAAGGGGACCAACGTACTCGTCATGACAAACTCTCGCCAAATTCGAAATCGAAAGAGTCCGGGGGCTTACACTCCCGGCTCGCCGAGACAAATCCGAAATCCCAAATCGTCTACACTTCCTTCGCCTTGATCCAGGTCATCATACTGCGGAGCTGCTTGCCGACGACTTCGACGGGATGGCTGCGCTCGCGGCGGCGGATCGCCTGGAACGTGGGCTGGTTGGCCTTGTTCTCGAGGATCCATTCCTTGGCGAATTGCCCTTCGCGGATCTCCTTGAGGATTTTCTTCATTTCGGCCTTGGTCTCGTCGGTGACGATCCGCGGGCCGCGCGTGTAGTCGCCGAACTCGGCCGTGTTCGAGATACTGTACCGCATGTAGTTGAGGCCTCCCTGATACATCAGGTCGACGATCAGCTTGAGCTCGTGCATGCATTCAAAGTAGGCCATCTCGGGCTGGTAGCCCGCTTCGACCAGCGTCTCGAATGCTGCTTTGACCAGCGCGCTCACGCCACCGCACAGCACGACCTGTTCGCCGAACAGATCGGTCTCGGTCTCTTCGGCGAACGTGGTTTCAATCACACCGCCGCGAGTCCCGCCGATGCCCTTGGCATAGGCCAGGGCCAGCTTACGTGCCGAATCCGACGCACCGGGCCAGAACGCGATCAGCGACGGAACGCCGGCGCCTTTCTCGTATTCGGCCCGTACCAGGTGACCGGGCCCCTTGGGGGCGACGAGCGCCGCGTCGACCCCTTCGGGAGGCAGCACCTGTCCGAAGTGCATGTTGAAGCCGTGCGAGCACAAGAGCAGGTTGCCCTTGCTCAAGTTGGGCTTGATCTCGGCGCGGAACAGGTCTCCCTGGACTTCATCGGGGAGCAGCACGTTGACGATGTCGGCCGCCTTGGTCGCCTCGGCCAGAGGCAGCGGCTCGAACTTGTGGCTGACGGCCAGATCGTAATTGGGCGAGCCTTTGCGCTGCCCGATAATCACCTTGCAGCCGCTGTCTCGCAGGTTCTGCGCCTGGGCATGTCCCTGGCTGCCGTAACCCAGAATGGCAATCGTCTTGTCTTTCAGCAGGGCCAGATTGGCGTCGTCGTCGTAGTAAACCTTGGCAGGCATGATGCAACTTTCTTTGTGTTAAGCTTCGTCTTTGAATTAGAATTCTTCAGCCGTCTCTCGGCTGTCGTTTCGCCGCTCGCTTGCGGTTTCGCCGCGTCAAACAGTCGCCTCCGGCGGCGGCTCCGGACTGGGCTGATCGTCGGCATCAACGTCTTCGGAGCTCGCCCCCGAACGCAACAGGGCCACGCGGCCGGTGCGGACGAGCTCGATAATGCCGAACGGACGCATGACTTCGATGAAGGCCTCGATCTTGCGCTCCTGTCCCGAGATTTCGGCCATCACGTATGTCGGGCCGACGTCGACAATCCGAGCGCGGAAAATGTCGACCAGCTCATGGACTTCGCTGCGTTTGCCCCCCTCGGTGCTGACTTTGATCAGCATCAGATCGCGCTCGACGTAATTCTGCTTCGAGAAATCGATGACGCGGACGACGGTCACGATTTTTTCGAGCTGCTTGCGCACCTTGTCGAGCGTCTGTTCGTCGCCGTTGACGACGAATGTCATCCGCGACAGCGTGGGGTTTTCGGTTGCGCCGACAGCCAGACTGTCGATATTGAAGGCCCGCGACGCCAGCATCCCGGAAATGTGCGCGAGCACCCCCGGTTGATTCATGACCAGCGCCGAAATAACGTGTCTCATGCGGAATCGGTGATGTTAAAAACCAATTCGATTGGAAACCGTGCGAACCAAACAGTTTAGTGGCCCGTGAGATAAGGGACAAGCGGCCAATGCACTAATTTCAACCCCTGTGGCGGCAAAGATTCGTCGCAGTCGCTGAATTCGCCGAGAATTCAGACAGTCGCTGTTGGTCTGAACTCTTGGCGAGTTCAGCTACGACTGGACTTCATTGCAAGGATTCTTTGCCATGCCCACGCCGGTGCCGTCCGCAGAATCAGATGGAGCACTGGATAACCTGCGTAGACTGTGGTGAAATCGTTTGCGATTTGGCGCTCTGCAGTCCTGATTTCAAACGGGAACGAGTCATGCGGAAATCGATTGCGGCAGGATTGACGATCCTCGCCATGACGTTCGTGGCACTGGGGACGCACTTCGATGGCCAGCGCCCGGCCGACAGCGGCTCGCGGCTGGCGCTGGGCGCGATCCATCCTCGCATTTCGCCCGACGGCAAGAACATTGTCTGTTCCTGGCAGGGAGCGATCTGGCGCCTCCCGTGTGCGCAGGCGATTGGCGGCCAACCGGGCACGATGACTCGACTGACGGCCGGCCCCGAATTTGACGTTGAACCGGCCTGGTCTCCCGACGGCAAGCGCATCGCCTTCGTGCGGTCTCCCAATATGAACGAGGGAGAATTGCACGTCATCGACTCCGAAAAGGGAACTGAGGTGCCGCTGCCCGTTCCGGTTCGCGCCGTGGGCACGATTCTGTACAACAAACTGCATTTTCATCCGGACGGCAAACAGATTCTGGGGCATTTTCGTGTTCCAGACAAACAGCCGATGCTGGCCTGGTACGAGATCGAGACGGGCCAATTGAAACCAGTCTTCGAGCCGCCGCGCTGGGCGCGGTACGCCCTATCACACGACGGCCGGCGGATCGTCTATTCGCAAACGCTCGATCAGCCGGGGCAGCAAGGGGGCAACGACGGGCGCGGCGGCGAACTCTGGCAGATCGCAGCGACCGGAGAGGAGCGACCGGAGATTGTCACACCTTTTCCGTCGCGCATTCACGACGTCTGCTTTGCGGCGGGAGACGAAGGGGTTTACGTCGTCAGCGACGTGACCGGGGCGCATGACGATATTCACTACATTCCATTTCGCGACCCGGAACGATCGGCGACGCGGGTGACGTTCGGGGCCGCGGATGAGGATCGTCCTTCGGTCTGCGCCGACGGGCGCTGGCTGGCATATACCGACAATCAGCGCGGGCTCACGGCGCTGGTCGTGCGGGATCTCGCAGGGCAGGTCGAGCATACACTCGCCGCGTCGCAAATCGATTATCGGGCGGCTACCGGAACGCTGACACTGAAAACGATAGACGTCGCGACGAACAAGCCGGTCACGGCCCGCATTTCGCTGGTCCAGGAGGGCGGTAAATTTCAGGCCCCGCCGACCGCCATCTATCGCACGCTGGGCAGCACGCCCCATTTCTATTGCAGTGGAGAAGCCCGCTGGGATTTGCCCGCGGGCGGCTATATGCTGCGCGCCTGGCGCGGGCCGGAATATCGACCGGTGTCGTTGTCGTTCAAGGTCGAGCCCGGAAAACCTGCCGAGCAGATAGTCAGGCTCGAGCGCTACGCGAATCCCGCCGCCGAGGGCTGGTATTCGGGGGAAAACCACATCCACGCCAATTACGGATACGGCGAATGGTACAACTCGCCCGCGACGATGCTCGAACAATGCGCGGGCGAAAACCTGCGTGTCTGCAATTTTATGGTGGCCAATTCCGACACCGACGGCATCTTCGACCGCGAGTTTTTCCGCGGCCAAGTCGATCCGCTGACCAGCGACGAGACAATACTGTACTGGAACCAGGAGTTCCGCAGTACGATCTGGGGACATATGACGCTGGTTAACCTGCGGCAACTCGTCGAGCCGATCATGACCGGCTTTGCCGATACAACCAATCCCTGGGACGTGCCCACGAATTCCGACATCGCCGACCGCGCGCACTGGCAGCCGGGTAACGTCCGCTATTCGCAGAACTCGTTCAATTGGCAGAAGGCACATGTAAACTATACGCACATCGCCTTCAATCCCGACGACCCTTACGACGGCGCGTACTCGGGCAAAGGGATTCCGGTCGACGTCGCCTTGGGCAAGATCGACTCGGTCGACATCAATCTCTCGTATGCCGCGTCGACGAAAGTTTGGCATCGGTTGCTCAACTGCGGTTTCCATCTGCCTGCTTCTGCGGGGACCGATTGCTTCCTCAACCGCATCCGCAGCGCGCTGCCGGGAGGCGACCGGGTGTACGTGAAGATCGACGGTCCGCTGACCTATGCCGCGTGGATCGAAGGATTGCGGGCCGGACGGTCATTCGTCTCCAACGGCCCGGTGCTTGAATTCCGCGTGAATGGCAGGTTGGCCGGTGAAACGATTTCGCGCGGGGCGCCGGGTGAAGTGGAAGTGACAGGCAAGGCCGTATCGCAGTTTCCGCTGGAGCGTGTCGAGCTGATTCAGAATGGCGCTGTCGTCGCTTCCCTGCCACTGACGGACGACAAGCTATCAGCAACGATCGACCAGAAAATCAAATTCGCCCGCACTGGCTGGATCTCGTTGCGGGCGCAAGGAAAAGGGCACCGCGATCACCCGCAGGCGACGCTCGAAGCGCACGCCAACCCTGTTTACGTCAATGTCGAAGGAACAAAGCCCGCCACCCGCGAGGACGCCGAGTTCTTCCTGAATTGGATCGACCGGCTGTCGCTCGCGCTGCGCTTGCGCGACCGCGCGCCGAACAAAGAACTGCGCCAGCACATCGAAGCCCAGCTCGAAGCCGCTCGCGCCGTATATGTGAAGCTGACCACGGAATGAAGCCGCCGCGGCGTCGCAACCGAGGACTCGCCTGTCAATCGGGCTCGCAGTCAAGATCGTGGGTGGCCCGGCCGCGTGCGCAGCACCGGCCGGGTCGCGCAGTGACAAGAAGCCGCGCCATGCCGATTCAATTGTAAGCGGGCGCGCCAAATTGAAAAGCATTTCGTGAAGTGCCTGAATTCTCCGCGGAGTGTAGATTTGCCGGTAAACTATTTCGCCCACAGATGGCGTGGCAAACCCACGGATGAAGAACGGAGATTGCAGCCGCTTCAGCTTTGCAATCTTTATCCGTGGGTTTGCCACGCCATCCGTGAGCGCCTCGTTCAAGACGCGTCGCGCCGAGTTGCAGCGGTACCCGCATGGCGCGGCTTCTTGTAGCTGCGCGACCCCGCCGCCCTGGCGGGACGGCGGAGCCACCCATTACGTGCGCTCGCCGTCGATTGCTGTTGTTGATGCCTTCCGGTTGCAGTAACATCGGCAAGTGCGAGACATGGCTTATTTTCAATAAATTGCAGTTGCCGGTCCTGCCGCGGCCTGGCAGTTTTTGCGGAGTAGAAGAAATCGATTGTCGAATTCGCAACCAAGTCGTAATGGTCCGAAGCTGACCCGGCGCGAGCTGATCGAGATCGGTTATTCGACGGCTCTCGGGGCGGGGATCTCTTGTATCGCGGGAGGCCTGGCACGGTCCGACGAACCTCCGTCGACCCCACGGGCTAAATCGGTCCTGTTCATCTTCCTGTTCGGCGGACCAAGCCAGCTCGACACATTCGACCTCAAGCCCGATGCTCCGACTGAAGTTCGCGGTGAGTTCAAGGCAATCGACACGAACGTTGGCGGATTGCAGATCTGTGAACACCTGCCACTGATGTCGCAGCGCATGGACCGCTGGTCGCTGGTCCGCTCGATGACGTGCAATCCGATGTTCGGAGATCATCGACTCGCAGTGCACGGACTCTTAGGAGGGATCGACGAGTTGCCCGCGGGGGCCGGGCTGGCCGCATCGCGGCGCGACTGGCCGTCGTGGTGTGCGGGCGTCGAGCGGCTGCGCGGGGGTGCCAACGGCTTGCCGGCCAGCGTCGTCCTGGCCGGCGAAATGGTCGACCCTGGGTCGGGACTTTACCCTGCACAAAACGCCGGGTTGCTGGGAGCGAAGTACGATCCGTATCAGGTCCGCGATAATCCGGCTGATCCGAAATACCGCGTCGACGCCAGCCTGCAGATGCCCCCCGGCATGACAATCGAACGGTTGGCGTCGAAGCGCACGCTGCTAGCCCAGCTGGACCGCCAGCGGGCGACTCTCGAGACCGGCCTGTTCGAAAATCAATGCAGCGAAGCCTACCGCATGCTGACCAGCGGGAAGCTGTCGCGGGCGCTGGCCATCGAAGACGAATCGCAAAGCGTTCGCGATCGCTACGGCCGGCATCTGTTTGGCCAGTCATTGCTCATGGCGCGGCGGCTGATCGAATCCGGAGTGCCGATCGTGCAGGCCAACGTCAGCTATCAGGCGCTGTGGGACACGCATTACAACAATTTCGAGGCCTTGCGCGATTTGCTGCCGCATCTCGACCGGGGCGTGTCGAATCTGATCGACGACATGCAGTCAAGCGGCCTGCTCGACGAGACGCTGGTGGTGATGATGGGCGAATTCGGTCGCACGCCCAAGCTGGTGCAGCCCGACGGCTCGGTGTCGTTCTTCAAGAACCCTGGCCGCGATCACTGGATGAGCTGTTTCTGCGGAATGTTTGCCGGCGCCGGCGTTCGCGGCGGCCAAGTGATCGGCCGTTCCGACGCCATTGCGGCTTACCCGGTCACGAAACCCTATCGCCACTCGGACGTAGCCGCGACGGTCTACACGGCCCTGGGCATCGACCCCGCCAGCGAAATCCAGGACATCCAAGGCCGCCCGCTGCGCCTCAACAGCGGCCGCGTCATCGAGGCGCTGTACACCGGGCATGAGGCGTAATCGAGACACAACCCCATCACGTCAGGTCGAGCGACGCTTTGAGGCAGGCTGCGACGTGGGGCATGAGGCTGTCTGGGAGCGTGCCGATTTTCCGCACGATTACGTCCTGACGGACCGTGTACAGGCTTTCGCATGAGAGCGCCGAATCGATCAAGAGCCCTGCCTGCTGGCCAGCGGGCGACGCGGCCTCGATCAATAGCTGCGTCGGCTCCGATTTCGCGTAACGCGTGCGCGACGTAAGCTGTGCGATGATTGTGTTATCGAGCCGCACATTGTTCCGGTCGGACTGAACCACGACAGCAGGGCGAACCTTGCTCCCCGTACCACTGGCGAACGGATAATTTACCAGGATGACGTCGCCACGATCGACCTTCATGGTACTGCGCGGTGAGAGTCGTAATCGTCGTAGACATCCATCTCGGGATCATCCCAGCCTGCGCTGCCAGCCACGGCGCTTTGCGCCGCATAGGTGTCGACGACATCGAACGATTCGTCCCCGAAAATCGAACGTACGCGCTGATAGACCTTGAGCGGAAGCAGGATGTAATGCAAGTGAGTCTGGTCGTCTTCGACAGTGACGGGCTGCCCTGGCTTTTCGAGCAGCGCCTCACGCATTTCGGGGGTGAGCTTGGGATGCATATTTCAAATTATAACACGCAACGGAGATCATCGGGAGACGAATCTGATGGGGAATTCACTGTGATTGTAAAGTTTCGGAGGGCGTGACAATCATCCTTGAACTGAAAACACCCGATCAGTCCGCAGACTGCCGGGTGTCGTAGTCACGATCAAATCAAATTAATCAACTTGTCGGCCAGGCCCTTCTCGCCAACGACGATGTTAAGCTTGCCGGCGGCGGCGATCTTCTCCAGGACTTCCAGTTCGCGCAGCCGCATGAGGGTCGGACTTTCGGCCAGCAACCGGGCCGTGTTGGCCTGGCTGCGGATGGCCGCCGTTTCCTCACGCCGCGAGATCAGGTTGGCCTCGGCCGCCTTGCGGGCCTCGGTGACCTTGTTCATCAGGTCCTTCATGTCGCCCGGAAGGATCACGTCGCGGATCCCGACCGAGGCGATGGCCAGACCCAGTTCACTGGCGCGGCGGCGCACGCTCTCTTCAATCTCCTTCGCAACGGCGTCCTTGTCCGTCAGGAAGACATCGAGCTCGCGGGCGCCGATCACGCCCCGCAGCACGAGCTGCGTTTCGCGGTACAGCGCCTGCCGCACGTCGTCGGTCTGGCTGACCGCACGCCGTGCGTCGGCGACCTTATACGTCACCACGGCGTTGACGCGCAGCGTGACCTTGTCGGCCGTGATGATGTCCTGACCGGCGACGTCGACCATCGTCTCGCGCAGGTCAATCTCGACCACCCGCGCATCGGCCGGTCCCTTCCAGAATGCGTACTCGCCAGGCGCCAGCGTATCGACGTACTTGCCGTCGATGAACAGCACTCCCGCGTGGTCGCGCTGGACCGCGGACACATCGAGCACCCGCTGCGCCAGCGGCGAGCGGACGACGACCTTGAATTGCTCGTGCTCGAACCGCACCTGCCGCGCGTCAATGACTTCAATGCGAACCTTCTTCTGTCCCGTCCAGTACGCGTACTGACCCGTCGGCAGAATGTGGCTGAAGCGCTCGTCGATCCAGATCAGGGCCCGTTCGTGGTCCTTGAGCTCCAGCACGACGGCGCGGTCCTGGAGCGCACCCGACTTGACGATCAGGTCGAGCTTCTCGTGGACCAGCCACGGGTCGCGCTGCGAAACGACATCGAGAGCGACCTTGTTGAGCGGGTCGAAGAACCAGTGCCGTCCTGCCGCGCGCAGACCGCGGAATTCGCCCTCACGGAACAGCAGGCCCATTTCGTAGGTGCGGATCGTGTAACGCTTGAAGAACAACATGTTTGGCCTCTCTTCAGAATACACCGAATCGTTTAACCCGGAGCCTGCGGCGACGCCGGCCAGGGTGCGAGACCATTACTGGTTGCACTCGGTCGCGATGGCGGACTATGCCGGGTCCACTTTCGCGACCGGACGCCATCCATTTTCCAGAGCGACCTCTGGCCGGCGTCGCCGCAGGCTCGGGGTTAAACAATTCAAAAAGACACCGTCAGAGGGTGAGGCGTTCGCCGATCGCACGCGAAAACGCGGAGAGACGCTTAAGCCGCGGTCTCGGTCGGCTTTGATGCGCTGCGGCGAAACGCCTTCGTCCTTCGGCCGTGGCCTGAAGAACCCATCAGCGATTACGTTCACGCATCATGGGCCGCACGAGCGCTGCGGCGGAATCTGCGCCCTGCATAGCGTCCGCACGTGTTGCCGATTCATCCGGCGAACCAGAGGAACCGGCCGATCCAACAAACGTCCACCCCCCTTCGGCTTCTGGGACGTCAAGGTTTTGCAACCTTCGTCTGGGAGTCGGTTATCAGCCGACCGTTTGGTACGGGAGTCGAACCCGTGACTTTCAGATCTTGAGTCTGATGCTCTACCCACTGAGCTAACCGACATTGATACCGCCCGGTCAGAGACCATGTTCGGAACACACGCAGCCTGAACCGGACACCGCACAATGCGGCAAACCGGCGACCCGTGCGCCGCTGGACGAGCGACACCAACGAGCTTACGTTGAAAAGACGCCGGCGGGAGTCGAACCCGCTTGAAACTGCTTTGCAGGCAGTCGCCTTGCCGTCTGGCTCCAGCGTCAAAATGTCCCCGCCAGGAGTCGAACCTGGTCTTCGACCTTCGCAGAGTCGCGTGCCTCCACCACACTCCGAGGACCTGCTGGTTGGAGTTCAGGCTTTAGCCTGCACAAGTTGGCATTCCTTGCAGGTTGCACCATTTCCAGCGCGTCTGACGGGAGCGGATGCAATTTGCGCTCGACGTCAAC
>Ga0068853_100001265_pt1 | contig 18098 bp, 11 predicted proteins | sample KBSCornC32_FD_65655 | JGI IMG/M metagenome (GOLD analysis project Ga0068853, IMG submission 65655) | Corn rhizosphere microbial communities from Kellogg Biological Station, Michigan, USA - KBS Corn C3-2 | ecosystem: Host-associated > Plants > Roots > Rhizosphere > Soil ...
GCACGAGATCAAGTCGATCGCCAACTGGGAGACTCGGCGGAAACATATTCTGGCGAACATGCAGGTGGTAATGGGACCGCTTCCCGATCGCAGCAAATTGGCGTCGCTTGAAGTCACCGTTCTTGAAGAGGCAAAACTGGGCGACGTCGTCCGCCGCAAGATCGAATACACGACCGAGCCTGAGTATCGTCTCAAGGCCTATCTGTTTTTGCCGCGGCGCGACGCGAACGCGAAGCTCCCCGCCGTGCTCTGCCTGCACCAGACGGTGAATATCGGCAAGGAAGAACCGGCCGGACTGGGGGGCAATCCGAACCTGCATTACGCCCTGCACCTGGCAAACCGCGGCTACGTGACGCTGGCGCCCGATTATCCCTCGTTTGGCGAGCGGCCCTATGATTTTGACGCAAAATACGGTTACACCAGCGGCACCATGAAGGCCATCTGGGACAACATGCGGGGCGTCGACCTCTTGCAGGCGCTGCTGGAAGTCGATGCCGGGCGGATCGGCTGCATCGGCCATTCGCTGGGTGGCCATAACACCATGTTCACGGCGGCGTTTGACACGCGCATCAAGGCGCTCGTCTCGAACTGCGGTTTCACCCGTTTCCACAAGTATTACGAGGGCAAGCTGGCCGGCTGGACGAGTGCCCGCTACATGCCGCGGATCGCCACGGTTTACGAGAATAGCCCTGACAAAGTTCCCTTCGACTTCACTGAGATCGTGGCGACATTTGCTCCGCGGCCGTTTCTGGCCAGCAGCCCCGTCCGCGACAGCAATTTTGAGGTCAGCGGAGTCCGCGACGTGATCGCCGCGGCCAGGCCGATCTTCGGGCTTTACGGTGTGCCCGAAAACCTCCAGGCCAATTACCCCGAGAGCGAGCATGATTTTCCGGCCGATGCTCGCGACGTCGCGTATCTGTTTCTGGACAAGTATTTAAAGGACGGAAAGGATCGCTAATCCCCACTAATCAACACTAATTGTCGGTTGACCATTCGAGCGTCGGTTGGCAATTAGTGTCGATTAGTGTTTATTAGTGTTCCTCGTCTTTGTCTTTCGTCACTCCGAGAAATGAGGGGTTACAAATGCGCATCTCACGTCGAGATTTTGGCGCGGCGGCTGCCATCGGCCTGGGTGGGGCACTTTCGGCACGCAGCGACGAGACAGACAAGTCGAAAGCTACTTCCTATCGCAATCGCTTCGCGGTAGCAACTTATTCGTTCTGGCAGTTTCGTCCCGAACGGGTCGAAATCGAAACGTGTCTCGATGCCGCCGCCGAAATGGGTTTTGACGGCGTCGAGATTCTGCACCGCCAGATGAAGGAAGAATCGAACGGCTATCTGCAACGTCTCAAGCGGCAGGCGTTTTCGCTGGGGCTGGACCTGTGCGGGTTTTCGACGCATCAGGGTTTTCTGTTTCCCGATAAGGCCGAACGCAAGAAGAACATCGACCACACGCTGCATTGCATCGAGTTGGCGTATCGACTGGGAATTCCGACGATGCGGGTCAACACGGGCCGCTGGGGAACGATCAAGGATTTCGACGAACTGATGAAGGCCCGTGGCATCGAACCTCGCCTGGAGGGATACACCGACGAGCAGGGTTTCGGCTGGGTGATCGACAGCCTGGAAAAGTGTCTGCCCAAAGCCGAAGAATGCGGAGTCGTGCTCGGCCTCGAGAATCACTGGGGCCTGGGGCGCACACCCGAAGGCGTGATGCGGATCGTCGACGCGATCGACTCACCCTGGCTGGAAGTGACGCTCGACACGGGCAATTTTCTGGAAGACCCGTACGACAAACTCGACCAGATTGCCCGCCGCGCGATCCTGGTGCAGGCCAAAACGTATTACGGCGGGGGCAAGTGGTACACCCTCGATCTCGATTACCCGCGGATCGCGCGGCTGCTCAAGAAACACAATTACCGCGGCTACATTTCGCTCGAGTTCGAAGGCAACGAATCACCGATGACCGCGATTCCCAAGAGCCTGGCCATGCTCCGCGACGCGTTCGGCTGATGGCAATTCATCCACGGTCCGCCCAGATTTTCCCAGCCCCGCCTTCGGCTGCAACCAATCGCAGAATAGCAGCATTAACCCGAATAAACCGTTTGACGACTAGGACGAATCGGACAGAAAAATGTGGACAGAAAAATACGAGCTTGGGGTACATGTCCGAGATATTTCTGTCCTTATATTTCTGTCCCTCGTTCTTCCGTCATTCGAGTGGCATAGATCGTTCGCACAGCTAAAATGAATCCCCACGAGTCGCCGCAGAATTCCACCGTCGCTAAGTCTCCAGACCGAAGGTCCCTGCACCTGGCGCGGCTCGTTCTGGCTGTGATCGTCACGCTGGCCGGGCTGTTTTATCCCTGGGGGCGGTCGTTCATCATGGGGATGATCCAGGGCCGGCCCGAAATGAGGTTTCTCGCTCTCGCGTTGGCTGAGATCGGCCTGGTCATGATGTTGACGGCAGGATTGTCGGCTCGGCTCAAATCGCCGCGACTCGATCGGGCCGTCCTGGTTGGAGTGCCGGTCCTGTGGGTCCTGATCGTCGGCATTGCCATCTGGGTTTACAGCGGCGCGCACATTTCCAAACTGGTGATCGTGCCAGCCTTCGTTCTGGCGTCGTTGTGGGTGCCCTGGAGCGCCTGGATGTTCTACCGTCCGTGGCCGTGGATCTGGCGGATTGCCGGCCTGCTCGGCTGCGGCGTGCTGCCGGTCGCGTTCGCGCTGGTGTTTCGAGTCGACGGCATCGGAGGCGAATTCCGAGTCGATTTTGCCCTGCGCAATGCGCCCGTCATCGATCATGGAGCTCAGCTTCCCACGAAAATTGCGCCCGCCAAAGACGATCGCCCCGATCTTTTGCACACAACGCCCGACGACTACGCGCAGTTCCTGGGGCCCGACCGCACCGGCGTCATCAGCGGTCGGACGTTGTCTGGCGATTGGACGAAGACTCCGCCCCGCGAGGTCTGGCGAATTCCGGTGGGAGCCGCCTGGAGCGCGTTTTCCGTCGTGAACGGATTCGCCGTCACTCAGGAACAACGGGGCCCGGACGAATGTGTCGTCTGTTATCGCCTGGCGGACGGCGCCGTGCAGTGGGTGCATAGCGACAAGGCCCGGTTTGAATCGGCGATGGGGGGCATCGGTCCGCGCGCGACACCGACGATCTTCGGCGGGCGCGTTTACACTGTCGGCGGAACCGGGATTTTGAACTGTCTCGAGGGTTCCACGGGCGAGGCCCTCTGGTCTGTGGACATTCTCAAAGACAACGGCGGCCAGCCGGTCGGGCACGGCGTGTGCGGCTCGCCCCTGATTACCGGCGACTGGGTCATCGTCGCGCCAACGGGTGTCAACAATGCGTCTCTGGTTGCATACGATCGTGCCAAAGGCCAGCGCGTCTGGCGGGGGGGCGGTTTGCCAGCCAGCTATGGTTCGCCGGCCCTGGCGGACCTCGCCGGTTCAAAGCAGGTATTGATCGCGAATGTCGACGGAATCGGCGGGAGCGATTTGCTCACGGGACGGCCGCTCTGGAATTACACCTGGACTGGCAACACGCACGTCAACTGTTCGCAGCCTGTCATCGTCGACGCCCGCGCGGGGCGGGTGCTGTTTTGTACCGGCTATGACCAGGGAAGCATTCTGTTTGACGTCGTGGCCGCCGGCGCCGAGGGCTTCGGCGTCAAACCGATCTGGATGAGTCCCGGCAAGATGAAGACCAAATTCACGACGGCAGTTCTTTATCAAGGGTTTGCCTACGGGCTGGATGAAGGGATCCTGGCGTGCCTTGATATCGAGACGGGAAAGCAGATCTGGAAAGGCGGACGCTACCAGCACGGCCAGATTCTGCTGGCGGGCGACCTCTTGGTCGTCCAGGCGGAAGAAGGCGAGGTCGTTCTCGTCCAGCCAGATCCTAAGGAGCTGATCGAATTGGGCAGACTTCCCGCTCTGGCACTCAAGGAGCCCGCCAAGACCTGGAACAATCCGGCATTGGCCGGCCGCATGCTGCTCGTGCGCAATGATCGCGAGGCCGTGTGTTATGAGTTGCCGCTGCGCGACGAGTAATGGGCTCGGGGTTGCTGGGTGGCTGTCGTTTGTACGGGGGCTCGGCTGCGCCTCCCCGCTAAACGGGGTGAGCGTGATCTCGCGCTCACTCGAAAGTGTGCTGCTTGAGAAATGCCTGCACCATTTCGGCGCGAATTCGCTGAGTAAGTTCTGGCGACAGCAGGTTGCCGTGGTCTTTACCGGGCACGATCTCGACGACTGCGTCGCTTTTCAACCTGGCCAGCGACTCCTTGAGCAGCTTCGTCGCGCCATCGAGATAAAATGTATCGAGGCCCCCTTGAAAAACATGCAATTTGCCGGCCAGTTTCGGGCCCAGCTCGGGCCACTGACGTTCGAGCACCAGGCGGATGTCGTATTTCTCCCAGGTTTTGGCCAGCGCCGTGTCGATGGCGCCCGTCTGCCGATTCCAGAGGCGCAACGGCTTGCCGTCGGTCCCGCGCGGGCTGAACACGGCCTCGAAACTGTGCAATTGGCCTCCGAAGCCCAGCACTTCTTCAGTGTGATCGAAATCGTCGTACCATAAGAGCACCTGGCTGCCGCTGCGGGCCAGCGGCCGCCGCGCGCCGGTCACGTCGCGATACATGTTCTCTGCGCGACAATAGAGATCAATCTGCTGAAAGTCGCGGAAATCGACCGGATCGGGAGATGTACTCCAAGTGCCGCCGAAGACCTCCGGGTACGTCACCTGGATCCAGAGACTGCTCCAGCCGCCGGAGGAATGGCCCGTCAGAAAACGGGCGGTGGGCGCTGCGACCGTGCGAAATTGTTTGTCCAACTCTGGAATGAATTCGCTCACGAGCGATTGGCCGACGGGCCCGTTATTCGCTGAATCGGCAAAAACGTGATGCCCAAGTGGACAGTTCGGATCGAGCATTACCCGCAGGAATTCGACTCCACCTTCATTTTGCTCCTGTACGGGAACTTTCGTATGCTGCCGGTACAAATGGGTTCCGCCGAAGCCGGGAATCTCGAAGATGACCGGATAACGACGTTCGGGACGATCGTAGTAACTGGCGGGGAGCTGCACGGCACCCCGGACTTGGACATCGCGCTGGTGAAAATCGCTCAACAGTCGACTGCGGAGCGACAGCAGTTTGAACCAGCGACTTTCGGGAAACGGACGATCTTCGAGCAGCCTATCGATCGACAGCTCGAGCGGCGATTGAGCCAAAGCCTTTTCGTCCAGGTTCACGATCGCCGAAAATCCGTTCCCCGGACCGGTCCCGACCTCCCGCTCGTACGGATTGAAGCGGGCCACGGCTTGTACGCGACATCCCTTCAAATCGAGTTCAGCGAGCGGCTTGGGATCTGTCAGCAGCCGCTTGCCCGAAGAAGCACCCATCGCCAAAGGTTCATTCGGTTTCCAGTTCTCGACGTCGATCGCCAGGAGCGGTTCCGGGCGAAACCAGTTGCGACTGACACGTGGTTCAAGTCTCTCGCTTCTCGTGAAAAACAAATACACTCTACCCGAATAGGGCTCTTTACGGATCGAGTCGGAAAACCGGACCTGAAATTCTTGATCGCCGGCCAGCGCTGCCGAGGCGCACAATAGCAACAGCAGCCAGGCGGCACTCAATGAGAATCGTCGCAGCATTTGAACCTCGCGGGGGACCTCTACGTGCATTGGTGAAGCGTTCACGATATTCTACAACCGTCAATCGTCACAAAGAATCCCGTTGCTGAAAAACAGTCATGTCGTCGTCGAAACCCGTCGAAGATCGCGTGGTGGAGTTAGAGTTGCTCGTCACGCACCTAGAGCGCGATCTGGGCACATTGAATACGGTACTGACCGAGCAGCGCCAGGAGATCGACGCCTTGAAGCGGTTAATCGGCCGGCTCGATGATCGTGTCGCGCGCTTGGCTGACGACGAAAAGCGCGACGCCGTCGATGAAAAACCGCCGCATTACTGAGTGAAGTGTCAATCGTGCCTGTTTTGCCGCGGGGCGCATCCGAGTGCCGTGTTGGAGTTCAGGCTTTAGCCTGCGCTGTTTGACCGTCGTGGTGGTTCGTCTGTTGCATCCGTATCGGCCGTCGTGGGCGACGACTGAGCGCTGCGCCACCACTGTGAGCCGATACAGCCTGCGACCTCCACTTGCGCAGGCTGAAGCCTGAACTCCAGCGCTGCGCCTCACCGCTAAACGGGCTAACACTCACTTGGGCTTCGCGTAGCGCACGCCGGTTGCCTGCACGCGGCGCTTGAATACCTTGTCGCCGGCCGTGACGTACAGCGTATCGAGGTTCTTGCCGCCGAAGCAGACATTCGATAGTGACCCGGGCTGCGGCTTGAGGATCGTCCCCCCGAGCCGCCCCGTGGGGTCGAACATCTGCAGGCCGACGCGCGTCGTTACATACAGCCGTCCGATCGAATCGACCTTCATGCCGTCGGAGCCGGGAGCGCCGCCACCGGGCGGCAACTGCAACGGGCCGTAGTAGCGATCTTTGTCGGTCAGGCTGCCGTCGCGTTCGACACGGAAAGTCCACAGCACCGGCTCGGCGCCATCGGTGACCACCAGCGTCCCCTGATCGGGCCAGAGAATGACCCCATTCGGCCGTAGCCCTTCGGCAACGACTCTCTTTTCACGTTTGGAGTTGATGTACCAGACTTTTCCACCCGGCGGATCGCTGACGTAAATCCCGCCGTCGCCGGCGACGACGAGGTCGTTCGAGGCGAGGTCCTCGGCGATCGTCTGCATTTTCGCATCCTTGTCGTAGGCTACGATGCGTTTGTCGCCGTTGCGGCAGCCGTACAGGAGACCGTCAGGACCAAACATCAGGCCATTGGTGTTGGCTGTGGCCTCGGCGAACACGGTGACTTTGTCGTCGAGACCGATCTTATGAATGCGGTTATTGGGAATGTCCGTGAAATAGACCTGCCCGTCTGCATCTGCCGCCGGCCCTTCGGTGAATTTGTAACCCTCGGAAATCAACTGCCAGCCCTGGCCGTCGATCAGCACGCCCGACACCGACATGTCCTGCGCCATCGCAAAAACCGGAGCCACGAGCATCAACGACAACACGAGTGCGCCTCTAAAATACATGCTGCAACCCTTTCGATTATTCCTGGCGAGCCGGGAGTGTGAGCTCCCGGATGTTTTGACGAGACGAATCACGCGCCAACTCATTTCTGCGTCGCAGCCGCACCCTCCGTCCTCCACAGCCAGCGCAGCGAATCCGGCAGAATCGCCCCTCCCTGCTTGCCGTTGTGTCCGCCGTCGCCGTATTCGAAGCGGTAGTCATATTTCGCAAACTTCAGTGACGCGGCCATCTCCTGATTGGCCAGCGGCCAGCTTCCATGAACGTTGTCGAGATCCGCCGAACCATCCTGCAAAAAGACGCGGATCGGCTTGCGCTCGGTTTTGCGAATCAGGGCCGGATAAACGTGCCCGCCGCGGATGTTCGTGAAACTGCCGACGTGCGAGAGCACTTTGCTGAAGGCATCCGGACGCTCCCAGGCGACCGTCCAGGCGCAAATGCCCCCCGAGCTGATGCCGCAGATCGCGCGGCCGCTGGCCTCGTTCGTCAGTTTGTACTCTTTGCCGACCTCGGGCAGAATCTCTTCAAGCAGAAATCGGGCGTACTGGTCTCCAAGGGAATCGTACTCGAAGCTGCGATTCTGCCGCGGTTTCTGGTCGGCTCCGGCGGCGGGAATCACACCCGGATTGATGAAGATGCCGATCGTGACCGGAATCTCTTTCTTATGGATCAGATTGTCGAAAGCAATCGTCGTACGGAACTGCCCTTCGGGATTCACATAGCCGCCGCCATCCTGGAAGACCATGACGTTTGCGGGCTGCGCCCCGTCATACTGCTTGGGCACATAAATCCAGAAGTCCCGTTCGGTGCCGGGGTAGATCTTTTCACTCTTCCACGAGCGCTTGGTGACCGCTCCCTGCGGCACGCCCTCTTGAACCTTCGAGTCCGGCCCGAGCTGGTAGTCATCCGCTGCGGAAACTTCGCCGGGACTTCCGGCAGCGAGCAATACCAGGAACAAACCGGTCGTCGCATGATGGTAAAAGGCCAATGGCAAGACTTTGTACCGGAAACGTCGCGTCGGCATCATGATGCATCCTCATCAGTGAAGACTGGACGGGCAAAACACCGCCAGCAAAACGAATTATGAGCGATGCACGATGATACTGCCGCAGGGCGATTTTGAAAACGGATCGCGCGTGAAGACTGGCTGAGAGTGAGCAACAACGGATGCTCTCATCTCGCGAGATTCAACTCGCTCATTTCAGTAAACAACGAGCGCACGGCGTCATCGATCGGCTTATCAGCCAACGAGCCTTTGAGTGCCGGATTCAGCGCCAGCCTTCTTTCGACAAGGCGCGCCTGGTCGTTGTTGCCCAGAGTCAGATATGCCGCCCTCAAAAAGAGATCGATGACCAGAACAGGATCCCCGTGATCGACGTTGGGCCTCCGGTCTTCCCAAACCTTCAGCGCTTCGCCCAATTCCGCGTCTGCAATGCCGGCGAGAAAGTCGGCTCGAAACAACGGCGCCAGGGCCAGCCCCGCCACGACGCGCAGAACTTGATTTCCGATACCGCCAGAATTGGGAGCCGCGTCCTCAGCTTCCCAGGCTTCCAGCGCGAGCGGCAATACGTATTCGGTGCAAATCGAGAGATATTCCTCGCGCTGCCCGGCCACGAGCAATAATTGCGTCAGCGCCAATGACCGACTGAGACGAACCGTGCGGTCGTCGTCGGACGGTAACTGTTCACGCAACAAGGCGATTCCCGCGTCGGCTGCATCGACGCTCAAGAATACTTCGGCGACATAGAAGTCATGCAGCACTCGTTTGAGCAGCTCTGCTTGAGCGCCGAATTCCTGCAGAAAACTATCCAGGTTTTGGGCTGGCTGATCACCCTCAACAACCGCCTGGGGAAAAAACGTCCGTTCGAACTCCTGGAGCTTTGCTGCTGCCGCCTCGTCTCGTCCAAGCTGTTTGAGGCAGTGATATTCGAACAATTGCGAGCGCTCGGGCGCGCCGATCGTCTCCACGAACTCCTGCAAGTCGCGCGGCGGCTTCCGCGCCGGCAGCTTCTGATTGGCCCGCTCGTACCATTCCCAGGCACGGGCGTAATCTTTCTTCAGCAGGTAATAGTGCCCCACCTGCAACTCTTCGGCAGGACTTACGGCCAGCCAAGAGATAGCTCCCGTATCGAGGTCGATCGTCGCCGCCGGGTCGCCCGGCCAGAGCCCCCACCGTCTCAAGATGGAGAGCAACGAACGATACCGTGGGACAAATGTGATCCAGACCGACAGCCGATTCTCTTCCGGCGCCCAAACTGGAAAGGTCACCCGCATCCCATTGAAAACATCCACCACACTGACCGTTTCGCGAGAATCTGCGACGACGACCGTGTCACGTGCCAGCCGATCGGGCAGCATCAACAGGGCCCAGTTCTGCGATGCGTCCGGCAAGCCCGACTCGTCCGGCACAATGTAGGCCAGGCGTGAGCCGGCCTTGTTGAATCCGGCGAAGCGGCGAACAGGTTGTTCGCTGAGCGGCTCAGATACTCCCGCGCCGCGCGAGTAGATTCGCAGCGCCGGCACGCCGTCCGCAGGTCGCTCGACGAAACCCAATTGACTGCCATCCGGTGACCAGGAGAGATCGGCGAACTGCCCGTCGGCTTCATGAATTGTGAGCGAATTGCGAGTATCCAGGGAGGTAATTTGCAATCGAGAACGGACGGGTTGCTCGGCCGGCCGGCCTGGAACCGACGTCACGCACGCGAATCGGGAATCATCGAACGTCCAGGCCGGGCGACTGGCGCGCAGATCTTCGATTGGCGACCGCAGTCCCGTTTCGGCCATATGCTCGCTGCCGGGAACTTTCCACCACGAGCCGTCGTCGCCCGGTTTGCCGATCCAGATGCCGGAATGATCGGCCTCTTGAGCCGCGGATTGAGCGGCGGATTTCACGACGCAGACCATAAAGGTCCCTCGCGGCGTCCAATCGAAGATGATGTTTTCCGCCCGATGAGGAAATGCCCGTCGCGTTTTGCCGCTCTCGAGATCGAATTCCAGGATTTCGTGTTCAGCAGGCGCTTTGCGGCGCGAATCGATGAACAACACCTTTTTCGCATCCGGGCTCCAGCGCACGGCGAGGCCGGCAAATACGTATCCCATATGTCCGCATTCAGCCGAGAACAACTCGCCTGGCGACGGCGACTCGCCTGGTTCCTTCGCCTCGTCGCGGAGCCAGCACTTGTATTTGACAGGCCCCATCCAGGCGAGCGAGCCGTCGGGGTCGCCGGGCAAAAGCGTAGTCGACTCGGAACGCGGCTTGCCTTCCCGATCATACGCCGTCGTAAAAATCAGCCGACCGTCGAGCGGGCTGTATAGCGGCCGACTCGTGGCCAGTACGCTGGCATCCGGGTTGAAGATTTGTGTGACCGACTTGCCATCTTTGTCGGCGACAAACACGCCTTCTTTGTCATGCTGAAAGGCGACTGTATTTCCGTCGCGCCCCCAGTCGGCAGACCGGTCTTCGCGGACTGTCCCGCCGCAGCCGGCCAACAAGAACAGCGTGAGCGCAAACGACACCGGGAGCGGTCGAACCATGGCTGGGCTCCATACATAGAATGTGAAAGGCGTGGGGCCTGCCGGCTGGCGGAGCAGCGGGCGGTGCATGCGACGGCGCGAAGTTGCCTTGCGACGGTTTGTTCCACGCAGAGAATGAGAGCCAGATCGAGCCGCGTTTATTCCCGAAAACCGCGTACGACAGGTTTCTAACCTGTCGCGTGTCGACACACCGGACAGGTTAGAAACCTGTCCTACGCTGCCAGACGTATTCGTCGTTGCCGCTGCCGAAGATTCCAACGCGAGTTCGCGATTCGACAAACGAGCGGACGTGCGCGAAATTCAGCGACTCTCGAAAACGATCGGCCTCACTCGGAGAGATCGACTCGTAGGGGTAGCCTCCCATCCAGTCGTGAACGTCGTGTTCGTAGTTCATTCCGCGAAAGGATTGCCCGTACGAATTGCGATATTTGCGAAAGTCGCGGCCAGTGAGGAAAAACGCCAGCCGCATCGCATTGACGAATACGGCCCGCAGGCAGTACTGGACCCACGCCGGCGATTTCGTGTAAATCCATTTTTCGATTTTCCAGAGCCCGCACAGGCGCGTCTTGCGGTAGACGGCCACGATCAAAATGCCGCCGGGCGCCACCATCTTCGACGCACGGGTCCAGGCTTCGTGCAGGGCCCCCGTATGGTGCAGCGAGCCCCAGGCGTAAACGACGTCGAACTCACCCAGTTGGGTTGGATCGAGATCGAACACCGACAGTTCTCGCACGTCCCATTGGTTGTCGGGCGCATTTTGCGAGAGGACCTGTTTGGCCGTCGCAACCGAATGCGGATCGAGATCGACGGCGACGACCCGTGCCGCCCCCAGCCGCAGGGCCGCAAGAGAATGCAGGCCCGATCCGCAGCCGATATCGAGAAACGATTGACCCGTGATGGCTTCGTGTCCCGTTAGCCGCTCGAGCCCGCGCACCGCCTGCTCGATTCGGTCAGCGTTGATCAATTCCGCGTATTCCAACCAGTTGCGGCCGAATTCGAAATGCGATGCCAAGTCTTTCATCAAGGCAATATAACGTTCGCAGCATTGAAGAAAAGAGCCACGGATTAAACACGGAAAAAACCACGGATCAGGTCATCACATCTGAAGCCGTGTTTTGTTCGTGTTCCATCCGTGGCTGGTTTTTCATTCCGTCGTCAGATCGACGATCGGCGCTCAGAACGCCTCTGGCTTCTTGGCCTTGCTCGCGTTTTGCAACCGCTTGGCACCTTCGACCTGCGGAGCCGCTTCAACATCTTTCGCCGTGAGGTCGGCATAGATCACACGCCACGTCGTTTTACCGGCGGGCTTGTACCAGAAAATCGGCGAGTCTTTGGCATCGCGTTTCACGTTCTTGCCGGCATAATGGGCTTCGGCTGATTCTGGCATTTGCAATGCGAAACCGAAACCGCGGCCGATGACGAGCGACTGTTTCATCATTTGCTGCTGGTCCTCATCAGAGAAGTTGTTTTCGACGCCCTTCTTCACGGCGAAGTTGATGACCAGTTTCATCACGCCGGCAGTATCCAGGCTCTCGGGAAACTTCCCCTCGTTCAATTCGCACGCCGTGGCGAAGGCCGCAAGCAGGTCTTTTTCCTGGTACGGGCTCGCGTCGACGTCGATGGATTGCACCTTGTAGCCTGCGGGCGGCGTCAGATCGAACAGCGACTCCTTGACGTCGACGTTGATCTCGAAATGGGACATCGTCACTTCGGTCAGCGGCAGCCCACTCCACAGGCTCTCGATGCGGACCGGCGTTCCTGTGGCCGCGTCGCCCCACAGAGTCACTGCTGCCGCGGGCGAATCGAGTCGGAATCCGACCGCCTGCTTGCCATCGATTTCCCTGGTCCCGATGGGCTGATACTGCTCATCCTTCGCATCGCGGCTTTTGGCCAGCAGCTCGCGCAGCCGTTCGAAGTAGTCGCTGGAACCCTGGCCTTTTTGCTCCCCCTTGACATTCATAATCATCACTTTTTTCTGGCTGTCGATCACGTTCATGATCTTGCCGGCCTTGAGATCGACGATATTAACCGCACCGGGGAGCTCCTGGCGGTATCTGCCGGGGGCCAGGAACAGCGCCTCAATCTTCTGTTTGGGCTGGCCTTCGATGGTCACTTCCATTTCGAATTTGGCCGACTTGGCCTCGGCGATGGCGGCGGCGAGTTTGTTGAACGCCTGGGCCGTGGTCTGCCCGCCGGGAACGACCATCCAGACGGCCGCAATGGCCAGACACGCAGTGGTGACTGCAATCAATCGGGGAATGGGACGTCGCATGATTTCTGCTCCTTGTATCAAGGCGTGCTTCCACCAGGGACGGGCCGGTTCGCTGGGCGCCAATTCGCTTGCCGCATGGCGGTCGAACTCGGCCAGCACCCGCTCGCGCAGGGATTGGCGATGTTCTTCGCCGCCAGCGTCATCGAACGGCACGTTTTGCAGAAGCCGCGAAAATTCGGATTCCTGATTTTCTAAATCAGACATACATCAACCTTTGGGTACGATCTCCTCTGTCGCTGTGGGAGTCGGATTGAACTTTTCGCGCAACCGACTCAGCGTCCGGCTGAGGGCCGTCCGCACCGCCCCCGCAGTGGCATTCACGATTTCGGCGATTTCTTCGTGAGAACAGTCCCCGAAGAACCGCAGCATGACGATCGACTGATCGCGTTCATCCAGCTCGAGAATCGCTCGATAAATCACCGGCCAGTCCAGCACGTCATGCCCCGCCTGTGACGGGTGCGAACCACCGCTTGTGTCCCAATTCCGTCCCAGTTGCTTGTCGGGCGCGGCCGCATCCCAGAGCTCCTGCCTGCGCAAAGACTGGCGCAGATGGGCCGAGACGGCATTGGTGGCAATGCGAAACAGCCAACGCCGGAAGTCGGTCTCGGTTCGGCCGGTGAATCCGCGAATGTGCGAAGCCACCTGCAAAAACACGTCGGAGACCACGTCTTCGGCGATGGTCCGATCAAACAGCCTTCTGCGGCAATACCGCTCTACATGTGGGTAGAAACGGTCGTACAGCAAGCCGAAGGCCGCGCGGTCGGTCCGGGCGCGGACGACCAGTTCGTCGTCCGCTTCCGGTTTTTCGCTTGACGGTCGTTCGTTACTCATCACACCCAGATCAATGCGCGACAGAGGCCGATGTTACGAGAAAAACCAGAATAATGACGATGATTTACGTTTAGCCGCGAGGCGCAGCCGAGTGCTTCTTTAGTCTCGAGAGGCAGAGATTCGACAGCCCTGGGCGCGTTAGCCCATGGTGCACGGTACAACAGTTTTGCGGAGCCCTGTAGCGGCAAATTCGCTGTCGAAATGCAACAAGTATCGATGCGGATCGCATAGCGATCGGCTTGGGTGGGCGGCGAACCTTGATTTTCGATTCGTGTAACGACGTCGACGCGTTAGGCGATGAGAGAAGTGACGACTTCGCCTTTGACGTCAGTCAACCTGAAATCTCGCCCTGAATAGCGATACGTCAGCTTCGTGTGGTCGATGCCCAGCAGGTGCAGCATCGTGGCGTGCAGATCGTGCACATGCACTTTGCCTTCGACGGCCGAGAAGCCGATTTCGTCGGTTGAGCCGTGCACGTAGCCGCCGCGCACGCCGCCGCCGGCCAGCCACATGCTGAAGCCCAGGTTGTTGTGGTCGCGCCCCTTTGAGCCTTCTGCTGTGGGAGTGCGGCCGAATTCGCCCCCCCACACGACCAGCGTGTCTTCGAGCAGGCCGCGAGATTTGAGGTCGGTGATCAACCCCGCAATCGCCTGATCGCTCTTTTTCGCATGCTGCCGATGATTGGCGATGTCTCCGTGGTCGTCCCACGGCTGCCCGCCGCCGAAATAAACTTGTGTGATCCGCACGCCCCGCTCGGCCAGCCGCCGCGCGATCAGGCAGCCGTTGGCAAATTCGCCGTCGCCGTAAAGCTTGCGCGTTTCGGCCGACTCGCGGCTGATGTCGAACGCTTCCTGAGCCTCGGTCTGCATGCGGAACGCCATCTCCAGCGCCTGAATGCGGGCTTCGAGCTGCGGATCACGCTCGCGGCCGGCCAGATGCGCGCCGTTGATCTTGCGCAAAAGATCAAGCTGCCGCCGCTGATCGGCCGGCGTAATGTTCGGGTTCTCCAGGTGCTTGATCACCTTTTTCGGATCGAGCTGGGAGTTGTTGATGTGAACGCCCTGGTAAATGCCCGGCAGGAAGCTGTTGCTCCACAGGGCCGGGCCAACCGTCGGCTGACCGGGGCACAACACGACGTAGCCGGGCAGGTTCTGGTTTTCGGAACCCAGGCCGTACGTCAGCCACGAGCCCAGGCTGGGGCGCGTCGGCTGGGTTTCTCCCGAATTCATCATCAAGAACGACGGCTCGTGATTGGGGAGGTTGGTGTGCATCGACCGGATTACGCACAGGTCGTCGATGCAGCGGCTCAGGTTGGGAAACAGCTCGCTGACTTCGATGCCCGATTGCCCCTGCTTGGCGAATTTGAAGGGCGACGGCATGAGCGTCCCCTTCGTTCGCCGCATCGTGTTCACGAGCTCGGCCGGCGGGGCTTTGCCAGCATGTGTCTCGAGAGCGGGCTTCGGATCGAACGTGTCGACTTGCGACGGGCCGCCGTTCATGAACAGGTAGATCACGCGGCGGGCTTTGGGCGCGTGATGCGGCGCTTTGGGCGCGAGGGGCGTTCCGGCGGATGAACTGGCGGCGGGGGGCGCTTCTGCTGCGTGGAGCGGATGGCAGTCGGTCAGCAGGTCGTCGGCCAGAACTGCCGCCAGCCCGGCCAGCCCGCAGCCATTGCCGATTCGGCCGAGCATCTCGCGGCGCGAGAGCGGCGACGTGAGCAGGCAGCCGCGATTCTGGGATTTCTCGTTCATGGAAGGACTGCTCTTGTTTCGTAGGGTGGGCTTTAGCCCACGCGTCTCGTTAACAAATCATACAACCCAACGCGTCTCACACATGTCAGATCAAATCGTTTCGCGTGGGCTAAAGCCCACCCTACCGGACAATCAATCCACAAACGTGAATTCATTCGCGCTCAACAACACTTGGGCATACTGCTCCCAGCGTGACAGCGCGCTTTTCGCTGACCCTGCCTCTGCGTCATCGGGCGCATTCAAAAACTCGACCGCAAATTGAACCTCGGCTTCCGTCGCGTCGCGGCCGAATATCAGCCGGTAGGCCTGGCGAATTCGTGGCAGATCGTCGCTGCTCGTTCCCCCCTGGACGCGAGCAGCCAGCGCCTTCGCCTGCCGCACCATGAAATCGCTGTTGAGGACGAACAACTGCTGTAGCGGCACGGTCGTCACCGTGCGGCGTTCGCTCGTGATGTTTGGATCGGGGAAGTCGAAAAGCCGCAGGAACCCATCAAGGTTGTGCCGACTGACCGCTCCATATAACGTTCGCCTGTGAAAATCGGCAGATGCCAGGTTGCCCGGTGCGCCCCCCACAGTCGTGTCGAGTTTGCCCGCGGCCGCCAAGAGCGCGTCGCGCCATGCTTCGACATCCAGCCGGCGGCGATTCATTCGCGAGAGCAATTTGTTATCAGGATCGACTTCGGAGCTGCGCGGTTCACCAGCGCTGGCCTGCCGATAAGTCGCCGACAGCAGGATCTCGCGGTGCAGCGTTTTGAGCGACCAGCCCGATGTTATCAGGCGGCGGGCCAGGTAATCGAGCAATTCGGGATGCGTCGGCCGCTCTCCCATCGCGCCGAAATTGCTGGGTGTCGCGACCAGCCCGCGGCCGAAATGCTGCTGCCACAACCGGTTGACGATGACTCGGGCAGTGAGCGGGTTTTCCGGACTGGCGACCGCCCGCGCCAGCTCCAGCCGGCCGCTCCCCTGCGAAAATGACTTTGGCTCGGAATCGGCCAGGATCGAAAGAAATCGCCGCGGAACTTCGTCTCCCGTGCGGTTGGGGTTACCCCGAATGTGGAGCTTCATATCCGCCGGCTGCCCTTCGGTGAGCGAATGGGCGACGGCGTACTTGGCCGGAGCCGCTTTCTTGCGGACCTCGATCTGCACCTTGAGAGCTGCCAGCTCGGCTTTGCGGGAGGCCTCCAGAATTCCATCGACCTTGTCGGTCGGAATGGCGCACAAGCCCTTGGGGCCGGCGACTGTTTCCAATAAGGCCGCCAGGGATTTGTCCAAAGGGGGCTTCGGCACATTGGACTTTTCGGCTTCCGGCGCCGCGGCGACCGCAGCATCATATTGCTTCTTCAGCACGTCGCGCTCTGCCAGTGCCGATTGGACGGCGGATTCGAACACGAGCGCCGCTTCGACAACCGCGCTGGGAACTCCCTTGCCATCCGGGGCGACCGTCAAATCGGCCGATGCATTCGCCAACTCGAACCAGGTCGCGAGCTGCGGCAACTTCTTACCCTCTTCTCCGCCTAGATATTTCTGCCACCGATCCAAAACGAAATCGAGCACCTGCTCCTGCTTGGCAACTTCGGCGAGCTTGGCCGGCTCTTCGCCCGCAGAGGGATGCGCGAGTCGCCAGACTGCGGTCAGATACCGCGACGCCTTGCGGGCCGTCTGTTCGGCCAGGCGCGGCGCTTCATTCTCCATGAACTTTCTGGCAGTTTGTTCCATGTCTTTGATTTGCTTCTGTGCCTGGTCGTACTGCTCGACGACTTCGCGGGGAACCAGCGGCACCTCACGATAAGCCGTGCTGCGGAACACGCCGGCCAGAGCGTAATAATCCTGCTGTGAAATCGGATCGAACTTGTGGTCATGGCAACGGGCGCAGGCGATCGTCAGGCCCATAAACCCGCGAGCCAGAGTATCGAGGCGGTCGTCGAGCTCGTCGAGCGAGGCCTTGAACGCACAGCCCGCGTCGGCGTAGTAAACGGGACCGAGGGCGAAATATCCCACGGCGATCTCGCGGTCACGTTTCTGATCCTCAGGTCCCTCGAGCAGATCACCCGCAATCTGTTCGGTCACGAACCGATCGTACGGCAGGTCGTTGTTGAAAGCCTGGACGACCCAATCGCGATAGCGGTATCCGCCTGGGTACATGCGGGCGGCAAACGTGTGCGCCTGGTCCTCGCCGTAGCGGGCCACGTCGAGCCAGTGCCGGGCCCAGCGCTCGCCGTAGTGAGGTGACATGAGCAGCCGGTCGACAAGCTGCTCCCAGGCGTCCGGGCGCTCGTCGGCGACGAACGCGTCGATTTCTTCGGCCGTGGGGGGCAGCCCGATCAGATCGAACGTGACCCGGCGGATCAGCGTGCGCCGGTCGGCCTGCGGCGCCGGCTTGATTCCGGCATTTTCGAGGCGAGCCAGAATGAACCGATCAATAACACCGGCGGACCAGGTAGTGTTTTGGACCTGTGGAATCGGCGGCTCGCGCACCGGCTGAAACGACCAGAACGCCCGCTGCTCGGCTGTAATCGTGAACGCGGCCGTTTCGGCTTTGGCGTCTGACTTGTCGGTCGGCCAAGGGGCACCGAATTCAATCCATCGCCGGAGGTTAGCGATCTGTGCATCGGAG
>Ga0068853_100001267_pt1 | contig 18094 bp, 10 predicted proteins | sample KBSCornC32_FD_65655 | JGI IMG/M metagenome (GOLD analysis project Ga0068853, IMG submission 65655) | Corn rhizosphere microbial communities from Kellogg Biological Station, Michigan, USA - KBS Corn C3-2 | ecosystem: Host-associated > Plants > Roots > Rhizosphere > Soil ...
ACGCTTTTTTTGCCAATCCCTATGGCAATTACCGAATCAATCCGGCCATGCAGCCCGTGAGCCCCGGCGGTGGTCCCGTGACCGATCCTTACCTGAACTATGACGCGTATGAACCCTGGGTTCATGGCTACTGGCAGGAATTACCCGCATTTGGCGGATACGCGTATTACAGGCCGTACAACTACCGGCACGTGTATGTGCAGTCTGAAGTCGCCGCCAGTTGGGGAACTTCGGCCCAGATGCCCTACTCTCAGGAGTACTACCGCCGCGCCCGCGAACAGGGAATCCTCGAACAGAGGACGACCTCGATTGGTCGATCGGGATTGCCGATGGTCTATCGGCAGCGGCCGCGGACCGGTCGCCAGCCGCAATCCGAAATCATCGCCAAGGCCTCGGCCGAGCGCTTTGCGCCGCAAAAGCCAGCTCCCCGTCAGCCTTCATCGAGCGTGCGGCCGATGTTTCAGGGGCGATAGTTGCAGTAGGGTGTGTCGAGCAAGCGCAAGCCACGGTGCGTCGGTGCTCGCAGGGATGTCGCTCGACGTTTGACAGCGTGTCATCAGCACCGAAAGCCGCGTGCGCTGACGCACCTTAGACGTGCGCGAGCTTGACACGCCATACGTGAATGATGCTCGCGGCCGCAAGCCGCGCATGCGGTTGCAAACTCGTGGATCGTAGATTACCGTCGCGGTTATCCGAATGCCTTGAACGGATCACCGCATGACCCACGCCCCGTTCCGCTCATTCATCGCGTTGGCGATGATTCGTACTCCGCGGCAACTGTGTCTCGTGACACTTGTTGGACTGTGCGCGCTGGCAGCCTGGCCGGTGCGCACGACCGGCGAAGAGGAAAAGTTCCTGCCGCCGGTTTACGAAATCCATCGCACGGCAACGCCGATTACGATCGACGGCAAGCTCGACGAACCGGCCTGGTTTGCGGCTCCGCCGGTCGGCGATTTTCACTTCACCTGGTACAAAGAGGGGCGCAAAGAGCGCTCTGTCGCCAAGCTGCTGTGGGACGACGAAAACCTGTATGTCGCGCACGTCTGCGAAGATGCCCACATCACGGCCCGGCATACCGAGCACGATGGGAAGATTCCCGAAGACGACTGTTTCGAAGTCATATTCGCTCCCGATCCCCGCCAGCCGAACGTCTATTTCAATATCGAGTGGAATGTCGTCGGCGGTTATCTTGACAACTTCCGACCGGAAGGACCGACGAAGCCGCGGGCCAAGGTCTGGGACGCAGAAGGAGTGCGCGTCGCGGGGACGTTTGTCGGCACGCTCAACGACGACAGCGATACCGACACGTCCTGGACGGTCGAAGTCGCGATTCCGCTCGCGAACTTCGCGAAGTTCATGCCGCACACGCCCCCCCAGCCCGGCGATTACTGGAACCTGAACCTTAACCGGCACGGGGGCAAGACGAACCTGCAATACAGCCAGTGGTCTCCGGGTGACACGCCGACGCCGAATTTTCATACGCCGCATCGTTTCGGCAAGGCCGTCTTTTCGGCTAGAGTGAGTCCATTCGATCGCGCGAAAGATTAATGCACGAAAGGCGAGAGCCGCGAATGAATGCCAATGAACGCGAATGAGACCAGCATCGAATCTCTGGAAATTGCCACTCGATCGGCATCTGACACCAGGGTTTGTTGGAGTGCTTTCGATTTGCGTTCATTCGCGTTTATTCGCGGCTCAATCATTTGCCTGGTCCTGGAGCTCATCGGCGCCGTGGGGTTTGGACAGGGGGCGTATGGCCAGGGCTACGCACCGCGCGACGCCGTGGGCAAGATGACGTTGCCGGAGGGTCTCGCGGCCACGCTGTTCGCCAGCGAGCCTGAGGTGCGCCAGCCGATCTTCTGTAAGTGCGACGATCGCGGACGGCTGTGGACGATTCAGTACTTACAGTATCCCAACCCGGCGGGATTGAAGCGCGTCAAAGTCGACCGATTCTCTCGCACGGTTTACGATCGCAAACCCGAACCGCCGCCCCGCGGCCCGCGCGGCGCCGACCGGATCACCATACTCGAAGACACCGACGGCGACGGCCGGGCCGATCAATTTCATGATTTCGCCACCGGATTGAATCTGTGCACCGGGGTCGAATTCGGCTACGGCGGCGTGTTCGTAATCCAGGCGCCGTATCTGCTCTTCTACGCCGACCGCAATCGCGACGACGTGCCCGACGGCGACCCCGAAGTTCTGCTCGACGGCTTTGGAAACGAAGACGCACAGTCGCTGGCCAACCATCTGACCTGGGGGCCCGATGGCTGGCTCTATGGCCTGAACGGCAGTACGACGACCTGCCGCATCCGTGGCATCGAGTTTCAACAGGGCGTCTGGCGGTACCACCCCGTGACTCGAGATTTCGAGTTGTTCTGCGAGGGAGGAGGCAACGTATTCGGCCTCACGTTCGATCGCCAGGGGCGGCTCTTTTACAGCGCCAACGCCGGCCTGTTCTGGCATGGTGTGCAAGGGGCGTACTACGAGAAGAATTTCGGCAAGCATGGCCCGCTGCACAACCTGTATGCGTACGGGTATCTGCGGAACGTGGCGTACACCGGTCAGACCGGCCGCCCCAATACGGGCGCCACGATTTACCTGGGAGATTCGTTTCCGCAGCAGTTCCGCGATACGTTTCTGTGCGGCGATTTTTTGTCGCACACCTGCTCGTGGTGGAACGTCAAGCCGCAGGGTTCCACGGTCCGGGCGGCACTTGGTGGCCTGTGGCTCGACTCGCACGATACGTGGTTCGGGGCGACCGACGTGTGCCTGGGTCCATCTGGCGAGCTCTACGTCTGCGATTTCCACGACCAGCGCACGGCCCATCCCGATCCCGACGCCCGCTGGGACACTTCCAACGGACGGATCTATCGCATTCAGGCGACCGCAACGAAGCCGGCAGTACGGATGGATGTTGCCACGCGCTCCAGCGCAGAGCTTGTGGAGCTTTTACGGCACCCCAACGGTTGGTATGCCCAGCACGCCCGGCGAATTCTGGCCGAGCGGCACGATCGCAGCATATGGACTGCCCTCAAAGATCTGGCAACGCAACAGCAAGACGGCGATCTGGCCTTGCAGGGGCTGTGGGCGAGTTATGGTTGCGGCGCGTTCGATCTCGAATTGGCCGAGACGCTGTTGGATCATCCGGCCGAGCATGTGCGGTCATGGACGGTGAGGCTCCTGGGCGATGCGCGGCGGTTGGATCCCGCATTATCGGTGCGAGTCGTGGCGCTCGCGCGAAACGATCCGAGCGTCATCGTCAGGGCACAATTGGCCGCCACCGCCAGGCGGCTGCCCGGCGAGCAATGCCTCACCATTGTCAAAGCGCTTCTCGACCGCGACGAAGACGGAGACGACCCGCACATTCCGTGGTTGCTCTGGTGGGCCGTTGAAGACAAGGCAATTTCGGATCGGCAGATTGTGCTCGACATATTTGCCGGTTCCGACATCTGGCAGAACCGTTTGAAACGTGAGAATCTGACGCGCCTGATGCGCCGCTATGCAGCCGCCGGAACTGTTGACGGCTACGCGGCATGCTGCCGGCTCTGGGACATCACTCCCCAACAACGGCGAGAGTCGATGTTACAATCGCTCGACCAGGGGTTAACCGAACGGTCGCGTGGCTTGACGGCAGTCACGACAGGCGGACTGTTTGACGCAGTTGCGGCCGTGGGTAATCAACCCGCCGCATCCACCCCGATGCGCTTTGAACCGCCGACACCGGAATTGGTTGGCGTGATCACGTCTGTATGGCAATCTCAGCGCGACGACACGCTCTCGACGCGGCTGGCGCTCGAGATCGGTTTCGACGAAGCGTATCGACACATCAGCGGCAAACTCCGGCCGAGCGAGCCGCACGACCGCTTGCTCGAACGGCTGGCCATCCTGAATGATTACGCTCGCGACGACTGCGTTCCGTCGCTACTCGCGCTGGCGTCCGGCGGACTGCCCGAAAAAGTCCGTCTGGCAGCGATGGGCGTGCTCCAACGGTTCTCGAATGAGACCGTCGCGACCGCGATTCTCGGCGATTACCCGCGGATGTCCGACTCTCTCAAGTCGCGGGCGCGGGACCTGTTATTGAGCCGTCCGCAGTCGACCCTGGCTTTTCTGAAGCATGTTGACGAAAAGCGCATCGATCCCGCCAGCGTACCGCTCGATCAGCTCCGCCGTCTGTCGCTGTTCAAGAATGACGAGATCGACGCTGCGGTTCGCAGACACTGGGGAAACGTCCAGCCCGGCACGCCCGAAGAGAAGCTGGCCGACATGCGGCGGTTCAACAATGATCTGCGCGCGGGAACGGGAGATGCCGGCCGCGGTCACGAGTTGTTCAAAAAACATTGCGGCATCTGCCATAAGTTGCAAGGGGAGGGCACGACGCTAGGCCCGGATCTGACGAGCACGGTTAAGGGAGACCCGGACTCGCTGCTGGCCAGCATCGTCGATCCTGGTGCCGTCGTGCGACGTGAATTTCTCTCGTTTGTCGTCGTCACGAAAAGCGGTGTGGTGCATTCGGGCTTGATGGCCGAACAGAATGCCGCCTTTGTCACGCTGCTCGACGCCAAAAACCAGAAGACGCGGATCAGCCGCGACGACATCGAGGAGATCAGCGAATCTTCGACGTCGCTCATGCCCGAGCGCCTGCTCGAACAGCTTTCGCCCCAAGAGCTGCGCGATTTGTTTGCATATCTGCGAAAGTGACTTGTATGCAATCAACTGACGGCTGTTGACTCGTTTAACCCCGAGCCTGCGGCGAGGCCGGCCACGGTTGACTCGCCTTATCGACGATTTTCGGTCGCGATTGTTGGCCCTGCCGGGCGAAACGTCGCGATCGCCGGCATTCACCCGATCAAAGCGAACCCTGGCCGGCCTCGCCGATGGCTCGGGGTTAAGCGATCTGAGGTCGCCGGCGATTGCTCAATCGCGGCTGCGTGCTGCTCTAAAACCGCTTTTCAATCGCCACGGCGGCGGCGTGGTTCTGGGCGTCGTAGTAGGGCGTGATCTTCATATCGGCCCGGCGATTGAGATGCGCGGCCGCGACAGTCTTGCCGATCACCAGGCCCAGGACCGATCCGAAGAACACGTCCGAAAGGTCGTGCTCGCGCTGATCAATTCGGCTCCAGCCGACAAGCCCTGCCAGCGCGTAGGCGGGCAAGCCCCATTGCCATCCATAGTATTCTTCGACGACTGCTGCCAGAGTGAACGTGCTCGCTGCGTGATACGACGGAAATCCGTATTGACCATTTTCGAATTGCGTGGTCGGTCGTGTCGTGTTGGTCATGCCCTTGATCGCGACGGTCGAAATCGCCGTGAGGCCATAGGCCGAAAATGCCGCTAAAGAGAATTCATGCAATTGATCGCATTCAGCCCACAGGCTCAGAGCATAGACACCAGTGAGCACAGGAACTTGATACGAATATTCACCGAATTGCCGAAGCGTCACGCTTCCCTGTCCCCAGCGCAGTGGATGCTCGGCCGTTTCGTAACGAACTTTCTGATCGAGGTCATCCCTGATGACCAGAGCGGCGCCGGCCGCCGCCCCGAGGACGATAGCATTCGGCCAGGTCACGATCGACCTGGCGTCGTTCCAGAACATCACGGGGACGCCCACAATGTCGTCCTTGAAACATATTCTGGGCTCGACAGGTTCCACCGCGACAGGTTCCACAAAATTGAATGGCGGATCGTCATCATCCGCCGTGGGGCCGAAAACTCCATTGCGTCCCATTGCCCGCGTTGGGTCCTCGACAGAGCCGTCAGGCAAATTGCCCTCGGCAGGAGGCGGGATCAACGACGATATCCCTGCCGCGCTGCCGGGACGAAAGGCGTTTGCTGATTTTGAAGCCGCACCAGAGTCGGCACCGGTCTCGGATAACCAGGAATCGAATTCGCTGTCGATGCTGGATGCCTCGGAGCTGGTTGCGAACGGGGCGGCAACTTCAGTCTTCGGGCCGATCGTCGGAGGCTCGGCACTCTGCAGGGTCTCGTCCTCGTCTGCGGTCTCAATGGCGGGCTGTGCCCCCCGAGCAGTTAGCGACGGAGCCGTGACAGGTGACGAGTTGGGAAGTCCCTGGCAGCCGCCGGCTAGAAACAGCGCTAGCGCGGCTGCAATTGCAGGAATGCAATTCGGCAAAGAATGAGCGACACAATCCAACATACTCTTCTCATTCGACCCCATGTAACCGGTGTGTATAGTAAAACCGGAATAAAGGGTGCAATCGCCATTTCTTGAATGGCCTCTAAAAATGGGACCTATGGGTCTTATGGGTCTTATAGGTCGCATAGTGAGGGCAAGTGTGCACATTCACGCCAGCCGGCAGCCCACCTTTCCTTCAACTTCAGATTTAAAATGGGTCGATATTGATGAATATGCCGAAAACAGGGATTATTCCGCCCGCATTACCGCATCAATGATTCGGCGGTCTACCGGTCCGGAGTCTTCCGGTGTGTCCTCTAGCGCCGTTTCAGGAAGGAATGACAGGATGTCATCTGCGAAAACAGGGAAGTCCACAGCATTGGTCCAGGCGCCTTCTTCGATCCGAACAAATGGGGCATTTTTCCTGTCTCCCTGGGTTTGCGGACCGCTGCTGACGATCGGCTTTTACGCGTTGCTTTCTCAGTTGCCTCAACAAGCAGATTCTGTAAAGCGCTATTTCGACGGCAACTGGGTTCTCTATACCGAAACTGGCCTCTTCTTCGTAGGTGTTGCCCTGTTGCTGCGCAAAACGCTGGGGCTGATGCTCGACCACCGGGCGCTCCGGCTGATCCTGATCGACGCAGAATCACTGGAAGGGATCGAAACGCCTCGCGACCGTGCCCGCGAATTGCTTTCCGCGACGGCGTCGGTCCCCGCGGCGGTCCGCCAGAGTCGAGTCGGAAATCGAATTCAAGACGCCTGCGCCTATGTAGCCGGTTGCGATTCCGACGCCGGGCTGGAAGACCATTTGCGATATCTGGCCGACCTGGCCGTCGAAAAATTGACCGGCAGTTTTGCTCTGGTCCGCACGATCACCAAGGGAATTCCGGTATTGGGCGCCCTGGGGCTCGTTCGCGGGATCGCAGGGGCCGCACAGACGGTGAATCCGCAGGACCTCGATGCTTCGATGCCGGGCATCGTCGCAGGGTTCGGCACGGCGCTCGATCCGCTGGCGCTGTCGCTGGGTCTGGCATTTGTTCTCTTGTTTGGCACGTTTCTGGTCGAGCGCGGTGAAAGCCAGGTGCTGGCCGAGGTCGAACAATTCGGGATCAGCCAACTGGTTCCGTGCTTCAACCTGTCGCAGACCACCACCGTTGCGTCACCCCTGGGCGAAGCGGAAGTCAAGGCGGCAGAAAGACTGATCGAGCGGACGGAAGCATTGATCAACTGGCAGACAAGCTTGTGGCAGGAGGCTGTGGAATCTCTGCGTCAACGCTGGATCGAAACGACACAGACGCAGCAATCGCAGTTCGCCGCTGCACTCGAGCAGGGAATGCACGCCACGCTCGGAGGGCACATGCAGCAGCTCGACGAGGCGCGTGCCGAATTTCTCAAGGGCTTTCGTGCGGTGGGGCTCGAATTGTCGCGGGTCACAGCCGGCCTGCAACAAATGGGAGAAGAGCAGCAGGGCCAGTTCCAACAGCAGATCAGCGAGATCTGGCGAGCGATGCAGACCGAAATGGTTGCCGACCGCCACGAACATCAAGCGCAGATGGAGCGGACGATCGCCCTGTTCGAACGGGCCGCCCAGGGCTGGCGCGACGACCTGTCGAAATCGACCGACGCGATCACGGCGCAGCTCCAGAAAATTCAGCAGAAGAGCGAGATCCTGAAGGGGATTGGCGAACAGGAGGAAGAGTTGATTCGTCTGCAAGGCGCGCTCACACACAACCTGCAATCGGTTCGTGCCGTCGAAGCATTCGAGGAGTCGATTCACAGTTTGAACGCCGCAGTGCACATGTTGACGATTCGCGCGAAGGCGCACGCTGCTTAGAGCCAGGGTAACGCTGCATGCGTCGTCGTCCGACTCCACCTCCCATGTCGCTGTTTCCGTTTCTGGACACGCTCGTGTGCACCATGGGCGCGCTCATCCTGATGCTGCTGGCGATGACGCCCAAGATCAAGGAAAGGGCCCAGGCGCGTTTAGAGGCCCAGATGGCAGCACAGGCGCCAGCGGTCTCTGCCGAGCCCGATCCAGAACCGGAGCCACAGGCCGAACCGCAGCCTGTGCCTCAACCTGAGCCTGAGAGCGTCCCCGAAAAAGTCGCGGTCGCCCCGGTCCCCAATCGGGCACAGGTCGAAGCAGAGCACGCCGCCGAGCGGAAGAGGCGCCGCGAGGCCTGGTTCAAGACCGCCGCGGAAGCCCGCGACAAACTGGCCGCCAGGCAGGGCGATTATCGTCGCCAACGTCAACTGCTCAAAGACGCGGACCAGCGCCTTAAAGACTTGCAGGATCAGATCCTCTCGTCTCAGCTCAAGGCGGAATCGGTCGAGAAGGCCGAGGAATCGCTGTCGGCCGTGGCCGAGCGGCTCGAAGCGCAACAAGAGCGGGTGACACAGGAAATCGCCAAGACGCGAAAAAACATCGACGTCCTCAATCGCCGGCAGGCCGAGTCCAAAAACGAATACTCGCTCGTGCCGTACGACGGCACGTCGGGCACCGTGCGTCGCCCCATCTATATCGAATGTACCGGCAAGGGCTTTCGATTTCTGCCCGAAGATGAAACGGTCAGTCCGGCCGATCTCGATGGTTTCCCCGACAATTTCAATCCGCTGCTGACCGGAACGCAGGCGTTGGTTCGCTTCTGGGCCCGTCGCCGCCGCAGTTCTCCGCAACCAGAGCCTGAGCCCTACGTGCTGTTGGTGGTGCGCCCCAGTGGCTGCGTCAACTACTATCGCGCTCGATTGTATCTGTCGTCGCTGAATGTGAATTTCGGTTACGAGTTGATCGAGGAAGACTGGAAATTGAGCGTTCCCGATGCCGATCCGGTCGCCAAATCGCTGCTCAAAGAGACGCTCGACACGACAGTTCAGGCCAGCCGGCCGGCAAGGAACGCATTTGCGGATGCCGGTCGAGGCGGGTTCGAAGATTTCGGCCGCGGCGATCGGTCGAACGGTTTCGGCTCGTCCCGCGATGACGACAACTGGGGAAACTCCAGTCGTGGCAGCCGGAACGGGCTCGGGAATGCAAACGGAACCGGTGGCGGCTCGGGAGCCGGCCGCAAACCCGGTGTGCGATTCGGGCCAGCCACTCGCGCCGGGCGAAACGGCACAGGTGACGCGGCAGGCAATAGCGCCCACGGAGACGCCAGTGGAGACCCGGGGACGACAAACGGGACTGTCACCGGAGCCGGCGCAACAACCGGGACCGGCGCGGGGAGTTCCGGCATGGGGACTCGCGGCGCCAAGGCGGCCGGAATGAGCGGAGGCAAACGACCAGGCGCCGGGACTGGATCTGGCAATGGTATTGGCACTGGCACTGGCACTGGATCCGGCGATTCCGATCCCAATGACAGCTCCGAGCTCACGCTTGCGGTTTCGCGCCCCGGCACCGGTTCAGGCAACAGCGCTGCGTCAAGTACCGGCAGCGGCGGAAGCAGCGAAACAGGCAACCTGTTTGGCGGCACGGGTCAAAGAGGGCTCACAGGCCGCGGCGGATCTGGTCGTAGCGGTTCAGGGCGCGGCAACTCGGCGCGCCCGGCGACGCTGGGAGGAAACTCTTCGGATCCAGGCGAGGGCGAAGGAGACGGATCCGGCGACGGATCCGACCCAGAAGAACTCTCCCTCCCCTCGCTTGCGGTTTCGCGATCTCGCTCCGGCGCTGGCTCGGGCAGCGCCAGCGCCGAAGGCGGCCTTACGGAAAAAGACGACGCAGAACTTGGGGGGACAGGCACAGGTCCTGGCGAAGATCGTCTCTCTGGAACTGGCTTTGGTCCTGGCTCAACCACCGGATCTGCTTCCCGTGGGTCGCGCTCGGCATCACCATCCGGCGTGCTGTCGAGAACGTCCTCGGCGTCGAATTCTTCCAATTCATCGACGGGCAGTCCATCAGCGGCCGATGCCCAGGGATCGGGGGCGTCGTCTTACGGAGACCCGTCATCTGCCAGCGGGTCGGCGGGTGGTTCCTCGAGCAGTGCGCAGTTTGGCGGCCCTGGCGCCACTGTCAGCCTGGGAGGCAAGAAGAAATCCAAGTTGATTCCCAAGGACGACGATCCCGACGACGGTCCGAGAATCACCGAAGACAATGGCAAGACGGGAGGCCCGATGGGCCGCTCCCGAGGTCCGAGACAATGGGGCAAGGCAGGCAATCGAGCCACGACCGGGTATGAGCGCCGGATCGAGATTCGGCTCTCGGCCAACAAGATTCTCGTGGGTTCCAAAGACGTCGCGGTCCCGGTGAGGAATGACGACTCGGCCGAAGACATCGTCCATCGCGTCGTCAACGCGATCGAGTATGTGGCCGACAAATGGGGTGCACCGCCCGAAGGCTTTTACTGGGTGCCGGCCGTTCGCTTCGTCGTGTATCCCGGTGGCGATGCGTATTCCGAAAAGCTGAGCAAAGTGCTCGAACAAAGGTACAGCGTCAATTCGACGATCGAATTTGCCGACGACAAACCCGCGAAAAAGGCCGCATCACAAGGTAAACCATGAGCCGCCGTGCCCGTGAGCCGGAAGAATTCGGATCAGACTCGTTTCTAGACGTGCTCGCCAACATCGTCGGGATCCTGATTATTCTGATCGTCTCGGCCGCGGCACGCATCGATCGCGGGCCGGTCATGACGTCGCCCGCCGCTGCGGCGGACGAGCCGGCCGAACCTTCCAGCGAGCCCGCGCCGTCAGTGCCCCTGGCGATGGATGCCGAACCTGTGGTCGAGGTCGCTCGTGTCGAACCACAACCCGCAGCCGAACCGATGCCGGAACTGGAGCCCGATGTGGCCCCGCCCGAAGTGACGGCCGAGTTACAGGCCGTCCAGGACAAACTCTCGGCTCTCGACGCAAAGTCCCGCGCCCTGGCCAGCCACCTGGATCGCTTGCGGACTGAATCGGATCAGGCCGCCCGTCTGATGACGGCCGAAGAAAAGGCGGCCGCGAAACGAGAGGGCAAGCTGCGACAAAGCAAAATCCGGCTGGCGCGGCTGGAAGAGGCCCTGGGCGACCGCAAGGAAACGCTGACGGGCCTGGTCGCCGAATTCGAGGAAGCCAAAAACAGCCGACCGCCGTCCGTCGAGGTCAAGCATCGGCTGGCCCCGATCAGCCAGGAAGTCACCGGCGAGGAGCTACATTTTCGAATCTCCGAGGGACGCGTCGCGCAGGTCCCGCTGGCCTTTCTGGTCGAACGCGTCAAACTGCAAATGGAACGGCAGCGGGACTGGCTGGCTGGTCACGGGCGGCATGAGTCGGTCGTCGGCCCGATCGATGGATTCACGATGCACTATCAGATCGAACGCAAAGCGCTCTCGGCGCTGGACCGCAACCGTCTGGGGTACGGCGCCTACCGCGTCGGAATTTCACACTGGGAGATTTTCCCCGAACGCGATCTCAAGGGAGAGACGCCCGAAGAGGCGCTCCGCCGCGGATCGAAATTCGCAATGGCGGTTCGCACCTCTCCCGATCACGCTACGCTGACATTCTGGATCTACCCGGACAGCTTCCATGCGTACCGGGTCCTGCAGGCGGCCTGCCAGGCCGAAGGCTTCGTTGTCGCCGCGCGCCCACTGCCCGACGGCGTCAACATCGCCGGCTCGCCCGAAGGCACCCGCTCGGCCGGGCAATAGTGTCGGCGGGTTTTCCCAAAACCCACTCTGGCGACCAGCAGCCGCATAATTTGCCGCCAAAGCGCCGTCGACTCGTCCTGGACGGGCGGTTATCATGGAGTTGCGGGCCAGCGATTCCGTCGTTTCACGATTCCCTGGCATTCATGTTCGCCGCACAATTCTGATGGCCGATCAGGGCTCTATCACCTGCTGGATCGAGGAGTTGCGGCTGGGTCGCGCCGAGGCGGCCGAAGCGCTCTGGCAACCCTACTTCGAGCGACTCGTGAGACTGGCCCGGCAAAAGCTGGGAGTCGCGCCGCGGCGCGTGGCCGATGAAGAAGACGTGGCCCTGAGCGTATTTCACAGTTTCTGCGCGGGAGCGGCCGCAGGGCGGTTTCCACGGCTTTCCGACCGGGATGACCTGTGGCAGGTGCTGGTCATGCTGACCGTGCGCAAGGCGGCCAATTTACGAAAACATCACGCCCGCCAGAAGCGCGGAGGCCCGCGTGACGGCGACGGTTTGGATTTTCTTCACGACCTTCGTGACGGTCAAATCGCAGATGTCAATCAGCTCGTCGGCAATGAACCGACTCCGGAATTCGCCGCCCAGGTTGCCGAAGAGTGCCGACGCCTGCTCCAGGTTCTCGACGACGCAACGCTGCGTTCCGTCGCCATTGCCAAGATGGAAGGTTACTCTAACGACGAAATCGCCGCGCGATTGCAGGTAAAGACTCGCACGATCGAGCGAAAACTGAACGTCATCCGCACGCTCTGGGCAGGCGAAGGGCCGCTCGGATAACCATGGCGAGTCCCCACGTACGTCGGGAAGCAAGGTTTCTTCGCGAGAAGACCCGTCGCGACATAATCAGTCTCCTGCCGGCTCGCCCGGCCGGTGAATCAGGTTCTCACGCGGCCGATTTGGAATCGAGGCTTGACTCTATCGCTCGGAGCGGACGTCGCTCGTGCGAGGCACTCGGCTACGCCTCGCGGCTAAACGTGAGCCTTTTGTCCCACGTACAAAAAAACCTGGCAGACGAATGTGAAGCGATGATAAGCGCGCGGAGAATTCCCTATTAACGCGGATCATGGACGCTGCGGTCAGAGTCGCGGAGTGAGAGTGACTACTATTCGAAGAGGGTCAGTCCGCCCGCGCGGGCAGGCGCAGCACGTGCACCGTGCCGTTGCCGGCGAGGGCGGCGATGTGGCGGCCGTCGGCGGTGAACGCGAGTTGCGTGGCCCACAGGTCGGAACGGCCCAGCGACAATTCGGCCGTCCGATCGCTATGGACCGTGTTGTATACGTGAATCGCCGGGCCTTCGGCGACAGCCAGGAGCGACGAATCGGGACTGTAGGCGAACGGGCCGTTGCTGGAAAAGCTCATCCGCTCGGAGCCCCGCGAGATGTCCCACAGCCGCACGCCGACCTGGGGCGATCCGGCCGTCACGAATTTGTCGTCGCGGCTGAAGGCAATCGCGGTGATCTCGCTCGACTGTTCGTCAAACGATTTCAATTCACGTTCACGGGCCAGATCCCAGACCTTCACGATGCCGCCGGGGCCGCGCCGCCCGTGGCCGGTGGCCAGCATGCGGCCGTCGTGGCTATAGGCCAGGCAGCGGACCGATCCCACCTTGCCGTCCAGAGTCGCGGTCAGGGCCGCGGTCTTCAAATTCCATAATCTGGCTGTCCCATAGTCTCCGGCCGAGGCGAACGTGCTCACATCGGGACTGAATGCCACATCGAACACGAAACCGTGATCGACGTTGAGGAGATGGAGCGGCTCACGAGATGAGAGGTCCCAGATCCAGATTTTAGATTCCGCCTGATCGCCCGCCGTGACCAGCCAGGCGCCGTCTGAGCTGAACGTGAGCGACGCCACCCGCCGTGTGCTCCCCTGCAGGGATGCGGTCTTCTTCCGGGTGGCAATGTCCCACAGCTCGGTGCTCCCGCCGCGAGCTCCCAGGGCCAAAGATCGTCCGTCCGGACTGGCCGCCACGCATAGGATTCGCGACGCCGGCGTCACCGTCTCTTTACCACTTTCACGATCCCAGATCCGAATGACCTGGTTGCTGCCGGCCGTTGTCACGCGTCGGCCCGAGCGACTCGTGGCCATTGTCGTCACCGTGTAATCATCACAGCGCAATGACTGTTGCACGGCGCAGCTTTCGGCGTCTCGAAACTCGACCGTCCCGTCACCGATCCCCACGGCAATGGTTTGCCCGTCGGGGGTGAACCGCACAGCGCTGATCCCGACAGGGGGAGTCGCCTGGACTGACCGCAGTTCCTTGCCGCTCGCAGTCTGCCAGGTGCGGATCCAGGCATCCGGGCTCCCCGTGACCAGCGTCTTGCCGTCCGGACTGAAGGCGAGTGCGGAAATGACATTGGCATCTCCCTCGAGTGGCCGCAGCAGCGTGCCCTGTTCGACGTCATACAGAAATGCGTTGTGCGGATCATGGCAGCCAACGGCCAGCATCCGGCCGTCAGGGCTGAAGGCGATGCAGGGAACGTTTCCCGCGGGCCTGGCGATCGTCCGTACCAACTTGCCATTTGCCGGGTCCCAGAGTTTGACGGTCTGGTCGAGAGCGGCGGTCGCCACGAGATCGCCAAGCGGGCTGTAGGCGACGGAGCGAACCTGGCTGGTGTGCCCGCCGAGCGTCTGTTGCAGGTGCATCGTGGGGACGTCCCAGATCTTGGCGGATTCATCAATGCTGCCGGTCAGCAGCTTCTGTCCGTCGGGGCTGAAGGCCAGCGAGTAGACCGCTTGTTCGTGGGCCTTGACGGAATGGATTTCTTCTCCCGTTTCGGGGTCCCAGATTTTGACGTAGCCTGCTTCATCCCCCGCCGCCAACAGCGTTTCGTCCGGGCTGTAGGCGATCGACCAGATGAAGGCCGAATGCTTCAAGCGGCTGTCACCAATGACCGCGACCAGTTCACTGGGTCCGGCTTTCTTTCCGTTCCCGGAACCCTGTCCTATTCCCGACAGCCGCCGCTCATACGCCGGGATCGCCGCCTGACTCAACAAGTCTGCCGGAGCTGGCAGGCTGCGCCGGAGCGCATCGGCCTGCTGCGCTTCCGTGGTCGCGAACCACTTGCGGCGAAAATCGTCAATCTGATTCTCCAATGTGGCCCGCGCCGGATCACCGAATGCAGGAAAATTGCCGCCGGAGGCCGCTTTAATCCGTTCAATTTCCGATTTCAGGGCCGCCAGATCGCGGCGTCGGGCGGTCGCTGGCGTCGGAACCCATTCCGGGCGATATGTCACCGTGGCGCCGCGCTCGAGCATAATCTCCTTCTCGATCGGCTGATATCCCTTGCGCGTCAGTCGTAATCTGCGTACACCGGCCCCGCCAGAATACGACAGTTGGCCGGACGGAGCGCGCTCACGGCCGTCGACTTCGAGCGTGGCCCCCTTGCGCTCGTCTTCGGGCCAGTCGATGTCGAGCCGCGTGCTCGCCGAAATCTGTGACAGGATGAATCCGGTCAGGCTGGCCACGGCAATGACAGAAACCGCGAGCGCGACGTAGAGGGTTTTTCGCGGACGGGCAGGCGTCGTTTGAAAGCGGTGTGCACCTGCGCGCGGCTCGCGAACGGCCGACGAGGATCTGTTGCGCGGCCCGTCGATGAAATTTGCGCCGGCCCCTTCGGCCGCGGTCGGCACAGGCGTTGGTTCGGTCGCAGCGACGTATGAGCCGCTGTCCCCTTTGGCCTCGTCGGCGAGAACCGCGAGAAATTCCGCCATCTCGGAATCGACCGATTCCAGCGGGCCAATCCTCTCGAATGATCCGCTGCCCGGCACCTCACGCCGCGGCGCGGCGATCGAAGCCGGCCCGCCGGCCGGAAGCTCAGGCAGGACCTGCATTCCCTCTTCCGATGCGAGGGCGCCCAGCGCGAGGGCCACGTCGTCAGCCGTCTGGAATCGCCGGGCGGGATTCCGCGCCAGCATCCGGGCGATGCATTCGTCGAGCGCAGGATGCAACTCGGGGCATAGCGATCTAGCCCGCGGCGCCTCTTCGAGCGCGCGGGACATCAACTTTTCCATGACCGTCGTGCCGCGAAACGGAACCTGCCCCGTCGCCAGCCGGAACAGTGTGCACCCCAGGCTGAAAATGTCGCTGCGATGGTCGGCCGACTTGGTGTCGCGGGCCTGTTCGGGAGCGATGTAGTCGGGCGTTCCCATGACCTGACCGGTTTGCGTGAGCTCGGCGCCCGCGTGGATTTCGGCGCCGAAACGAGCCAGCCCGAAATCGAGGATCTTGACGATCGGCGGTGGGTCGTCGGGTGTCGCGGGAAACGCGACCAGCAGATTGGCCGGCTTGATGTCGCGGTGGATCATTCCCCGCCCATGAGCGTGCGCCAGTCCCAGCGCCGCCTGACGAATGTATTCGCAGGCTTCGTCGGCAGCCAGCCGCCCGCGTTTTCGAAGCAGCGCGTCGAGATCTTGTCCGGCGACATATTCCATCACCAGAAAGTGCTTGCCCTTGACGCAGTCGGCGTCGAAGGTCGCCACGATATTGGGATGTTCCAGGGCCGCGACCGATTGAATCTCGCGGTGAAAGCGGGCGACAGCGTGTTCGTCTTGCAGCAGCGCATCGGACAAGACTTTCAAGGCGACGACGCGCGCCAGGCCGGGCTGCAATGCCTTGTAGACCGTCCCCATGCCCCCGGCGCCCACGCGGTCGAGCAGTTTATACTTGCCGAGGAAGAAATGGTTCCAACCGGAAACCAGCATGTGCGCCTGCCAGCGCGTCACGAGATTCTGTTCGACCAGCCACCACGCGAGCACGCCCGGATCCTGATAGTCCTCCTGAGACGACTGCCGCCGGGCGCGAGCCAGATCGTAGGCGCTCAGCAGGTGGGCCTCCTGCAGCAGGGTCAAAAATGCCGGGAGTGTGATCAGTTCTTCGCGATTCATGCGTGACCGAGTGACAGCCAATGAATTCGGAAACGCTGCCTCGAGAAGATTTCCGTCTCGACTGCGCACTGTCTCCTGGATTCAGTTGTACAGTTGAAGCGGTTTCTGTGCCAGATTCGGCGTCGGAACGTCCATGGGCGATTCTGCCGTCGAGTTTCTGTTTTCATGGATTTTTAACGACACTTTAGATGTGTTGAGGGTTTAGAGTAAGTATAATGCGTACGGAGGGCCCCGGCAGTTGTCACAGGCGACTTCTCGCGAAGTTGCCGGACTGCTCGATTTTGATGCGTCCAATGAGGGACCCCCAATGGCAGAGAACGCCCAACAGGACAGGCCGAACAAGCTCGATTTGCCGGCCAAGACGAGATGGCGGTCGCCGCCTTTTGCGGTTCGATTTCCGGAAACCGACGCGCGCGAGCAGCCGCCACCCCCCGAACCGCCGTCGAGGCGGATGCGGTTGATGATGTTCCTGAGATCCGCGAGTGTGGTAGCCGTGCTTGCCGTTCTGATTGTCGGCGGAGTGCTGGTCGCGCGTTACGGTCTGCCTCAGTCGCTTCGCTGGCCTTTGAAGAATTCAACTGCCGGGTCGCCCGTCGCGCTGCGGCAGATTGATTCTGCCCCGCCAACCGGGGCTTCGAAGGAGGAACGCGAGGCCGCGTTCCGGCAACGACAGAAGGAAGCGAAACGGCAACAGCAAAGGGCGACAGCGATGCCGCATCACCGCTGACTGTGCTGGAACATCACATGAGGCACAAACTTCGGCAATGCAAGGTCTGTGGTCAGCCGTTTGTCGATCGTGCGGAGATTGCAGAAACCTGCTTCGATTGTCGCTCGGGCGAGTTGTGCTGCGAGCCAGCGATCACCGTCGAGCTGAGTGCGTCCTGCGCCGAGCCCGACTCGTCGGAAGCGGGGCCCGGCGCATCTTCGGCAGGGCTCGGCTCGTCGTCGCAGTTTGTCGTCCTGGGGAGCGCGGCCGTCCAGGTCATGCCGGCGCCCGCCGGCAGTCATCGGCCACATCAGGACGACAACCCCGAGCCGATCAAGCTCTGGCAGGAGGAGCGCCGCGCGGCCTCGCCCGCGAAGACCGGATGGTCCTCCCCGCCATTCAAAGTCCGTTTCGAAGATCACGTTGATTGGGACTTGCCCGTCGAATCGCCGCCGCGGCAAACAAGTATGCGGGCGAGATATAAGATCCTTCTCGCGGGGGCAGCGCTCCTGATTTACTTCCTTTGGCCGGTGATGCCTCACCCTGTCCCGGAAGATCAAGTGGCACTTGATGAACCCGCTGCGACAAGCCCCGTTGCGACAAGCGCAGTGCCCTCGCAGGAACCGGTCCCCGTATCGCAACAGCCCGACGATTTGTCGCTGCTGCCCTCTGCGGCGGACGATGACGACACGCCGCTTGAATCGCCGGGGCAGTGAGCGCCTGAGGAAAGAGGGGGAGACGAGGAGAGG
>Ga0068853_100001271_pt1 | contig 18076 bp, 16 predicted proteins | sample KBSCornC32_FD_65655 | JGI IMG/M metagenome (GOLD analysis project Ga0068853, IMG submission 65655) | Corn rhizosphere microbial communities from Kellogg Biological Station, Michigan, USA - KBS Corn C3-2 | ecosystem: Host-associated > Plants > Roots > Rhizosphere > Soil ...
ATCGCGACCACGAATGCACACATCGCCAGCGAGAGCGCCGAGTTCAGCGGCGTTGCGAACGAGCTCCGAATTCGCGCGCGAAGAGCCGACGCGTTCGCCGGCCGCGAGGGGCTCGCCATCTCGCTCACGGGAGCTGCGCCTCGAGCGCGAGCAAGCTCGTGTTGTACCGGTTGAGCGCCGCGGCCACGGCGAGACTCAGAGACAGGTACACGACGATCATGATGCACATGGTCTCGATGTTGTGGCCGGTCTGATTTCCAGTGGTGTTCAGAATGCTCACGACGTCCGGAAATCCGATCGCGACGGCCAGGCTCGAGTTCTTGATGAGGCTCACACAGCTCGTCGCGAGCAACGGCACCATCGCTCGCAGCGCCAGCGGGATGGTGACCATGCGCAGCGTCTGGAATCGCGAGAGGCCGAGTGCGCGCGCCGCGTCCCTCTGTCCGCGCGGCACGGAGAGGATGGCACCGCGCACCACCTCGGAGATGTGTGCGGCGTGGTGCAGCACGAGCGCGGAGAGCAGCGCGGCGAATTCGGGCGAGAGCGTCGTACCGCCGACGAAATTGAATCCGACCAGATGCGCCGCCTCGACCGACGGATGGCGCACCAGCATGGACAGTACGACGGTAGCGAGCAGCCCCGCGATCACGCGTGCGCCCATCGCTCCCAGGCGCCGCCGGAGCACGAGCGCGATGACCAGGAGCGCGGCAAGCCACATCGTGAGTGCGCCGAAGGCGATCGCCGGCAGAACGAGGCCGCGACCGGAGAGGAACCATCCCGGAGCCGGCTCGAGCGCGTGACTCGCAGAGGGAAGCCCCTGCAGACTGGCGTAGAGGAACAACAGCAGGAGCAGCAAGGGGGTGTTGCGAACCACCTCGACGCCGGCGCGCATGACGCCGCGGAGCGCGGGGTTGTGCGAGAGGCGCAGCACGCCGACGACGAATCCGATCGCGATCGCGAGAACGCAGCCAAGCGCAGAGACGCGAGCGGTGTTCAACAGCCCGACGAGAATTGCACGGCCGACGCTCTGCTCCGGAGAGAAGCGCAGCCATGCCGTGTCGCCGATCTCGAAGTTGGCGGGTTGTTGGAGGAAGCCGAAGCCCAGCGAGAGACCGCGCCGCTCGAGATTTGCCGACATGTTGTGCGCGAGCCACCAGAGCACCGCGGCCGTCGCACCAAAGGTCAGTCCCTGCACGAGCAGCGATTTGCGCGCGTGGCTCACGCCTGGCCTGCTCGCCACTAGCGGAATGGCGGCGAGTAGAGCAGCCCTCCGTCGGTCCAGAGCCGGTTCAGCCCCCGTTCCATCCTGAGCGGCGTGCGAGATCCGAGGTTCCGATCGAAGATGTCGCCGTAGTTGCCGACCTTCGCGATCACGTTGTAGACCCACTTCGGATCGAGACCGAGTCCGTCGACAGCGCCTGGCTCGACTCCGAGAAAGCGGCGGATGGCCGGATCGGACGAGGCGAGAAACTGCGCGGCGTTCTGCTGGCCGATACCGTATTCCTCGGCCTGCACCGGCGCGTGGAACACCCAGTTCACGATCTCGAGCCACTGGTCATCGCCGGAGCGCACCACCGCCGCGATCGGCTCCTTCGAGATGCGATCGGGAAGGATCACATAGTTCGATGGATCTCGAAGCATCGTGCGCGTCGTCGCCAACCCCGCGCCGTCCTGCGTGATGGCGTCGCATCGACCACTCGCGAGCGCGGAGACCGCCGCGCGCAGATCCTCCATCACCACGGGCTTGAACGACACCCGGTTCCGGCGCGCGAAATCCGTCAGGTTCAGCTCGGACGTCGTGCCCTGTTGAACACAGACCGTCGCACCGTCGAGCATGCTGGCCTTGCTCGCCCTGGACGATTTGGGCACGAGGAAGCCCTGCCCGTCGTAGAGGTAGATGGGCCCGAATTGAAAGGGCTGGTGCAGCGCGCGGCTGCTGGTGACCGAGGTGCCGTTCGCCAACAGATCGACCTCGCCGGATTGCAATCCGGAGAAACGCTGCTGCTGCGTGTACGGAGTGAACTGCACCTTGTCGGGATCATCGAACAGCGCGACCGCGATGGCTCGACAGAAGTCCACGTCGAATCCCTGCCAGCGCCCCGCATCATCCGGCGTCGCGAAGCCGGTGCCCTGCGTGATGCCGCACCGCACCGAGCCGCGCGCTCGCACGGCGCGCAACGTGGCCCCCGCCGACGCGCCGCCATCCGCGCCACCGCTCGATGCCGATCCGGCGCCGCACGCCTGAGCGAGCATCATCGCCGCGACACAAGAGCTCATCATCGCTGCACGGATGCGCATCGTCATCGTGAGAATCATCGCACGGTGGTTGAATCGGCGCGCAGTCGCGCAAAGCCCTTCGCGAGATCCGCGATGAGATCGTCCGGATCCTCGAGTCCCACGTGCAGTCGCACGTACCGATGTTCCGCGCCACTTTCGCCATCCGACGTCCATCGCGTGGCCGTGCGAGAGGGCGTCGGATCCATGGGAATCGCGAGACTCTCGAAGCCGCCGAACCCCACGCCCTTTCCGAACAGCTCGAGCCCATCGAGCATCGCGTCGATCGCAGCCCTCGGTACCTTCGCGAGTGAGACGCCGAACAATCCACTTGCGCCCGTGAAGTCCCGCTTCCAGATGGCGTGCCCCGGGTCGGTGGGAAGTGCGGGATAGCGCACGCGCACGACCTCCGGCTGCTCGCGCACCCATTCCGCGACGCGGAGCGCATTGCGCTGATGCCGCTCGAGGCGGACACCCAGCGTGCGGAGTCCACGCAGGGCGAGATACGCATCGTCGGGGCTCACGCAGTGCCCGAGCTCGGCCACCGTCGAGCGTACCCGCTCGTACAGCGCCTCTGTGGTGGTGATCGTGCCGAGCATGACGTCGGCATGGCCGCCGATGTACTTGGTGGCCGCCTGGATCGAAATGTCGACACCGTGAGCGAACGCATCGAAGAAGTACGGGCTGGCCCAGCTGTTGTCCATCAGCACCGGGATCGACGCAGCGCGCGCCACCGCCGCGATGGCTGGCACGTCCTGCACCTCGAAGGTCAGCGACCCGGGAGATTCGAGAAACACCGCGCGCGTGTTCGGCCGGAAGAGTCGGGCGATGTCGGCGCCGGCGAGCGGATCGTAGTACGTGGTGACGATCCCGAATCGCGCGAGCGCGGTGTCGCAGAAGCGGCGTGTCGACGCGTACGCGGTATCGACCATCAGCAGGTGATCGCCGGCCTGCAGCAGCGCGTACAGTGCAGTGGTGACCGCGGCGAGCCCCGATGGCAGCAGCATCGACCGATATCCGCCTTCGACGGCGGCGACGGCCTGCTCGAGCGCGAACGTGGTGGGCGTCCCGAGCTGCCCGTATCGCACCACATCGAATCGGGTTGCGGGATCGCGCGAGCGCTCGAACTCCTCGACTGTCGGAAACACGATGGTCGACGCGCGATACACAGGAGGATTCACGGCGCCGTGTCGAGCGAATGGATCGCCTGCGGCGCGGACGAGCAGCGTGTCCTTCGCCAACTGCGCCTCGTGGGCGTCCGGCTGCGTCATGCGCCTCGCAATTGGTCCACGCGCCTGCTCGCCGCGGCCGCAGCCGGTGCGCCCATCGACGCGAGCACGGTCGCATACTCGCGCCACGCCCAGATGTTGAGCGGGCGCCGAGCGGTGCGCTCGCCGAGAAGCGACGACGCGTCGTGGAGGCGATTGCCGCGGCGCGTGGCGTCGATGAGCAGCTGATCGAACAGATCGCGCTGCGCGTGGCTGCCACCGATCCGCTTGATCTGGCCCCGCACGGGCATGAGCAGATCGACGACCTCGCCGTACGCGCCGCGCCGATGCGCCAGCACCGCGCGCGCCAGCGGGAGCCCCACCTCCGCCATCACCGACGCCTCGGTGCCGCGATCGGTCGCCGCGAATCGCGTGCACGACTCCAAGAAGCGCTCGATGCCATCCGCATCACCCGCAGCCGCGATCGCCATCAGGTAGTGCAGGTCGGCGAAGACCAGCGCATGATCGCCAACGTGACCTCGCGCCAGGGCAGCGAGCTCCTGCCACCGCGTGCCCACATCGACGTTCGCCTGCTCGAGACGCCAGAGCAGCGATACCGCGTTCGTCACATCGAGATATTCATCATTTCTCTGCCGCCGGACCTGATCATCGTACAGCTCCAGCACCCTGCCGAAGCGCTCGAGGTCGAGATGCAGGAGCGCCTCGTGCCAACGCAGATGAAAGGTGAAGTTGTTGCACTGCCCCCACCCATCCGCGAGACTCGCGATCCACAACAGTCCGTCGTTGCGCCTGCCCTGCATCTCCGCCACGTGCGCGACGGCGTGCGCGGCCCAGATGTCGCTGGGGTTCATCTCTATCGCGCGCCTGCCCGTCGCCTCTGCGCTCTCGTAGTGACCCATCTCCTCCAGGGCGTAGGCGTGGCATCCGAGGAGGAATCCATAGCCCGGCACCGAGCTTTCCCACGCGGGGAGCGCGCGCTCCACCACTGCCTGCATCCGCGCGCTCTCGCCAAGATACGACAGCACGAACTGCGAGACCTTGAGTGCCACGATGTCGCGCGGATACTCGGCGAGTATCGCATCCCAGAGGTGCGCCGCTCCGCGCAGATCACCGCGTGACCACGTGGAGAGCGCATCGATGTGCAGGCGCTCTCGCTGCGACACTCCCGCTGTCGAGGACGCGGCCGATTTCGCGCGCTCGAGCGCGGCGGTGGCGAGGACGAACGCTGCGCGCTTGCTGGACAGCATGTGCAGATATCCGTCCAGGCAATGGCCCATCACGCACGATGGATCGGCATCGAGCAGTGCGCCGAGCCGCTCCCGCGTGTCCACGCGCGCGCCCAGGTATGCGTCGATCGTTCGGGCGAGCAGGCCGGCACTCTCCGCGCTCGCCACCGCGATCGATTGGCCCTGCGCATCCATCATCCTCGACATGACCATCGCACGCAGCTAAGCCGGCTCGGTGATCCAGTATCGCACGACCGGATCGCCCGTATTCACCACCTTGTGCGTCCAGATGAGTCCCGCGATTCCCGAACCCGGTGCGCTCATCACCTCTACGACCTCACCAAAGACGTTCCGGATGTCGGCGAGCTCCTGTCCCGCGGTTATCTCATCGCCGATCCGCACCTTCAGACGCAGCAGCCCCGAGCGCGTGGCTCGCACCACGATCCTGTCGCGGGCCGCGATCCTCGGCGCGTCGCCGTTCGCGGATGCGGGCGCGCTGCCATCGATCATTCCAAGATAACGCATGATATTCTGAACGCCGGTCACGTGCGTCCGCACGTCATCCTCTTCCAGCGTGCCGTCGCCGCCGCACTCCCCCAGAATCGACACCACGCCGTTGCGGCTCGCCGAGAAATTGAGCGATCCGGGGAACGGAGGGATCGTGCCGTCCGGAGTGGCGAGGGAGATGAGGCGCGGCGAATAGGCTCGGGCGAGCGCTTCGCCCATGCGGTCGAGCTCCGCGCGCCCGGTGAGCGCGTAGCCGGCGAACGGCAGCAGCAGCTCGCCCAGATCACCCGCGTGCAGATCCACGTGATACTCCGCTGCGCCAATCACCTCGCGCAGCAGCACGTCGGCGAGAATCTCGGAGATCGAGCCATCGCGTCGCCCCGGGGCGATCTTGTTGAGGTTCAAGCCATCGAGTGGCGAGAGGAAGCCCGCGCGATGCTCGAACATCCGCATGTTGGTGACTGGGACGACGATCACCACTCCCCGCAGCGTCTCCGGACGAATCGTCTGCAGCAGCCGCATCGCGGCATCGATGGGCGCGTATTCCGCGGCGTGCACGCCGGCGGTCAGGCAGAGCGTTGGCCCGTCCTCCCGGCCGTTGATGATCGCGAGCGGAACCCGCAGCGGTCCGGCCGCGGTCTCTCCTATCGTCAACCAGCCGTGTGCACGCTCCCCACTGTTCGCTCCGATGTCCCGAATCTGAAATCGCGCGCGCACCGCGATCAGCTCGCGGCCCTGGCGATCACGTTCGTGCGGGCGGAAAGAGGCGCGTACGCGAGCGCCATTCGTCGAACGCCTTCATCGATCTCGTCGATCGAGGCATGGCTGAACGCGACGCGCGCGAGATTCTTCGGATGCTCGGCGTCCGTCCGCGCGAAGAACTTGCTCCCCGCGATGATGGTGACTCCCGCTTCGCCCGCGCGCTGCACCAGCTCGTCCCCGTCAACGCCCGGCGCGAGGGTAAGCCAGAGATAGTAGCCCCCGTGCGGAACATCGAACGTGACCTCCGGCATCTCACGCCGGACCGCCGCGACCATCCGGTCGCGATGCGAACGATAGGTGTCCTGGACGAGCGCGATGTGCTCGCCGAGCCGTCCGGCCGCGCAGAAATCGAAGATCACGCGCTGCGTGAGCGGGCACGATCCGGCGTCGGTCTTCAGCTGCGCCATCCGGGCGAGCAGTGCGGGTGGGCCCGCGGCCCATCCTACACGGAGTCCGGGTGCGAGCAGCTTCGAGAACGTGCCCAGGTGGATGACACAATCTTCCGGGTCGAGCGCCTTCATCGGCGGAATCGGCGTGCCCTCGAAGCGTACGCTCCGGTACGGGCTGTCGTCGATGATGAGAATCTGGTAGCGAATGGCCAGCTCGATGAGTGCGCGGCGCCGCTCGAGCGAGGTGGTCAGGCCGGTCGGATTGTGAAAGTCGGAGACGTTGTAGATGAATTTCGGCATCGGCCGCCGCTCGCGCGCGAGCTGCGCGAGTAGCGCGGCAAGCTCGCCGACGTCGAGCCCATCCCGATCGAGACCGATCTCGAGGAAGGTCGCGCCGAAGCTGCGGATGATCGGGATCGCGCTGAAGTAGGTGGGTCTGGTGACGACCACCGAATCGCCCTCGTCGAGCAACGCCCGGCACACGAGCTCGATGGCGTGCTTGGCGCCGTTGGTCACGAGTACGCTATTGGCGGAGAGCTCGATACCGTCGAAGGCGAGGTACTGGGCGATCCACTCCCGGAGCTCCGGCAGCCCTGCGCGCGGCGCGTATTGCAGCGTCTCGGATCTGTGCCGGCTGAGGGCGGCCTCGCCTTCGCGCGTCAGATCAGGGAGCACTCCGGGGTACGCGTGCCCGGAGTCGAACGAGATCCGGTCGCCGGGAGGGGACGCCGGCATGAGCGAAGACAGATGAATGGCGCGTCGTGCGAACGAAAGCGATTGCATCCGCCGGACTCCGGACACGGGATCGGGAGAGTATTTGTACGTACAAAAGAACGAGCCTAATATGTAAGGACATATCAAGCCCGGTCAAGCCTTTCCTACTCCCGGACCAGGCTCGTCACGTAGGTGAACCGGTCGCCGGGATGGATGGCGCTGGACAGCTCGATCAGGGTGTCGTCGGAGCGATAATACCGCCGCGTGGCCTGGAGCGCGGGACTCCCCACGTCGGCCCGCAGCAGCTTCGCCAGGCGCTTGGTCAGCCGGATCGCCTGGATGCTCTGCTCGATGCGGGCAATGCGGATGCCGTACGTTCGCTCGATCATCGCCGAAATGGGGCCGTCGACGGTCTCGAGATGTTTGTCGATGTCGGGCAGCCCGGCATCCACGTAGGCGGTGGTCATGCAGATGGGACGCGGATCGTCTGGCACCGTGCGCAGGCTGTTCAGCCGGAGCCACGCGTGCCCTTCGCGGCACTCCAGCAAGGCTGCGAGAGGCGCATCACAGATCACGCGCTTCTCCGACAGGATCTCGATCTGCGTCTCGTCCGCGTACTGCAGCAGGTCGCCGATCGAATTCGTCGGCTGCCGGTACACCGCGGGCGGCGTCTGGGCGATGACCTTCGTCCCGGTGCGCCGCCGTCTCGAGATCAGCCCCGCATCTCGAACGCGCCGCAGCGCCTCGCGCACCGTCGATCTGCTGATGCCGTATTCGTCGCAGAGCTCCATCTCCGTCGGCAGCAGCCCTCCGACTCGATAGCGGCCAGACGCGATCTTGCCAATCAGCTCGTTCGCGATCTGCTGATAGCGGGGAAGATCGGCGGAGGTGCCGTCCCCCGACTCTCGCCCGTGCTCCGTACGCGTTTTCATGGGTACCCGTCCGCTGCTGCGAGAGGCTCGGGGCAACGATGTGGCCAAGGGATCACACCCGGACGAAGTCGTGACGCAGAATCTTCGAGAGAAACTCCCGAGCTCTCGAGCTGTGAGGCTCGAGGAAGAACGAATGCGAATCGCGGTCCTCGATGATGCGACCCTGGTCCATGAACAGCACTCGGCTGGCCACCTGCCGAGCGAATGCCATCTCGTGCGTCACCACCATCATCGTCATTCCCTGCTCCGCCAGCGAGACGATCACATCGAGCACCTCGCTGATCATCTCCGGATCGAGCGCCGACGTCGGCTCATCGAACAACAGGGCGACCGGATCCATGGCGAGGGCCCGCGCGATCGCGATGCGCTGCTGCTGCCCGCCGGAGAGGGCCGACGGATACTTGTGCGCCTGATCGGCCAGCCCCACGCGCTCCAGGAGCGCCATCGAACGCTCTACCGCCGTGTCTCGATCCCGCTTCAGAACGGCCATCTGCGCGAGATTGATGTTCTCCAGCGCGGTGCGATGAGGAAACAGCTCGAAGCTCTGGAAGACCATCCCCACGCGCGAGCGAAGCGCGGAGAGATCGGTGTCCTTGGCGGACACCGAGAGCCCATCGACGACGATGTCCCCCTCATCGAACGTCTCGAGCCGATTGATGCAGCGAAGCAGCGTGCTCTTCCCCGATCCCGAGGGGCCGCAGAGCACCGCGACCGATCCTTTCGCGACGGTGGCCGAGCACTCGTCGAGCACGCGAAAGTCGCCGTACCACTTGCTCACGCTCCGAATCTCGATCATCGCCCTCGCTCGTCTGCGCCTGCCGATCGGAGCCTCTTCCAAATGTACCTACAAAAGGATACATAACATCGAGCAATCCGGACGGTCGTGTCAAGCTGTATCGGCCGGAGGCGAGCTCGCGCGACGCTGCCGTCCCGGGCGCTCGTGGCGACGATTGTTCCCCTGTAGATCAACGGAACGCATGGAAGTCACTAGAACGTCGCGAATGCGCCCGCGCACGGCGGCCGTGGCATGCCTGTTCGTGTTCGCCGCTCCCGCGGTTGCGCAGTCACCGGCCAGCGACACGACCGTACTCATCGTGCCCGCGCGCGTATTCGATGCCCCACGCGGCGTCATACATGACGGATGGGCAGTCCTGGTACGCGGCAGCAACATCGTCGCGGTCGGGGCGCGCTCCGGACTGAACGTCCCGCCGAACACCCGCGAGGTCGATCTTCCCAACACGACACTGCTCCCCGGACTCATCGAGGGACACTCACACCTGTTTCTGCACCCCTACGCAGAGACGCCGTGGGCCGACCAGGTACTCAAGGAGCCGCTCGCCCTCCGCGTTGCGCGGGCAACGGTCGCCGCTCGGCTCACGCTGCAGGCGGGCTTCACCTCCGAGCGCGATCTGGGAACCGAGGGCGCCGGCGACTCCGACGTCGGGCTCGAAGCCGCCATCAATCAGGGCATCATCCCTGGACCCCGGCTCACCGTCGTCACGCGCGCGATCGTCGCCACGGGAACGTACGGGCCCAGCGGCTTCGATCCGCGCTGGCAGGTGCCGCAGGGGGCCGAGGAGGCGGACGGCGTGGACGGCATCATCCACACCGTTCGCAGCCAGATCAAACGCGGCGCGGACTGGATCAAGCTGTACGCCGACAACAGCGGCGGCCCGAATGGCGAGACGGTGCCATCGTTCTCGCAGGCCGAGATGAACGCGGCGGTCGAGACCGCACGGAGCTCAGGCCGCTATGTCGCCTCCCACGCGCGCAGCGATGAAGGCATCCGACGCGCGGTTCTTGCCGGTGTCACGACCATCGAGCACGCAGATTTCGCCACGCCCGAGGTATTCCGCCTGATGGTCTCGCATGGCGTCGCTCTGTGCCCTACGCTGTCGGCAACGGAAGCCGGCTTCATCCGTGGCGGTTGGCGCAAGGGGATCGACTCGATGCCCACAGAGGTGGCGCGCAAGCACAAGAGCTTCCGCGACGCTCTCGCCGCCGGAGTCACGATCTGCAATGGAAGCGATGTGGGTGCCTATCCGCACGGCGACAATGCGAGGGAGATCGAGCTGATGGTGGAGTATGGCATGACGCCCGTGCAGGCGCTGCAGTCGGCGACTTCCATCAACGCGAAGGTGCTGCATTTCGATGATCGCGGCGTCATCGCGCCCGGGATGTCCGCGGACCTCGTAGCGGTCGAGGGTGATCCGACGCGGGACATCCACGTGCTGCACAAGGTGCGATTCGTGATGAAGCGCGGCACAGTCGTACCGCTGCAGTGAGACGACCGTGATACGTGTCGGCAGAGCTGAACACGCTTTTCGAGAGGAGGCACCGCCGCATGGCTGAGCCCTGGCTGCGAGGCCCGATCCCCGGGATGCCGGCGATGATCATGCCCGCCGCGCATGCGCTGATGCAGGCGGCCGAGGACATTCCCAGGGCGGTCGAGGGACTCACGAACGCGCAGCTCTGGGCACTTCCCGGCGGCGCGGCCGCGGTCGGCTTCCACCTGCGCCACCTCGCCGGGAGCATCGACCGGCTCCTGACGTACGAGCGCGGCGAGATGCTCACCGACGCACAGATGGCGCAGCTCGATGCCGAGATCGAGGACGACGGCAGGAGCGCCGACGAGCTCGCGCGCGAGGCGCTCGCGGCGATCGAGCGCGGGATCGACGCGATGCGCGACACGCCGCCCGGGATCTATCTCGAGCCCCGGGGCGTAGGGCGCCGGCGGCTGCCGACGACCGTGCTCGGGCTGCTCGTGCACATCGCCGAGCACACGCAGCGCCACGTGGGCGCGATCATCGCGACGTCCAAGGTGGTCAGAGTCCCGTCAAACGCTGCATCGGCTTGACAGCGCTCGCGAATCACCCTAGTTCTTCGCCCATGACCATCACCCGGATGCGCGCATGTTGTACTCATCCTGCTGTGCGGCCGGGGGAGCGTACGCGTCCCGTGTGAGCTCTTCGCACGGTACCGATCGACACTCCGACGGCCGCCACCTGGCGGTCGTTTTCATTTCTCCGCGGTGCTCGCGCGAAACCGCGCCGAGCGCTCGGGCGTTCAGCAGTGCGTACTATCAGAACAGGGGGAATTCGCATGGCTACGACAACCACCGCAGACGCCGACAAGGAAGTCGCCGGCAAGGGATACGTGCATCCCGAGGTGCTGGTGTCCACGGAATGGCTCGCGCAGAACCTGGACAACCCGAAGGTCCGCATCATCGAGAGCGATGAGGATGTGCTGCTGTACGATCTCGGCCACATCAGGAACGCCCAGAAGGTCGATTGGCATCTCGACCTCAACGATGACGTCATGCGCGACTACGTGAATCCCGAGCAGTTCGAGAAGCTGCTTCGCTCGAAGGGAATCGACGAGTCGACGATGGTCGTGTTCTACGGTGACAAGAACAACTGGTGGGCAACCTACGCCTTCTGGGTATTCAAGCTCTTCGGCTTCGAGAACGCGCGCGTGCTCGACGGAGGGCGCATCAAATGGGAACAGGAAGGGCGCCCGTTCGTGACCGAGGTGCCGAAGTTTCCGCCCACGAATTACAAGGCGCCCAAGCGCGATGACGCGAAGATTCGCGCCTTCCGCGAGGAGGCGCTCGCGCACTCGAAGGCGAAGAAGCCGCTGATCGACGTCCGCTCGCCCGATGAGTTCTCGGGGAAGAAGACGCACATGCCCGAGTACCCGCAGGAAGGCGTGCTGCGCGGGGGACACATCCCCGGCGCGAAGAACGTTCCGTGGGGGCGCGCAGCCAACACCGACGGCACGTTCAAGAGCGCCGACGAGCTGCGCGGCATCTACGAGAAGGAAGTGGGGCTCAGGAAGGATGACGACGTCATCGCCTACTGCCGCATCGGCGAGCGCTCCTCGCACAGCTGGTTCGTGCTCACGTATCTGCTGGGATATCCGAAGGTACGGAACTACGACGGGAGCTGGACGGAGTGGGGAAACTCGGTCCGCCTTCCGATCGAGAAATGAGCGAAGCAGCACCGGTCGTGGTGAAGCCACCGCAGCGAGTGATCGCGGTGTGGAAGGGCGACGAGGAGTTCGACACGAGCAAGCCCGGCGGTCCCGTGGCCAGAATCGACGGCCACGGGGTGAGTGGGCAGGGCCCTGTGGATACGCTCCTCAGCGCACTCGGCACGTGCTCGGCCATGGACGTCGTGGGAATTCTCAAGAAGCAGCGTACGCCGGCCGAGTCGCTCGAGGTCGAGGTGATCGGAACACGGGAGAACGCGAGTCCGCGGCGGCTCAAGCACGTGCGCATGGTGTTCCGGATTTCGGGACCCGGCATCGAGCGCGAGCAGGCACTGAAGGCCATCCAGCTCTCGGTGACGAAGTACTGCTCCGTGCGCGATTCCCTCGACCCGAACATTCCGGTCGAATGGGAGCTCGAATTGAAGTAGGGGAGTGACGTGATCGATGCGGCGATAGGACGTACTCCGCTCGTTCGGCTCGAGAAGGTGGTCGAGCCCGGGATGGCGGAGGTGTGGATGAAGGTCGAGGGGATGAACCCGGGCGGGTCGATCAAGGATCGCACGGCGCTCGGGATGATCACGGACGCCGAGCAGCGGGGCGTGCTCCGGCCGGGCGGCACGATCGTCGAGCCGACATCGGGGAACACCGGCATCGGGCTCGCGCAGGTGGCTGCGGCGCGCGGCTACAGGCTCGTGCTCTGCCTGCCATCGCAGATGAGCGAGGAGCGGAAGCGCACGCTCATCGCGTACGGCGCCAAGCTCGTGCTCACGGATCCCGAGCGCCGCATGCTCGCGGCGATCGAGGAGGCGGAGCGCATTCGCGACAGAACGGGCGCGTGGATGCCGAACCAGTTCTCGAATCCGGCGAATCCGGCGATTCACTACCGGCTCACCGGCCCCGAGCTCTGGGAGCAGATGGAGGGGCGCATCGATGCGTTCGTGTACGGGTCGGGCACGGGCGGCACGATCAGCGGCGTGGGGAGATACATCAAGGAGCGCTCGCCGAAGACCGCCGTGATCTCTGTGGAGCCCGCGCGCTCGCCGGTGCTGAGCGGCGGCGAGCGGGGCACGCATCAATTCCAGGGCATGGGGCCGGGCTTCATCCCGGACAACTTCGACTGGTCGGTGGTCGATCGCGTCGAGACCGCGTGGGAAGAGGACGCGTTCCCGCTCGCGCGCCGGCTCGCCAGCGAGGAGGGGTTGTTCGTCGGCATGTCCACCGGCGCCATCGCGTGGGTGGCGCTGAAAATCGCGCGCGAGCTCGGGCCCGGGAAGCGCGTCGCGTGCATCTCGCCCGATTCGGGCGCGCGCTACCTGACCACGGCGCTCTTCGCGACGGACTGAGCGCGCGCGCCTGCGCGCTGCTGTAGCTACTCCAGCTTCGAGATGAGCTTCTCGGCCCTTGCGTCGGCCTTCGGATACTTGGGGTCCATCTCCTCGAGCGTCGACACGATCTTCTCGAGCACGAGATAGTCGCGTGCGTGCTTGCGATCGGCGGGGACGAGAAACCATGGCGCGTCTTTCGTGCTGCACTTCCGGAAGACATCGACGTACGCGCGCGTGTACTCATCCCACAGCTCGCGCTCGTCGAGATCGCCCGCCTGGAACTTCCAGTTCTTCGAAGGATCGGTGAGCCGCTCCTCGAGGCGCACGCGCTGCTCTTCCTTCGAGATGTGGAGGAAGAACTTGAGGATCGTGACGCCATTCTCCGTGAGCATGCGCTCGAAATCGTTGATCTGATCGTAGCGCTTCTTCCAGACCTTCTTCGGCACGAGCTTGTGCACGCGAACGGCGAGCACGTCTTCGTACTGCGAGCGATTGAAGATGCCGATCATGCCGTAGGCGGGAACGGCGGCGTGCACGCGCCAGAGATAGTCGTGCGCGAGCTCGACCGTCGACGGAGCCTTGAACGCGGTGACGACGCATCCCTGCGGGTTCACGGAGGTGAAGACTCGCCGGATGGTGCCGTCCTTCCCTCCCGCGTCGCGCGCCTGCAGCACCACGAGCAGCGAGCGCTTCGATTCCGCGTAGAGCGCGCTCTGCAGGTCATCGAGGCGCGCGCGGAGCTTGTCCATTTTCCGGTCGAGAACCTCGTCGTCCGCGTCGAGGGAGCGCGGAGGGAGCGCCGCCTTGTCGCTCAACGAGATTTTTTTTCCGGGGTCGATCGGAGTGAGCTTCATGGCGATGGATGCGCGAGAGGATACAGCGGGAGGAGTGAAACCACGTCATACCACTTTTCCGGCCCGAGCGCACTCGGCGCCCTCGAGTTAGGTGCCCGCAGGCGGGATCAACGATAGCTCTGTAGCACGTGTCGTGCACAGGGGGATCCGATTGCCCCTTCCCCCCGTATCAAGAGTGGTCACTCGCAACACTCGCTTCGTCACGGGAGAGCACGATGGAACGACGTCTCGAGATCGCCGACCTGCTCAGGCGGCGCGTCAAGCTGGGTATCCACGCGGGCTCGCTGACGCCTGGAGACCGGCTGCCGAGCACGCGTGAGCTCGCCTCGGACTTCGCGGTGGACCACCGGGTGGTGGTTGCGGCGTACCATCAGCTCGTGGACGAAGGGCTCGTGGAGATGCGACCGCGCGGCGGCATCTACGTGTCGAACATCTCGCCCGGAGCGGTGCGCGAGCCGATGCCACCCGAACGCTGGCTGCGCGAGGTGTTCGTTCAGGGGCGCGCGCGCGACATGTCCATGCGCGGGGTGATCGATGCGCTCCGGCGCGCGACCGAGACGGTGCGGCTGTGCGCGGTGGTGCTGCACGCGATCGCGGATCAGCGCGCCGGCGTGTGCCGGGAGCTGGAGGAGGACTACGGCTTCGATGCGATCGGCATGAGCACCGACGTGTTCGGAAACGGACATCATCCCTCGGAGCTCGCGCAGGCCGATCTCATCGTCTCGACGCCCGCCTACGAGCCGCTCGCGCGACGCCTGGCCGCGCAGCACGGGAAGCCGTGCATCATCGCCGACGTGCGCCCCGATCTCATCGGCGGTGAGTGGCGCCTGCTGCTGCGCAAGCCCGTGTACGTGGTGGTGCGCGACGAGCAGTTCAGGAGCGCGCTGCTGGCCTTCTTCGCCAGCACGAAGGGGAAGGAGAATCTGCGCGTGCTCGTGGTCGATCGCGACGACCTGTCGGCCATTCCGGCCACGGCGCCCACGTACATCACGCGCGGCGCGCGCGAGTGGCTCGACACGCATCCGGACATGCACGGGCGCGCCAGCGACATCAATGGCCGGAAGCTTCCCAGCGTGCGCACCTTCTCGTCGTCCACCGCCGATGAGCTGATCTCGTTCATCCTCGAACGAAATCTCGAGGCGCTCGGCAGCCGCGCCTGACCCGGCGCGAGCGACGGTCCAGAACGAAAAGACGGCACGGATCGTCCTCCAGAGTGTATGAAATCGACTTCGATTCCCTCTAGCTTTCCCGCATGCCAAACCCGATGAGCTTCTCGCGCCACTGGCGCTCACTCGCGTGCGCGCTCGTGCTCGGCGCAGTCGCCCTCCCCGCGCAGAAGACGAAGCCGGCGCGCGGCGCAACCGTCGCCGCCGCAGCGCCCATACCCACGGTGCTGACGCAGCGCGCGAAGCTCGAGAAGATCATCCACCACCAGGTGCTGGCGAACGGCCTCGAAGTGATCGTCGTCGAGAATCACGGCGTGCCGCTGGCCACGGTGGAGATGGACGTGCGGAACGGCTCGTTCACGCAGACGCACGAGTACGAGGGGCTCGCGCATCTCTACGAGCACATGTTCTTCAAGAGCAACAAGGACTATCCGGAGCCCGAGCAGTTCATCGATCGCGCGGCGGAGCTGGGCGCGGTGTTCAACGGGCAGACGCAGGAAGAGGTCGTGAACTACTACCTCACGGTTCCCGCGGACAGTCTCGTTGGCGGCATGCGGTTCCTCGCATCGGCGTTCCGCTCGCCGCTCTTCCGCGAGGACGAGCTCGCGGCCGAGCGCGAGGTGGTGCTCGGCGAGTACGATCGCCAGGAGTCGAGCCCCTACTTCAAGCTCGATGAGCAGATGGGGCATGCGCTCTACACCACCGAGTGGAGCCGCAAGAACAAGATCGGCGATCGCGAGATCGTGCGCACGACCACGCCCGAGAAGATGCGGATCATCCAGCACCGCTATTACGTGCCGAACAACGCGGCGCTCATCGTCGCGGGCGACGTGTCACCCGATTCGGTGTTCCGGCTGGCGCAGGAGATCTACGGCGACATCCCGCGCGGCGAAGATCCATTCGTGGCGAATCCGATTCCGCCCATCCCTCCGCTCACGGCGAACAACGCAGTGATCGTGGAGCAGCCGGTCAACACCGTCGCCGTGGTCATCCAGTGGCAGGGACCCAGCGTGGGGAAGGATCCGGACGCGACGTACGCCGCCGATGTGTTCTCGGGGATTCTGAATCAGGACGGCTCCGCGTTCCAGCGCCGTCTCGTGGACAGCGGGCTGTGGCACTCGATCCTCGTGAACTATTACACGCTGAAACACACCGGGCCGATCACGATCAGCGGCGAGACGACGGCGGACAAGCTCCGCCCTGCTCTCGCGGCGCTCGATGAGGAAGTCGCGAAGTTCGACCAGCCCGGCTACTTCACCGCGGCCGAGCTGGGACCGCAGAAGCAGCAGCGCGCCGTGGGGACGGTGCTCGGACTCGAGCGCGCATCGGGATTCGCGCACGAGCTCGGGTTCTGGTGGAGCGTTGCGGGCCTCGAGTACTACATGGGCTACATCGACAACATGGCCAAGCGCACGCCCGCCGATCTCCGCGCGTACGCGCACACGTACATCGTCGGCAAGCCGCACGTCACGGGCATCCTGCTGTCGCCCGAAGACCGGAAGGCGCTCAATTTGACGAAGGAAGAGCTGATCCAGGGCGAGCGCGCGAACGTGGTAGGTGTGCAATGAGCGGCCGAATCGGGTTTCGCGCCGTGATCCTCGCGGCGCTCGGCGCAGTCGCCTCGCTCGCATCGGTGCGTACGGGCGGCGCGCAGGCCCACGCGGCCGTCAGCGCGACCGCCGACACATCCACGTCGGTGTTCGATGTGAGCGGCGTGCACGTCATTCTCAGGCGCAATACCGCCAACGACGTCGTCGCGGCGAATCTCTATCTGCTCGGCGGCAACCAGCAGTCGACGCCGCAGACTGCGGGCACGGAGCCGTTTCTGCTCTGGGTGTCCGAGCGCGGAACGAAGCACTACTCGCGTGATGCGATCCGCGCGAAGATGGCCGCGCTGGGCAGCGCGATCGTGGTCGAGCCGCGCGACGACTGGACGATGTTCGGATTCCGCGGCACCCGCGATACCTTCGACAGCACGTGGGCCATTCTCAGCGACCGGCTGATCAACCCGACGCTCGCGCCAGAGGATGTGGAGTTCATCCGCTCGCAGGTGCTGGCGGGCGTGCGCCAGCGCAACGATTCTCCGGACGATCTCGTGCAGGGGCTCGCCGACAGTCTGCTCTTCGCCGGACAACCCTACGCGCTCCAGGCGACGGGTGATGAGCGCTCGCTCTCATCGATCACCGTTGCCGATCTGCAGAAGTACCGTGCGACGCAGATGGTGACGTCGCGCATGCTGCTCGTGGTGGTCGGGAACATCGAGCGCGCGCGACTCGAGAAGCTGATCGCGCCCACACTCGGCACGCTGCCGCACGGCAATTACAAGTGGACGCCGCCGCCCGACCCGGTCGTGCGCCCGGCCGACGTGGTATTCGTGCAGCGCCCGCTGCCTACGAACTATCTGCTCGGCTACTACGCGGGGCCGCGGTCGACGAGTCCGGACTATCAGGCGCTTCGGATCGCGACGTCGGTGCTGAGCGGGCGCATGTTCACGGAGATTCGCGTACGTCGCAACCTGACGTACGACGTGTCCGCGCCGTTCATCGAGCGCGCGATCGCGTCCGGCGGACTCTACGTCACCACGGTGTATCCGGATTCGGTGCTCGGAATCATGCGGCGCGAGATCGGCCGCATGCAGAACACGCTGCTCGATCGCGAGAACCTCAACGTCATCGTGCAGCAGTTCATCACCGAGTACTTCCTGAACA
>Ga0068853_100001272_pt1 | contig 18075 bp, 23 predicted proteins | sample KBSCornC32_FD_65655 | JGI IMG/M metagenome (GOLD analysis project Ga0068853, IMG submission 65655) | Corn rhizosphere microbial communities from Kellogg Biological Station, Michigan, USA - KBS Corn C3-2 | ecosystem: Host-associated > Plants > Roots > Rhizosphere > Soil ...
CCGTCTGCGCACGAAAGGCGACGCGGCACTCGCGGCGCGAAACGCCGCCCTTGTCGGAACCACCCAAACATTGTTGATGGAACGCGGTGGCATCGGCCGTACACCCTGCTTCATGCCGGTTCGGCTGGATGCTACGCCCGGCACCTTCGCGGATGTCCGCATGACCCACATCGAAGACAATCACCTGATCGCAGCATGAGAGATTTTGGCGAAGCCCCTCCCCCGCTCACACTCTTTGAGCGGTTGAAAGAAGGCCTGTCGCGGTCCACCGCGGGGCTCAGCGACAACATCACCGGCATCTTCACGAACCGGAAGCTCGACGCCGGCTCCATTGCCGAACTCGAAGAGGCGCTGATCAAAGCCGACCTTGGCGCCGCGCAGGCCGATACGATCGTGAGCGCCATCGCGAAAGACCGCTTCGACGTTTCGATCTCCGACTACGACCTCAAGCGCCTGCTTGCCGCCGAGATCGGCAAAATCCTCAAGCCCGTGCAGAAATCTCTGACTATCGACGAGGCGAAATCGCCGTTCGTGATCCTGGTCGCAGGCGTCAACGGTACCGGCAAGACCACGACTATCGGCAAGCTCGGCAAACGCTTCGCGCGTGAAAAGTTGAACGTGATGTTCGCCGCCGGCGACACATTCCGCGCGGCGGCCATTGAACAGCTCAAGATCTGGGGCGAGCGTATCGGCGCGGACGTCATCGCGGGCGCGCCAGGCGGCGACGCTGCAGGTCTCGCCTATGACGCGCTGGAGAAAGCGCGGGCGCAGAAGGCCGACGTCCTGCTCATCGACACGGCCGGCCGTCTGCAGAACAAAGCCGGACTGATGGCGGAACTGGAAAAGATCATCCGCGTCATCAAGAAGGTCGATCCGACCGCACCGCACGCCGTGCTGCTGGTCCTCGACGCGACCACCGGCCAGAACGCCATCGCGCAGGTCGACGCCTTCAAGAACACCGCGGCGCTGACCGGCCTGATCATGACCAAGCTCGACGGCACGGCCAAAGGCGGCATACTGGTCGCGCTGGCGGCGAAATTCGGTTTGCCCGTTCACTTCATTGGAGTTGGCGAAGGCGAGGACGATCTGCAAGTCTTCGATGCCGAGAATTTCGCCAAAGTCCTGACAGGCGCCACATGAACGCACAACTCCGCCGTTTCGCCCTCGACCTCGGACCGTTGTTCGTCTTCTTCATCGCGTACCGGTTCGTGGGCATTTATGCCGCGACCGGCGTATTCATGGTCGCGGTGCTGATCGCGCTGGTTCTCGACTATGTGTTTGAGCGGAAGCTGTCGCCCGTTCCGATCATGACGGCGGTATTGGTCATCATCTTCGGTGGGCTGACACTTTATCTGAAGAATGCGCTGTTCATCAAAATAAAGCCAACCGCGCTTTATCTGTTGTTCGGGCTCACGCTGCTTGGCGGTCTCTACTTCAACCGATTGTTCCTGAAATATGTTTTGTCGCTCGGCTTCGAGCTTCCGGAATCCGCGTGGCGCACCTTGACATTACGCTACGGCATATTCTTTCTGGCGCTCGCGGCCGCCAATGAGATCGTGTGGCGCAATTTCTCGGAGAGCTTCTGGGTGGATTATAAAGTGTGGGGCGTGATGCCGCTCATCCTGCTCTTCTCCATGAGCCAGGCGCCGCTTCTGATGAAACATCAGACGGGCGAAAAGTCAGAACCGGCGAAGACGGAATAGCGCTCCCTCCGTCCACGGAATATCTTCCCACACGCATCGCACTGCGCCCAAGTTGCAGAATCCATTGCGCATCAATGCGATGTCGCGCTTGCGAACCGCACGGCACGCCGCAGTCTTTTGGAACAGCACTACAATAGCTGGCGGGGTGCGCGGCGTACGCACCGTTCCATAGTGTCTCCGCACGGCACATGAACAAGACGCGCGAACAAAATTGATCGCCGTCGCCGCGCGATTGTGCCGAAGCGTCGCATGAAACAAAAGTTCGGTTTCACCGATAGACAGCGCACGCACAAAAGCGATAGAGACTTGCCGCGCTTCGCGCACGCGACTAGTGTTCTTCGTGCGAGCGTATCCAAGAGGGATATACCCCGGCGTCTCGCGGGTAGGTTTGCGTGAGCGGGCGATCAAACGCCGGCCGAGTGTATTGAAAACATACCGGGGGTTTTTCTCATGAAAGTTCAGCGCAGACCGAACGGGGGGTTCGATCTCGCACAGGCACCGTCTCATCTCATTCGACGCTGCCAACAATATTACGGCGACCTCTATGCATCGGAAGCGGGCGCGCGCGAACTCACGCCGCAACAATTCACCGTTCTCGCCGCGCTCGAGCACAATGAAGGCGCAAGCCAGACCACGCTTGTCGATATCACCGGCATCGATCGCTCCACACTCGCCGAGATGGCGCGCCGCATGGTGGAGAAGGGATTGCTGGAGCGCGAACGCACCGAAGAAGATCAGCGCGCGAATTCCGTCGTGATCACCGCGAACGGACGCAAGGCGCTGCGCTCCGCGCGTCTCGCCGCGGAGCGTGCGGAACGTGCACTGCTCGATGCGTTGCCCGCATCAGATCGCGTGAAGCTCGTGAAGATGCTGGGGCAGATCGCAGCGGCCGCTGAGGCTTATGAAATGAACGGCGGCGCCAAAGCGGCGCGCAAGACCTCGCTCCGCCGGCGCCGGGCTTAAACCCTTTTTGCTAAATCCGAATATCGAGCTGGCTGCCCATCCGGGCGGGCTGGGCCGATGCTGCCGCTGGACGCGGCGCTGCGGGCTCAGCAGTCTGCTTGAAATCGAGCGGTGCGAAGCTGTCGCCCTTGGCGTGATCGGCCAGCGCGGACGCAAACGCTTTCGCATTCGGCTGCGCCTGCGGCGCTTGCCGGGCCGCCTGCTGCGCGGCGATGAGAAGATTGGCGCCATTGAGCTGCATGGCGCGGAGCCTCGCAGATCATGGTTTGCAAAGTCTTAAAGCTGCGCGGCCTTGATCGCGGGCAGAAGCTGGCCGTTCAGGACATCCGGCGTGATTTCGCCGACGATGCGCGCGCGGATGATGCCGTGGCCGTCGACAACAAATGTCTCCGGCACGCCATAGACACCCCACTCGATGCTCGCGCGGCCATCGCTGTCGAGCGCGATGCGCTGGAACGGATTGCCGCCATTCTCCGCGAAGAACCTGCGGATCTTCACCGACGTGTCCTTCTGTACCAGACCGTAGAGCGCAAAATCTTTCTGGTTTGCGAGCGTCGCGATCACCGGCGCCTCGCTGTGGCACGGGACACACCACGACGCGAACACGTTCACGACCGTCACATGGCCGGACTTCAATTCGTGCGGGCCGAAGCCCTGCGTCGCGGCATCGAGCGCCGGCATCTCCAGACGCGGTGCGGGCTGGTTGATCAGGGCGGAGGGCAGAACATCCGGCGACGGCTGGACCAAACTGCGGAACAGCACCCCCGCCAGCACCAGAAACGCAAGCGCAGGCAGGACATAAAGGAGCCGCTTCACAGCCTCTTGCCTTCAAGCGCAGCCAGCGCCGCTTTTGCGCGGAGATAGGACGTGATCGTGAGCAACGTCGCACCAGCGAGCGCGACAAACGAAATCCCGTAGGCCGGCCAGACATAGGCACCATATCCGCCCATCGCCCAGAAATCGTTCATGCCTCACCTGTGAGCATAAGGCTGCGGACGCGGCGGGAAAGGATTTCGGTGCGGATGCGGATCATCCAGAGCGTGAAGAACAGGAACGTGTAGCCCAGCGCCATCGCGAACAACGGCCAGAGATAGACCGTGGAGATCAATGGCCCACCACTGCGCAGGATGCTCTCGCCCTGATGCAGCGTGGTCCACCAGTCGACCGAGAACTCGATGATCGGCAGGTTGACCGCACCGACCAGCGCCAGGATCGCGGCCGCGCGCGCGGCGCGGGTCTCATCCTCAATCGCGTTCCAGAGCGCGATGTAGCCGAGGTAGAGGAACAGCAGTAGCAGGAACGACGTCAGCCGTCCGTCCCACACCCACCACGCACCCCACATCGGCCGTCCCCACAGCGATCCGGTGATGAGACCGAGCGCGGTGAACACTGCGCCAAGCGGCGCGGCGGACTTCGCGGCGACGTCCGCGAGAGGATGACGCCACACGAGGCCAACCAGCGACGCGACCGCCATCAGCCCGTATCCCATCATCGCCGTCCACGCGGCGGGGACGTGGATGAACATGACGCGCACGGTATCGCCCTGCTGGTAGTCCGGCGGCGCGGTGAAGCCGAGATAAAGCCCCGCCGCGAGCAACGCGATGGACGCGCCACCGAGCCACGGCAGAAGCGTGCCGCTCAGTTGCATGAAGCGCGTCGGGTTGGCGTAGCGGAGCATATCGACCTAGCTCCCCAGATTGAGCCGAAGTGCCGCCGCCGTGGCAAAGGGCGAAAGCACGCAGGCAAAAAACGAGAACGCGGTCAGCAGCAAAAGCGCGCCATTGCTCAAGCCATCAAGAACCTCCAGCACAGCGCCTGCCCCGAAAATCACCGCCGGCGCGAGCAGCGGCAGCACGATCAACGGCAGGATCAGCCCACCGCGCCGGATCGACAGCGTCAGCCCTGCCCCAACCGCGCCAATGGCACTGACGGCAGGCGTTCCGATCAGGAGCGAGACGAACAGCGCGAGCGTCGCCTCTTCCGGCAGACCGAACAGCACCGCCAGCAGCGGCGACAGAACCGTGAGCGGCAGACCCGTCGTCAGCCAGTGCGCCGCGGTCTTCGCAAACGCCGTGGTCTCAAGCGATTGCGGCGCCAGCGCGATCAAATCTAGCGACCCGTCTTCGAAATCCGCCTGAAACAGACGGTCAAGCGCGAGCAGCGACGCAAGCACCGCCGCGACCCACAGCACACCCGCCGCGATCCGCGCGAGCAATTTCAAATCCGCGCCGACGCCGAGCGGCACCAACGTCGCGACTGCCGCGAAGAACGCAAGCGCCAGCATCGCGCTCCCACCTGCGCGCGTCGCCAACCGGATGTCGCGGAGAAGCAACGCGCTCATAGCACCAGCCTCTCGCACGCGATGCCGAGCGGCTCGTGTGTCGCGATGACCGCAATGCCGCCGCCCGCGCAATGCGCCGTGATCAGATCCGCCGCGATTGTCTTGCCCGCCGCATCGAGCGAAGCCAGCGGCTCATCCATCAGCCACAGAGGCCGCCTGCACAGTTTCAGCCGCGCGAGCGCAACGCGCTTCCTTTGTCCAGCAGAAAGATATTGTCCCGGCAAGTCGGCGAGCTGCGTGAGCCCCACCGCCTCTATCGCCGCATCAACATTGCCGTCACCACGATAAAGCCGCGCAAAGAACGCCAGTGTCTCGCGCACCGTCATCTGCGCCTTCACCGCATCCTGATGCCCAAGCCAGCCAACAAGCTTTCCGCGCTCTTCGGCATCTTCGGTATCATTAAACCGAATAGTCCCAGACACAGGCGCAAGAATCCCTGCAAGCATGCGTAACAACGACGTCTTGCCAACGCCATTCGCGCCCTCGATGCAAAGCGTTTTCCCGGCCTCGACGCCAAAGCTCAAATCGCGAAATAGCACCCGCCCGCCGCGAGTGGCGGTGATGTTATTCGCTTCGAGCGCCGACGGTTTCATCCCGCGGTGGATATAGAAGAAAGGGCCACTCGCACAGAGGCGGGTTGCCTCAATACATATGCTGCCCGCCGTTGATGGACATGGTGGAGCCGGTCACGAAGCCGGCGTCGTCGGCGACGAGGAAGAGCACGCCACGGGCGATTTCTTCGGCCTTGCCGAGGCGGCCGACCGGGATGCGGGACTTGATCTTGTCCAGAACTTCCGGTGGCACGGCGGCGACCATGTCGGTGTCGATGTAGCCGGGCGCGATCGCGTTCACGGTGATGCCCTTCGGCGCGCCTTCCTGCGCGAGCGCTTTGGTGAAGCCGTGGATGCCCGACTTCGCGGCGGCGTAGTTCACCTGGCCGTACTGTCCGGCCTGCCCGTTGATCGAGCCGATGTTCACGACGCGACCAAAACTGCGGCTCAGCATTCCGTCCCACGCTGCCTTGCACATGTTGAAACAGCCGCCGAGGTTGGTATCGAGCACATCGTCCCAGCCGTTGCGCGCCATCTTCTTCATCGTGCCGTCGCGCGTGATGCCGGCATTGTTGACGATCACTTCCACGGGACCGAGATCGGCTTCGACCTTCTTCACACCGGCCTGGCACGCGTCGAAATCCGCGACGTCCCACTTATAGACCGCGATGCCCGTGCGCTCGGAGAACGCCTTGGCGCGTTCGTCATTGCCCATGTAGTTCGCCGCGACTTTGTACCCGGCGTTCTTCAATCCCACCGAAATCGCCTCGCCGATGCCGCGCGTGCCGCCGGTGACGATCGCTACCCGTGCCATGCCGTTCTCCCTGAAATCCGGCCGTTCCCTGCCGGTATGGTTTATTTCTCTATAACACACAGGATTGCCCTGCGCGGGCAAGCCCTTGGCAACGCGCGAAATGGGCATCTGGCTCAATCAAACCAATAAGCGCGCTACGGCCCCAATTCCTTAAAACATAAGAAATCATCGCAGCTTAGGGTGGAGGTTCGGCCGAACAACGACGAGCCCTCAATGGACGCCACAGAAATCGATACCCCGCCCCGCGCGCGTCCATCCTACGTTCCATCAACGGCGCTAATGCTCGACCTCGCGGAACGCGGTCTGATCCTGGCGATCTACGGTCAATTCGCGGTCCGGCTTCTGTCGTTGAGCTTTGCGTCGCTAAACATCGGCAGCCTGCTGCTGGTCATGTCCGAAGCAATCCCTCTGTTCTTCCTGCTAGTCCGCCGCTTCAGCACCAATGTCTCGCGCGATCCGTTCGACTGGAGTGTCGCCATCGTCGGCACGGCGCTACCGCTGCTGATCCTGCCGAATCCAACGGGCGCGCCGCTGCTCCCCGGCGTTGTATGCGACATGATCATCATGCTGGGTCTGTGCGTGCAGATCGCGGCGAAAGTTAGCCTCGGCCGCGCGTTCGGCATCGTCGCCGCCAATCGTGGCGTAGAGAGCACCGGGCCTTATCGCTTCGTGCGCCACCCGATGTATCTCGGCTACACAATGACCCATGTCGGCTTTCTCATGCTGATGCCATCGGTGCTCAACGCGATCCTGTATGGTCTCGCGTTCTTCCTGCAGGTTATCCGCCTGCTGCGCGAAGAGAATGTGCTGATCCGCGATCCGGAATATCAGGCGTTCGCGAGCCGTGTCCGCTACCGGCTCGTGCCGGGCGTTTTCTAAAAATATCTAGCGATTTCTGCGGCGTGCGCTGCGCGACGACAACGCCGCTGCCAGCAATCCCAACGTGACACCAGTACCGAGCGCAATCAGCGCTGCGGTGCCAAAGCGCGAATGGATCTTGTATTCCGCGCGGCGCGCGAGCATGCGCGTTTCATCCATGACATCGGAGGCCGAGGCCTGAAGCCTGTGCTCAATCTGCGACACGAAACGCGCGGCCTCGGCCTTGAGCAGCGCAATCGCGCCGGGCCGCGGCTCATATTCGTACGGGTCTTCGGTATAGATGTCGGTCATGGTACCCGAGCATAATCCCGCCCGGGTAAAGGAAACGCAACCCGCTTCACGTCTTATCGTTACGAACAGAACTCGGCGTGGTTCCTGTCCAGCGTTTAAAGGCTCTGGAGAACGCCGCCGGATCGGAAAAACCCACGAGATAGGCGGTTTCGTTCACCGACACCTTGCGGGCGCGCAGATAGTCGAGCGCGAGACGGTGGCGTAATTCATCGAGCACAATTTCGAATGTCACGTCTTCTTCCTTCAGACGCCGGAAGAGTGTTTGACGACTCATACCCAACTTGTCGGCGACGGCATCGATGTTCGCTTCACCTTTGTGCAGCACCGGCATCAGCAAGGCCTCGACAGTGCCGCGCATCGTCTTGGAATTTTCGAGATCCTTAAGCAGCGCATCGGCGCGTTCGCTCAGCACACCGAAGACATAACGCGGCTGTTGGTTCAGGCGATGGAACATCCAGCGCTCATCAACCATCATCGCGTTCCATTTCGCGCCGAACGTCACCGGCGCCTGGAAGATGCGCTCGTACTCATCGGCGTAAGGCGGTGGTGGATGTGTGACGCAAATCCGCTTGGCGAGTTGCGTGACGCCGAAGCGGCGTGGGCCGCAGACCATGCGCGCGAAGGTGGACTCCGTGAGTTCGGGGAATTCGTTCGCGTTCTGGCGATTGTCGACGGCCCAGAGGCCACCATCTTCCTGCGCAACGCTGAAGCGATCGGGACCGCCGTCGAATTCGATCACCAGCCGTCCGTACCGGCTGAGCTGTTGGAACGCTTCGAACATCGTCTCGGAGGCGTTGGCGATGAGACCGACGACCGACACCTCGGCCATATCGTTGGCCGCGCCGTAGTGCAGAGCGAGCGCAGGATCACCGGTGAGCTCTTTGCCGGTACGCATCAGCACCACATATTTTTCGAACGGGATGCGATTGTCCTGATCCGCAAGATCGGCGGGCTTGATCCCGGCGCGATTCAGCATCTCGTCCCGCGACGCACCATGCGCGGCCGCGAACTCGGTCAGCCCGCGGGCGAGCCCAGCGGCGACGGTCAGGCCGGTTTTGTTACCTACGATCATGTTTTTGGCGCCTGCCGTCATTAGGTATTGGCGTCCGCCTCCCTACGTAAAGGTAGCAACGAAAGCCGGGGGGACAAGCCATGTTCGGCGGTACGGAACCAGTGATGGCGCATCTGCCCGCGCTCATCCTGCACATTCTCGGCGGAACCATCGGCATTCTTGCTGGATGGGTCGCCGTCCTCGCGGCAAAAGGTGAGCGGGTGCATATCCTGTTCGGCAAAATATTCGTCGCCGGCATGGGCATGATGGCGCTGGCCGCGATCTATCTCGCAAGCCAGCTCGTCTCTGTGAAAGCGCAGGAACAGACGAACTTCACCGCAGGCCTTCTGGTCCTCTATCTGCTCTCGACGTCGTGGATGGCGGTCAGGCGCGCGCCGGCAACCACTGGTCTGTTCGAAAAGATCGCGCTGGTCTTGGTAATCGGACTCGCGATCACCGATTTCACCTGGGGTCTGCGCGCGCTGGAGCACGGCAGCTATGACGGGTATCGCCCCGTACTCTATTTCGTGTTCGCAGGTGTAAGCGCACTATTTGCCGGACTCGATCTGCGCGTGATCCTCAAAGGCGGCCTCGAAGGCAGGGCGCGCATCGGGCGGCATCTGTCGCGCATGTGCACGGCGTGGTTTGTCGCCAGCGCGTCGTTCTTCCTCGGCCAGCAGAAAGTCATGCCACTGTGGATGCACGGCTCGAAAGTTCTGCTCGCGCTCGGCCTCGCGCCCCTCGCCTTCCTGCTGTTCTGGATGATCCGCGTGCGTATCGGAAACCGGTTCAAACGCACAGCGCCCGCCGTAGCCATTTCATAGGAGACAGACATGACAATCGCCGCCGCGCCGGACTTTGCGGACACAAATAATCGACGCCAGCGCGGCGACGTCGCGCTATGGCGGCTTTATGTGCTGCGCGCGTTCTACCTCGCGATCGCAGTGCTTGAGGGTGCGCAAATTTGGCCGATCATCATTCAGCACACGCAGAACGGCAAAGTCTGGGAGCTCATGCACGGCGTTGCCTTCTGCATGCTGGGCGCGCTAACCGCGCTGTCCTTTCTGGGCGTCCGCTATCCGTTGAGGATGCTGCCGCTGATGTTCTTTGAAATGGCGTGGAAAGTTATCTGGCTGGCGGCCGTGGCGCTGCCGCTCGAGCTGGCGCACAAGATGGACGACGACAATATGCCAACCGTCATCGCTTGCTCGATGATTGCCGTCGTCTTCCTGATCATGCCGTGGGGCTATGTCTGGCGGCAATACGTCAAAGCGCCCGGCGACCGCTGGCGCTAAGCGTCACGACTTGATGCAGAGGACATCGAGTTCGCGCGGCTGCGCCTTCGGCATCTCGATGATTTCTTTGTCGACGTGAAGATAGACCTTGCCCTTCGCATCCTTTCGCGCCACGGCGATCACGCCCTTCATCGGGCCTTCCATGAAGCGGTAGAAATCCTTGGCTAGCGCGACCGTGCCCTTGCCTGTCGGGTGCACATAGCCACCCTTGCCGTCGAGCGTGAAATTGCCGAGCACTGAAGGCATGAAATCGTCCGGACCGGCTTTCGCGTAATCCGCCACCATCAAACGCTGGCAGGAAAAAGATCCCGCCAGCATTCCGTCGGCGAACACCGGCGATATAGAAACCGCCAGCGCGGCAAACGCGAGAACCAGAGCGCGCATCAACGCTCCACGCGATTTGTCATTGGCGCGTCTCACTAGCGTTCGACGCACATGGCGATGCCCATGCCGCCACCGATGCAGAGTGTGGCGAGGCCCTTGTGCGCGTCGCGCTTACCCATTTCGTAGAGCAGCGTGGTGAGCACACGCGCGCCCGATGCACCGATGGGATGGCCGATGGCGATGGCGCCGCCGTTGACGTTGACCTTGTTCGTGTCCCAACCCATGTCCTTGTTCACGGCACAGGCCTGCGCGGCGAAGGCTTCGTTGGCTTCGACGAGATCGAGATCGGCGGCCTTCCATCCCGCGCGCTCCAGCGCCTTCTTCGACGCCGGGATCGGACCCGAGCCCATCACAGCGGGATCGACGCCGACCGTAGCCCACGACGCGATGCGCGCGAGCGGCTTCAGCCCACGCGCCTGCGCTTCCTTTGCTGTCATCAGCACGAGCGCGGCCGCACCATCATTGATGCCCGATGCGTTCGCGGCAGTAACGGTGCCGTTCTTGTCGAAGGCGGGCTTCAAACCCTGAATGCCTTCGATGGTCACACCGTCACGGATGAACTCATCGGTATCGACGACCGTATCGCCCTTGCGGCCCTTGATCGTGACCGGCGCGATTTCGTCCTTGAACTTGCCGGCCTTGCGCGCGGCTTCGGCCTTGTTCTGCGACGACACCGCGAATTTGTCCTGCATCTCGCGCGTGATCTGCCATTCGCGTGCGACGTTCTCCGCCGTGACGCCCATGTGATAGCCGTGGAACGCATCGATCAGACCGTCCTTCAGCATCGTGTCGATGAATTCGAGACCGCCCATCTTCTGACCGGCGCGCAGATACGCCGCGTGCGGCGCCTGGCTCATCGACTCCTGTCCGCCCGCGACAATGATCTTCGCATCGCCGTTCAGGATCGCCTGATAGCCGAGCGCGACCGCGCGCAGACCTGAGCCGCAAAGCTGGTTCACCACCCACGCCGGTGTCTGGAAGGGAATGCCCGCATTCATCGACGCCTGACGCGCCGGGTTCTGGCCCTGCGCGGCGGTCAGGATCTGACCCATGATCGTTTCGGAGACGTCCTTGCCTTCGACATTCGCGCGCGCGAGCGCCGCGGTGATCGCAGTCTTGCCGAGATCGTGCGCCGCCACATTGGCGAAGGAGCCGTTGAAGGATCCAACCGGGGTCCGCGCGGCCGAAACGATGACGACGTCTTCCATGGAAACCTCTTTCGCAGTCGCGATGTTGCTTGCGCGTGCAACCTGCCGCGAATGCGAGCAGCGGTAAACGGGATAAATTTATCCCGTGAAATCAATTACTTAATTTCCGCATGACGGTTGAGGCTTTGCTGCAATCGCGTAAAAACACTGGACACAGTGGAAAATGTGATGCTTTTGTTAGGGATCGAAGGCGCCCGCCAGAAGGCGTGAAACGCGTATCAATTCAAAAGGTTGGGTGTACGGGTGGAAGACAAGGGCAAGGGCGAGCCGGTCGTTATCAAGAAGTACGCGAACCGGCGTCTCTACAACACACAGACCTCGACCTATGTGACGCTCGATCATCTCTGCGAGATGGTCAAAGAAGGTACGGAGTTCGAGGTTCGCGATGCACGCACCGGCGAAGACATCACCCGCTCGGTGCTGACCCAGATCATCTTCGAGGAAGAGGCCAAGGGGCAGTCGCTCCTGCCGATCAAATTCCTGCGCCAGCTCATCCGCTTCTATGGCGACAGTCTTCAGGGTTTCGTGCCCGGCTATCTCGACATGTCGATGGACAGCTTCACCAAGAACCAGGAAGCGATGCGCAACCGCGTCGCAGAAGCGTTCGGCGGCGGCAGCCAGATCATCGAGAACATGACGCGCCAGAATCTCGCGATGTTCGAGCGCGCGATGCAGATGTTCTCGCCGTTCGCGCCCAAGCCTGCGCGGAGCACCGACGACGAACCGAAGGCCAATGGCTCGGGCGATGCGAAAGCGAAGCCGTCGGAAGACATCAGCGAACTGAAGAATGAAATCGAAGAAATGCGCCGCCAACTTGCGGAACTGAGCCAGCGGAAGTAGCAACGGGTTCAAGCGCGGGGGGCCGCCTTGTATCCAGTCAAACTCACACAGTCACATTTTCCGGCACAGACAGACGAACCGGTTCTCGAACGGACCGTGCCGGATGCCTTGCGTGCGGCGGCGCGTGAATTTGCGAACGCCGTCGCGCTGGTCGAAGCCGGTCCGGATGGCACGACGGGCCGAAGCTGGACGTTCAACGCGCTGCTCGAAGACACCGAGAAACTCGCGCTCGCCCTCGCCTCACGGTTTGCGCCGGGCGAACGCGTCGCGATCTGGGCACCGAATATTCCCGAATGGGTGATGTTCGAATTCGCGGCGGGTATGGCCGGTCTGACGGTCGTGACCGTCAATCCCGCCTATCAGCCGAAAGAGCTTCGCTATGTACTGACGCAGTCGCGCGCTGCGGGCCTGTTCCTGACGCGCGAATTCCGCGGCAATCCGATGGCGGAGATTGCGCGCGAGGCTGCCCGAGAGATTCCATATCTCAGACACATCGTGGATTTGCAGGACGCCGAGGCGCTGCACGCACGCGGCGATCGCACGGTGGATCTGCCCACGGTAGGCCCCGGCGATGCCGCGATGATTCAGTATACGTCCGGTACCACCGGATTTCCCAAAGGCGCTGTGCTTCATCACCAAGCGCTGGTGAACAATTCGCGGCACAGCATTAATCGCATGGGCGCAAGGCCGGGCGACAACTACCTGAACGTCATGCCGCTGTTCCATATCGCCGGATGCGGCATCGGTGTGATGGGCACGATCCAGGCAGGCACGCGGCAGATCCTGATGAACCGCTTCGACCCCAACGGTGCGATGACGCTTCTTGAGCGTGAGCGCATCAACATCTTCTGCGGCGTGCCGACAATGCTGACGGCCATGCTGGAAGCGCACGCGCGCAACCCGCGCGATACGTCTGCGCTCCGCGTGGTGATGTCCGGCGGCGCGATGGTGCCGCCGCCGCTTGTGAAGCGCATACAGGAAAATTTCGGCTGCGATTTCGAGATCGTCTTCGGACAGACCGAAGGCACGCTGCTGGCCCAGAGCCGTCACACTGACTCCTTCGCCGACGTCAGCGAAACCGTCGGCCAGCCGCTGCCGCATATCGAGATCGCGATCCGCGATGTCGCGACCGGCCGCGCCACCGATATCGGCGAGCAAGGCGAAATCTGCGCGCGCAGCTACGCAAATATGCTCGGTTACAACGACAATCCGGAAGCAACCACTGCCGCGATCGATGCGGATGGCTGGCTGCACACCGGCGATCTCGGCACGCTCGACTCCCGCGGCTATCTGCACATCACCGGCCGTGTGAAGGACATGATTATCCGTGGCGGTGAGAACCTGTTTCCGGCGGAGATCGAAAACGTCCTGCTAGAACATCCCGGCGTCGCTGAGGTCAGCGTCGTTGGCGTGCCAGACCCGCATTGGGGCGAGATCGCGGTGTGCTTCCTCCGCGCCGCTGGCACGATGCCGACGCGCGAAGAGCTGATCGTTCATTTGCGAAAACAACTCGCCGCGCAAAAAACGCCGGCGCACTGGATCGCACTTGAGAGCTTTCCCCTCACCGGCTCCGGCAAGATTCAGAAGTTTGTGCTCAGAGATCGGTTTATCGCGGGCGAGTTTCCGGACCGCCTGTAAGCGTCAGCCCTTGGTCCAATCCGGATCGATGACCGGCTGGCCGAAATGGAAGCCCTGGAAGTAGTCGATGCCGAAGCTTTCGAGCAGTGCGGCCTCTTCCGCCGAGCCCACCCATTCCGCGACCGTCTTCAGTTTGAAGTTCTTGGCGAGGTCGACCAGCGTGCGCACGAAGATCTGATTGTCCGGCGACTGGCAGATGCCCTGCACATAGGTGCCGTCGATCTTGACCATATCGACATGCAGCATCTGGAGATTGCGGAACGACGTATAACCGGCGCCGAAATCGTCGATGGCCACGCGGCAGCCGAGTTCGCGCAGCTGGCTGACGAAATTCGCGTTCTCTTCGAAGTGATGCAGCGCCGCGGTCTCGGTGAGCTCCACGATCATGCGCTTGGCTACGGTCGAATTGGCGCGGACATAGTCGATGAAGGATTTGAGCCACGACGGATCGCCCGCCGTCGTGCCCGACACGTTCACGCCGAGCACCACATGGGGCTGCTCATGCAGGGCCGCCACCGTCATCTCCAGTGCGCGGCGATCCACCAGACGGACAAGACCAAGCTGCTCCGCCGCCGGAATGAAATGGCCCGCAGGCAAAATCGTGCCATCCGGTGTGCGCATGCGCAGCAGACATTCGTGATGCGTGGCCAAGCGCGTCTTGGCATCTATGATCGGTTGATAGGCGAACAGGAGACGGTCGTCCTTCAGCGCGGCAACGACTTCGTCCGCGATCGTCATCAAACGCAGGCGGCCGGTCTCAAGCTGCGGCGAGCGTTCATACACGGCGAAGCCATCGCGGCCGCCAGCGCGTGCGCGCGTGAGGGTTTCTTCGGCGCGCAGCATTGCTTCCTGGCTGGACGATGCGCCGTGCGGCAGAAGCACCGAACCCACCGAACATGTTGCCGACACCATGCCCGAGCGCGTGTCGATGATCCGGTCGCGCACAGAAGCGCGCAGACGTTCCGCCACCAGCGCCAGTTCGCGTTCATTGCAATTGCGCAGGATAACGCCAAATTTGTTGCCTGCGGTACGGCCGATCACGTCCGTCGAGCGCAGCATACGCGCGAGGCGCTCGCCAACCGCGACGATCACTTCGTCGGCGGCGTCGAAGCCATAGGTATCGTTGATCATCGCAAGGCGGTCGATCGAGGCGACCAAGAACGCGCAGTTGCGCTCCTCGGCCTTGGCCTTGTCGATCACCTGCGCCAATTCCATGCGCAGCGCATTGCGGTTCAGCTGGCCGGTGAGTTCGTCGCGCGTTGCGAGATAGCTTAGGCGCTGCGTCTCACGGCGGCGTTCTGTGACGTCACGCATGACGCCGACCAGACGCTCGGTCGCGCCGTTCGCGTCCGGAATGCGTGTGCCCAGCACGCTGAACCACACCGTGCCCATGGCGGAGGCGAGTTCGAGATCGAAGTTGAAGCTCGTGTACATCGGCGATTTGCCGGCGATGATACCTGCGATCTTCGTGCGGCCTTCGGCGTTGGCGAAGCTCAACAGCGTGCGGCCGTTGCGCAGGCTCTCGGCGCCGTATTGGTTGGGAAGAATATCGCGCGCGCCGTCCCAAACGATGGCGTCGTCGGCAACGCTCCAGGAGAATGTGACGATACCTGCACCGGAAACGGCAAGCACGAGGCGCTCAGCGTCCTCCGCCGCGCGCAGCACGGAGACGCTGTCGGCAGGTATGTTCTGCAGCGACTTGATCAACACTTCCACCACCCAATGGCCTTTTTCCGGCCTTTGACGGGATCATGGCGGGCGCGACTTAAAAAACTCGAAACTTTTCAGACAAAGCGTGAGACTTCCGAGGCGCGGCGCGCGTTTTGCCCTAACAAGTTATTATGAGCGCGCGCGAAACTTTCACGATCGGGGGCGACAGAGATGTCCGGTATGCGCCCACGCGCGTCCTGCGTCTCGAAAAGCCAAACGAAACTGCGGGCGAACATGGTGAAGATGCGCGTAAGCATCGGAACAACGAAGACCGGCGCGGCGCAAAACCAACACGCAGACAGGCGTATCATTTCGAAACAGCCGGTCATGCGCCGCACGGAAGCGGACCGATCTTGAACACACCCTTCGCCGCGCAGGTGATTGCGCAAGCGCTCGATGTGCACGAACCCGCCAGCGCATCAGCGCGGCTGGCGTATCGCCATGGCGCGCAGATCGGGCGCGCTTTCCTGTTCGACGATCACGTGTGATCGCGGCGCAAGCGCCAGCGAAATTCCGAGCAACCCTGCCGCCGAAAACAGAAACAGCGCCGGTTCAGCGCGCACGCCACCCGCTGCAAATGCCGATGCACCAGCGAGCAACGCACATGCACCTGCAATGACCTGAATCACTTGCGCGCGCAGATCACCAACGCGACGCAAGCTGATCGCGATGATCGCAATCACTGACAGAAGCAAAGGCGCAAACGCCAGCATCGCAACGCCTGTCGCAGCAGCGAGTATTCCGGCGAGACTTGCGGGGATGAGCACTGTTGCAATCAGCAATGGCGTAACGGGCCCGCGAAACGCGAACCGCGTTGCGAGCGCGAGAAACACTGGCGCGCTCGCAGAAACTATGAGCGTCACTGACCACGCAAGTGACAAGCCGGCAACACTGGCAATTGCGAGGGCCGCGTACAACACGCACGCAAAACGCAGATAGGTTCGAACATCCCACGATGCACCGGCGACCGCGAGCCACCCGGCCATCGCAGCAGCAAGCAGCATGACAGCGAGCGCGATCATCGCCGGTCTCGCAATTCCGCAATCAGCGCCTTTATCTCTTGCAATTCTCTTTCGATGCGTGCGAGCCGATCATCCCCCTCGTCACGCGGCATCGGTGTCGAGATGCCCGCGTGTTGCGCAACATCTCGCGCCGGAACGCCGAGCAGCACCGCCATCAAGCGCACCTGCGGCGCGGTAACCTCGCGCTGATCCTTCCACATTCCCGCGATTTCGTTTTCGCTGAGGCCTAACGCGGTTGCGAGATCGCTGCGCTTCAGCCCGCTGGCCGCGAGTCGCGCGTCGAACCATTCCGAATCGAAGAACAACGCCATAGCGCGCAGGATTATGCGCCGCGCAAAAGCGAGTCGCTACCGGATCGGCGCGAAGGCCGGATGGTTCAGCATCGCCACGCCCATCACCTTGCCGTATCCGCCGCCGCCCTGCACGACAACGACAACGGAATCGTGCGGCAGACCTTCCATGCTGGAGCGTGGCAGATCGATGGTGAGCGGCTCGCCCTTCCACTGGCCCACGGCTTTCAGATCGCCCACGACATTGTGATAGGTCATGGTGCGTCCGTCGTTCTCGCCGCCACCGATGGCAACCGTCGCCTGACTGCGGATATGGAACATCCACACCGTCGATGGCTTCACATTGCGATCTCCGCCGCCGATGGCGATGTGCAATTCATTGGCGCTTTCTTTCAGCGCGATGGCGACATCGTCATTCCAGGTATCGCGCGCGCGCGTTTCGATGGCGGCTTCTACCGACTGTTCGCGCGAGCCCACGACATCGGTCACGCCGTCGACGATGATCTGCGGGGTGTAGACGGCGCTCTGCCCCATCTGCGCGGCGTAGGATTTCTGACGGCGCGTGTTGGTCTCGCTGGCCAGCGTGTCTTTCCAGCCAAGCATGTCCCAGTAAGTCACCGGCAGGCTCATCGGCAGCACATCGGGTCGCTTGGTCAGTTTGGCGAGCAATGCATCCGCCGGCACGCAGGAGCTGCAGCCCTGGCTGGTATAGAGCTCCACCACCACGGGCCGCTTTGCCTGTCCTGCGAGAGCTGAAAAGCCGCACAAAGCCAGCGTCGCCGCCAGCCCGCCGGCGAGCACCTTGGGAACCCGTGTCATGAGTGTCAGCATAGGCAAGACAGCGCCGCGCCTCCAGTCACTTCGACTTGAAGCACGGCCTTGTCATCTGGTTTTGCCTGCCGTTCGGGGCGGTTAAGCGGCCACCAGGTTGCGCAGCACGTAGGGCAAAATGCCGCCATTGGTGAAGTAGGCGACCTCGTCCGCGGTCATGATCATCAGCACCAGCGGCATTGGCGCGGTCGTGCCATCCGGGTAATGGATGGTCGCCGTCACCTTCATGCGCGGCGTGATCTTTCCGGAGAGACCCGGAATGTC
>Ga0068853_100001273_pt1 | contig 18071 bp, 27 predicted proteins | sample KBSCornC32_FD_65655 | JGI IMG/M metagenome (GOLD analysis project Ga0068853, IMG submission 65655) | Corn rhizosphere microbial communities from Kellogg Biological Station, Michigan, USA - KBS Corn C3-2 | ecosystem: Host-associated > Plants > Roots > Rhizosphere > Soil ...
CAAAGGCGGTTCAGTGCCTAGCGAATACATCCCGGCTGTCCGTGCCGGCATAGAAGAAGCCATGGCCAACGGCGTTATCGCCGGCTATCCGGTCGTCGACATCAAAGCCGAGCTATATGACGGCAGCTATCATGATGTCGACTCCTCTGAAATGGCCTTTAAGATCGCCGGCTCGATGGCCCTGCAGGAGGGCGTCAAAAAAGCCGCTCCGGTACTGCTGGAGCCGATCATGAAAGTCGTGGTAGTAACACCTGAAGACTTCATGGGCGACGTCATCGGCAGCTTGAACGCTAAACGCGGCCGCATCGAATCGATGGAAGACCTATCTGTCGGTATCAAAGAAGTAACGGCTTTCGTGCCCCTGGGCGAGATGTTCGGCTATACCACAGAGCTACGCAGCAGTACCCAGGGTCGTGCCAGCTCCAGCATGGAACTTGACCACTACGCCGACGTGCCGCCTAACGTCACGCAGAACATTATCGCCAAATCCGGCAAGTAGCTATTTTTTCTGTTCGTCAATGATCCGGCGGTATAGTTTTGCGTAGTTCTCAGCCATCACATCGGCGGAAAACCTTGCAATTACGCTGTTTCTGCAGTCTTCCGGGTTGATCTCGTCAACCCGTTTCACGTACCTTTTGAATTCCTGGTAGTTGTCGGCTATAAACCCGTTATAGCCGTGCTTTATGATTTCAGGCATAGCGCCTCGCCTATAGGTCACTACCGGTGTGCCGGATGCCAGCGCGTCGACGACAGATAATCCAAACGGCTCATCTCTATCTATAGGGTTCAGAAACGCTCTAGCTTGAGCGAATAATCTTTTTTTGGTCCTGCCGGAAACCGAACCCAAATATTCGATTTGCCGCGGTTTCAAATATGATAAAACGCTTTGCCTGAAAAAATGGAAGATCGGGTCATCGGTACGGCTTTCCCGCCGAGCCGTGCGTTTAAGCTCGCGCTTCAGCTGGGCCGGTGATTTGATCCCGCCGCCAATCGTGCCGGCGATCTTGAGATTCAGCCCCAGCTCAAAACAGACGCGGGCGGCCGTATCTATGCCTTTTTCTTTGGTCACACTCCCAACGAACGCAAAGTATTTATCTTTCTTATCACTATAGATGTGGTCATTTAAATCCACGCCGTTATAGACGACACCTTTAATCCGCCGTTTTATGGAATCGGGAGCATTTACGAGCTGTGATTTTGAAACCCCGTTAAAAAACAGATTGTCTATGTGCCTGAATTGGTCGAACATCAGGCGCGTATCAGGTATACCATGCCTGAGCAGCCGGGGGTTGGTGAAAGGCTCGTGCAGAGTGTGTAAAGCCGGGGGCAGGTCGGTGGCATTGGCCAAAATAGCCGGGCCGATGTAGCTGTTATGGTCATGGATAATATCAAAATCCCCTTCCTTACGTATAGTATTAAGGGCGAATTGAATGTGAGGAATTATTATACTGGCGGCCTCGTAATAAGGCCGGTGGATATATTCATACTGTTCGTGATTATGATAATAAAGCAATTTCGTGACGTTGGTCTGGGTTCCCTTAACAGAAAAAAGCACTACATTATGTCCCATTTGGGTAAGCGAGCTGGCCAGGTTCTGGACCATAATCTCGATGCCGTAAAAACATCCCGGGTATAACTTAAGCCAAGGCGGCGCGATTATCGCAATTTTAAGCTTGTCTCTCCCCTTAGCTCTCATGCACACCATCATATACCAGAAAACCGAACAGTATGTGAGATATGTAACAAAAACGCTGTAAAAATTGCCAAAAAGGGCTTGTGTTTAGATTTAAAGCTTAGTAAGGTGAAAAGAACAGTAGTAATCAGGGAAACAAACATTGGCAAAAAATAAGCTCGGGGTTAGCGATGGCAGCGGAGTCGTACATGACGATACCTCTGATATGCCGATTCTAAAAGTGTCGGAATTACCAGGTTCCCCCGCGGATCGTGATTCGCGCTATCGCGGCCAGCTGCCCACGCGGGAGAAGAAATATCTCAAAGGCCACGAAAAGGTCGTGCTTATCAAAGCTTCCAAATCCGAGCTGCCGCCTCGGCCGCTTACGCCTCTTGAGGTGGCTGTGAAAGCCGCCAATGCGGACACCCCGGACGAAATCGGGCTGAAAGGTCCGACGGTCGCCTCCATCAACCCTATCGAAAACAGTTCCGCTCGCTCGCGCTACCAGGCTCAGCACGGCCGTGATGACTTGCAGGCCGCTAACGACCTGGCCGAAGATTTTCCGGTTTTGGTAGATACAACGATTCTGACTCTTTCAAAAAGCCAAGGTGTGGAGAATGAAGAAAACTTGCCAGGCGTACCGTTCCGGCAAGAACGGGTTGGCAGCATAATCTTACTAGACCTTCATAAAGATGATAGGCTGGGCCGGAAATTTTCCGCTATCGCTGGGTGGGGATACCCACGCTATACCTCCGCGGACGCGCCGGGTTCATATATAAATCTCATTGCCCGCCGTTGGCGCCAGGACCCGTCATATCTGATCCGACACAACTATGACGCTCGCGACGGCGCAACCTATGCTTTAACTAAGGGGTTTGAGCGTTCAGTCCAATGGCTGATGGACCGCACTGATGAAAATCCCGAGGGATTTGTCGAATACAAAAAGTACGCTTACGGCGGCATGCGTAATCAAGGGTGGCGGGATTCGGCCAGCGCGATGGTCCACATCGACGGCTCCTGGGCCAATAGCGACTACGGTTTAGCGGCCATCGATGTACAGGGTATATCTTTCGACGCTTTTAGGAATGCCGCGAAGATATACCGGGAGTTTGATCTATTGAAGAATGAAAAAAAAGCCGATGAACTGGATGAGCGGGCATGGAATATCCAGCGCCGTGTCATCCACGATGGCTGGGCAGACACGCACTTCGTTTCCGGCTGGGATCGATCAGAGAACAACTACTCCCGCCAGATTGCCTCTAAAACCTCCGCCATCGGTCGTCTTCTGCGCAGCGGAATCCTTAAAACGGATAATCCGGAAACCCATGAAAAGCTCCGCCAGACTATCCGCGGCCTGATGGCGCCGGATATGCTTACCAGATGGGGCCTGCGTACACTCTCATCAGATGAGCTGGGCTATGTACCATTCAGCTACCATATCGGCCCGATCTGGCCACATGATACCAATGAAATAGCCGCCGGCATGTCGGATCATGGTTATTTTGGACTGGACAGGATAATCAGCGCCACAACCACACATTTACACCAGACCACGGGAGTATTTTATGAGCACATCTCCGGCGATGACAGCGACGAGCCCAACGTCCCCCAGCGTGATACCTATGTCTACAGTGAGCTATATGACGAACTTTACCTCTGGGAACAGGTACCACCGATCGCCCAGACCTGGGCGGCGACAACCGAATACGCCAAGGAGCGCCGGCTGAGTGTCAACCCCCAGCATGCCATTGACCCTGCGAAACTCAGTTTCGAAAAGCAGATATGGACAAATCTTTCTGACTCGGTCAAGAAAACAGTGTTCCTATACGAGCCCGAGCTGGCCTTAGCCTTATCCGCTTAAGCTTGGATACTGTCGGCTAAAAACATATAATCCAATATATTAAAAGATTCAACGACAATTCGGTCGCCGCATTATTTGACGGCCAGGGCATCTTCGGCCCCGGTATGGGAGAATCAGCCTACCGCCGGCACGCGGCTGCCAGAGAAGTGATAAATCAGTCCAGCGACCGCCTAGGGATTGATCTTAGAAAAGTCTGCTTCGCGGATGGGGACTTGAACTATCTTCAGGAAGACCCGCGCATAATCCAGCCGGCTATCGTGGCCGTGGACCTTGCCGAATACTCTGCCTGGAGAGATATAAACGGTGAGACCGACGTCGTCACCGGCCTGAGTCTAGGCATGTTCGCCGCGATGGCGGCTGCCGGTGTCTTTGAAAACTATGAAGACGGCGTCGAAGCCGCCGCCCGCCGGGCAAAAATCATGCATGCTACATCGACCGAGACCGAGGGGCGGATGGCTGGCGCCGTAGGCATGGTCATGGACAGGCTTGAACCTATCGTCCATAGAGCCGGTGCGGAATTCGGCGTAATCAGGGACCGGATGAGACATAGCTTCGTAATCACTGGCACGAATGAAGCTATGGAGCAAGTCGAGACTGAGGCGAAGAAGGAAGGCCTTCCGAGGTGGGAGTATTTAAACATATTCGGAATGTTTCATTCGAAACACCAGAAGGACTCGGTGGAGCCCTACGCGAATGAACTTAACGGTTTCCATCTTGATGATCCGCTTATTACCATTCTTGGCAACAGCGCCTTATATCTCGCAACCGCTGAAGAAGCCAGGCAGCATCTGCTGGACCAGATAGAGCAGACATCCGATTGGGATGCGGTAACGGCGCAGCTAGCTTCAGACGGGATTAAAAAGGTCGTGGAGTTCGGCCCCGATAAGAAACGCGGACTTGCCAGACAGATGGCCAAAAACCACGGCGCGTCCATTATAGAGTTCCCGCTGGCCGCATAACCCCTTTACAAACCTCTTAACTTTCGCTTATAATAGCTTCATATCGCGCGAGGTGGTTATTGCTAGCTTGTGCAAAAAGTAAACTAACTATCAAGGAGTCACCCTAAATGGCAGAAAATTTCGACCGCAGCAAGCCGCACGTCAATGTCGGCACTATGGGGCACGTCGACCACGGCAAGACAACCTTAACGGCAGCTATCACCGCTGTACTGGCTAAGAAGCTTCCCAGCTCAATCAACAAGCCGGTTAAGTATGACGAGATTGATAACGCTCCGGAAGAAAAAGCCCGTGGCATAACCATCGCGACTTCGCACCAGGAGTACGAGAGCGAAAAACGCCACTACGCCCACGTCGATATGCCCGGCCACGCCGACTACGTCAAGAACATGATTACCGGCGCCGCCCAGATCGACGGCGCTATTTTGGTAGTTTCAGCCGCTGACGGCCCGATGCCACAGACCCGCGAGCACGTCCTGCTGGCCCGCCAGGTCGGCGTGCCAAAGATACTGGTCTTCCTTAACAAGATGGACCTGGCCGACCCGGAACTGGTCGAGCTAGTCGAGGAAGATGTCCGCGACCTGCTGGCCAAGTATGAATTCGACCGCGAAGCGCCTATCATCAAGGGTTCGGCCACCAAAGCTTTGGAAGGCAGCGCCGCCGATGAGGACGCCGTTATGGAACTGGTTAAGGCGATGGACGATTTCATCCCTGAGCCGGTCCGCGATTTGGACAAACCGTTCCTGATGCCTATAGAAGACGTTTTCTCCATCAAGGGCCGCGGCACTGTCGCCACCGGCCGGGTTGAGCAAGGAATAGTTAAGGTCAACGAAGACGTCGAGATCGTCGGTATCCGCCCGACTACCAAGAGCGTGGTAACCGGCGTGGAAATGTTTAAAAAGAACCTCGACCAGGGCCAGGCCGGCGACAATGTCGGCATCCTGCTGCGCGGTATCGAGCGCGACGACATCGAGCGCGGCCAGGTTTTAGCTAAGCCCGGTTCAATCACCCCTCATACTGAGTTTGATGCCGAAGTATATATCCTGACCAAGGAAGAAGGCGGCCGTCACACCCCGTTCTTCAAGGGCTACAAGCCCCAGTTTTACTTCCGGACTACTGATGTGACCGGCGAAGTCGAATTGCCGGCCGACAAAGAAATGGTCATGCCCGGCGACACCATCACCTTCAAAGTAAAACTATTAGCACCAATCGCTATGGACCAGGGCCTGCGCTTCGCTATCCGCGAAGGCGGCCGCACCGTTGGCGCCGGCGTCGTCACTAAAGTTACGAAATAAGATCAATGGCTGAGACCAAAGAACCTGAAGTCAAACAGCGGATCCGTATCCGTCTTAAGGCGTACGACCATAAGGTTATCGACCAATCTGCTAAGCAGATAGTCGATACGGCGCTGCGGACAGGCGCCAAGATTTCCGGCCCTATCCCTCTGCCAACCCGCAAAAGCACATTCACGGTAGTCAAAAGCCCCCACGTCTACAAAAAGGGCCGCGAGCAATTCGAGATGCGTGTACACAAACGCCTGATCGATATCAGTGACCCGACCCCAAAGACAATTGACTCACTGATGAACCTATCCTTACCTGCAGGCTGTGACGCCGAAATCAAGATGTAAGCAAAATCACAGCTTTTCATCACAAAGCATAATAAATTAAATGCAGTGGTGGATAGCATGAAATCAGAAATGGTTTAGCCCACCGAAAAAGAGCCCAAATGAGGGCTCTTTTGCATAGAACGATCTTTGGGCTTGTCTTTCAGGCAGGCAGGAGTAAATTAGAAGCGTATGGAGACTGATCCTACAGTAGCGAGAATTGTAATTGACTCAATGGCGCCCGAACCATGCAATTGTTCCGGCATTGAGGCGGTGGCCGATGCGCTGGAAGCGGCTGTTAAGGACGGAAAAATGACCGCGGCAGAAGCGATTGATCGCTTTGGCTCGACTATAGATTTAGACTGCCAGGGTATGAAAGAAAATGAAAAACCCTTGATTGTCGGCTGCGGCTCTCCGGAGATGATATGCGGGCACCGTAGCGGAGCCGGATTCATGGTCCGTGCAGCCTTTGAATTACGCACAAACTTGTAGAATTCGCAACAGATTGACAGGGGACAGCGATACATGCTAATCTGTTATGGAAGCAGTTTTTATTTGCTTGGCATTTGAATAGGTCTACACCGTAAACAGGGGTAGAAACCGGCAGAGCCAAGCATATTTAAGGTGCTGGCAATAATAATCAAGCTTCGGAAGGACCAGTTGAAAGCTCTAATCACTCGAAAAATCGGCATGACCAGCGTCATCACGGAAGACGGCGCTATGCAAGCTGTTACCCTGCTTTCAGCGACACCGAATGTTATAACTCAGTTAAAGCATGCCGATATCGATGGCTACCAGGCTATCCAGCAAGGGTTCGAGGAAGTAAAGGCTGAAAAAATTGGCAAAGCTATGGCCGGACACCTCAAGAATGCCAAGGCCACACCGAAGATTATTCGTGAATTTAAATTCGATGGCGATTTGGACGAAAACATGAAGGTCGGCGAGAAAATCAGCGCCGACCTTTTTGAAGCCGGCGAGTCAGTCGATGTGACCGGCACCAGCAAAGGCAAAGGCTTCGCCGGTACTATCAAACGCCATAATTTCAAACGGGGCCGTAAGACACACGGCGGACGCAGTTACCGCCGTCCCGGTTCAATCGGCTCGATGTATCCGCAGAAGATTTTCAAAGGTAAGAAGATGGCCGGTCAGATGGGCAATGTACGTGTCACCACCAAAAGGATAAAAATCGCCTTTGTGGACAGCGACCTGAGCGTCATCGGCGTAGTCGGATCGGTGCCCGGGCCCAAAAAAGGCATCATTTTATTAAAGGAAACAAAATAATGGCCGTGGCTACATTTACCAAGACCGGCAACAAGGCCGCTACTCCGGCTAAGCTCGATAAGGCCGTATTCGGCCTGGAGGTCAAAGACCACCAGCTGCTTAAGGACTCCTACCTGGCTTATCTGTCCAACGGCCGGACCAATAACGCGGTGGCTAAAAAACGCGGCGAAGTCCGCGGCGGCGGCCGAAAACCGTGGCGCCAAAAAGGGACCGGTAACGCCCGTTTCGGCTCCAGCCGTAACCCCATCTGGCGCGGCGGCGGCGTGGCCTTCGGACCGACCGGTAATGAAAATTACGGTCGCAAGCTAAACGTTTCAGCTAAGCGCCAGGCTCTGCGCCAGGCTCTGTCGCTTGCAAGCAAAGAAGACCGCATCAGCGTGATAGATTCTTTCTCGACCGATGGAAAAACCAAATCGGCCCAAAGCCTTCTGGCTAAGATCAACGCCGCTGGCTCCGTTTTACTGGTAATGGCCGATAAAGATGATAATCTTGTCCGCTCGACCGGCAATATCCAGAACCTTAAAGTCGTCCAAGCGACATATTTGAATGTCTACGACATAGCCAACGCCGATGGTATTATCTTTGAAAACGCCGCCCTAGAAGCGGTTTCGGGCTGGCTCGGCCGCTCGGCAAGCACGTCCAAAGGGAGCGCAAAGTGAAATACATTGCCCTAAAGCCCCGGATCAGTGAGAAGGCATACGCCCAGAGCGAGGCCTCTAACGTTTATATATTCGACGTCCCGCCTCAGGTGAACAAATTCGACATAGCCAAGGCGGTTGCCGCCCAGTACAGTGTTGGCGTTACTGGCGTGAAAATCGCATCTGTTCCCGGCAAAAGCGTTCGGGCTTATCGCCAGCGCGGCCGCCGTTCGATTAACGGCCAGCGCTCCGATCTCCGCAAGGCCTACGTCACCTTAAAAGAGGGTGATAAATTGCCGATTTTCGCGGCGCCAGAAACCCCTGAAGCCCCCAAGGAGACTAAGTAATGCCAGTCCGCGAATATAAGCCGACGACTCCGGCCCGCCGTGGCATGAGCAGCCAGGACTTCGACGTAATCACAACCAAGAAGCCGCTTAAGAGCCTGATCCTGATCAAGAAGCAAGGTTCCGGCCGTAATAACCAAGGCCGGATCACCACCCGCCATCGCGGCGGCGGCGCTAAGAAGTATTACCGGCTGGTCAATTTCAAGATGATTCCAGGCACGAGCGCCACCGTTGAACAGATCGAGTACGATCCTAACCGCAGCGCCAGGATCGCCCGGGTTAAGGACGATAAGGGCACTTATCACTATGTGCTGGCCATCCGCGGCATGAAAGTCGGCAGCAAGTTCAGCGTCAGCGAAGAGGCTTCCATCGAAGCCGGTAATCGCCTGCCGCTTAGAAGCATCCCGACTGGTACCCAGATCCACGCCATCGAACTGCAACCCGGCCGCGGCGCCCAGCTGGTGCGGACAGCCGGCAGCAGCGCCCAGCTGATCGCTAAAGAGGAAACTTATGTCCAGGTACGCTTGCCAAGCGGCGAAGTCCGGATGATCAATGCCAATTCTATGGCAACTATAGGTGTTATAGGAAACGAGCAGCATCAGAACATCAAAGTCGGCAAGGCCGGTCGTACCCGTCACAAAGGCATCCGTCCGACTGTCCGCGGCGTTGTCATGAATGCGGTAGATCATCCCCACGGTGGTGGTGACGGCGGACGCCACCGCATGGCCCGCCCGCCGACGACGCCTTGGGGCCAGAAGACTCTCGGCTATAAGACTCGACGCCGTAAGAGTACGTCCCGATTCATAGTAAGAACCCGCCACCAGGCTAAGAGGAGATAATTTAGATGAGCCGATCACTTAAAAAAGGACCATATATCGACCCTAAGCTCGCCAAAAAAGTGGCGGCCCTGGGCAATGAAGACCGCAGCGTCATTCGGACGTGGGCGCGGGCATCGACTATTTCGCCTGATTTCGTCGGCAAGACCATTGCCGTACATAACGGCAAGGTCCATGTCCCTGTGTTTATAACCGAGAATATGGTCGGCCACAAGCTAGGTGAATTCTCGCCGACTCGCAAGTTCCGCAGCCACGGTGGCAAGTTAGCTAAATCTCAAGGAGCCAAGGGGTAAACCATGCCAGCCATATCCACCCAGAAAGGCGTTCGGATAAGCCCGCGCAAAGTCGCGGTCGTAGCGGACTTGGTGAGAGGCCGAACTGTGGCTGATGCCATTACGATTCTTGAATATACTCCTCGGAGGGCAGCATTGCCGGTCAAGGAAGCGATCAAAAGCGCGGCTGCCAATGCCGAACACAACCATAGCTATAAGCCGGATACCTTGGAGATTACCGAAATCAGTGTGACTTCCGGGCCGCGGCTGAAACGCTTTATCCCAGCTGCCCGCGGCCGGGCCCGCCGTTTCCAGCGTAAAACCAGCCACATCAGAGTCGTGGTCGACGGAGAAATCAGGACTATTAAGAAAACACCGGCCAGAGTTGCCCCTAAATCCCAAATCGAGAAGGAGACCGCGTAATGGGCCAAAAAGTAAATCCCATCAGCATGCGCCTGCAAGTTAATAAGGACTGGCGATCCAAGTGGTTCGCCGGTAAGCGTGAGTACGCCGCGTTTTTGAAACAGGACCTGGCTGCCCGAAAGCTTATCGAGACCAAGCTTGGTTCGCGCGCCGCGATCAGCAAAGTGGATATCGAGCGCTCGCCTAACCTCGTCACCGTTACTATCCAGACGGCCAAGGCCGGCGTGGTCATCGGCCGGGGTGGTTCAGGGGCCGCCGAGCTTAAGACGGCTATCGAAAAGCTCTACGGAGTTCCGGTCCGAGTCAATATCGAAGAAATCAAACGTCCGGATCTGCAGGCCAAGCTGGTTGCCGAGAATATAGCCCATCAGCTGGAGCGGCGCATCGCCTTCCGCCGGGCCATTAAAATGTCCGCCGCGGCCTCGATGAGAGCCGGTGCCAAAGGCGTGCGTATCGAAGTGGCTGGCCGTTTAGGCGGTAACGAGATGAGCCGCCGCGAAAAAGAAGTCCAGGGCAGCGTGCCTTTGCACACTCTGCGGGCAGATATAGATTACGGCGCCGCCCGGGCGCTTTATCCCGGCTCCGGCATTATCGGCGTAAAGGTCTGGATATACAGGGGAGAAAACTAGCATGTTAATGCCGTCCCGGACGAAGTTCCGCAAGGTCCGCAAAGGCCGGATCCATGGCGGCAGCGCTACGTCGCTGGCGACCATCGCTTATGGCCGCTATGCGCTGGTCAGCTTGCAGAGCGAGCGGATCAATGCCCGCCAGATAGAGGCGGCTCGACAGGCCATGACCCGCTACGTAAAGCGCGGTGGACAGATATGGATCCGTATTTTCCCGCACACCCCTGTCACTCGCAAGCCGCAGGATGTAAAGATGGGCAGCGGCAAGGGCAATCCGGAATTCTTTGTGGCTAAAGTCAAGCCCGGGACGATTATGTTCGAGATGGACGGGGTATCAGAAGAGGTGGCCCGCGAGGCCATGCGCCTGGCCGGCCACAAGCTGCCGGTCAAGACCCGCTTCGCCGTCAAGGAGGAGCAGTAATGAAGATCGCCGAAGCCCGTAAGATGACTACCGAGGAGCTGACCAAGCAGACTTCGGCCTTGCAGACCGAGATAATCGAGCTGCGCCGCCGGCTTTACTCCGGTGAGGTCCAAAATGTCCGGGTACTGCGTAATAAGCGCAAAGACCTTGCCCGCGTATATACAGTATTGGGCGAGAAATTACAGAAGGAGAGCGCATAAATGGCTAAACAGATAATAGGGACCGTTACCAGCGACAAGGGCGATAAGACTATCGTCATCACTTTGCGAGTGCGCAGGACCCACCCGCTCTACAAGAAGCAATACACCGTCAATACCAAGTTCATGGCCCATGACGAGAAGAACGAGGCCAAAGCCGGCGATCTCGTATCTATCATTGAGACTCGGCCGATAAGCGCCCGCAAACGGTTTACCCTTGAAAAGATCCTTGAGCGCGGCGGCGCGGCTTTTGCCGAAGCCGACGCTATAGCTGATATCCCAGAGGAACAGCTGGCTGAAGTCGAGGCGAAGCCCAAGGCAGTCAAAAAAGATGCTCAAGCAGAACCCAGCGAGGAAGCCAAATAATGATCCAGCAAGAGACAAAACTGATCGCCACGGATAACAGCGGAGCCCGAACCTTACTATGTATCCGGGTTTTAGGCGGTTCTCGCCGCCGCTATGCACGAGTCGGCGATATTATCGTGGCCAGTGTCAAAACCGCCAACCCCGCCGGCAGCGTCAAACGCAAGACCGTAATCAAAGCCGTGGTTGTGCGTACTCAGTCACCTATTCTCCGCAAGGATGGCTCAAGCATCAAATTTGACGATAACGCGGCCGTGGTCTTAGCTGAAGACAACAAAAGCCCCCGGGGCACCCGTATTTTCGGACCGGTCCCGCGTGAACTGCGCGATATGGGCTACGCGCGTATAATTTCGTTAGCGCCGGAGGTACTGTAATGACACAAGCGATTTTCAAGATGCGAATCAGGAAGGGTGATACCGTAATGGTCCGCTCCGGCAAGTACAAAGGCAAAATCGGCAAGGTCCTGCAGGTGCACCCTAAGGACAACAAGGTGACCGTCGAAGGTGTAAATGTGGTCAAGCGGCACAACAAGCCCACCCAGCAGCGCCCTCAGGGGGGCATCCAGGAGCTGACTAAGCCTATCTGGGCCAGCAAGGTCGGCCTGCTTGATAACGTGGCTAAGAAGCCGTCGCGTGTAGGCTTTAAGACTGCCGCCGATGGCAATAAGATCCGGTTGCTGAAATCATCCGGTAAGGAGGTCAAGTAATGGCTACAGCTGCCCCGGTTAAATACACCTCCCGCCTCAAGGCCGAATATAACGGTAAATGGGTCAAAGAACTCAAGGATGAGCTGAAACTAGCTAACATCAACGAGGTCCCCCGTTTGGAGAAAATCGTCGTCAACTCCGGTTTAGGCCGAGCCAAAGACGAGAAGCGTATCTTAGAAGTCGCCTCCAACACTATTCGTAAGATCACCGGCCAGCAGCCTCTCGAGACTCTCGCCAAAAAGTCTATCGCCAGTTTTAAATTGCGCGAAGGCAACAAAGTCGGCCTAAAAGTGACCCTGCGGGACCAGCGTATGTACGAGTTTGCCGACCGTTTCATCAACATCGTCCTGCCGCGGCTGCGCGACTTCCACGGAGTTTCGGCCGGCGCCTTTGATAAGCAGGGCAATTACAGTATCGGTTTGAGCGACCAATCCGTCTTTCCTGAACTCACTTATGAAGATACCGCCACTGCCCACGGGCTTCAGATCGTATTCGTATTCAATAGTAAGAAACCAGAGCACACCCGAGCTTTACTCGAAAAGATGGGCATGCCGTTTGAAAGGAGCAATTAGATGGCTAAGAAGTCAATTTTAGCTAGAGACGCCAAGCGCGATAAGATGATCGCCAAATATGCCGCTAAGCGGGCTGAGCTTAAAGCCGCCGGCGACTGGGAGGGTTTGGCTATGCTGCCCAAGAACAGCAGCCCCACCCGCCACACTAACCGCTGTGCCCAGACTGGAAGAGCTCGGGCTTATATGCGCCAGTTCGGATTGTCCCGTATCGCTTTCCGCGAACATGCTTCTAAGGGTGAGATCCCAGGAGTAACCAAGAGCAGTTGGTAAGCTTATGAGTAAATATCCAGTAATTTCATCAGACCCCATCGCCGATATGCTGACCCGTATCCGCAACGCTATCGCTGTTAATGCCCACAGCGTCAGCCTGCCGCACTCCAAAATAAAGGAGACGGTGGCTAAGATATTAGCCGATAATAAATTTATCGACTCGGTTGAAGTAGCCGAAGAAGACGGCCGCAAGCTGCTAGTCATCAATATCAGCCAAGAAGACCAGCCGGCCCGCATCAGCCATATCCAGCGTTTAAGCCGGCCCGGACGCCGAACCTATGTCAAATCACCGGCAGTCCCGACTGTCCGGCGCGGCCGCGGTCTGGTAGTCGTCTCCACAAGCTCCGGTATCATGACTGGCACCGAGGCTAAGGCTAAGAACCTCGGCGGTGAGCTAATCTGTGAGGTTTATTAGAAAGGTTAATCATGAGTCGAATAGGAAAACAGCCAATCGATCTGCCCAGCGGCGTGACAATCACTGTCGACGATAGCAAGATAACAATCAGCGGTTCCAAAGGCACGCTGGAACAGTTCACCATGCCCGGAGTCAAAGTCGCCCAGCAGGAGAACCAGGTGCTAGTCAGCCGCGATAACGACGAAGCTGCCAATCGGGCCCGCCACGGCCTGATGCGCTCGCTGCTCAGTAATATGGTCACCGGTGTCAGTCAAGGCTTTGAGAAGAAACTTGAAATCAACGGTGTCGGTTACCGCGTGGCTCAGCAGGGCGCCGGCCTGAAGTTCAATCTCGGTTTTTCGCACGACGTTATCTATAACGTACCGGCCGGTATCAATGTGGCAGTCGAACAGAATATCGTAACCGTCAGCGGTATCGATAAACAGCAGGTCGGACAGGTGGCCGCCGAAATCCGGTCACTGAAGAAACCGGAGCCGTATAAGGGTAAAGGTATCAAATATGTCGATGAGCGGATTATCCGCAAAAGCGGAAAGAGCGGTAAGGAATAGATATGAATAGGTTAGTTTTAAAGCAGAAGAACGCTCAGCGGCGGGCCAATCGGGTAGCGTCAGTCATCCGGGGCAGCGCCGAGCGACCGCGCCTGGCGGTACATGTGAGCAACAACCACATCAGTGCCCAACTAATCGACGATACGGCAGGCAATACGATAGCTTCGGCTTCGACCGTCGGGAAGAAAGTTACCGGCACCATGACTGAAAAGGCTGCCGAAGTCGGCAAAGACATCGCCGCCAAAGCCAAGAAGGCCAAAATATCACGCGTGGTGTTCGACCGTTCGAGCAAACAATATCATGGCCGAGTCAAAGCTTTGGCCGAAGCCGCCAGACAAGCAGGATTGGAGTTTTAATATGGCACAACAAGCACGAAGAGATAATCGCCGCGACCCCAGGCAGATGACCGAAGAAGAGAAACAGTTCGACGAGAGAGTGGTCTATGTTAACCGGGTAGCCCGTGTGGTTAAAGGCGGACGCCGCTTCCGGTTCCAGGCGCTGGTAGTCATCGGTGACCATAAAGGTAAAGTAGGTATCGGTGTCAGCAAAGGCGCTGATGTATCGGCTGCCGTCAATAAATCCAGTGATGTCGCCAAGAAAAACATGGTCAAGATAGCCCTTTATAAAGGTACGCTGACGCATGAAGTCGAGGCAAAGGTTGGCGGTGCCAAGATCCTGATAATGCCGGCCGCGCCTGGAACCGGTCTGATCGCTGGCGGTGTGGTCCGAATCGTACTCGAAGTAGCCGGCATCGAGAACGCCCTATCCAAATCACTCGGCTCATCCAATCGTATCAACACCGCTTACGCCACACTAAGCGCGCTTCAAGAGATGGTTCCTTCCAGCAAATGGATAACCAAACCAGCGAAGCCTGAAGCTAAAAAGACAGCAAAGGTCGCGGCATAATGAAGTACAACGAATTAATACTTTCCAAGCAGAAGACCGCCCGCCGCTCCGGCCGCGGTATCAGCGGCGGTCATGGCAAAACTGCCGGCCGCGGCACAAAGGGCCAAGGCTCCCGCAAAAGTCCAGTCCGGTTCGGCTTCGAAGGCGGCCAGAACCCGCTGTATGCCCGCCTGCCCAAACTGCGTGGCTTCAAGAGCCATCGCCGGATAGCTGAAGTGATTTATACCTCCCAGCTCAACGATATGAAGGCCACGAAGGTTGATAATAAGACAGTCCATGAGGCCGGACTGGTAGGCAGTCCATACGTCGCGGTAAAAGTCGTGCTTAACGGTGATATCACGGCTAAAAAAGAAGTCCATCTGCAGTCGGCCAGCAAAAAGGCCGTGGCCGCTATCGAAAAAGCCGGCGGGGCTTTTCATCCAACGCCGCAAGTCGGTCGCCCAGCCACATCTGCTAAAAAGACCGCAAAATCAGACAAAGAATAATCTAGAGGGGTTAAACCGGCAGTTGCTGGTATAATATTTAGCAAGTGAATTGGGGCATAATTCTTAAATCTTTGGGCCAGAAAGAGATGCGCAACCGCATCTTGGCCGTGCTGGGTATGCTGTTAGTTTTTCGCATCATGGCCCATATTCCCGTACCGCTGGGCGACCCCCACACCCTTAAGCAAGTCCTCAAGAACTTATTCGAGCAATCCAATTCCAACCAGCTGCTGGGCTTTCTTAACGTTCTATCCGGCGGCGCGCTGGCTAATTTCTCCATAATGCTGGTCGGCCTGGGGCCGTACATCAACGCCAGCATTATCATGCAGCTGCTTACTAAGGCTATACCTAAGCTAGAGGCCATGAACAAAGAGGGCGAGTTCGGCCGTAAGAAAATCAACCAGTACACCCGCATGCTTACCTTCCCGCTGGCCATCATCCAGTCCATCGGCACCATCTACCTTATCCGCCAGGAGGCCGCCCAGATCGGTGGCCTGGGCGATATAACCGCGCATACTTCATTGGCCCAGTGGGTAGTTATGATTGCCGCCCTGACCGGCGGTTCGATGGTGCTGATGTGGCTGGGCGAGCTTATCACAGAGAGGTCCATCGGCAACGGTATATCGCTGCTTATTACCGTCGGCATCGTCAGCCGGCTGCCCACCTTATTCACTCAGCTTTGGACATCGGTTTACTGGCAAAAAAGCTCCTCGGCGGTCGCCGATAAGTTCTACTTTTTGCATCGCGACTTTAGTAAGCACGGTATGATTCTATTCTGGATTGTGATGCTGGCGGTCATCTTCATCACCTGGGCGGTGGTCAAGCTTAACGAGGCTTCCAGGCGCCTGACGGTCAACTATGCAAAGCGCGTCCAGGGCAACCGGACCTATGGCGGAGTCACTACCACGCTGCCGGTCAAGCTTATAACCGCCGGTGTTATCCCAATCATCTTCGCAGTGGCATTCCTATCGGTCCCAAGTTTTGTCGGCCAGCTATTGACCCACGGACAGGGTGCGAATTTCGTGCCGCATAGCCACTGGGGCAAGATCGGAGTGCAGTTAAGCCAGCTATTCCAGAACCCCAGCGCTACCACATTCGCTGCCGGCGGCTGGAAACCATGGATTTACCCGGTGACATACTTCCTGCTGGTCTTCGTATTCACCTATTTCTACACCAGTGTGACTTTCAATGCCAAAGAGATCGCCGAGAATCTCCAGAAACAGGGCGGCTTCATCGCTGACGTCCGCTCCGGCAAGCAGACCGAGAAGTATCTGAGTCGAATAGTTAACAGGCTGACATTATTCGGGGCCTCTGCCTTAGGACTTCTGGCGGTTTTACCGATTCTCGCCCAGGTTAAACTTAACCAGAACATCGCCATCGGCGGTACCAGCATCCTGATTCTGGTATCGGTATCTCTGGAAACCCTTCGTCAGGTGGAATCCCGGGCTTTGATGATAACCTACGACCAATACGAAGCTCCGGACTATTTCACAGAAGAAGAAGCAGTGCCTGGTACAGCCTCGCGCCGCCTCCGTTTCCTGCCACGACGTAGGGAATAAGCAGACGAGCAGAAGCATAGACTAAATATCGTTTTAATGGTATAGTATATTCAATGAGTACTGGGATCAACCGGGCACCGGTATACCCGGATATGCCCACGGAGCCTATGAGCGATGCTGAGGTAGAGTCTTTGAATGCGTTTTGGAATATAGACGAGCATCATAAGCTTATCTCTAGGATTTTAGGATACGACTCTGGCAACCCTTACCAGCTCAGTGAAGCAGATATAGCAGCCAGGCATGAACAGATGGAAGCCGCCCGGGCTATCGGACATCGGCACAGCCGCAGCACGCGCGAACTTGGGGAGATGGTTCTGGCCACGGTCTCTCAGATGGAGGAAGAGCTCAGGAGCAAGACGCTGCTGGACATAGGTTGTGGGGTCGGACGCTTCGGCGAGGAAATGGCCCGCAATGCTAAGTCCGAGGTCACTTTCTTAGATAAAGACAGCGACGTCTTAGAGCGGGTTTCAAAAAAAGCCGGAAAAATAGTTCTGGCTGATGCCACGCGGCTTCCCTTCGAGGATGAGTCTTTCCAGAGCGTCATGAACGGATTCTCGAGCGTTCACTGGTCCGAAACACCTGTGGAATCAGTGCAGGCCTTTAACGAGGCTATACGCGTCACTGAAGTCGGCGGCAGTACGATAATCATTCCACTGATAAACAGCATCAGCCCGCGCCGGGAGTATCTGCCGATGATTTTGCGCGATCGTATGTCAAGCGGCGAGTTTAAACAAGAGGATCGATACGCTGTGGCCTGGGCTATGCAGGACCTGGCATTGATCAACAGCTTATATAGGCTGGCCGAGGGCAGATATACCGATATTACTTGGAGTAATAATGTTCAGCCAACTTCTAACCCTAGGGTGTCCAGGGAGCTCTACTCGGTCGTTATTGACAAGCTCAAGCCTATCCCGCAAGATGTTTTTTCGGCTAATCTTGGCGAAGCTCAGCAGATGCAGCAGAGCTAATATTTCTCCAAGAACTTAATGAGGTCTTTGGGCGTTTTCGTAAGGGCATCGGGCTTAGCTGCGTTAAGAGCTTTCGGATAATTAAAACCCCAGGCAACGGCTACAGATGTGGCCTTGGCTTTTTTGGCGGCTTCGATGTCGCGGACCTC
>Ga0068853_100001274_pt1 | contig 18062 bp, 19 predicted proteins | sample KBSCornC32_FD_65655 | JGI IMG/M metagenome (GOLD analysis project Ga0068853, IMG submission 65655) | Corn rhizosphere microbial communities from Kellogg Biological Station, Michigan, USA - KBS Corn C3-2 | ecosystem: Host-associated > Plants > Roots > Rhizosphere > Soil ...
TCCCTCCATCACCCGGCGGGTGCTGGAGGAGGTCGAAACCCGGCTGGACGACGGGCCGGAAACCGACCGCCCGGCGCCTTTTTTCCGCTTTTTGAAGGGAAAGACGGTCCAAACCGAGCTTTAGGCGCCTTGACTTGGCGCCCTCCGTGGCTAGGTTACCGGCCCTTCTGACTGACTTTTCTGGAGTTACTCATGGCGAAGCCGACCACGGCCAAAATCCGTCTCAACAGCGAAGGCGGCACCGGCTTCTTTTATGTTGCCAAGAAGAACACGCGCACGATGACGGAGAAGTTCTCCATCAAGAAGTACGATCCCGTGCTGCGCAAACACGTCGTGTTCAAGGAAGGCAAGATCAAGTAGGTCTGCCTACTCGGCTGCCTGCTTCGCGGCCTTTCTGCCTGCTTCCACCTTTTCGATAAACGGCAAGATGAATCCCTGCACCACAGGGATCGCGCCCAGCGGCATGTCGTGCCCCCAGCCTTCGATCTCGTGATACTCCGCGCCGGAAATGCACTGCGCGGTGTGACGGCCTGCATCCGGACGGATGAGCGTGTCCGCCGTGCCATGCAGAACCAGCGTCGGCACCTTCAATGATTTCAAACGCTCCGTGCGCGGCGGACCGGCGAGGATCGCTGTCCATTGGCGCAACGTACCTTCGGGATAGAAGCTGCGATCATAGTTGTTGCCGATGATCCTGCCCAAACGCTCTTCATCGAACGGCCACGCTGTCGATGCGTAGGTACGGCGCCCCTTTAGCGAATGCGCAATCACCGTCGCGCGGTCGTTCGACTCCGGACGCGTCAGCAACGCCGCCTGTGCTTCCGGCGACGACGGCGGCAGCGACGGATCGCTGGTTGTCGAAAATACCGAGATCAGCGAACGTGTCTTCTCCGGATGATTGAGCGCGACAAGCTGCGCGATCATGCCACCCATCGAACAGCCCGCGATATGCGCGCTTTCGATGCCGAGCGCGTCGAGCAGCCCGGCCGCATCCGCCGCCATGTCGGCAAGCGTGTACGGGATGTCCGGCTTCTTGCCTTCGCGCACGGCGGCGGACACCGCCTTCGGGTCTGGCATCACGCCGTCCCATTTCTGCGACAAGCCGACATCGCGATTGTCGAGTCGGATATAGCGATATCCCGCTTTCGCCATGGCCTCATGGAATTCGTCCGGCCAGTTCGTCATCTGCGAACCGAAACCATTGATAAAGAGGAACGGCACGCCGTCGCGCGGACCGTGCTCGTCATATTCCAGCATGATGCCGTTGGCGCGGATCTGGGTCATGCCGCTTTCGCCTTCTGTTCGACGCTGTTCGCGAATTCGCTGAAGTGCTTGAGATAAACTGGCAGCAGCGCATTGGTGAAATCGTGCGCCACGCCGGGCTCGATCACGAGTTTCGCGCCGGGGATGCTTGCCGCCGTATCCTTACCCGCCTCGACCGGAATGATCGGATCGTCGGCGCCATGCAGCACCATCACCGGCATGCGCAGCTTGCCGAGCTTCTCATTGCGCGGTTGCGCGGCAACGATCGCACCCATCTGACGCGCGATGCCCGCCGGGTCATACGGCGAACGATCGACGGCATCACTCACCGCTTTGAGCAATTCTTCCTCCGTACCAGGATAGCCGGGGCTGCCAAGCGTCTTCACGACAACCAAGCCCGTCTTGATACGATCCTCGCGGCTGTCGCTTGCGGGCTGCGCCATCAGCGCGGCCATCGCTTCCGGTTTCGCGGGCGGCAGATCGCGCCGCGCGGTGGTGGACATCACCGAGATCAAACTCTTCGTCACATCGGGGTGATTGATCGCGACAAGCTGCGCGATCATCCCGCCCATTGATGCGCCGACGATATGCGCCGACTTGATGCCGAGCGCCTTCAACAGCTCAGCCGCGTCCTTCGCCATGTCGTCGAGCTGATACGGCACCTCGACCGGCTCACCGCTCATCAGCTTGCCGACCAACTCCGTCGGGTTCGGCGCGGGCAAACGGCTCAGATGAGTCGAAAGCCCGATGTCGCGATTGTCGAAGCGGATGACGCGGAAGCCCTTTGCCGCCAGCTGCTCGCACAGCGCGGTCGGCCACATCGTCATCTGGGCCGCGAAGCCCATGATCAGGAGGATCGTGGGATCGCTCGCGCGCCCGAAACTCTCATATTCGATGTCGATCCCATTGGCGCGGATTTGCGGCATGGCGTCCTCCCAAATATTGTTCTGGGCAGCAGCTTAGCAGGCTTGCGGCACCGGTTGACAAGATGTCAGTTGGGCCAGAACCGGGATTCTTCAGCCGATTATGCGCCGCGCCACCGACCGACTTGCCAACGAAACCTTCGATATCCTGATCATCGGCGGCGGGGTGACGGGCGCGTGTGTGGCGCGTGACGCGAGCCTGCGCGGGCTGAAGGTGGCGCTGATCGAGCGCAACGATTTCGCCAACGCGACCAGCGCCCACAATTCCAAGCTCGTGCATGGCGGGTTGCGCTACCTGCGCAATTTCGAGCTCGGCCTTGTTCGCGAGTCCCTGCGCGAGCGCCGCATCTGGCAGCGGATCGCGCCGCATCTCGTTCACCCCCTACCCTTTCTGGTGCCGCTCTATGGCGGCGGGTTCAAGGCGCGCGCGACGCTGAGCGCGGGCCTCACTCTATATGATGTGCTCTCGTTCGACCGCGGCTGGCTCGACGACCCGGCGCAGCGATTGCCGGGGCACTCCTGGCTGAACGCGAAAGACGCTTTGACGCGAGAACCCGTTCTCGATGGTCCCGGTCTTGAGGGCGCTTTCCAGTATTACGACGCGCAGATGTATTCGCCGGAGCGCCTCGCGCTCGAATGCCTGCTCGATGCCGATGTGCACGGCGCCGCAATTGCGAATTATGTCGAAGCCGGAAAACTCCTGATACGCGACGGCAAGGTCGAGGGTTGTAACGCGCGCGACACCACGAACAACGCATCGTTCGACATTCGCGCGAAGGCCACGCTAGTGGCCGCAGGCCCGTGGGCAGACATCTTCCTTGAGCACGCACTCGCCAAACCGGCTTCACACAAATTGCTGCGCTCCAAAGGCATCCATGTTGTGGTGCCGTCGATGACGCGCGATGCGGCGCTGACCGTCGCGACAAAGCACGGACACTTCTTCGTCCTCCCGTGGCGCGGGCACACATTGCTCGGCACGACGGATACCGCGTTCTCTGGCAACCCCGACAATGTCGGTGTCAGCGAGAGCGATATCTCCACCTTCTTCACCTTCATCAACCATCACCTCCCCGCTGCGAAACTGGGCTGGGGCAATGTCGAATATTTCTACGCTGGTCTTCGTCCGCTCGTAGACGACGGCTCCGGCGACACCTATGGCGCCAGTCGCCGCGCCGAGTTGGTCGATCACGGCAAAGACGACAATCTCGATGGCCTATTCTCCGCCATCGGCGGCAAATGGACGACATCGCGCGATCTTGCGGAGTCAGTTGTCGATACGCTCGCCGAGAAACTCGGCGCGAAAACGCGCGCCTGTGAAACAGGGAAATCGCTTCTGCCTGGCGGACGCGTCGGTCGCTTTGGCGATTTTGTGAAGCAACAGCAGGCAATGCCCGGCCTCAACCATCTCGCACAACTCTACGGCGCACGTTTGCCGGATATGCTGGCGGAAGCCGGCAATCGTCCGGAGCTTCTGTCCCCTATCGCCAAGACCGGCGATATCGGCGCGCAGGTCATCTTCGCTATGCGTCAGGAGATGGCGCTGACACTGGAAGACGTCGTCATGCGTCGCACCGGTATCGGCCAGCTTGGCGCGCCGATGCGCGAGACGCTCGACGCGGTGTCACGCCTCATGGCGAACGAACTCGGCTGGAACGAAGACCGCCGCGCGCGCGAGATCGCGTCGATTTCGCCGTGGTACCACACGCGGGAGGCCGCATGAGCGCGTTCGTCGTCGTCAATCCGCGCTCAGGCAATGGCCGCACCAAACGCGAGTGGCGCGCGCTCGAGCGCGAGCTGTCGAAAATCTATCCGCAGATGTCCGTCGCCTTCACGCGCATGCGGCGCGAAGCCACCCATCTCGTGCGCAATGCGCTGCGTGAGGGTCACCACGAAATCGTGGCCGTCGGCGGTGACGGCACGATCAACGAGGCGGTCAACGGATTCTTCGACATCAACGGCCAGATCTCACCTGACGCCGTGTTCGCCTATGTCACCAGCGGCACCGGCGGCGACTTCCGCAAAAGTTTCGGTATCGAGGCCGGCGCCGATGCCGCGGTCGCGCATTTGAAGAAGGCGTCCGTGCGCGCCATCGATGTCGGCAGGCTGTCCTGCCTTACGCAGAAAGGTGAGCCGCAAGTCCGCTATTTCGCCAACATCGCCTCGTTCGGCATGTCGGGCATGGTGGTCGACTCCGTCAATCGCGCGCGCATCGCCAAGCTATTTGGCGGCAAGTTTGCATTCGGATTCCACAGTGCCGTCGATCTTCTCACCTATCGCAACCGCGTCGTCCGCATCATGGTCGATGGCGAATATGACGAGATCGCGCCGGTTTCGACCGTCGCCGTTGCCAATGGCCGTTTCTTCGGCGGCGGGATGATGATCGCGCCGCACGCCGCGGTCGATGACGGCATGTTCGACGTCGTCATCCTCGGCAAGGCGGCGAAGGGCGAAGCGATGGCGAGCATGAAGCTGCTCTACACTGGCGAGCATATCGAGAAGCCTTATGTCCGCGTGTTGCGCGGGCGGAAGGTTGTGGCCGTGCCGGTCGCGGAAACACGTGGTAAACCGGTCCTGATAGAAACCGACGGCGAAAGTGCCGGCCGCCTCCCCGCCACCTTCGAGATTTTGCCGAAGGCGCTCAATCTGCGATGCTGAGCCTGAGGGGCGGGGTATGAGTATCGACCGCAGCAAGATCAGTTGGAACGGCTGGGGCTGGGCCGCGCACAAGGACGCGCTCGCCGGCCGCGAAGAGGTGTGGACGTGGCTTGCGAGCGAGCTCGGCATGCCGTCGTTGCTCGCGACGCCACCGCGCGATCTCAAGGACATCACACTACCTGCAACGCGACTATACGCTGACACGCGCGAGAAGCTTGTCGCGATGCTTGGCCAGGATCGCGTGCGCGACGACAATTACGAGCGCGCGTTCCACGCGCTCGGCCGCTCCTATCATGACCTGCTGAAGCTTCGCGCCGGTGACCTGTCTGTTGCGCCGGATGCGGTGCTCTATCCGCGCGGCGGCGATGAAGTGCTCGCTCTCCTTTCGTTTGCATCCGAGAACGGTATCGCTGTTGTTCCATACGGTGGCGGCACCAGCGTCGTCGGTGCGGTCAGCGCCACACGTGGCGATTTCGCGGCGGTGGTCACACTCGATCTCTCCGGAATGGAACGTGTAATCGATGTCGATACTGCATCGCGCACCGCGACGGCCGAAGCGGGCATCTATGGACCTGCACTCGAAAAGGAGTTGCAAGCGAAGGGCATGACGCTGGGCCATTATCCGCAGAGCTTCGAGTTCTCGACGCTCGGCGGATGGATCGCACATCGCGGCGCGGGACAGGGCTCGAGCCGCTACGGCCGCGCGGAGGATTGGCTTGTCGGCGCCAAGCTCGCGACGCCGCAAGGTGTGCTCGACACCAACGGTTTTCCGGGATCGTCGGCGGGACCGCAACTGAACGACATAGTGCTCGGCTCCGAAGGCATCTTCGGCATCGTCACGGAAGCGACCGTGCGTGTGCATCCCGCGCCGGCAGCGAAAGACTATCGCGGTTACCTCTTCCACGATTTCGCGAACGGCGCAGCGGCAATCCGCACCGCGGTGCAGGACGAACTGTCCACCACGATGCTGCGCCTCTCCGACGCCGATGAGACGCGGTTCTATCGCACCTTCGGGTCACTCGGAAAAAAACGCGGGCTCAAGGACCAGATCGCCGATTGGGTTCTCAAATCGCGCAGCTTCGATGCGAACGCCTGCGCGCTGATCGCAGGGTTTGAAGGCGATGCAGAAACCGTAGCGTCGTCCCAAAAGCACTTCGCCGCCATCGCCAAGAAGTTCGGCGCGATGGCCCTCGGCGAAAGCCAGGGCAAACGCTGGCAGGAAGGCCGCTTTCACGGACCCTATCTGCGCGAGCCTATGATGGATCGCGGCGTCGGCGTCGATACGCTGGAAACCGCGACGCGCTGGTCGAACATCGACGCACTGCGCAATGCCGTGCGCACCGCACTCGACACCGCGATGCGCGAGACCGCGCCGCGTCCCGGCGCACAGGGCGTGGTCATGAGCCATATCAGCCATTCCTATCCCGACGGCGCGAGTCTCTATTTCACTTACTTCTTCCCCCGCGCGCTCGGCTCCGAACTCGCACAATGGCAGGCGATCAAGAAGGCCGCGTCCGATGCCATCGTCGCGAATGGCGGCACGATCAGCCATCACCATGGCGTCGGCGAAGATCACCTGCCCTGGATCGCGCAGGAAAAAGGCCCGCTTGGCATCGCAGTGTTGCGCGCGATCAAGAGCGCACTCGATCCCAAAGGCATCCTCAATCCCGGCAAACTGATCCCGTGAACCGCACGACGAGTGCCTGGCTGCTCTTCGGCGCATCGTCCCTTGTTGCAGTCGCCACGGGTTGCTGGATCGCCAGTCAGCACGGTGCGTCTCACCGCGTCTTGTTGTTGAACATGGCAGCGTGGGCGGTTGGCGCGGTCCTCGCGGTCGGTGTTTCGCGGATCAAGAACCTGCGCTGGTGGCCTTTCGTTGCAATCGCAGGCATCGCCGCGACCTTTCTTTCGCCCGGCATGTCCGCCGTGCATCGCTGGATCGCGATGGGCGTGCGATTCAATGCGGCCGAACTGCTCCTCCCGTCCGCGGTTGTAACGTTGGACAGCCAAGTTCTCCTTTCATTCGCGCTCCTGATCTTGTTGGTGTTGCAGCCTGACGCATCGCAGGCCATCGCCTTCGCCGGCGCAATAATCGTGAGCGCGATCGCATCTAAGCGGCTCTGGTTTGCGGTATTACTGGCGGCGGTCGCGGCGCTCTCTTTCATACGCCCCGACACCCTAGCGCCGGTGCCAGAAGTCGAAGGCATCATCGGCCTCGCAACACCGCTGCAAGCGGCTGTCGCAGTGATTGCCCTTGCGGGCACTGCGCTCACACCGTTTCTCGTACGTTCGTACAGTCTGACAATCTATCTGGCGCTGTGTGCACTTGCGCCAGTGTTCGGCGCGTTTCCGGTGCCGCTCGTCGGCATGGGTGTCAGTCCGATCCTCGGCACGTGGCTCGGGTTCGGGGCATTGATGGGTGCTATTCGGGCGTCAACGCCGCGTTGACGGCGGCGGCGGCAGCCGCAACGGCTTCGCGCGCTTTCGGGATCACGCCGCGCAAACTGAAGAAGCCGTGGATCATCCCGGGATAGTTCACATAGGTGACCGGCACGCCGGCGGCGTCGAGCTTATCGGCATAGGCTTTGCCCTCGTCGCGCAGCGGATCGAAGCCCGCGGTCGCGACATAGGCCGGCGGCAATCCCGACAGGTCTTTCGCCAGCAGCGGCGACATGCGCGTGTCGCCGTGATGCGCGGCATCGGGACAATACATGCGCGTGAACCACGCCATGGATTCGCGCTCGAGGAAATAACCCTTCTCGTTCTCCTTCATTGACGGCATGTCGGGCTGGCCGAGCTGTGTCACCGGATAGATGAGAAGCTGGAATTGAATCTTCGGGCCTTCCGTCTTGGCGAGCTGGCACACGACGGCCGCGAGGTTGCCGCCTGCGCTGTCGCCGCCGACGGCGAGCTGCACCGGATTGATGCCGAAATCTGCGGCGTGGTTGGCGACGTATTTTGTGGCGCTGAAGCAATCGTTGACCGCTGCCGGGAACGGACATTCCGGCGCGAGACGGTAATGCACCGACACGACGCGGCAACCGCTGCCGTTGGCAAGACAGCGGCAGAGATCGTCATGCGTTTCCAGATCGCCGATTACGAACCCGCCGCCGTGGAAGAACACGAGACCGGGCAGCACATCTGCCCTTGCGTCGACCGGCGTGTAGATGCGGACCGGAAGCTCACCGGCAGGTCCCGGGATTTTGCGGTCTTCGGATTTGCCGATTGGCGCAGGCTTTCCACCCAACAGCCGCGAGCGCATCGCCGCGCGTGCGGCGGGCGGCGCGAGCTCCCACAGCTTCGGCAGCGCGGCCGCCTTCATCTGATCGAGCAATGCGCGGACGTTGAGATCGAGCGCCATTATTTCACTCCAAGCCCTGCACGCACGGCCTTCGCCGCCGCCGTCACCGCGCCGACCGCGTGCGGCAGCACCGCCTGCATATAGATGAAGCAATGCACCATGCCGTCGTAATCAGCGATCTCCACCTTCACGCCGGAATCCTGCAGCTTCTTTGCGTAAGCGAGGCCTTCATCGTGCAGCGGATCGTAGCCGCCGAGCATCACATAGGCTGGCGGCAAGCCTTTGAGGTCGGCGTTCAACGGCGACACGCGCGTGTCGGTCTTGTCCGTGCCGTCCGGAATGTAGTGGTTGAAGAACCAGTCGAGCGTCGCCTTGTCGAGGAAGTACCCGACGGCGAACTCGCGCAGCGACGACGTCTCTTTGCCGATCTGCGTCACCGGGAACATGAGAAGCTGGAACGCTATTTTCGGCGCGCCTTTCGCCTTCGCAAGCTGTGTGACTTCTGCCGCGAGCGCTCCGCCGGCGCTGTCGCCGCCAACCGCGATACGGTTCGCATCGACACCGAGTTCGGACGCGTGTGCTTCAATCCATTGCACCGCCGCGAACGCATCGTCGAGCGCGGCAGGAAACTTGTTCTCCGGCGCGAGACGGTAATGCACCGCAATCACGCGGAAGCCGCCCTCGTTCGCGAACTGGCGGCAAATGCCATCATGCGTGTCGAGATCGCCGATCACAAACCCGCCGCCGTGGAAATAGATCAGCACCGGCAACGCATCGGCGCCCGCGGCGACCGGCGTGTAGAGGCGCAGCGGAATGTCGCCATGCGGGCCAGTGGCTTTGAGGTTTTCGACCTTGCCGATGGGAACGCCCTGCGGCCCGATCATCTGCATCATGCCAACGAACATCTCGCGGCCCTGCGGCGCAGGAAGTTCGAACATCTTCGGACCCGGCACCATCGCCATCTGGTCCAGAAAACCTTTTACAAGCGGATCGAGCGGCATGGCGGTCCCGGTGTTATGACGGCCAAAGTCTGACCGAACTCCGCACGGTGCGATAGACCCATCACACGGCGTTTGACGTGACGGAAACGCGTCTATTTCGGCAGCAGCTTCAAGCCAACGATCACGGCGTTGGCGGGCGCGAGCCGCGGATCGTTGTCGTCCAACGACGTGATCAGCGTGCAGCTATAACCCTCCTGCGGATCGATCGGCGCGATGAAGAGCTTCTGGTTCAGCTTGAGCCCTTCGGGGTTGGTTGCCTTGCCGCGATAGACGGTGGCATTGAGCCCGGCAAATTTCCCCGGCGCCTTGCTCAACGGCGTCTGTTGCAAAACCTTGGCGGCAATCTTGTCGACCGAGCCCAAGGTCGGGACCAGCGAGAAGACGAGCACCATCGTGCTGTCATCCGACTGGATAATCAGATTGTCGGACAACAGGCTTTTCTGAATCTCCGAGGTCCAGCCCTTCGGTGTGTGGATCATCAGCGCGGGCTTGAAGGTCGCCGGAAAGCGAATGTCTTCCGCCGCCGCCGGTGAAGCGATGGCCGTCAGCAAACCCAAAACGGTCAGAAATTGAAAACGCATGCCGTCCCCCACTGCGAGGACACAGCGTATCACGAAATCAGTGGAGCGTGATCGGCTCTTCCGGATCGATGCGCTGGAGCATGATGTCGTCCAGAAAGACCGACAGCATGAACCAGAACTTCGCGCGATCGGGTTCGCCTTCGGATTCAAACGAGATCACGGCGCGGCGCGCGTAATCGCACGCAACGGCTCCATGCTCTTCCACCAGATCGGCGGCAAGCCGGCACATATCGCCTGCGTTGAGCTGCATGACTGGCCCCTTCAGTCCGAATGGAGCCAGTAAAGCAAAACAAGGTAAGCGTCCGGTTAATGCGCCATCGCCATGCGATCGAGCAGATGCAAGGCCGCGTGATAGCCCGGTCCTTCGTCGTCTGGCGAGACCATCAGGGCCGTCAATGCTTTGCCGTCGCCCAGCATGACATCCACGAATATTTGCGGCCGCGACTTTCCGGCGGGACCGGTGGGAGAAAGCTTCCACCAATCTCCGCCCGTGTTCAAAATCGAGATGCCGTGCCTGTCATCGGAGGTGATGGGCGCGATCTCTTCGCCTTTCAGAGCTTCCGCCGCGAGTGCTTCGGGAGTGCCGGACCAGGGTTCGATGAAGATCGTCACGACCGTGGAAACATCCGCGGATTCAACGACCATCTTTCCGTCCATCACCTTCGCCACCCAGCCATCGGGGACTTTGAACGTCACGGCGGGCGTGCCCGTCGCCGGATAACGCACGTCATCGGCCGATGCAGACGTCGCGAACAGAAGAAGCGCGCAGAGTGCAAGAGAACGCATACTCACCTCACGGAATTTCGATGATTGCGGGATCGCCGGTGTAAAGCTTGTCGACCAGCGCCTTGCGGCGCTCAAGCGTGGCGCGCTGGTTCACATAACCCTTGTCGGTGATCTCATGACCATCGACCGACGGCGGTTCCGCCATCAGCAGAACGCGCTTGATGCGCGACGACGTTCCGGTCTGCGCCCTGTTGTGCGCCACGAACTTGTCGCGGATCGCATCGCGAAGCTTCGGATCGGCGAGCACGTCGTCGATGTTGTTCTTGCCGGTGAACTGGATCGCAGCCTGCATGTTGGGCCATGCGAGAAGCGCCACAAACGGCTTGTCCTGTCCGCACACCACGCAATCGAACACCAGCGGCGAGGCCGCGGCGACGGCGTGCGCACGCAACGTGCCGACACTGACCCATGTGCCGCTGTCGAGCTTGAAATCTTCCGTCACGCGGCCGTCGAAGACGAGGCCCTGCGCCGGATCGTTCTCATCCATGAACTTCGCGGCGTCGCCGAGCGAGTAGAAACCTTCATCATCGAACGCGGCTTCGGTGAGATCTTCGCGGCCGTGATAGCCCGGCGTCACAGTCGGGCCCTTCACGCGTACTTCGAGCTTGGTGCCGTTGGGCACGAGCTTCAGCGTGATGCCGGGCAGCGGCAAACCGATGAGACCAACGCGCTCCGTCAGCCAGTGCACCACGGTGATGCCCTGCGTTTCGGTCGCGCCATACATGGTCGTCAGCGGAATGCGATGGCCCGTCGCTGCGATAGAAAGTGTCTGGATGCGTTCATAGATATCCTGGCTAAGCGTCGCGCCGCCGTAACCGACCATCTTCATCTTGGCGAAGAAGTGATCGCGCAAGGACGGATCGCGCTCCATCGCATCGGCGAGCCAGCTGAACGCGATTGGCGCAGAGCCGAAACCGAGCGGTTTGATATCGCGCAGATTGCGGATCGTCTCATCGAACATGCCGGGCAGCGGCTTGCCGGCATCGAGATAGATCGTGCCGCCGGCGTTCACCGCATTATTGAACCCGATATTGCCGGCAGAGATGTGGTTCCACGGCATCCATTCCAAGCTCTCTGGTATTTCGTCCGGGTCGGATTGCTCCGTGCGCAATGCTTCCTGCGCCGCCACCACCGCGCACATCATGCGCTGCGTCTGGATCACGCCCTTGGGCATGCCGGTGGAGCCGGAGGTGAAGAGGAATTTCGCGACCGTGTCGTGATCGACCTTGTTCACCGACTCCGCGACGGCGGGACTCACATTTGTTTTGAGCAAGTCTTCGTACAGCGTCGTCGCACAATCCGGCACCGGCATCACGGTGACGACCTCGACGCCATCAAGATCGAGTGCGGCGAGCGCGCGGGCATAGATCGGCCCCTGCTCCGCGAAGATCATCTTCGGCTTCGTCGTCTGAAAGACGTGGCGCAGCTTTCCGTGATCGCCAGACATGATCGAATACGCGACCGACACCGGCGCAACCGGCACCCTCGCCTTCATCGCGCCGAGCATCATCGACGCATGCGCAATCGAATTGCCCGACAGCACCATCAGCGGCGTGTCGGGGCCGAGACCGCGCGTCAGCATCGCCTGCGCGATTGCGTTCGCGCGCGCGTTCATCTCGCCATAGGTGATAAAGCGCCAGTCGCCGGTGCCGCCGCCGGGAAGCAGCGTGCGCTCCGCGATGAACTTGCGTTCGGGGTGCGCGGCGGCGCGCTGTTCGAACAGATGGATCGTCGAACGGTGCATCTCGCCCAGAGGGTGGCGGGAACTCAGATAGACCGTTCCGTCCGGTTTCCGGACCACGTCCAGGTCCGGCGCCTTCATCGGCAACGGCTTGAACGGCGGCAGATCGGTGGATTTCACCTGTACATTCATGGCTTTAGCTCCCTGACCGCGAACCACAGTCCGCGCCCGTTATTCTCTTTATATCCACGGGCCGGCGCGGTATTTTCTCCGCCCTCGTCCCAAGGACATCCGCATGCGCGGCAATAGCGTATTGCTCATCATCGGCGGCGGCATCGCTGCCTACAAGTCCCTAGAGCTGATCCGGCGCCTCAAAGAGCGCGGCGTGCATGTGCGCGCGATCCTCACAAAGGCTGGCGCGGAATTCGTCACGCCGCTTTCCGTTGCGTCGCTTTCCGGCGAGAAGGTCTATGACGATCTCTTCTCTCTGACCGACGAAGCGGAGATGGGGCACATCCAGCTCTCGCGCTCCGCCGATCTCGTCGTCGTCGCACCCGCGACCGCCGATCTGATGGCGAAGGTTGCGAACGGTCATGCGAACGATCTCGCCTCCACCGCGCTGCTCGCGACCGACAAGCGCGTGCTGATGGCGCCGGCGATGAATGTGCGCATGTGGAACCACCCGGCGACACAGCGAAATCTCGCAACGCTCAAAGGCGACGGCACGATCTTCGTCGGCCCCGATGACGGCGAGATGGCATGCGGTGAGTTCGGACCCGGCCGCATGGCGGAGCCGCTGACGATCGTTGCCGCGATTGAGAACGCGCTTGCAGCGCCCGGACCGCTTGCCGGCGTGAAAGCGCTCGTGACCGCAGGTCCGACGCAGGAGCCGCTCGATCCCGTGCGCTACATCGCCAATCGTTCTTCCGGCAAACAGGGCTATGCGATTGCCGATGCGCTCGCGCATGCGGGTGCAGAAACAATTCTCGTTTCCGGTCCTGTTTCGATTGCGCCGCCATCGCGCGTGAAACTTGTCAAAGTCGAGACCGCGCGCGAAATGCTTGCGGCCTGTGAATCCATTTTGCCGGTCGATGTCGCGGTGTGCGCCGCAGCCGTTGCTGATTGGCGTCCTGAGACTGCGGCGAATGGGAAAATCAAAAAGTCCGCCGGTGCACCGCCGCCCTCTGTTGCGCTGACGGCGAATCCGGACATTCTCGCGAGCCTTTCGAAAGGCGCGCGGCGTCCGCAACTGGTCATCGGCTTCGCGGCGGAAACCGACAACGTCATTCAGCATGCGCAGGACAAGCGCGCGCGCAAAGGCTGCGACTGGATCGTCGCGAACGATGTGAGCCCATCTACGGGCATCATGGGAGGCGACAAGAACACCGTGCATTTGATCACCGCCAATTCAACGGAAGACTGGCCTGAAATGGACAAGAAAGACGTCGGCGCACGCCTTGCCGCGCGTATCGCCGAAACGCTGAAGGGCAAAGCGGCATGAACCTCTCCGTTCAACGCCTGCCACACGCAAAAGATCTGCCGCTGCCGTCCTATGCGACGGAAGGTTCGGCGGCGCTCGATCTGCTCGCCGCCATCGACGGCGACATCGTGCTGAAGCCCAGTGAGCGCGCGGCGATCCCGTGCGGCATCGCGGTTGCGTTCTCCGACAAATACGAAGGCCAGGTGCGCGCGCGCTCCGGCCTCGCGCTCAACCACGGCATCACACTGCTCAACGCGCCGGGCACCATCGACAGCGACTATCGCGGCGAGATCAAGGCGATCCTCGTCAATCTCGGCCAGGAGCCGTTCACGGTGAAGCGCGGCATGAAGGTCGCGCAGATCGTATTCGCGCGCATCAAGCATGCCGACATCAAGGAGGTCGAACAGCTTCCCGTCACCGTGCGCGGTGAAGGCGGCTTCGGCTCGACCGGCATGGGAGTGGACGAGGACTGATGCTCAAACTCTCACGCAAAACCCTTTTGGCATTGGAGGCGGTGATCGACATCGCCTTCAACGGCCGCCCCGAGCCTGTACAGGCGAAAGAGATCACCGCGCGCCAGGGCGTGCCGCAGCGCTATCTCGAACAGGTGATGCAGCAGCTCGTACGCGCCGGCGTGCTCAAAGGCGTGCGCGGACCGCGCGGCGGTTACCGCCTCGCCAAGGAGCGCCGCCGCATCACCGTCGGTGAAGTCGTCCGCGTGGCGGAGGCGCTCGACGACGGCGAAGACGCCGAGAAGATCGCGCCGCATTCCGATCTCGGCGCACGCATCGTCATGCCGCTGATCGCCAAGTTACAGGACGAAGTGATGGAGAAGCTCGACGCGATCTCCATCGAGGACCTCTGCTCCCGCGCCCGCGAAGCCGGTGTCGATTGCGGCGGCGGCGCGACAGCAGATTTCACAATCTAACGATACATCTGAGCGAACTCAGACGAGAACCAACGGAGACATTCATGGAAACCGGAAAGCCGGGCCGCGGCCGCATCTATAACTCCATCACGGAAACCATCGGCGACACGCCGCTGGTGCGCTTGGCGCGGCTGCCGAAAGAAGCCGGCGCGAAGGCCGACATTCTTCTCAAGCTTGAATTCTTCAATCCGATCTCCAGCGTGAAGGACCGCATCGGCGTCGCGATGATTGAATCGCTTGAGAGCCAGGGCCTGATCACGCCGGGCAAATCTACGCTTGTCGAGCCGACCTCCGGCAACACCGGCATCGCGCTTGCGTTCGCCGCCGCCGCCAAGGGTTACAAGCTCATCCTCGTCATGCCGGAATCGATGTCGATCGAGCGCCGCAAGATGCTCGCGATCATGGGTGCTGAAGTCGTGCTCACTGACGCAGCGAAGGGCATGAAGGGCTCCATCGCCAAGGCACAGGAGATCGTCGCGGCAACGCCGGGCGCAATCATCCCGCAGCAGTTTGAAAATCCCGCGAACCCGGCGATCCACCGCCGCACCACCGCGGAAGAAATCTGGAACGACACCAACGGCGCGGTCGACTACGTCATCTCCGGCATCGGTACCGGCGGCACGATCACCGGCGTCGGCCAGGTGCTGAAGCAGAAGAAGCCCAGCGTGAAGATGATCGCGCTTGAGCCCGAAGATTCTCCCGTGCTCTCCGGCGGTCAGCCCGGCCCGCACAAGATCCAGGGCATCGGCGCAGGCTTCGTTCCCGCGATCCTCGACCGCAAGGTGATCGACGAAGTCATCACCATTTCGAACGAGACCGCGTTCGCGACCGCGCGCAAGGCGGCGAAGAGCGAAGGCATCCCGGTTGGCATCTCCTCCGGCGCCGCGATTGCCGCAGCGCTCGAAGTCGGCGCGCGCGCGGGCATGGAAGGCAAGACCATCGTCGTGATCGTGCCGTCCTTTGCCGAACGCTATCTGTCGACGGCGTTGTTCGAAGGGCTGTGATTTCCGCTTGCGCCGTCCCTAAGGTCCGGGTGGCAGATGACCCTGTTTCGCAAACAGGGAGTCTGACATGACCGACACACTCAAGCCGCGCATCGGGCCGTGGACGGCGATAGCACTTATCATTGTGTTCTTCGGCGCGATGGAAGTGGTGCTGCCGATGGCGCGCGCCGCGATCACGCCGTATCTGCATCCCACGACGCCACGCGACACCGTCGCGATCCGCGCCGTCAGCAGCATCTTCCTCGTCTGGGCGATGTTCGGCGCAGCGTATGTGCTTCTGCGTCTTCGCGGGCAAACACTCGGCGATATCGGGTTCGGACGCCCTGCCCGCATCTGGGGATGGGTGATCGCGCTGTTCTTTGCCGCGCTGTATGGCGGCGGCACGTTGATGGGCATGCTGAAGGCCGGCGCGCCGGTGACGACGGACTGGTCATTCTTCCGCATCGCCATCGCGCTCGGCATCGGCATCTCCGCCGGCATCTGCGAAGAAACCGTGTTTCGCGGCTTCATCATGGGGCAGGCGCGCGACGGCGGTGCGCACTGGATCATTCAGATCATTCTTTCTGCAGTGTTGTTCGGCGCAGCGCATGCCGGTTGGGGCGGCATGAGCGGTCATGTCCAGATGCAGCAGTTGATCGGCGCGATGACCGCGACCGCGATCCTCGGCCTGATGATGGCGATCGGTTATGTCGCGGGCGGACGGAGCCTCACACCTGTCATCATCGCGCACGGGATCATCGATATCTTGGTCGAGCCGTGGCTTCTTCTGTATGCTGTGACCGGGGGACACTTCTGAGTACTCACGCGTTATCCTGTCGATTGAAATCGAGGACGTCTCCATGAAGCTCTACTACTCCCCCGGCGCCTGTTCGCTCTGCCCGCACATCGTTGCCGAGGAAGCCGGCCTCAACGTCGAGCTCGTGAAGATCGACCTGAAGACGCACACGCTCGAAGACGGCACCGACTTCCATACCATCAGCCCGAAAGGTTCGGTGCCTGCGCTGATACTGGATAGCGGCGAGTTGCTCACCGAAGGGCCGGCGATCGTGCAATACCTCGGCGATCAGAAGCCCGAAAGCGGATTGGTGCCCGCCTGCGGAACGCTGCCGCGCTATCGTCTTCAGGAATGGCTCACCTTCATCAATGGTGAGATCCACAAGACGTTCGGCCCGCTGTTCCACGGTGTCGCCGGTGACGAACGCAAGAAAATCATCGAAACGCTCCAGAAAAAGTTCGCCTTCATCGAGCCGACGCTCGCCAAACAATCCTTCCTGCTCGGCGACAAATTCACCGCAGCCGACGCTTACCTGTTCGTGATGCTGACCTGGGCGAAGAAGATGCACATCCCGACCGGTGCGGCGATGATGGACTTCTTCGAACGCGTCTCCGTGCGCCCGAAGGTCGTCGCAGCGATGAAGCAGGAAGGCCTCATCCACTAGAGTGACCTTCGCTGTACAGCACTTCTGTACAGGCATCGCGAATTTTTGCAGCGTTTCCGGCAAAGCTACGCCGCCCAATTGAACCTCGCTTTTTCGAAGCGGCCTATTCAATTGGGATATGGCTTCACTGTTGGCGCGAAAGACCCTTTGAACTGGTGTTCGATAAGTACGCGAAAATAATTTTTCCTTCGCGGGTTTTCACAAAGCCCCGCAGCGCAAACGCACAGCAATCCCGCGGCCTTTTCGGACCGGGATCGTTATCTCTACTCCTGTAGGGATTTGGGAGAAATGGCGTTAGCAGCGCCACGCTTCAAGAGGCACCAAAGAAAATATTTTCCTGCCGCTATCCGGCGTTTCATACCTCTTCGAGGAATGGCGGGAGCGGGGTATCATCCCCAGGCTGACGCAATTTTGCGCAGCAAGGGAACCCGGCATGACAAGAAGTCGAATAAACCCTTCCGCCTCGACTTCGATTGCCGCTGCAATATTTGTCGCGGCGCTGTCCTCTTGCGCCGACGCCGCCATCAAGATTTCCGCGAACGCCACAAAACACGTCGCCTGCTCGGAAGGTGTTTGTCAGGCAACCGCTTCCACGGCGATGCTGAACGTTTCCGACCTTATGAATATGCTAGAAGCCGGAGACGTGACGGTTGTCAGCGGCAGTATCGCCCACGACATCGAAATCAACGCGGCATTGCGTTGGACCAGCACCAGCCACCTGACACTCGACTCCTACTATGCCATCACGATCAACAGCCCGGTTATCGTCGCAGGCGCCGGCAGCCTGACGATTACGACCAATGACGGCGCACACAATGGAGATTATCGATTTCTGAACAAGGGGCGCATTGAGTTCCGGGACTTGAACAGCGGACTGACGATCAACGGCGAAAATTATGTTCTGGAGAACAGGATCCACGATCTGGCGCGCGATATTCGTCAAAACACCCGCGGAAATTATGCTCTGGCAAAGAGCATCAACACCAGGCCCCATGTCTACTCCGCGTCTCCCATCCCCTT
>Ga0068853_100001275_pt1 | contig 18061 bp, 13 predicted proteins | sample KBSCornC32_FD_65655 | JGI IMG/M metagenome (GOLD analysis project Ga0068853, IMG submission 65655) | Corn rhizosphere microbial communities from Kellogg Biological Station, Michigan, USA - KBS Corn C3-2 | ecosystem: Host-associated > Plants > Roots > Rhizosphere > Soil ...
GCAGGAGTCCGGTTGCGATCCTTTCTCGCTGATGAAATTGCCAGCCGGCCTGAAGGGTGTTTCCGTGCATGACATGAAACGCACCCGAAAACCCGTGCTGGTGGATAGAGGGCAAAGCATGCAACCAGAATAAAAGTTCGATGCGGAACTCTTCGGCGCTATAGACGGTCAAGGGGGGTTGTCCAAACTGGGCGGCCATGTCAGACTGCACGGGCAAAGGATCGGCCAGACCCAGAAAAACCCCTTCGCGGAACGAAACATTTTCCGCTGGCGGTAATTCGCTCAAAGCCTGCATTGCCACCGCGGGAAAACGGTGCTGGTCGTAATTCTTTTCTTTCCACAACTTATTCACCAACACCCCTAGCTCTGTGAAGAAATTCATTTTAGATCCTCCTTTCTGAATGCTTTTGACTTACATATGGCGTCGTAAACCAGTCAGGTATTTTCCACCCCCCGGCTTGGGCCAAATTTGCGCGGTGATTCAGCCCCAGTCCGTCAGGATCATTTTGCAAATGGTGCCGCAAAAGCCAGGCGAGCACCAAATGGCCCTCTGTATCGGTAGATTGCGCGCCGGGGCCGCGCCACCAGGCCAGGATGGCGGCGATATCATCGAGGGAAGCAACCAGAGCGTCGGCGGACTCCCAATCCGGCGCGATATTAAGACCAGCAGCAATGCGCAATGCCTGATTCATCATTACAAAGGGGGCCTTGGATGGAATCAGAGGGTCGAGGACGTCGGCCAAGCGCGGAAACCGTCCACCGGAAAGCTCTTGGCGGCGCAGCAGGTAAGCCAGGTTTATTGCTGCATCGGGCATATCCCGTTGCCTCATTTGCTCCAGTAAAATACCGGCGTAATAAGCGAGCCGCGCGTGCCCCTTTGAAGTAGCGGCTTCTCGGGATTGGAGATAGAGAAAAACAGCTATCTTGACCATCTGCTCCGGTTGCGATGCTCCACAACGTTGTAGCCAGGCAAAGGCCTCGTCTGATCGGGGATCGGAGCTTTCGAAGCAATATGCCGCCAGAATCGCGGCAGCCGCAACTGAGCCATCGATCGCAGTGGAACTGAGCATTTCCATGCTGCGCGCCGGTTGTTTATCCACACCTGATCCACGCAGCATGCGCAAGGCTAATGTTACGCGGGCTGGACGATATCCGCTTTCAGCTGCTTTCTCCAGCCATCGACCGCCTTCTTCCCGGCGTTCCGGGACGCATTCGCCATCCAGAAGATGTTCCGCCGCGAGTAATTGGGCTGAAGGCGACCCGAGTTCGGCAGCTTTGAGAATCCAGTCCAGACCGCGCAACCGTTCGTCAGCGCCGCCTTGTTCCAGGAGCTGTTCACCTAATCTTTCCATTGCGTAATAATTTCCAGCTTCAGCTCGATCCAGAAGCCAGGCGCGCTCTCTCTCGTTCTGCACATGCAATCTGGTGCGATAGACCGCCATTTCATTGGCCGGGGTCTGGAGACGAAATATGGACTGTGGCGCTGGATTAAGCTCCACTACATTGAGAAATTGGAATGAAGCTATGCTCGGCATGGGAAATCTTCTAAATCGATGTTGAACTTAAGCTGTGAATCGCACAGTCTCCGGGCCCACGTTCTTAGCCTCAGGCGGCGCCACTTCACACCTGCTGTTATAGCGTTCTCGCGCTCCCAGAAGCTTCTTGACGCTGTCTTTATCCAGATACTTTTCCTGCCCAAGCTGCTTTGCGACCGCCACAATACGGGCAAGATGCTCCACTGCCTCCATTCGCAGGTACGCTTCGCAGGTGGTGGAACCGTAGGTGACCACGCCGTGGTTGGCCATCAAAATCGCTTCATGACCGGGAATATATGGTTTTAACGCCTCGCTCACTTCGGGGGTGCCTGGCGTGCCATAAGGCGCAAGAGGGACAGCGCCCAGGGTCAATACTGCTTCCGAACATAACGGCTGGTCCAGAGCAATGCCTGCTGACGCAAAAGCGGTAGCCGTGCATGGGTGCGCATGCACAATAGCGCGAACATCAGGACGCATCCTGTAAATGGTCAAATGCATTCCGATTTCGCTGGACACTTTCCGGGTACCATAAAGTTGATTGCCCTGCGAGTCGATCACTACCATATCCGCCACACTCATCATTCCTTTGCTGATGCCGGTTGGCGTAGCGATAATATGTTCCTTCCCCGCCCGGACTGAAAGATTGCCGTCCGTAGAACGGTGAAATATATGCCGCGCACTGTTCACAAACTCAAACCGCTCGCAGGCTTCCCACCGTTGCGGAATTGTTTCCCGAGATTGTCACACCACTTCTTGACAGCACAGATGACCTGCCCTCCTGCAGTGCCGTAGAGGCGCTTGAGCGGCAGGAGCCGTTCATCAATCAAACGCTCGCGTATCAGGCTCTCGCGATGCTTGCGCGTCTCTTTCGACATGGCGAAATCACGCATCACGGCGGATTTGTGAGCCTTGCGAATGGAAGAATGGCTCCGCTAACCATACCACCCGCTCGATCTTCTGGGTGTCTCAAGCGCGCAGCATGATGGGGCTCTCTGGCGGATGGGATACTCATCAGACATTTCATTACGCCAAGACCATGAAGGCAGTTTATTGAATTGCTTTTCGATTCCACGGATCAGCAAATCAAGCGCATTGCTCGGAGGTCACACACAAACGAAAACAGGAAGCGCCAGCGTTGAAGCACCGCACGCGGCCCCTAACTAAAGTCGCCTACAAAGGAGGCAGCAATGGCTGCAATTGACGTTACCAGAAAACTACTCGTTTATCACACTCTGTATCGTCTCAATCTCTCGTTTTCAAACATTGTCACGCACTGCGGCACGTTGCGAGAAGCGGGAGTTTTCACTACAAAATCAACCAAACCCCTTCAGGGTTATGCGCAAGAGCTGCAAGCCGAAATGAATCAGGAGTTGCTAGAGACGATGCATGCCACCGAATTGGACGATTGGGGTCGGTTCGGCAAAATCCGCCAAGCCGAGGAGAAGCGGCTCAGAGACCCCGATGACGTATTCATCCACGCTGAAGAGCGCAGACAAGAACTCCGCAAGAAGCGTAAGAAATAACATTCGCTTAGTCGCCAAAGTGGGGCTGAGACTTGTTTAGTCACAACCTACCTTCAGCGATCTGCTGGCTCGGATGACATGTTGCACATTCTACGAACAACCGCCAGCAAACGCTCTTACCCTTGTTTCAATTCCTTCGCCCCAGCCCACTTTGGAACACTTTCTGAACGCCGAAGTATTCGGCCAGGAGTTGCTCTGTTTCGCCCATGACGTCCAAACGATGATCCTAATGTCGCGGAGTTTAGGATGGGCGCGCCATCTCCGCAGGACTTCAAACCCGCTTTCCATCGGGAGACCCAAAGCAAGCACGATGAGGTTAGGCGCGGGACGCCTACCATCTATCACATCGTCAAGACGCAAAAGCGCTGCAGCGACAAATCGGCGAAATGAAGCCAAATTCTCGCCTACTTGGCTTTTGCTGTTCCCTTGTGAGAAGCAAGAAAGTGCTTAGCCCGCGCAACTTCAGACCGGGACGACCCACTGCAGCATTCTTGTAAAGCAGAATAATATTTCAGCGCCAGAGCTGTATTATCAGCAATTTCCGCGGCATTGGCCGCGCCATATAGGGAGTTGAACCGACCAGGCGAGATTTTCAATGATTGCTCATAGGCGGCAATCGCCTCCTGTGGGCGCCTTGCTTGCACCAGCATGTCACCCAGCATTTCGGCCGCAGGGATGCCGAATCCTGCAGCACGCTCCTGGTTTGCTACTATTCTCAGTTTTTCGATGCCTTGTTCGGGCCTGCCCTCGGCAAAATCCAGCCAAGCGCTTGGTTTCACAAGTAATTTGTCTGACCGTTGCGCCCACGAAACCAGTTCAGGGTCTTTGCTGGTACGTTGGTCCGCAACTAGAGCTTGGAAACGCGCGAGGATCTGCTGCGCAAGAGATGAGTCGCCCAAGCGAGCTGCGGCGGTGATCTGCATTAAATCCAGACGGCCCTGAATGCTGGGCTTTGAGTTGTTCGGGGGCTTAAGCGCGAGGATAGCTCGCCAATCGTGCTGTTCGGTCGCGATTCTCGCTGGAAAATCCAACAGCACCTGCGCCACTATGATGTCATTTAGCATGGGAATTCGTTTCGCTTCATCCGCATATCGGTTCGCAACAGAATCTTTTCCGATCTGCAAAGCGCTGTAGATTATGAAATCAATGGCGTGCAGCTGGTCACTGTATCCGCGAAGGCTGCTATCGCCGCTGTTGCGGCTTGCATTGAAGGCCGAAACGTTAGAGTCAATTGATTCCTGCCATAAGCCAATATCCACGAAAATATGCGATGGCATGTGCAGCGCGTGGATCGATGCCGGAGCAATCTTCGCATATACGCGCGCCGCTTTCACACCGCGAAGGGCGAATTCCGGCTGATCGTAACAGTGAATCAAATAGTGCGCTACGCCCGGATGATCCGGGGCTTCAATGAAGAGCTTCTCCAGGATCGTACTGGCCTGTTGTTGGTGTGAATTCTCATTCTTTAATTGCGACAGAGCCAGGAGTGACAGAGCATAGAAAACAGCGGCTTCACGGTCTTCGGGATAATTGCTATGCACCTTCTCCATAGCGAGAGAGTAAGCATCTACCCGGTCTGAATAGGATCGCTTTTCGTTGTCCCGATAGACCTCTCGGACAGCCAAAATATATGCGCGCTCTCTGGGCGTGGAAACTGCGGACTCTGCTTTGTCCAAAGCAAGGTTCGCCGCTTTGATCTCCTCAGCAGTAGGAGGTTGCCACAGTTGCCGAAAGGTGGACATTGCAAGTCCCCATTGCGCTATCGCGCAATCAGGATCTAATGCACTCACTTTTCTAAATTCTTTGTACGCGGCCTCATACTCGAAAGAATGCAACATCGCAACTGCTCGGTCGAATATTTGCTGTGCTGGAGCTGAGCAGGAGGTCTGAAAGTGAACAGCCCCCAATTCCGCTTTTCCAGCTTGCTGCCATGCATGGGCCGGAATCGAAGGGATCGTGCCAATCCAAAAAACAGCAAACAGAATTACTCGCATCTGCACTCCATCTCCGTCAAACCAGGCTTAAAACCTTGGCCAGATAAAGGGACAAGGTGATAAGTTCGAAGGCCGAGAGAAATCGTCATCGAATCAATAAGCCGCCTGCTATTGCTATCCCCCAGACAAGACCAGCAAGCGCGGCGGAAACTTTCCAGTTACTATGACGGCCAATTACAACGAGCGATGGAAGATTGATTGCTGGTCCAGCAAACAAGACTGCGGCGGCGGCGCCCACCGGGCCACCAGCAGCGATGATCGACAGGGCCAAAGGTATTTCGAATAGACTCGGCAGCGTTAAAAGAACTGCGATTAAAGCAATTATGGCAATACCGAAGACGTGTGTGCTGGCGGTGACGCCTAGTGTATTCAGAGGCAGTCTTCGCATTACCCACATTGACGCCCAGATTGCAACGACCACGAGGGGAACTGTTCTCAACGCGACATAACCCAAAGAGTTCATGTAAGAGAGAAGTAAAGCTCGCCATTTTGTGTCATGTCCTGGTTCCTCAACGTTGATCGGAACCCTGACTGATCTTGTGAGGCCCGCAACAGACGCAGACCCTATCAATACCAAGGTAAGAGCCATCGCGAGGCGTCCTCCAGCCACGCGCCAAGGAAATAACATAAAAGACAAGGTCAATGCTACGGGATTCAAAGAAGGGGCTGCGAGCGCAAGCGCCAGTGCAGGGCCTATTCGACGCGTTTTCTGATAAATCGACGGGAATATTGGAGCAACACAACAGGAGCAGAGCATCAGTGGCATGCCCGCGACTGCCCCCGTGATTTGATCGCGCACCGCTCCCCGGCCAAAAATTGATTGCAAGGGAGTGCGTGAGATACTCGTGCGCACTGCGGCGCTGATCAGAACACCAAAGAGGAGAGCGGACCACACGATCTTCAGATACGCAGCGGCATCGCGAAACGAAGTTGCTCCAGACGAATTACTGGCAGGCTGCAATGCTGGAAGTTTTAGACTGCCATTCGCCTGTGTTTGGCGAATTTTGTTAAGTCCCCCCGTTCCTTTGTAGTTCATAAGGAGTAACACCAGCGCTCCCAGAACCAGGAATTGAACAATGATCTGAGCTCTTGAACCGCGATTCTGATTTTCTGCTATTCCAGCCTTTACCGTGGAAGCTTGGGTAGACATATAATTCTTCCTCTCCCATTGCCGACTGTGATTCCGATACTCCGAACACTGCGCAGCTGCATTAGCAGTTGTGCGCTAAGAAATTAAACAATCAAGATTCTTGCTGCATCCCGATCTTGACTGACGACATCCCCAATCTCTGAAGCGCGCACTCCCTGTTCCTGCAACCGGTGAAGTAGATGACCTGCGTCCTTATCGCTAACTGACATTAACAGGCCGCCGGCTGTTTGGGGATCGAATAGCACGGACTTAGTGCGTTCTGACACCTCTGAAATATATTCAACATCTTTTTCGGCGAACTCCCGGTTATTGTGAGTACCTCCGGGGATACATCCCCGGTCAATGCACTCAAGAGCTCCCTCAAGCATTGGTATATCTGGGATGTAAAGCCTGATCTGCACCCCACTGGCTATAGCCAGTTCTCTAACATGGCCGATCAGCCCGAAACCCGTAATATCAGTCATCGCGTGAACCGAAAATTCGCCAGCCTTAATAACATCAATCGGAATTTTATTCAGCGTCGTCATTGAATTGAGAGCGCCCTGCATCCATCTATCAGAGATCTCCTGCTTCTTTACTGCGGTACTAATAGTTCCTGTGCCTAGAGCTTTCGTCAATATGAGTCTGTCGCCTGGCTTTGCTCCCGAGTTTGCGAACACCCGTTCGGGATGCACTAGCCCAGTTACAGAGTAGCCAAACTTGATTTCGCTATCCTGTACGCTGTGCCCTCCCAAAACGGTACAGCCAGCTTCAACCATCTTCGAAAGACCGCCAGCCATAATTTCCCCCAATACATCAAGGTTTTCTCGTTCCGGAAAGCAGACCATGGCCAATGCGGTTAGCGGCACGCCTCCCATGGCATAGACATCGCTCAATGCATTTACTGCTGCAATTTGGCCGAATGAAAACGGATCATCGACCATAGGTGTGAAGAAATCTACGGTCTGTATTAGGGCTAAATCAGGAGCAATGCGGTAAACACCCGCATCATCAGATGTATCAAACCCGACAATTACGTTGGGATCGACCTGTGGGGGTAGTTTTCGCAGCACACAATCCAGCGCCGCTGGACTTAGTTTGCTCGCTCAACCCGCCGCTTTGACGCCGGCCGTTAACCGCACTGCGCTTGCCATATTCTCTCCGAATTACTATGCATCTCAGTAGTGTGGCTTTATATCTTGAAGGTTCGCGAAATATACCACACAACTATCACCAATCATCCGATATTTGGTAGTAAATATGTCGATAATATAGGACATGTACACGAGAGCTAAGAGTTAAAGAATTCTATGTTGAAGCCTGCAGCGACCAACTTCAACCAATATTCCGAAACGGGAATACGAGTGCGGCTGGAGTGCCATTACGGGAACTTTTTGGGTTATAGATGGCGGAAGCACATGGGAGTCGAACCCACCTCTCGCATCGCGAGGATACGAGATGACGGTTTTGAAGACCGCAGGCAACACCGGCTGCCTCGTGCTTCCGCTTTTGCTTTCAACAAACATCATTTCAAGCCTTAACAGTTTCAATTAATTGTTTGTCTCTCAACTTTGCAATAAACGTCTCAACATCCCGGGCCAAGACGTCTTGAGCCACATCATATTGCTGAACTAGCCGTTCACAAATTTGCTCAAAAGCCGTACCACGTTCGATTTCATGCCAAATCGCGGTGCCAATCTCATCTAATCCCAGGTAAAGCCCCAGCTTGCTGTGGAGCAAAACGGCCTGCTCCTCTATGATTACAAATTTAATGCCATCGATTATTTTGAATTTCTCTCCACGCAACACCGTCATATGTCCTCTAGTACATCTGCTCGGCTTTATCTCTCACATGCTGATGAAACCGGTATAGCGACCTTGTCGAATTGAATTGCACAAAGGCGTGCATAGAGAGGACACTCCCTCAACAACTCCTCATGCCGCCCCCATCCAACGAGGTTTCCTTCATTCAAAACCATGGTCATGTCACAGTCGAGAACGGTGCGCAAGTCATGTGCGATTACAAATGTCGTCCGCCCCAGCATCACATGACCCATGGATTTTCGCACCGCTCGCTCTGACTCTGCATCCAGGGAAGAAGTGGCTTCATCCCAGATCAGGATGCTTGGATTGCGCAAAACAACACGAGCGATCGCGATCCTCTGCTTTTGTCCCACGGACAGCCTGGCCCCGCGCTCCCCGATTTCCGTGTCATATCCTTGCGGAAGCTGCTCAATAAAACCGTGGGCATTGGCAATCTTCGCGGCGCGTATGATAGCGTTGTCGTCCGATTCCAAGCTTCCAATCTGGAGGTTCTCTCTTATTGTTCCGCTAAACATAAACGGCTCTTGAAAGACCGCACCCGCTAGAACACGACTCATACCGATGCTGTAATGCTGAAAATCAATTCCATCCAAAAGAATCATTCCTTCTTGTGGGTCATAGAACCGTAATAGTAAGCGCGTAATCGTGCTTTTCCCGGAGCCGCTCGGCCCAACGATGGCTACTTTCATTCCGGGCGGCACTATAAACGATACGGATTTTATCGCGTCCTCAGTTTGTCCTGGATATCGAAAACGAACTTTGCGGAACTCAATCGAGCATGCCAGATGCTGGACATTGTGCCCAAGCTCCAGGTCCTCCGTAGGAAGACGAAGAAATTCGAGAATCCTTTCAGCACAGGCCCCCACTGCATGACTTTGGGTACTCAAGGCAATAAATCTACGGGCCGGAATATCTAGTAGACCTAGATACCACACTAGCGCGATCAATTCGCCAATAGTAATCCGGCCACTCACGACCTGCAGCCCGCAATACCAGTACAGAAGGCCCATCGTAACCCAGTAAAACGTGTAATTCAGGCTGGTTAAGGAGTTCAAGGATGACAGCCTGATCTGGCTTACAAAAATGGCCGCAGCCGCTTTGCCTATCTTCGACGCGCTCCATGTCTCGCGTGTTAACGCTTTAATTTCGCGGATACCTTCAATTCCTTCCTGAAGAGTGGAATTGAATCGGGATTTTGACTCCATCAACTCAGAAGATGCTTTTCGGCTAGCGCGGGCAGTGAGCAGCGGTATGACCACATAAATCGGGATCAAGATGAACGAAAGGAGAACGAGCTTCCCGTAATGAACGGATACAACAGCAAAAATTGACACAAGCTGCGTCAGGCCCAAGATCAATTCACTGCACAAGGGGTGATATATCTTGACGACGCCGGGCGCATCTTCGGTAAATAAGGACGCCAATTTGGCGGAGTGGTGTGCATCAAAATGCGGGATTGGCAGTCTCTGTAGATGCGCCAGCATTCGAGATCGGAGCTCACGGAGTGAGCCTTCGCTCAGAATCGTCAGCGATAGTGAATGTAAGCTCATGAATGAGCTTGAGACAAACGCAATCACAATCAGCTTTATCGCACTCACGGCAAGGCTGTGAGTTTCTGCTTTCGTGAGCGCTGTATCGATAATTCCGCGGATGATCCATGGCATCGCGAGCTGGGTCAGCGTAAATACCATGGCTGCGACGATGCTGGCAAAAATCAGGACAGCCGTTCGCGGATAGCGCAAGTATTTCAGAATTGCCAATGACTCTCGGAATCGAAAATCGCGCAGCACGGATGCAGGCCTCATCTCCATAAAACTTTTGCACTATCAGCTAATTCATTGCGTATGTTCTCGCGTCTCCCTGACTGGCCGGGCCAATATTTACTTTCGTAATTTGGGACGTTTTCCTCGTAGCTTTCTGGTTCACAATGTGATATCTCAGCCAGGATTCAAGGGATAACGTCGAGAGCACCGCCGGCAAATCGGGCGCATAGCCCAATCGCGCCTGTTCAACTGCGTGTTGAAAGTTTTGGTAATCGATACACCCCATCTCGCACAGGACCGGTGAGGTCAGCAAGGGCTCAACCTCTTTCCAGTCTCGCCGCAGAGCCCGATACACGGCGTGCCCGAAAGTTGCAGTCGCCTTGCGTTTACGCAAATCTTCCGGGAGAATTCCCTTCATCGCTCGATTGAGAAGCGGCTTCGTTTCAGCAGGATCAAGCTTGCTCTGCCAGGGTACTGCCAATGCAAACTCAACTAACGGCCGGTGCAAAAATGGATATCGGATGTCTAGGGACTTTTCCATAAAGCCGCGATAACAGAAAGGTGGCAAACGGCTGATGCGTTCATATTGGTATTGCATCGCAGGGCGCCTGAACAATCGCGGCATGTGTCCTCTGTGGGTGCGATCTCGCATTTCCCATCTGTTCGCAAAACTGGAGTTTACGTAAGGCGGAGGATCATTTTTAACCCGCGGCGAATATTCAGCCATGCAAGGATGAAGCAATGGCCTCAAGCAAAACGAGAGGAAAACGTTTGTCAACGGCATTTGTCCGGCTGTTTGCCACCGTCGCATTTCCCGCATTAACGTCCACAACTTGCCCGTCTGTAACATATCCGCCAAATGCACTGGACGAAAAGCCTCGTCCATGATGATGGCTTCTGCGCCAATCCCAACAAGCAGCACGTGGGCAATCTTGTCGCCGGTTATTTCCTGGTATTTCTTCGCGATGGGCAGAAAAACCTGCTGATGCGAAGGTTCGTCCCAAAATTCTGGGCTTGAGAGAAATTCTGAGAACGGACGGACTTCGTCAACGTCAATCAAATGAGGCGAAAGGCCGCATTGATCCGCGACCATTTTTGACCACCGGGTTTCGTCGCTAAGTTTAGATTCGCTAAAGGTCTGCGTAATGGTGGCAAGCTTTCCGAGCTTTCTTTTCGTAAGAATCTGTTGTGCAACACAGACAATTGCCGAGGAATCAAATCCGCCGGATAAATCCGCATAAACGGTTGAGCTGGCCTCGAGCCGACATGTTACCGCCTGCTCAAAAAGCGACCGGAAATGCTCGATATATTCCAAATCATTTCGATAGTTCAAGTAGGCGCGCAAGCCGAAATCCCAATACTTTGTTACTTTAAGGACGCCGTTTTGAAACAGGAGTGAATGCCGGGGCAATAAGCGAAATATCCCTTTTAGAGGCGTTCTCTCACTCAGGCTCGGTAGGCTCCAAGAGAGGAAATCCGCAATGTATTCAGGATCGACTGTTCGAGCGCCTTCGGTCGCTGCCACTAAGGGCCATATTTGTGAAGAGAAAAACAGCCTTGTTCCTTTAACAGCATAGTAAAAGGGGCGTACCCCAAAAGGATCCCTGGCGCAGAACATTGCCTGTCTAGATGGATCCCAGATGGCAAATGCAAAATCCCCGATAACATGGGCGGGAAAATCTTCTCCCCATTTTGCATAGGCTCGAAGTGCAAGCTCAGAATCGCTTATCATCTCACTCGTATCGCAATTGAGAAGATTGAGCAATTCTGACCGGTTGTCGATCCGCCCATCCCAGACAATTAAAGAACCTGTCATCTCTTGACCGTGAAAAATCGGACTGGAATCACAGACACAACATCCCATAAAAAGATTTTCCTTGGAATGGGAAAGGAGTGACGACCGTGTCGTCAAGACGGCGGCATCAACCATTTTTGCGGGCAGCTCTCGATCTAACGGTCCCGTGCAATCGATCACACCAATAATTGTGTTCATTGTGAGCTCATTCCCTGACAAGAACCGTGTAGAGTTTCACCCTGTTAGGCCGATCCCCGATAACTTCTCCTTGATATTCGACCCAACTGTGCCCGGCAAAGGGATACTTCTTGACGCCTAAGCAGAATTCCACGGGAATCGCGCGTTGTCGCGCAAAATAGAACATCGTCAGGGCACGCGGAAGACAGTCCAAACGCTTGCGATAGTAATACCGTGTGCCAGTGTCAACGGCAGAGACAATATTTTGAAGTGCTGCCTTGTCCTTATCAGAAGGACCTAACGGCGGAATTTTCCGCACTCGATTCAACAGTCTCTGCTGCGTTTGCTCATAACCCAAGAAGCGGAACCCGCAATCCAAAAAGATAAAAATAGCAATGACTTTGCTGATGAGAAAGAAATGATCCAGTTTCTTCATACTGTGACCCTGCAAGGATGAGGATTTACTGAAGCCTAATCTGCGACTGCCTTAACATTCCTTGGGCAGCCCAGCAAAAATCCTGCCAGGCCGCCTCAAGGCTTTTCAACGGACAAACTGCCCGTTCCTAGACAACGCGACTCACTGAGATAAAAGTGGCTAACCGCATTCGCCACCAACACTCTGTTTGCCGCTGTTCGAGTCTGTTCAAGCGCCGCTTCAAGCACCGGTCAAATTAACAACTGTGCCAAATTCGACCAACAGCGGAGCGGTATACGACCGCTTTTTGGAATTGGCTTCGAACTCACGGTATTCCATGTTGCTACCTCCTTTCTTTTTAGGATAAAAATGAATGCCTGTATCAAGAGATCCGGCATTAAAATGGCTGGGATTAGCAACTCGAGTAGAGCAGACAAAACCTTGTAGCTATATTTGAAGCAGGAGTAACGCCGCAACGCGGACGTATGGATCATTCATTCGGCTTGCAAGAACATATCTGATCCTCTGGGGCGTATGCTACTGCTGAATTGCTTCGGAGTCAAAGGCTAAAAGCGGCCCGGCTTGGGACTAAGATGTTTTTCCCGTTTTGGCACTGTCGGGTATCTATGGAATCATAGAAGACTGTCGGGTATCTATGGAATCATAGAAGAAACGAGGGACTTCAGAAGTGTTTTCTAGTTGGAATCGACAATGAAAGACTTTTATGGTGATGGAATAATATAGAGTTTACAGCTCCTAAGCGGGTGAAGGCGAATGCATTTAGGGTTTAACCTGCGTCAGATCCTCAGAACGCTCCGCCGCGGTCGTTTTTTTACTACAGTTGCGATTTCTTGCCTCGCAATCGGAATCGGAGCAAATGTCGCAATTTTTACTATCATTGAGACGCTATTTCTGCGCTCGCTTCCTGTTCACCAGCCTAGCCAGCTAATTGCGATCTCCCGACTCGGGCACAACGAGCGCAATCTGGAATTCTCGTACCCCATGTTTAGCTACATCCGGGATAATCAGAAAGTATTGTCTGGCACTTTTGCATTTGTGGATGCGGTATTCAATATCCAAGCAGATGAAAATGCCCCCCTGCGATTGAGCGATGTCATGGCGGTCACGGAAGACTACTATTCTACGTTAGGAATTCGGCCTTCTCTCGGCAGACTAATAAGTCCTCTTGATGCTAATGGCGGTGCTCCCGCAAATGTTGCCATAATCAGTTACGGATATTGGCAGCAATGGTACGGTGGCAATCCGGCTGTCATCGGACGATCTATCAAGATTGAGGGCGTTCCCTTCATGATCATTGGAGTAGCTCCAAAGGCTTTTGCCGGCTTAAGGGTTGGGGTCGCCTCAGATGTGACTATTCCCCTTGCAGGAATGTCACTTTTTACCGGCAAACGCGACGGCAATGCACAACGGGTATTTACGAACCGCAAGGCTTTCTGGCTCAGCATAATGGGTAGGCTTGGCCATGGCATTTCGCTAGACCGAGCGCGAGCGCAGATGCAGGTTATGTGGCCCAATGTAATAGACAATACGATTCCTCAAGATATTGAGCCGCAACAGCGGGAAACATTTTCATCAGCTCATCTTCAAGTTACAAGCGGGCGCACCGGATTTTCGTATCTACGCGATGAGTTCTCCCGGTCTCTTTTCATTTTGCTGGGCCTCGTCGGAGTCATGCTGCTATTTACGTGTACCACCCTGGCGAACCTGATGTTGGCGCGGGTAGTCGGCCGCAGATATGAAATCGGCATGAGGATCGCCTTGGGGGCTCAACCAATATCCATTGTGCTGTATCTGCTTACTGAAGGGATTATCGTCTCCCTGTTTGGAGCAATGGGTGGGGTGATCCTAGCTTATTGGATAAGCCCCCTGCTTGCGCATTTTGTATGGACAGGGAATTTGCCATTGTCGCTGGATCTATCACCCGATCTCACGATTTTCTCGTTCGCGGCGATCATGGGCGGCGCTACAGGCCTTGCTTTCAGCATTGTCCCTGCATGGAGTATTGCACGACAGCGCCCGGCAGAAGTAATCCGGCAAAAGCACGATGCCGTACTCGGTGGGGCGTCCAATCTCGGCCTTGGACGAGTACTGACCGGGATGCAAGTCAGTTTGGCCGTCATGTTGCTCGTGGGAGCAACATTGTTAACACGCGGCCTTAGTTCACTTGCTTCGAGAGATCCGGGGTTCGTTACTCATGGGATCGTTGTAAGCTGGCTTACTCCAAAGCCGGGCGGTTATCGCGGACTTGCATTTGCCAGCTATTATCGAGACTTGCTCGATACGATCTCCCATCATACCGCTGTTCTGTCTGCCAGCCTGTCGAATCCGCAGCCTCTCGGTTATGAATGGCGAGAAACCGCTGCCTCTAAAGATCAGGCATTGCCACGTGAAGTCCAGGTCGATTTCTGCATGGTTACGCCACGTTTTTTTGAAACAATGCAAATCCCATTGCTTCGCGGCCGCGATTTCAGCCTGCACGACGATGACCACGCTCCCCGGATTGCAATCATTAGCAAGAGCCTGGCAGAACGTTTATTTCAGACTACTGATTCGGTCGGTCGCAAGATACGAATCGGTGACCAACCTGAACGTCAGGATGTCGAGGTAGTCGCGATTGCAGATGATGCCAACCTTTGGAACATTCGAGCAAATAGGCCAGCGACCGTGTACGTCCCATTTTTTCAGGAAGCACAGTCCATGGGTCGGCCCGTATTGGAGGTTCGCGTCTCAGGCGACCCGCGGGCGATGGGAAATGACTTATCCAAAACTGTTCAATCGTTGGGTCACGAATATCCCTTTCGCATGGAAACCCTTGCTGACTCAATTCAAAAGTCCCTCGTGCAAGAACGTATGGCTGCATTGCTAGGGGAATTTTTTGGGGGCCTTGCGCTCATATTGGCTGTAATAGGGATATACGGCCTGTTTTCTTACACAGTTCTCCTTCAGACTCGAGATATCGGAATTCGTCTGGCATTGGGCGCATCCAAAATGGACATAGTGGGCAGCGTCCTGCGGGGCGTGCTCACCATTTTGCCGATTGCCGTCGGAGTTGGTTTGGCGGCAGCTGCTCTCTTATCTCGATTCATCAGCGGGCTACTGTTGGGCTTATCGCCATTCGATGCCATAAGTTATTGGTTTACGGGGCTGATTCTTACCGCAACTGCCATTGGGGCGGCGTATATACCCGCTAGGCGAGCAGCCCAAATTGACCCCTTGACCGCCCTGCGTATGGAATAGCGGGGTTTCAAGTTCCCAGCACATAGCGGCAAGGGGCAACTTGCTTGCGCGGGTCTTTTCAAATCGCTAGCATTTCCTGAGTGTTGAAATCATTCTCAGCGAGACAACCTAATGAGAATACAGACAGCAGTTATGTTTTCCCTCATTCTGACATTTCCCCCGGCTCGCGGCTTTAGCACCGATTCCAAACCGCTTGGAATCAATGAAGCGTTATCGGCGAAAGAATTTGCAGATAGAGAGCCCCTTGCACTTTCGCCGGACGGCAAATGGCTGGCATACACGCTCTCGAATCCGAAACGCCGTCTCATAGCAAAGCTTTCCGGATCGGTCGAATTCACTCCCGGCGGAGTTCCAACGGAATGGGCCTATGGCTCTATCTGGTTGACGGATATGGAAAACAAGCAGGCTCGACAATTGACCTCTGATCAAAGCAGCAGCTGGGCGCCCGTCTGGTCGCCCGACGGAAAACAACTGGCTTTTTATTCTGATCAAAATGGGACTGCGCAATTATGGATTTGGAACAAGGTAGAAAACCAGTCCCATGTCGTTTCTGCTGCAACCACCCGCTCATTTTTTGGTTTTGAGACCCCACAATGGAGTTCAGATGGAACTCAAATATTGGCCAAGTTGCTGCCGGAAAAAATGAGTATCAGTGAAGCCGCGTCCTTACTGAGTGGCAAAAAGGATTCAGCGAACGCGGATCGAGCTCCTGGCGTTACAGCCAAAGTCTTTGTATCGCAACCGTCGTCCATCGGCGTCGCAGCCCCTAGCAATGCCTGGACCAATGAAGAGCTCGCCGATCTCGCATTGGTTCACGTGCGGAGTGGCCACATCAACCGCCTATTGCACAAAGAGAAAATACGTGGCTATTGGCTGTCACCGGATGGGGCATTTATCGCCGCCAGCATTCTTAAAGGCGAGCGGCGACAGGGATCGCAAGTGGTCCTTTACGACTTAGTTCTTATCTCGATCAAAACCTTACAAACTCGCGTACTGGCTCAGGATCTTGCAATGCCGTACGGCATAAATGTGAGCTGGTCACCAGACGGGCGATGGCTGAGTTATATTGCAGCCGCACAATCAACCAGTCAGTTAACGGACGGCGAATGCCGGTTCATCAGAATTTCCGATAGCAAAATTATCAAACCGATCATAGACGGCCCAGCCAATTTTGCCCATGACTACAGATCGCCTGCTTGGAATGGCTCAAGCACGTCTGTATTCCTCATCTCAAGCCAGGATATCTGGGAAATTTCAACTAATAAAATGCAAGCCCATCGGATTGCATCCCTGCCCGGCTATCAGATCACCGAATTTGTTGGTTCAGGTCCGGGCAGGATTGCGCTGACTGAGGCAGGATCGATCATTGTGCGCACCTACGATCCGCAATCGAAGCTGAGGGGCTTTTACAGCATCGATCTTGCCACTGGCAGAGCTCATAAGCTACTTCAAGATGCACGTTGGTATGGGCGATCCACAGAAGGATTGTACGACATGACTTCCACGCCAGACACACGGGTCATCGTTTATGGAGCGGAGGATGCCCAACATTCCCGAGACCTTTTCGTTACGAGAACTCACTTTGAAAATAATGAGCGCGTCACCATCATCAATCCGCAGTTTGAAGGACATCGGTTCGGTACGGCAGTCGTCATAGATTATAAGGACGACAAGGGAAGTCCATTACATGGCGCTCTCCTTCTTCCACCTGCGCAAAGATCTGGCGAACGTTTCCCTGTTATTGTGTGGGTATATGGCGGATCGAATGGTTCTCCACGAATTAACCGGTTTGGATTAGTTGGAAGTGGAGTGGAAAACATGCAGCTCTTTGCCACAAGGGGATATGCAGTCTTTTTCCCGGACGCTCCCCTCGCTGGGCATTCGCCGGCAGCTGATCTCGCGCACACAATCATGCCCGGAATTGTCCGTCTACGAGAGTTGGACATGGTGGACGCTGAACGAATCGGGCTCATGGGCCACAGCTACGGCGGCTATTCTGTGCTGTCACTGATCACCCAAAGCACAATATTCAAAGCTGCGGTTGCGAGTGCCTCGGCCGGAAACTTGATCGGTATGTATGGACATTTGTCCCCTACCGGTGACAGCTTCGGGGTGGGGTGGTGTGAAGAGGGACAAGGACTCATGGCTGGAACACCCTGGCAATATCCGCAACGGTACATTGATAATTCGCCGTTTTTCTTCTTGGACAAAGTCCAGACTCCGTTACTTCTCATTCACGGGGGAGCAGACGAAACAGTTCCTCCCTATTTATCTGGAGAAATATTCGTCGGGTTGCGGCGCCTTGGCAAAGAGACTGTTCTGGCGTTGTATGAAGGAGAAGATCACTGGGAAGGCAGTTGGAGCTACTCCAATCAACTCGATTATTCTCAACGTATTTTGAATTGGTTCGATACGCACCTGTCGCGAAACGTTGCTAAATAAACCACAATGATCCTGGCACCAGATTTACGGTGGATCATTGCACGCTATTTCTAAGTAGGAAAACAGATTCGAGGGAACGGATGAAGGGAGGGCTACGTACATCTTAGCCTGCAAAGCTCAGCCTCCCCCAAAAACACCACAAGGTAGTCATTAGAGCTTTGCTGTGCGTCAGAGTACGCACTTTCAGTGCGTGTATTTGAAGTTCC
>Ga0068853_100001278_pt1 | contig 18045 bp, 19 predicted proteins | sample KBSCornC32_FD_65655 | JGI IMG/M metagenome (GOLD analysis project Ga0068853, IMG submission 65655) | Corn rhizosphere microbial communities from Kellogg Biological Station, Michigan, USA - KBS Corn C3-2 | ecosystem: Host-associated > Plants > Roots > Rhizosphere > Soil ...
GCCGGAGACCAGATAGGCCAGCGCCACCCAAGGGTTCACGGGTGCGACTTCATGCATGACTGGCAATTCCCCCAACCGTCATTCCAGCGAAAGCTGGAATCTCTTTGGCTTCCAGCACCACGAAGAAAAATGAGATCCCAGCCTTCGCTGGGATGACGAGACGAGTGTTGCTCACTTCTTCTCTTTCTTCTTGTACATCGCCAGCATCCGCTCGGTGACGGCGAACCCCCCGAAGATGTTGACGCTCGCGAACACAACGGCGACCAGCCCCAGCCATTTCGAGGTGACGGAGCCACCTGCCGCCGCCGCGATGAGAGCGCCGACGATGATCACCGAGGAAATGGCATTGGTCACCGCCATCAGCGGCGTGTGCAGGGCCGGCGTCACCGACCACACCACATAATAGCCGACGAACACCGCCAGCACGAAGATCGAAAGGATCGCGATAAAATCCATTATTATACCTCCCCGGCACGGGGAGGGGGACCGCTCGCCGCAGGCGAGTGGTGGAGGGGGCTGGCCACTTGCGCGATGATGAAGGCCATTACAGCCTCCACATCCCGCAGCACGTCGACCGCCGCAATCCGAACTACCCTGTACCCGTTTTCTTCAAGAAATTGATCGCGCGAAAGGTCCTGTAATGGATGTTCGCCGCGGTTATGCGCCTCACCGTCGATCTCGATGATCAGCGAAGCCTGACTACAATAGAAATCGACCACATAGGGGCCGATCGGATGCTGGCGACGAAACTTGAGGCCCGATTTTCGGCCACGAAGCTGTTGCCAGAGCATAACTTCCGGAAGGCTCATATCCTTGCGAAGGTTTCGGGCTACGACGGTTTCGGGGCGCAACATTGTTCGCACGCCCCCTCCACCGGCTTCGCCGGTCCCCCTCCCCGTGTCGGGGAGGATCACGCGAGCAGCCTCTGGTTGACGACCTTGCCGTCCTTGGTGAGCCGCACCGCGTCGCCGATTTCCTCGTCGAGGACGGGGGCGCCCTTGTCCTTGTCCCAGAAGGCCGAGAGGAAGTTGAACAGGTTGCGGGAGAAGAGCGCGGAGGCATCCGCCGCCATCGTACCCGCCATGTTCTTCGCGCCGACGATCTTGACGCCATGCTTCTCGACGATCTCGCCAGCCACACAGCCTTCGACGTTACCGCCGCTTTCCGCCGCGAGGTCGACGATCACGCTGCCCGGCCGCATCGATGCAATCTGGGCGTCGGAAATCAGGCGCGGCGCCGGACGGCCGGGGATCAGCGCGGTGGTGATGACGATGTCCTGCTTGGCGATATGGCTGGAAACCAGTTCGGCCTGCGCCTTCTGATATTCCTCGCTCATCTCGGTCGCGTAGCCGCCCGAGCCTTCGCCCTCGATACCCTTGACGTTCTCCACGAAGATCGGCTTGGCGCCGAGCGACTGGATCTGTTCCCTGGTGGCCGAGCGCACGTCAGTCGCCGAGACCTGCGCGCCAAGGCGCCGCGCGGTCGCGATCGCCTGCAGACCAGCGACGCCAACGCCCATGATGAAGGCGCGGGCGGCCGAGACCGTGCCTGCCGCGGTCATCATCATCGGGAAGGCGCGGCCATATTGCTCGGCCGCCGTGATCACGGCCTTGTAGCCCGCGAGGTTCGACTGCGAGGACAGGATATCCATCGATTGCGCGCGGGTAATGCGCGGCATGAATTCCATCGCCAGCGCCTCGAATCCCGCCGCGGCATAGGCATCGACACGGGCGCGATCCCCGAACGGATTCAGCCCCGCCACGACCCAGGCACCCGATTTGGCGCCGGCCAGCGAAGCCGGATCCGGCCCCTGAATCCCCAGTACGATATCGGCGCCAGCCAGAGTCGCCGCGCGATCCGCGACCTTCGCGCCCGCATCGGCATAGCCCGCATCGCCATAGGATGCGGCATGGCCGGCACCGGATTCGACCGCCACTTCAGCGCCGAGCCCAATGAACTTCTTCACCGTTTCAGGCGTGGCCGAGACCCGGCGCTCGCCCGGTGCACCTTCCTTCAGGACCGCGATCTTGAGCGCCATCTGCTAGCTCGCGATCAGCAGAACTACGCCGAATCCCACAAGAAGGCTCAGAATCGCGCCCCATTTGAAGAGCGAGAGGAACCCCGTGTAGGTTTCCACATGCGCAGGCATATCGTTCTGCGCTTCGCCATTGGCAGCCATTTTTTCTCCCCGTTCTTTAGAACCGTAAAGGGCTTCTAGTGTCAGCGGGACCGCGCCTCAAGCCCACATAATCACCAGCTCGTGGATTAGGCCGGGCTTCCCGCTCGTTTTCGGTATGGCGCGGCTTAATCCCGTTTTTACCTGTGCCGGATAAGTTTGTGTCTCTTGATGGGACAAGTGAGATAGACGATGGCGCACCGTGCAGATCGTTCATTGCTGCTGATCGACGATGAGCCGGCACAGAGCCGCCTGATCGAGGCGATCGCCGCGCGCGCCGGATGGCGCGTCACGCGGGCGACTGATCTCGAAACCGCGATGGGCGTGCTCGAAGGCCCCGGCGCCCGTTCGATCGATGTCATCCTGATCGACCAATGGTCAGCGGACGACAGCGGTGCGGAGCTGGTGCGCGAGCTTCGCCGAACCTTCGCCCAGCTGCCCGTGATGATCCTGACCGCGCAGAACAGCTCCGAGCAGGCGGTGGAGGCGATGCGCGCCGGCGCGACCGACTTCTTGATCAAGCCGATCGCGCCCGACCGGCTGCTGACCGCGCTCGAAACGCTGCGCGACGCGAGCAACCGCAAGGGCGAGCTTCGCCCGCTGAGCGAGAAGATCCCCTACACGCTGGCCTTCGACGAGATCGTGGGCTCCGCATCCGGCGATTACGCAACAGAATTGGCGGCTGCTGATCGGGGGCGCCGTTGCAAATCCGATCGTATGGGAATGGGCTGACTTTGCACGCAAGCCGCAGACCCGCAGCGTCTCCGACATCCACTGCGTCACCAGCTGGTCGCGTTACGACAATGAATGGGATGGGGTGACCACCCGGGATCTGCTCGAGATCGTTGAACCAACCCCTGAAGCAGGGTTCGTGCTGCTCCACAGCTATGACGGCTACGCCACAAACCTCTCACTCGAGGACTTTGCCGCCGAGGGCGCGCTGCTTGCTCATAGCTGGCAAAGCCAGCCCCTGGCCCGCGACCATGGCGGACCCGTCCGGCTGGTGGTTCCCCATCTCTATTTCTGGAAGAGCGCGAAATGGCTCAAGCGGATCGAGTTCCTGGTAGAGGATCATCCGGGCTTCTGGGAAGTGAATGGCTATCATAATCGCGGCGATCCATGGCGCGAGGAACGATACACGAACGACTGACCTCAAGCGTTTTCCTCGGGAGCAAGACGTGGGTTCACCAAAACTGTTTCAGCCGCTGGCGATCGGCAATCTCAGGTTGCGCAATCGCATCATCATCGCGCCGATGTGCCAATATTCGGCGGTCGATGGCTGCATGACCGACTGGCATCTAATTCATCTCGGCCATCTCGCTCTGTCCGGCGCAGCGCTGCTCACGATCGAGGCAACCGCGGTCGTCCCGGAGGGCCGGATAAGCTGGGCTGATGTCGGTCTCTATGATGACGCCACCGAAGCAGCGATCGGGCGGACGCTTGAAAGCATCCGCCGCTGGTCGGACATGCCTATCGCGATCCAGTTGGCCCATGCCGGACGAAAAGCCTCGACCGAGGTGCCCTGGAAGGGCGGGGCGCAAATCGCGCCGAGCAATCCGCACGGCTGGCGGACCGAAGCGCCATCCGCGATACCGTTCGAGGACGCTCAAGTCGCGCCCACCGAACTTAGCCGTGATCGGATGACCGAAATTCGTGACGCGTTCGTCGAATCAGCAAAGCGCGCGGCGCGCCTGGATATCAACGCCGTGCAGCTGCATGGCGCCCATGGCTATCTGCTCCACGAATTCCTCTCGCCGCTGTCGAACCGGCGCACCGACGAATATGGCGGCAGCCTTGAGAACCGCATGCGCTTTCCGCTCGAAATTTTCGATGCCGTTCGTGATGCATTTCCATCCGAGCGGCCGGTCACGATGCGCGTGTCCGGTACGGACTGGGTGGAAGGCGGGTGGGACATCGAACAAACCGTGGCGTTCGCCCAGGCGCTGGAGACGAGGGGCTGCAGCGCCATCCATGTCTCGAGCGGCGGACTTCATCCGGCGCAAGCTATTCCGGTAGGCCCCGGCTATCAGGTACCGCTCGCGCGAGCCGTTAAGGCGGCCACAAGCATGCCGGTAATCGCAGTGGGGCTCATCACCGATTATGATCAGGCGGAGAGCATTGTTGGTACGGGCGATGCGGATATCATCGCACTTGCTCGCGGCATACTCTACGATCCGCGTTGGCCTTGGCATGCCGCGGCTCATCTCGGCGCAAATGTGAAAGCCCCGCCTCAATATCTTCGATCCCAGCCCGCGAGGTTTCGACATCTATTTGACGAGTGAGCGTGCACAGGCCGGGGCGGGGACCATGTCGCGACAGTGAGCGCTCTGGAAAGGGAATTGGAAGGTCACACCCGTTCGGCCAGCTATTCATTCCGAACCTATGATAGGGGACCTTGCGCGGCGCACTGGATTTTCGCGTTGCATCACCTTATGTACCGTTCGATATGGAAACGGTTACCTGTATCCCAATTCCCAAGGGTCGCCCGCGCGAGTTTTGCACGAACCAAGCGCTTGCGTCCGCGCTTCGCGTATTCTGGAGCAAGGGCTATGAGGGGGCTTCCCTGGCTGATCTGACTGAGGCGATGGGAATTACTAGACCCAGTCTCTACGCTGCGTTCGGAAACAAGGAATCCTTGTTCTGCAAGGCCCTGGAACTTTATGAGCACGAAAAGCTGGCTTATGTGAGCAAGTCGCTTGAGGCTTCCTCAGCACGTCAAGTAGCCGAGCGGTTGTTGCAGGGTGCTCTGGAAAACCAGATCAGCAATGATGGACCCCGTGGCTGCCTTGATGTGATCAGTTCAGTCGCGTGCGGGGCCGAGGCCGAGTCGATTCGGGAACAGGTGCTGGCGCGTGGGGCCAAAGCGAAACGCAAACTTGTCGAGCGCATGGAACGTGCCAAGACGGAAGGCGATCTGCCCAGCCACATCGATCCGGAGGCGCTGACCAGCTACCTTTACGCGATCCTTCAAGGAATGGCCGTCCAAGCGGGCGCGGGTGCCAGCCGTGAGGAATTGCAGGGGCTGATCGATACGTCGCTTCTGGTATGGCCTTCAAAATAAACTTCTAAATAAAAATACCAATCGGTACAGAAGGCCTTGACGCGACGCAGCACGATATCTATACCAGTCGGTATGGAATGCTCGTGAGGGGTTGAAGGTGGGTGACGCCAGCAAGGGCGTCGGGCTTTCATGTCACACGAGTAGCTGCCGCTGCGGCTCCGGCCATAACCAGCAAATTCCACCAACAATATAACTGCGCGATCCCCGTCGCGCTGACTTGGAGCATTTTGTCTTTCACTTTGCGCCGGATGGCTCGCCGTCCGGCAACGGCGGAGCTTTGCCATGGCCTACAGGAATTTCTCGGACACGCTCGACATTGACACCGCCCCAAGCGTCTCCCTCTCCGGGAGCCTGACGTCGATCGAGTGGCTGATCGTCGCGCTGGCGCAACGTGATCCGCTGTCGAGCATTGAAAAGCCGGGCCGTATTGCGATGATGCTGGGCGCCTTGTTTGGTGACCGCCCGAATCCGCAGCTTGCTGATCCGCGGCTCGAAGCCTTGCGCCGTTTCGCAGTGCTCGTCCGCAATCTTCGTGACCACCTGCCTGGCGAGGAGACAGCCCGCTTCCTCGCCGCCGGTTTCAGCCGCGCCCAGGCCCGGCTCGTGCGTCACGCCGTCAATGGCCGCTGAAAGGGAATATCATGTATCAATCGTTCGACCGGCCCGTTGCGGAATCCGAGACGCGCATCGACCCACCCTTTTTGCAGGACCCGGTGCCGGCCAGGCGCAATCTGCGCAAGAAACTGATCGGGACCGCAGCTGCTGTGATTATCGTCGCCGGCATTGGCCTAAAGGGTCTAGGCGACAGCGAAGTTCAGGCGGATGCGCCACCGCTACCCAATGTCACCGTCAGCCGACCGCTCCAGCAGGCCATTACGGAATGGGACGATTACACAGGCCGCTTCGACGCCAGTCAGTCAGTCGAGATACGCCCGCGCGTATCAGGCCAGCTTGTCGGCGTGCATTTCAAGGACGGGGACATCGTCCAGAAGGGCCAGCTGCTCTTCACGATCGATCAGCGGCCCTACGTCGCGGCGCAGGCGGAAGCGCAAGCCCGCATCTCCACCGCGCAGACCCAGCTTGCGCTGACACGGAGCGAATATGCGCGTGCGGCGAGGCTGATCAGCGAGGAAGCGGTGAGCCAGGAAGAGGTCGATTCCCTGCGCGCCGCGATCAAATCGGGCGAAGCCAGCGTCGCCGCCGCGCAGGCGCAAGCCCGCCAGCGCCAACTCGATCTTGAATTCACTCAGGTCCGCTCGCCGATCACCGGGCGTATCTCGAACCGGCGCGTTGACATCGGCAATCTCGTTGGAGCGAACGATACGATGCTCACCACGGTCTTGGCGCTTGACCCAATCTATTTCACCTTCGACGCCTCGGAAGCGCTCTACCTCAAGAACCTTCGCGAGCAGCATAAGGAAGGCGCGGCGATCCAGCACGTCCAGATCAAGCTACAGGACGAGCCGGACTATAAATGGCAGGGCAGCGTCGATTTCACCGATAATGCCATCGATCCCCGTTCGGGGACGATCCGTGGCCGCGCGGTGATCCCCAATCCCGATTATTTCCTCGCCCCCGGCATGTTCGGCAATATGCGCCAAAGTGGCGGCGGGGTGGAAACGGCGCTGCTCGTGCCTGATGCCGCCGTGCGCACCGATCAGGCGCGCAAGATCGTGCTAATCGTGGGAAAAGATGGCGTCGTCGCAGCACGCCAGGTTGAACCGGGCCCGCTCGTGGGCTCGCTGCGGAGCATCCGCTCCGGGCTTAGCCCGGACGACCGCGTCGTCATCCATGGTGTGCAGTTCGCCACGCCCGGCGGCAGGGTCAATGCTCGGTCCGGGCGTATCAGTCCCCCGGCATTCACAGCGGCACAAACACCGATCGAATTCCAGCCCGCATCGCAGGCGACGATTGCCGCGCGCTGATCCCCAGGATCGGCCAGATTGGGAAGGCAACAGCAATGGGCATCAGTCATTTCTTTATCCGCCGCCCGATCTTCGCGGCCGTCATCGCGATCATGATCACGATCGTGGGTGCAGCCGCCTATTTCGGCCTGCCGATCTCGCAATATCCCGACGTGGTGCCGCCGACCGTCACGGTTTCAGCGAACTATCCGGGTGCATCAGCCGAAACCGTCGCCGAAACCGTGGCCGCCCCGATCGAACAGCAGATCAACGGCGTCGACAACATGCTGTACCAGTCGTCTCAGTCGACGGGTGACGGGCGGCTCACCGTGACCGTCACCTTCAAGATCGGCACCAATCTCGATACGGCGCAGGTGCTCGTGCAGAATCGCGTCGCGCTCGCCGAGCCCAACCTGCCCGAAGAAGTGCGCCGCCAGGGCGTTGTCGTCCGCAAGACCTCGCCATCCTGGCTGATGGCGGTGAATGTCCTGTCACCCGACGGTTCGCTCGATCGCGGCTATGTGTCGAACTATGCGCTGACCCAGCTCAAGGATCGGCTCGCCCGTGTCGAGGGCATCGGCGACGTCCAGGTGTTCGGCGCGCGTGATTATGCGATGCGGGTCTGGATCGATCCCGGCCGTGCCTCCGCGCTCGGCCTGACAGCGGGCGACATCCTTGCCGCACTCCGCGCGCAGAATGTGCAGGTCGCCGCCGGCACAGTCGGTCAGCCCCCCTATGGCATGGGCACGACGCAGCAATTCAGTGTCGAAGCGCAAGGCCGGTTCAAGACCGCCGACGAATTCGCCAACATCATCGTCCGCACTAACGAGAATGGTGGCATCACCCGCGTTCGCGATGTCGCCCGGGTTGAGCTTGGCGCCGACGATTATGGCGTGAACGCCTATCTGTCGGGCAAGGACTCGATCATCATGGGCGTCACCCAACGGCCGGGCAGCAACGCGCTCGCCGCCGCCGAAGGGATCAAGGCCGAGCTTGCCGATGCGGCCAAAGCCTTCCCCAAGGGCCTGGAATACCGGATCATCTGGAATCCGACCGAGTTCATCAGCGATTCCATCAGTGCCGTGCAGAAGACGCTGTTCGAAGCGGTCATCCTGGTGGTGCTCGTCATCATCATATTCCTGCAGAGCTGGCGCGCGGCGTTGGTGCCGGTGATCGCCATCCCGGTTTCGCTGATCGGGACGTTCGCGGTGCTTGCAGCCTTCGGGTACTCGCTCAACACCTTGTCGTTGTTCGGCCTGGTGCTGGCGATCGGGATCGTCGTCGATGACGCGATCGTGGTGGTCGAGAATGTCGAGCGCAATATCGAACATGGCCTCGATCCCCGGGCGGCGGCGCACCGGTCGATGGATGAAGTCGCGGGGGCGTTGGTCGCGATCGTGCTGGTGATGTGCGCCGTGTTCGTACCGACGACCTTCCTCACCGGCATCTCGGGCGAATTCTATCGCCAGTTCGCGATCACCATCGCGACTGCGACGCTGATCTCGCTGGTCCTGTCCCTGACCCTGTCTCCGGCGCTGGCCGCCCGCCTGCTGAAGGCGAAGGCGACCGAAGCCCCGACGCGCGGCTGGCAGCGAATCGCCTTCCTCGCCGGGCAGCGTTTCAATCGCAATTTCGATCGGCTCAGCGGCTGGTATGGCGGCCTCACGCAGCGCATCGGCGCCATCCCGCGGAACATGCTGGCGATCTATGCCGCGCTGGTGGCGATCACGGTCGCCCTGTTCTGGGTGACACCGGCAGGTTTTGTGCCGGCGCAGGATCAGGGCTATGCGCTGGCCGCGATCCAGCTGCCGCCCGGTAGTTCAGTCGAAGAGACTGATCGCGTGCTCAAGAAGGCCGTGAAAAAGCTGCTGGCCGTGCCCGGCACTGAAGCTGCGGTCATGTTCGCGGGCTTTGACGGCGCGTCCGGAACCCAGGCCTCCAATGCTGGCGCCGCGTACATCACCTTCAAACCGTTCGCCGAACGCGCCGGCAGTGACCGGACCGAGGCGAACATCGAAAATGACATGCGCGCCGCGCTGTCTGACATGGACGAGGCATTGGCCTTCGTGCTGCCGCCCCCGACCATTCAGGGCATCGGCAATGGGGGCGGTCTGCGGATGATCGTGCAGGACCGCGACAGCGCGGGTTACCAGGCGCTCGAGCAGGCGGCGGGAAGCCTGATCGGGGAGGCCCACCAGCAGAAGAGCTTGGCCAACACCCACATGCTCTTCAACACCGCCACACCCCGCATCTATGCCAATATCGATCGTGCGAAGTCCGACATGCTCGGCGTGCCGGCGGGCCGGGTGTTCGAGGCGCTGCAGGTCTATCTGGGCTCGTCATACGTCAACGACTTCAATCTGGTCGGCCGCACTTTCCGCGTGACCGCACAGGCCGACGCGCCGTTCCGCGACGATCCATCCGATATCGCCCAGCTCAAGACGCGCTCCAATTCCGGCGGAATGGTCCCGATCGGTGCCGTTGCGACCTTCGAGAACAAGACGGGCCCCTATCGTGTGACGCGCTACAATCTGTTCCCGGCGGTGGAGGTCGATGTCCAGAGCGCCAAGGGCTATTCCACGGGACAGTCGATCGCGACGATGGACACGCTCGCAAGCAAACTGCCGTCGGGTTTTCACAGCGAATGGACTGACATTGCATTCCAGGAAAAGGCGGCCGGGAATGTCGCGGCAATCGTGTTCGGCATGGCGGTGGTGTTCGTGTTCCTGGTGCTCGCCGCGCAGTTCGAAAGCCTGATCCTGCCGCTGGCGATCATCCTGATCGTACCGATGACTCTGCTCGCTGCGATGGCGGGCGTGAACCTGCGCGGTATGGATAATAATATCCTGACCCAGATCGGCCTGATCGTGCTGATCGCGCTGGCGGCCAAGAATGCGATCCTGATCGTCGAGTTCGCCAAGCAGGCCGAGGAACGCGGCGCAACCGCACTGGCGGCGGCGATCGAAGCGGCGCGGACCCGGCTGCGTCCGATCCTGATGACCAGCTTTGCCTTCATCCTCGGCGTGCTACCTCTCGTGACGGCTTCCGGACCGGGATGGGAACTGCGACAGGCGCTCGGTACTGCGGTCTTTTTCGGCATGATCGGCGTCACCTTCTTCGGGCTGGTCTTCACGCCAGTGTTCTACGTCGCGCTGCGCGGCATGCATGGCAGAAACCTTTTCCGCCGGTTCAGGCCCGCACCCCAGCTACTTCCGGCCAAATAAGGAGAATGGAAATGATCCGCGCAGTTCGTCTTCTCGCCATCTCCAGCCTGCTCGCCGTGGCGGCTTGCGCGGCCGGGCCTAACTATGTGGCATCGCAGCCCAAGCCGGCGGCCGCGGGCGCATTCGTCGCCGCCACCAGCCCAGCCTTCACAGCCGCCGAGCCTGTCGGCGAGTGGTGGCGGCTCTATCAGGATCCGGTCCTTGATGGACTGATCGCAGACGCTTTGACGCATAATACCGATCTGCGCGTCGCGACAGCCAACCTGTCCCGGGCACGCGCGCTGCTGCGCGAGGCGCGCGCTGGACGCCTTCCGCAAACCCGGGTCGGTGTGGGCGCGCATTATGCGCGGCTTCCGGCAGATCAGGTGGCGCCCGGCGCGGACAGGACTGGCTCGAGCTTCGACGTCGGTCTCGATATTTCCTACGAGCTCGACCTGTTCGGCCGCGTTGGCCGGTCGATCGAGGCAGTGCGCGGCGATGCCGATGCGGCGGCAGCGGCACGTGACGCTGTCCGCGTCGTGGTCGCGGCTGAAACCGCACGAGCTTATGCCGATGCCGCCGCCGCTGCCGAGCGGCTGCAAGTTGCGGAACGCTCGCTCACGTTGATCGAGCAGACCTTGAATGTCACCACCAAACGTTTCGAAGCGGGCCGCGGCACGCGGCTCGATGTTGCGCGCGTCGCTTCCCTCGTCGCCCAGCAACGGGCGACCTTGCCGCCGCTTCGAGCGGAGCGCGACGGGGCATTGTTCCGCCTCGCCGTGCTTACCGGTCGCGCGCCCGCCGAGTTGCCCCCAGCGGCGGGCGCGCGCCAAACCATCCTCCGGCTCGATCAGGCGATTCCGGTCGGCGACGGCCGCGCGCTGATCTCCCGCCGGCCCGACGTACGTGAGGCGGAACGCCGGCTTGCGGCGGAAACGGCGCGTGTCGGCGTGGCGACGGCTGATCTCTATCCGCAGATCAGCTTCGGCGGTTCGGTTGGTGCGACCGGCCCGTCGCTTGGTGATCTGTTCGCGGGCGGACCATTCCGGTGGTTGCTCGGCTCGCTGATCAATTGGTCATTCCCAAATCAGGAAGCCAATCGGGCCCGCGTGGAACAGTCGGAGGCCTCAGCGGCGGCCGCGCTGGCCCAGTTCGATGGCACGGTTCTGCGCGCGCTTGAGGAAACTGAAACCGCCCTTTCAGCCTATGTGCATGAGCTTGACCGCCGCATCGCGCTCAACGCTGCCCGTGACCAGGCCGCGATTGCGGCGCGCCTTGCGCGGCTCCAGCTTCGGGAGGGCAAGATCGATTCCCTTGCAGTGCTTGATGCCGAACGTTCGCTGGCGCAGTCGGAGGCCGACTTGGCTTTGTCGGATGAACGTATCGCGAGCGGCCAGATCGATCTGTTCCGCGCACTAGGCGGAGGCTGGCAGAGAGGCACAATCACACCATCTTGAGGTGCTCAACTTTGCAGGGACGTAGCTCGTTCTGTGGTTATGGTTTGCCGCCGGTCGTCCTGGCGCGGTGTCCCCAATGTCCGGTTTTGTTCAAGGCTTAGGGATAGTCAGGCGGCTACCTGGGCAAGTTGGCGAGTGGCCTTCGCGTCGCTGACCGGCGGCAAGCCGAACAGACGGCTATATTCGCGAGTGAACTGCGATACGCTCTCGTATCCGACTGCAAACGCGGCAGTCGCCGAGCTAACGCCCTCCGAGTGCATGAGCCGCCGCGCTTCGATCAGGCGAAGCTGCTTCTGGAACTGCAGTGGTGAGAGAGAGGTCACCGCCTTGAAGTGCTGGTGGAACGAGGACGAGCTCATTCCTGCAGCGGCGGCGAGGCGGTCTACCGGCAGGGGTTTGGCGAAGTCAGTGCGCAACAAGGCCACCGCGCGGGAGACACGTTCAACATGGCCATCGGGCCAGCCGATCCGCCTGATCGCGTTCCCATGCCGTCCCGCCAACAGCCAATAGTGCATTTCGCGAACGAGTTGCGCCCGCAGCACCGCCAAGGAAGCCGGCCGATCGAGCAACCGCATGAGACGCAGCGCCGCATCGGCCACTTCGACGTCAGTTTGATCGACCCGGACCGGCGCTAAATCAGAGCAGTTCACAGCCTTCATCTGTCCAGCAAGGTCAGCGATGATCGCCGGGTCCAGCTCAAGGACCAGCGAATAATATGGCGCCGCGATGCTGGCGCGCGTGATCTGGCTGACGGTCGGCACGTCGGCGGTTATCACCAGCGAATCGCCGGCCGAAAAGTCGAAGCTCTGTGTTCCCATCGTCACGCGCTTCGCGCCCTGCACCACGAGGCAGAGCAAAGGCCGGGAGATATCGTGCTTCAAGCCGCCCGTCGCGGTCGCGCGCACGGCGAAGACGCTCTCAATCGGTGTCGGCGCCATGCCATCGCGATCTGCATGGGCTTCAGCGTGGCGGCGGACGGCGTCGAGCAGCGTGTTCATTACGCTACCATACCGCCTTCGAGGCGGTCGCGCAGCATCTTTCGGAGAATTAGGCAAAGATTGTCGAGCTTCCGGCAACACCGGCTCGCCGCGGCATGACATAGGGGTCTCACCGAACAGAAAGGAGACCTATCATGACCAAGATCGCACTAGTTACCGGCAGCAGCCGCGGCCTCGGCCGCAACACCGCGCTCGCCATCGCGCGCAAGGGCGGCGATGTGATCGTCACCTATCACAGCCGTTCCGACGACGCCGACAAGGTCGTCGCAGAGATTCAGGAAATGGGTCGCAAGGCTGTCGCGCTGCAGCTCGATACGGGCGACGTCGCCGGTTTCGCCGACTTCGCGACGCGCCTCAAGGATACGCTGGGCAAGACTTGGCAGCGCGACACCTTGGATCATCTCGTCAACAACGCCGGACACGGTGACTATGCGCTCATCGCCGACACCAGCGAAGCGCAATTCGACGCGCTGATCAACGTGCACTTCAAGGGCGTGTTTTTCCTGACCCAGACGCTGCTGCCGCTGATCGCCGACGGTGGGCGCATCGTGAATCTATCTTCGGGACTGACGCGGTTCTCCGCGCCCGGCTTCGGCGCCTATGCCGCAGCGAAGGGAGCGATCGAGGTTCTCAGCCTCTATCTGGCCAAGGAACTCGGCAACCGCAGTATCGCGGTTAATACCGTCGCCCCAGGCGCGATCGAAACCGACTTTCTTGGCGGCGCGGTTCGCGACACGCCCGACATGAACCGGCAATTCGCCGACATGACCGCGTTGGGGCGCGTTGGCGTGCCTGACGACATCGGACCAATGATCGCGAGCCTGCTCGGCGAGGACCATCGCTGGGTCAATGCTCAGCGCATCGAGGTTTCGGGCGGCCAGGCAATATGAGAAGTCTATAGCAACTCGCGTCGCGCTAACAGAGCTGCCGTTCGAAGGACCTAAGCGGCTCGATTATAGCGGTCATATTTTCACTTCACCTTCAGTGCTCCGCTTTGACCGAGCCTGGGACGAAGCCGTCATTCCCAACCGATCTTTCGAACGGCGGGTTCTGCTATTTATCCGCCATTTCGACTCCTCAGGCGAGTTCAAGGCCGGGCTTCAGCACGACCTTCGTCACCTCATTTTGCTTGTCGTGAAACATCTTGTAGCCGTCAGCTGCCTGTTCGAGCGGCAGGCGATGGCTGATCAGGAAGGTGGTATCAATCTTGTCTTCTAGAATCGCGTTGAGGAGGCCCGGCATGTAATGCTGGACGTGGGTCTGGCCTGTCTTGAGTGTCAGCCCCTTTTCCATGAATGCGCCCAACGGGAACTTGTCGACGAAGCCGCCATAGACCGCCGGCATCGAGACCCGTCCACCTTTGCGGCAGGCAATGATAGCCTGCCGGATCGAATGGGTACGGTCAGTGCCGAGGAAGGTCGACGCTTTGATCTGGTCGATCACGTTGTCGACAAAAAAGCCATGCGCTTCCAGACCCACTGCGTCGATGACCGCATCAGGCCCGACACCGCCGGTCATCTCCATCAGCGCCTCATAGGTGTCGGCCTGCTCGTAATTGATCGTCTCGGCACCAAAATCGCGAGCGAGTTCCAACCGTGTTGGGAAATGATCGATCGCGATTACGCGCTCTGCGCCCATCAGGAACGCTGATTGCACTGAAAATAGCCCGACGGGACCACAGCCCCAGACCGCGACCGTATCCCCCGGCTCGATCTGCGCGTTCTCTGCCGCCATCCACCCGGTGGGCAGGATATCCGAGAGGAACAGGACCTTGTCGTCCTCCACGCCGTCAGGAATCTCGATTGGGCCGACGTCGGAAAACGGCACCCGGACATATTCGGCCTGTCCGCCGGCATAGCCTCCGGTCATGTGGCTGTAGCCGAACAGCCCCGACATGGGCTGGCCATACATCTCCTGGGCGATGTCCTGATTGTCGGCGGGCAGGCCATTGTCGCAGGCCGAATATTGATGCTTGGTGCAGTGATAGCAGGCGCCGCAGGCGATGGTGAACGGGACAACCACGCGCGTGCCCTTCTTAAGTGTGCTCTTTGGACCAACCTCGATCACTTCGCCCATAAATTCGTGGCCAAGAATATCGCCCTTCATCATGGTGGGAATATAGCCGTCGTAGAGGTGGAGATCCGACCCGCAGATCGCGGTGGACGTTACCTTGATGATAGCATCTCGCGGATTGACGATCTCGGGATCATCGACCGTCTCTACACGAACATCATGCTTGCCGTGCCAGGTAAGCGCGCGCATCGGCTATTCCTCTTCTTCCTGCGCCTCGGCGCGGTTCCGGGCGGCGGTCGAAATCTCGCCCGTCTCCATAAGTTGTTTGAAGCGCCGGAGGTCGCTCCGTGCCTGAATGGCCGGCTCGCGCTGGAACAGCTTGGCGATCATTTTCCCGATCATGCCGGCAGGTGGATCGTACAGGATGGTCGCGGTTACGACCGTACCGCGTCCGCCCGTCGCATCGCGGAAATCCACCCGGCCGCTGTTGGCGACATCAGCATCCTCAGTCGACGCCCAAGCGATGAATTTGTCTTGCAATTCATCAGTGATTGCCGCGTCCCATTCTACGGTCTTCCCAGCTGGCGCTTTGACCACCCAGTGCGACAGACGATTATCGATCACGTCGATACGCTCGACATTCTCCATGAAAGTTGGAAGCTTGGTGAGATCGCGCCAATAAGCAAATAGCTCCGAACGCGGCTTGTTTATCGTGACTGCACGGCCGACGATATGATCACCCTTTCCCTCGATCAGTGATTGGCTCGCCTGAGCGGCTGAATCACCTTTCTTCCACGCGGTCAAAGGGGCATCGTCCCGCTGTTCGCGAGAGCGTGTATCTTCCATCATGATCTCCGGAATTGCACTGTCTTAACCAATAGAAGGCTGAGACGTTCCAGCGTATTGCCGCGCCAACTAGAAACGCTACCGTACCAAATCTATCACATTATTTGAGCCACTTTGTTGGCATGGCCGCGTTGTACTTGCGCCGACAATATCAGGAGAGTTCCAATGGCTTCGCCGCAACCGCGCTCGCCAGTCCCATGACGGCAATCCGCTGATCGGTGACCTCATAGCCGTCGCAGATCGGACAATAGCGGATGAGGCCGATCGCAAGGCCCCACGCATGATCGGCATCGCTGATCATCGCCGGGCGACGGTTGACGATGCCGGTAGCAAGGAGAATGACACGGGAGCGGATTCCGCTCTGTCCGGTGTGAGCAAGAAATCCACGCTCGTCGCGGCGAACATCAGCAATGCTGCCGCGACGCAAATTGACCCCGTAAAGACGCGCGTGACGGCGCATATTCTCCAGAAACGCAACGCCAGAGATCCCATCTGGAAAACCGGGTAGGTTGCGGGTCAAAGGAATGAGCGCGGCGCGGCTATTGCCAGCATCCACAACGGTGACTGATAAGTGGAACCGGGCGAGATAGATCGCCGCGGTCAGCCCTGCCGGTCCTCCGCCAATGATCAGGCAATCGCAGGCCGTACCCGCATCTGCATCATGCACGGCGAGGCGCGGCCGCTTGTTGCACGCGCCTCGCCCAGATCGGGCGCGCCATTTATCGACCCGACTGTGCCATCAGTTCGGCTTTCCGCGCAGCGAGCTTGGCGCCTAATTCCTTTAGATCAAGATCACTGTCCCGGCTCTCAGGAAACATCTCGCCCTCTTCTTCCTCAACGTGATGATCGATATATTCACCCAGCACGGTGACTTTCGCGTCGAACAGGCGGTCACCCGCTTTCATGGATTGAATCTCGGCAATGAGCTGCTTCGCGCTGGCATGCTCGACTTCCGCTTCGTCAAGCAGGTCGTCGTCGTCAATCGCCTCCCGCGCGGCAGGATAATAGATTTCTTCCTCGATCTGCGCGTGAACGGCTAGCGCAGTGCAGATTTTGTCCGCTAGCGCCTGCTTTTCCGCGTCGTCCTCAAGCGACTCATATTGCTTGAAATAGGTTTTCACTTCCTTGTGATCGTCCTTCAACAGCTTGATTGCATCGGCAGGCTTGGCAGTTGCGCGGGCGGTCTTGCGGCCAGTCTTAGATGCAGGTTTCGCTCCTTTGGCAGTCTTAGCGGCAGCCATAAATTATCTCCTTGCTCGGATGGCGTCTCGATAGCGCGACACTTGCACTTGAAACGGCCCTCCCGCCAAAAAGGGCCCGCTACGAGTTGGAAATTAACGTCGGTCAGCACGATTCGTTGAACGTATAAATGCGCTTTTGATGTAACTCGCCCGCGCCGACCTTTAGTTCGTGAGGATGCTACTTACACACAGGGACGGTGGTTCTGATTTGATGGGGAGCCAGCATCGCGACTGCACGTTCATCCTCAAATAGAGGCTGGAGGGGATGATGCGCCTATTTCGCGACAATGGTTTGACCATCGTGCTGATGCTGCTCTTCGCGGGCAGCATTATGGGCCATTGGCTGGCTGGATGGCGCGTCCAGACGGAGGAGGCCATGCGACACGGCCAGGAAGCACTGTCGCTTGGTGCCTACGCCCTCAGCCCGGAATTCCTGTCGAGCGTGTTCGAGAACTGGGAAAGCGAGTTTCTCCAGATGTCAGCCTATGTTCTGCTGACCGCAATTCTGGTCCAAAAGGGTTCGGCTGAATCAAAGGATCCGGACGAGCCGCCCCGCGATGCAGAGCTGGAGACCCAGGCACTCAAACCCAACGCACCGGGTATATTGCGCTGGGGCAGCTTCTGGCGCGCCCTTTACGCCCGCTCGCTGGGGCTGGCGCTGGCGCTTCTGTTCCTTGCGTCGTTCGTAATTCATTGGACGCAGAGCGCTCACGCAGCGGCGCAGGAAGCAATCGAGCATGGCGAGACGCCTATCGGCGTCATTGCCTATCTCAGTGACGCTCAGCTCTGGTTCGAATCTTTTCAGAACTGGCAGAGCGAGTTTCTCTCGACAGCGGTGCTGGTCGTCTTGTCGATCTTCCTGCGCCAGCGCGAGTCGCCGGAGTCAAAACCTGTTGCGGCTCCGCATGGTCAAACGGGCGCCTAACACTGACGCTTTACCTTCCGTCCGATAGTTTCTGGACGATATCCGATAATAGCAGCGCGTCGGCAGCCGCCGCACCGTTTGCGGTGTTGTCGAACATGATCCAGCAGTCTTGCGATCGAACTGCCAGGGCGGCCGCAGCGATGCTGCGTAGGCGCTCCTCGCCATAGGCCGAGCGATACATGCTTGGACTGCCATGCAGTCTAAAATATGCCAGCTCTCCG
>Ga0068853_100001279_pt1 | contig 18039 bp, 16 predicted proteins | sample KBSCornC32_FD_65655 | JGI IMG/M metagenome (GOLD analysis project Ga0068853, IMG submission 65655) | Corn rhizosphere microbial communities from Kellogg Biological Station, Michigan, USA - KBS Corn C3-2 | ecosystem: Host-associated > Plants > Roots > Rhizosphere > Soil ...
ATCGGCGCGACTTCGGCGGCCGTGCCGCAGACGAACACCTCGTCGGCGTCGCGCAGTTCGGCAAGGCTCATCGCGCGGCATTCGGCGCCGGACAGCGCGACGAGCGTGTCGCGCGTGATGCCGGGCAGCGCGTCCGCGTGCTCGATCGCGACGATGCGGTCGCCGCTGACCGCGAACACGTTCGCACCCGTGCATTCGACCACGAAGCCGTCGTCGTCGACGAACAGCGCCTCGTCGTAACCGCGCGACTTCGCCTCGCGCTTGGCGAGGATCGAGTTGACGTACGCGCCGCAGAGCTTGAGCGGCGGCAGCGAACGCGCGGGATTGCGCCGCCAGGGCGACACGCCGAGCCGCGTACGCACGCCGCCGAGGTGCACGGTCGTCGGCGTCGTCGCGACCATGAGGTGCTGCGCGTGGTCGGCGACGTCGAGGCCGAAGCCGCCGGCGCCGACCCAGGCGAGCGGGCGCACGTAGGCGTCGCGCTGGCGGTTCGCGCGCAGCGTCGCGAGGATCGCGTCGGTCGCGATCGCCGCGTCGAATGCAATGCCGAGCAGCGCGGCGCCCTTGCGCATGCGCTCGAGATGTTCGGCGAGACGGAACACCGCCGCGCCGTCGCGCGTCGCGTAGGCGCGGATCCCTTCGAATACGCCGCTGCCGTAGTGCAGCGCGTGGGTGGTCAGCCCGATGCACGCGTCGCCGGCGTCGACGAGCTCGCCATCGAACCATGCGCGCGATGATTGCGCCGCCTTCTGTGGGAGCGGCGGAAGCCGCGATGCTCTTGGGGGAGCGTCGCCGCAAAGCATCGCGCCTTCCGGCGCTCCCGCAGGGGTGCTCGCCTCGCTGCGGGTCAACACGGCGACACCTGCACCGCGAGGCAGTCGTACAGCTTGGCGAGCTGCCCTTCGAGCACGTGTTCGCCGCGGTCGCCTTCGACCGTGATGCGCAGGTGCCAGCGATCGCCGTCGGGCTGCGCTTCGCCGTCGACGGACAACGGGCGGAAGCCACGGCGTTCGGTCGCGCCGAGCACGCGCGCGAGCGCACCTTCGGCGTGGCGCAAGGTGAGGTCAAGCTGGTAGCGCATGGGGCTTCTCCGGTGGCGGCGTGGCGGATTCGGGCGTGGCAAGCGGCAACGAGGCGACGTCGTCGGCGTCGAGCATCTGCGCGTTGCTGTGGTTCGGCGGCACGAGCGGCCAGACGTTGGCGGCGGTGTCGATCGCGACGTGCAGCAGGGCGGGACCGCGCGCGGCGAGCAGCGCGTCGAGCGCGTGGTCGACGTCGGCGGCGCGCTCGACGTGCAGCGCCTCGATGCCGAACGCCCGCGCGATCGCGACGAAGTCCGGGTTGTCGGACAGGTCGATCTCGCTGTAGCGGCGCTCGAAGAACAGCTCCTGCCACTGCCGCACCATGCCGAGTGCCTGGTTGTCGAGCAGGACGATCTTCACCGGTAGGTCGTAGCGGCGCAGCGTCGCGAGTTCCTGCACGTTCATGAGGAACGAGCCGTCGCCGCTGACGCAGATCACCTGCGCCCGCGGATCCTGCAGCTGCGCGCCGATCGCGGCCGGCAGGCCGAAGCCCATCGCGCCCAGCGCGCCGCTCGTGAGGTGCTTGCGCGGGTCGTCGAAGCGCCAGTGCTGCGCGACCCACATCTGGTGCTGGCCGACGTCGCAGGCGACGATCGCCGCGGGCGCGAGCGCGGACAGGCGTCGCAGCAGGGTCGGCGCGTGCACGGCGTCGCCGGGTGCGTCGTAGCGCGCGGCATGCGCGTCCGCGCGCTGCCGGCACGCCGCGCGCCATTGCCGCCGCGCCGCGCCGTGGCGTGCGTGCAGGTGCGCGGCGCACGGCAGGGTCAACGCGGCGAGCGTGCGGCGCAGGTCGCCGCGCACGCCGGCGTCGGCGTGGCGCAGCTTGCCGATCTCGCTTGCGTCGAAATCCATGTGCACGACATGCGCCTGCGGCGCGAACTCGGCGAGCTTGCCGGTCGCGCGGTCGTCGAAGCGCGCGCCGACGACGACCAGCACGTCGCATTCCTGCACGGCCGTGTTCGCCGCGCGACTGCCGTGCATGCCGAGCATGCCGAGGTTGAGCGGGTGCTCCGACGGCAGCGCGCCGAGTCCCTTGAGCGTGAGCACGGTCGGCATCTGCGTCGCGTCGACGAAGGTGCGGAAGTCGGCCACCGCGTCGGCGAGCACGATGCCGCCGCCGCCGTAGACGACCGGGCGCTGCGCCTGCGAGATCAGCGCGAGCGCTTCGTGCAACGAGGCGTCGGGTGGCCGCGGCACGGCATCGGCGGGCGACCGCGCGTGCGCGGGCAGGTGCCCGGCGGCCGCGACCTGCACGTCCTTCGGCAGGTCGATGAGCACCGGTCCCGGCCGACCCGAGCGCGCGATGCGGAACGCCTCGCCGACGATGCGCGGCAGGTCCTCGGCGCGGCGTGCGAGGAAGCTGTGCTTGACCATCGGCATCGTCATGCCGAACACGTCCAGCTCCTGGAACGCGTCGGTGCCCATCAGCGTGGTCGCGACCTGGCCGGTGATCACGACGAGCGGCACCGAGTCGAGCATCGCGTCGGCGATGCCGGTGACGAGGTTCGACGCACCCGGGCCGGATGTCGCGACGCAGACGCCGACGCGGCCGCTCGCGCGTGCATAGCCGTTCGCAGCGAATGCGGCGCCCTGCTCATGGCGCACGAGCACGTGGCGCAACGGCGCGCCGTGCAGCGCGTCGTAGAACGGCATGATCGCGCCGCCGGGGTAGCCGAACAGCGTGTCGACGCCTTCCGCGACGAGCGCGTCGACGAGCCAGCGCGCGCCGTTGCGCGCACGCGCGGCGGACGGTGCGTGCACGTCCACGCCGGCGTGCGGGGGCCGCCCGGGCGCGCTCATCACGCGGCCTTCGTGCGGTTCGGCGCCGCGGCGGCGGCCGGCGGCGACGACAGCCACTTCATGTTCGCGCGCAGCTTGCGTCCGACCGACTCGATCGGATGTTCGAGGTCGGCCTGCTTCAGCGCCCGATAGTTCGCGTTGCCGGCGGCGTACTCGGCGATCCACTGGCGAGCGAACGTGCCGTCCTGGATCTCGGCGAGCACCTGCTTCATCTGCGCCCGCGTGTTCTCGTCGACGACGTAGCGCCCGCGCGTGAGCGCGCCGTACTGCGCGGTCTCGCTGATGAATTCGTGCATGCGCGTGATGCCACCTTCGTAGAACAGGTCGACGATCAGCTTGAGTTCGTGCAGGCACTCGTAATAGGCGACCTCCGGCTGGTAACCCGCTTCGACGAGCGTCTCCCAGCCCGCCTGCACGAGCTTGGTCGCGCCGCCGCAGAGCACGGCCTGCTCGCCGAAGAGGTCGGTCTCGGTCTCCTCCTTGAACGTCGTGCGGATCGCGTTCTGCCGCGCGCCGCCGATGCCTGCGCAGTACGCGAGCGCGAGGTCCTCGGCATGGCCGCTGCGATCCTGGTGCACGGCGTACACGCTCGGCACGCCGCGACCGATCTCGTATTCGCGCCGCACGAGCGCGCCCGGTCCCTTCGGGGCGACGAGCACGACGTCGAGGTCGTCGCGCGGCGTGACCTGGCCGTAGTGGACATTGAAGCCGTGCGCGAACAGCAGGCACGCGCCTTGCGCGATGTTCGGCTCGATCACTTCGCCGTACAGCTGCGGCTGGACCATGTCGGGCGTGAGCACGGCGACGAGGTCGGCGCCGCGCACGGCGTCCGCGGGCGACTTCACCGTGAAGCCGTCGGCCTTCGCCTTGAGTTCGGTCGGGCCGCCGGGACGCAGGCCGACGGTCACGTCGAAGCCGGAGTCGCGCAGGTTGAGCGCGTGCGCACGTCCTTGGCTGCCGTAGCCGACGATCGCGATGGCGGGTTTGCGGGTGGTGCTGTTCATGGTGCGGTCCTCGTGGTCGAGACAGGGAATGTCGTGGCGGTGTATTCGTGGGAGCGGCTTCAGCCGCGATGCTTTCGTCGGACGATCGCGGCTGAAGCCGCTCCTGCATTGATCCATCAATGAGTTCAGGCGGGTTCCGCGACGAAGGTGGCTGCGATGCTTCTCGGTGCGTCGAGCGGCCCGGGCGCGGTGACCGCACCGCGCGCGGACGAACCGACGTCGCGCGCATAGCGCGCGAGCACGCCGGTCGTCACGCGCGGCGGGATGCGGCGCGGCGCGCGTTGCGCGAGATCGGCGTCGACGTCCATGCGCCGCGTGGCGACGTCGATGCGGATGCGGTCGCCGTCGCGCAGGCGCGCGAGCGGACCACCGCGCGCGGCTTCCGGCGCGACGTGGCCGACCATGAATCCGTGCGTCGCGCCGCTGAAGCGGCCGTCGGTGACGAGCGCGACGTCGTTGCCGAGGCCCTGGCCGACGAGCGCAGCGGTGACCGCGAGCATCTCGCGCATGCCGGGACCGCCGGCCGGACCTTCGAAGCGGATCACGACGACGTCGCCGGCGCGGATCGCGCGCGACTGCACCGCGGCGAAAGCGGCTTCCTCGGAATCGAACACGCGCGCCGGACCTTCGAACTGTTCGCGACCGTGGCCGGCGAGCTTGACGATGCAACCCTCGGGTGCGAGGTCGCCGTACAGGATCGACCAGCCGCCGCGCGGCTTGAGCGGATCGGCCACCGGGCGCACGGCGTCCTGCGTGGCGGACGCTCCGCCGCGATCGCGCCACGCATCGAGTTCGGTGAACAGCGAACGGCCGGTGACCGTCGGGATGTCGTCGAGCAGGCCGGCGATGCGCAACTCGCGCGCGACGAGCGCGCTGCCGCCGAACGCGAACAGTTCGGCCGCCGTGTAGCGGCCGCCGGGCTTGAGGTCGGCGATCACCGGCGTGCGCGCGGCGCGCTCGAACTCCTCGAGGTCGAACGGCACGCCCGCTTCGTGCGCGATCGCGAGCAGGTGCAGCGCCGCGTTGGTCGAGCCGGCCGTGGCCGACACCGCGCGCGCCGCGTTGCGCAACGAAGCGGGCGTGATCAGTTCGCGCGGCGTCGGCGCGCCCGTCCGCAGGCGCTGCATGACGAGCTCGCCGCACGCGCGGGCGACCGCGGCCTTGTCCGCGTGCAACGCGGGCACGTCGTTCGCCTGCAGTGGCGACAGGCCGAGGAAGGTGAGCACCATCGCCATCGTGTTGGCGGTGAACTGGCCGCCGCACGCGCCCGCGCCGGGGCAGGCGCGGGTCTCGATGCGGCGCAGCTCGGCGTCGTCGATGCGCCCGGCGGCGTGCGCGCCGACCGCCTCGAACACGTCCTGCACGGTGAGTGCGCGCGTCGCGTCGCTGCCGCGCGAAGGGCAGTGGCCCGGCATGATCGTGCCGCCGTAGAGGATCACGCACGGGATGTCGAGCCGCGCCGCGGCCATCGCCGCGGCGGGAATGGTCTTGTCGCAACCAACCAGCAGCACCATCGCGTCGAGGCAGTGGCCGGCGACCGCGAGTTCGATCGAATCGGCGATCGTCTCGCGCGAGACGAGCGAGGCACGCATGCCCTCGCTGCCCATCGCGATGCCGTCGGTGACTGCGATCGTGTTGAACTCGATCGGCGTGCCGCCGCCGGCGACGATGCCCTGGCGCGCGTGTTGCGCGAGGTCGCGCAGGGTCAGGTTGCACGGCGAGACGTCCGACCACGTGTGCACGACCGCGACCAGCGGCCTGGCGATCGCCTCGTCGTCGAGTCCGGTCGCGCGCAGCATCGCGCGCGCGGGTGCGCGGGAAGGGCCTTGCTTGATCGCGTCGCTTTTCACGTTCCTGGTTTCCTCGAAGCGGAAACCCAGGGCCCAGAAAGCAAAAACCCCGCGCCTTTTCGGGCGCGGGGTCTTGGTTCTCTCGACCTGGGTTTGGTGGTGTTACTTACGCAAACCCGATTCCCGCGCTGGTGGTCACGGTAATAAGGACGAGTACGAGGACGAGCACCGCAGCGATGTGGCCGCCGAGCGCGCGCGGCACGTCGAAGGACGTGTCGTCGAGGAGCTGCGGCTGGCTGTTGCGCTGCGTCATGGTTCGAGCAAACCACGCCCGCCTGAATTCTGTCAACAGATTTTTTCGCATATGCGGATCGTGCACCGTTTCCACGCGTACGGCGCGCATTCCTCGGCACCCGGATTTCCGTCGTTTCGTCGTACCAGTGAATCGAGCCCGCCTGCGTGCGGTGCAAGAACGGGAGCATCGGCATGGAATCGACGAAATGGCCGCCGGCACGACGCCGGCACTGGCACGCTTGCTGGATCTTCGGCGCGGCCGTCGGCATCGGCGCGGGCGGCCCTGCGAGCGCGCATCTCTACTGCGTATCCACGGCCGCGCAGTTGCAGGATGCGCTCACGCAGGCGTCCGACGGGGGCGCACACGACGACGAGGACAACGTGATCCTTCTCACCGCCGGCACGTTCAAGACCGGCGCAGCCACGGCCCATGGGCCGTTCCTCTACCACGGCTCGTCGTCGCGCCATTTCGACCTGTTCGGCGGCTACGACGCCAACTGCAACGCGACGTCCCGCGATCCGCGCCAGTCGATCCTCGACGGCGATCACGCGACCGCGGTGCTCGAGGTGCACAGCACCAACGGTCCGATCGACCTCGCCTGGTTCACCGCGCGCAACGGCGAGAGCGACCAGGCGGGAGCGGGCATCAGCGCGAACCGGCTCGCCGGCGACGATTCGCAGGCCACGCTCGACGGCCTGGTCATCCGCGACAACCATACGAGCGCGACGGCGGGCGGGCTCTTCGTGCAGAGCGGCCCCGGTGACCTGCTGCTCGTGCTCGACAGCCTCGTCATCGGCAACAGCGCGGACTCGGGCTTCGGCGCCGGCAGCGTGATCGCGGGTGGCCCCGCGTCGATCGGCAACCTGACCGTCGCGCAGAACACGACCACGCTCGCGGGCGGCGTCGGCGGCCTGCGCGTCGCGGGCGCGAGCGGTTCCAGCTGCGGCGTCGACGACAGCATCCTGTGGGGAAACACGCAGGCCGGACTGTTCCTCGGCAACTCGAACGTGCACCTCGACCACGACGACGTCGGTACGCTCGACGGTGCCGCTCCGTCGTCGCAGAACAGCGTCATTTCCGTCAATCCGCAGTTCGTCGATGCAGCGAGCGGCGATTTCCACCTGAAGAGCACGTCGCCCGCGCTCGGCTTCGCACCGGATGGCTTCGGTGGGCACGACGCCGAGGGGCATCCGAGTGCGCCGTACCGGAGCTTGGGCGACATCGGTGCGCTGTTCGACACGATCTTCCGCACCGGAATGGACTGAAACACGCCGCTTCCGAGCGCGCTTGCCGGCACGCGCATCGGGCCGGAAACGCAACGGCCGGGCATGCCCGGCCGTTGCAAGCAGCGACAACGCGTTCCCGTCAGGGAGCAGGGATTTCGAAGCCGTCGCGGAAGATCAGGTCGGCCGCGTCGACGCACACGGTGCAGTTGCCCGCGCTGCCGACATCGACGTCGAGCGAGCCCGCGGCATTGCCTTCGGTCGCGCTGATCGCGATCGGCAGCGTGAACGTGCCGAGGCAGGCGAAACCGCCGTCGACCGCGACCTCGAAGTTCGCCGTCGCCGAATTGCCGGCCGAGATGTCGCCGAGCACCGCGCTCGACGTGACGTAGGTGACGCCGGCCGGTGCGGGCAGCCCGAGCGACGCGTTCACGGCGGTGAAGTTGCCGCCGACCGCGTCGACCGGAACACTGATCATCACGTGCTCGCCCGGTTCGACGACGCCGTTGTCCTGCACCGGCGCGGTGGCGCAGTGGTCCGTCACGACCGCGCTCGCGGTATCGACTTCGAGCGCGCTCGCGGACGTGCCCGCGACGAAGAACGGAACGTCCTGCTGCGTGGTGCTGCCGGTATCGATCATCGGATTCCACGCAGTGCCGTCGAATTGCACGGCGTCGCCGGAACCCGCCGAGCCGAGGACCACGACCGGAGGACTCCACGGGCCGCTCGCGAGCGTGCCTGCGACCTGGTAGTCGAGCCAGTAGGTTCCCGCGGCGAGCGCGGGGCAGCCTGCGAGCGACACGGTCTGCACCATCACCGGGCGCGTGCAGCCAGGGCCCGTGTCGGTCATGCGGTATACGCCGCTGAACGCGGTCGCGCTCATCGCGTTGGTCGCGCCGTCGCCGCAGAGGACGGTCGAACCCGCATCCGCCGGAGAGCCGTTCCAGAGGCGGAAGTTCACCGCCGTGATCGTCGAAGTCGTGGTCGAGCCGGTCTGGTAGGCGAGGACGTATGCATTGGTCACGTTCCAGCCCGGGCCGGCAGGCACGGTGAACTGGTCGGCAATGCGGAAATTCGTGCTTGCCGTCAGCGAGACGTTGAAGCCGTAGGTGGTGTTGAGCGTGGCGGCTTCGAGGATGCTGGCGTTGCCGGCGTCTCCCGAACACGACGCCTGTGTACCGTCGGCGAAGGCGCCGTTGCTGAACAGCACGTCGGCCGGCGGCAGCCAGATCGCGAGCGGTGCCTGCGCCGATTGCAGGTCGAGGATGTTCTCGATCGTGCCGGCTTCCTCGGTCGCCTGCGCGAACGCGAGGGACGGCAGGGCGATCGCGATGCAGGCGGCGATCGTCGAACAACGGGCGGAACGAACGGTGCGCTTCTCCACGGTACCCCTCCCCAGGTGTCGAGTGTGCCGGCCAACGGTATACCAATACCGCGCGCATGGCGAATCGGCAGCCGCCCTGCTCCGGGAAGGGTCGGCAGGCCGTATCGCCGCCGTCAGCCGGTCGGCTTGTCCGCGTGCGCCTGCTTCGCCTTTTCGATCGCGTCCTTCACTTCCTTCGGCATGTAGCTCTCGTCGTGCTTGGCGAGCACTTCGGTCGCGACGAAATGACCGTCCTTGAGCGCGCCGGTCGCGACGATGCTCTGACCTTCGCGGAACAGGTCGGGCAGGATGCCGGTGTATTCGACCGGCATGTCCTTGAAGCGGTCGGTGACGACGAAATGCACGTCGAGCGAATCCTTCGCGCGCTGGATCGACTGTTCGAGCACCACCCCGCCGAGGCGGAAGCGCGCGCCCGCGGGCGCGTGGCCCGCGGCGATCTCGCTCGGCGAGTAGAGATAAGTCATGTTCTGCTGCAGCGCGAGCGCGGTCAGGCCGGCGGCGACGCCGACCGCGGCGAGGATCAGCGAGACGACGATGAGGCGGCGCTTGCGGGTCGGAGTCATGCGGAAGCCTCGTTGCGGGCGTCGCGGCGCTTGAGGCGGCCGCGCAGGTCGGCGAGCACGCGACGGCGGGTCGTGCGCGGCGCGAGCGCCTCCAGCGCGAGCACGACGAAGAACACCGCGTACGCACTCCAGACGTAGGCACCGTAGCCGCCCATCGCGAGGAAATCGTTCATGCGTGCGCCTCCTTGTCGTCGTCGAGCGCGATCGCGCGCACCCAGTCCTTGCCGCCGTCCAGTTCGAGCAGGCCGATGCGCGTGCGCGCGAGCACGCTGCCGAAGAACCATACGTGCGTCGCGAGCGCCATCAGCAGCAACGGCCAGATCATCGACGCGTCGATCTTCGACGGGCCCATGAGGCGCACGGTCGAGCCCTGGTGCAGCGTGTTCCACCAGTTCACCGAGAAGTGCACGATCGGGATGTTGACGATGCCGATCAGCGCGAGAAAGCCGGCCGCGCGCGCGGCCTGGCGACGGTCTTCGATCGCCGCGTGCAGGCCGATCACGCCGAGGTAGAGGAACAGCAGCACGAGCTCGGAGGTGAGGCGCGCGTCCCAGGTCCACCAGGTGCCCCACATCGGCTTGCCCCAGATCGAACCGGTGACCAGGGTGATGAACGTGAACGCGGCACCGATCGGCGCCGCCGCCATCGCCAGCACTTCGCTGAGCTTGATGCGCCAGACCAGCGCGATGAACGCGTTCGCGGCCATGAAGAAATACGCGAACAAGCTCATCCACGCGCACGGCACGTGGATGAAGATGATGCGGTAGGCGTCGCCCTGCTGGTAGTCGCGCGGCGCGAGCACGAGCCCGCCGTACAGCGCGACGAGGCCGAGCACGAGGCCGAGGCCGTAGCACCACGGCATGATCCGGCCGGCGAGGCGATAGGCGGTCGGCGGCGAGCCGGTCTTGTGGAACCAGAGGGTCAGCGCGTTCATGTCGGCGCGTTCACGAAAGGGAGATCCTGAGGGCCGCCGCGCAAGCGAGCGGCGCGAGCACGAGCGCGAGCACGAGTGCCGCGCCGAGCCAGAGCAGCGGCGCCGCGAACGGCAGTCCCGCCTGCGCCGCATTGCACGCGCCCGCGCCGAAGATCAGCACCGGCACGTACAGCGGCAACACGAGCAGCGCAAGCAGCATACCAGAGCGGTGCATGCCGACCGTGAGCGCGACGCACACCGCGCCGAGCAGGCTCAGCAGCGGCGTCGCGAGCAGCAGCGCGAGCGGCAGCAGCCCGCGCAGCGGCTCGGCGAGGTGCAGCAGCTCGCCGAGCAGCGGCGAGACGATGATCAGCGGCAGCGCGGTGGTGAACCAATGCACCGCGATCTTGCATGCGAGCAGCAGCGACAACGGATGCGGCGACAGCACGAGTTGTTCGAGCGAGCCGTCCTCGTAGTCGCTGCGGAACAGCGTGTCGAGCGCGAGCAGCCCGGCGAGCAGGATCGCGACGAAGACGACGCCCGCGGCGATGCGGCGCAGTTGTTCCGGCTCCGGGCCGAGTGCGAGCGGGAACAGCGCGACGACGATCAGTGCGAACAGGATCGGGTTGGCGGCATCGCCGCGCCGGCGCCAGACCAGCGTGAGGTCGCGCCGCACGAGCGCGGCGCAGGCGGCGGTGGTCGAGCCGGATCTCATGCGCGGCTCCGATTCGCGTCTGCGCGCAGGGGAATCCTGCGTGGCGTTCCGGATGTGTACGCGTACGCGCCGTGCGAGGTGATCAGCGCCGCCCCGCCGCGATTCGCGTGGTTCTCGAGAAGGCGGTTGACGAGCTGGATGCCGTCGCGGTCGAGGTTCGCGTACGGCTCGTCGAGCAGCCACAGGCCGACCGGCGCGAGCAGCACGCGCGCGAGCGCGACGCGCTTCTTCTGGCCCGCCGACAGCTTGCGCGTCGGCACGTCGTCGTAGCCGGCGAGGCCGACGCCCGCGAGGACGGTGGTCGGCGACAGGCCGCTGCGCAGGCCCAGCAGGCCGGCGGCGAAGCGCAGGTTCTCGATCGCGGTGAGTTCGGGCTTGAGGCCGTTCGCATGCGACAGCAGCGCGACCTGCGGCGACAGCCGCGCGAGCGTGAGCGGTTCGCCGGCGAGGCGGATCTCGCCCGACGTCGGTGCGAGCAGGCCCGACAGCACGCGCAGCAGCGTGGTCTTGCCGGCGCCGTTGTCGCCCTCGACCAGCACGACTTCGCCGGGATGCAGGGTGAAGTCGAGCGGACCGAAGACCGGCTCGTCGTTGCGCGCGTACGCGAGACCGCGCGCCTCGAGCAGGGCGGGGCGGTCGCGCGGTTCGCCGGAATCGTGTGAGGTGGGCGGCATGCCGCGCGCATGCTAGCCGCAGGCGCGCCGCAACGCCATGCGGCGCGATGTCCCGGCGACTACGCGTCGTAGCCGTTGGAGAAAATGACGTCCGATTGCAGGCGCGTGATGACCGCGTCCGAATCGGACACCGCCGCGCTGTTGTCGACCGCGCTGCCGAGCATCACGGGCCGGAAGCCGTCGAAGCGCACCTGCTCGAACGTCGTGTAGTAGCTCGATGCGGTGCCGCCCGGCGCCGCGTACGCGTAGGTGCCGCCGAGGCCGAATCCCGTGTCGGGGCTGCCGTCGGCATCCAGGCGCGTCACGAGGCCGATGCGCGCCCACGAGTTGCCGGCCGGCTGTTCGACGCCGTCGACGATCGACGATCCGCTGATCGCCAGGCTTGAGGTGCCGCCGACCAGCAGGATGCGACCGTCGCTGCGCACGGCCGCCGAGCGGCCATCCGACTGCGGCGTATTGCCGACGTAGCGGTACGGGCGGCCCGGGATCGCGCTGCCGATGAACGTGGGGTCGAGCGCGAGGTCGGTGTACTGGGTGCCGAAGATGCCGCCGGGTGCATCCGGTCGCGCGTCGATGTTCGTGCCGGCGCTGATCTTGATGCGCGCCGCCGCGAACTTGCCGCTCGCGGTTCCGAACAGCAATACCGTGGTCGGATCGACGAGGACCGCGTCGTTGAGGGTGTCGTACAACGATCCGCCATTGCCGGGTTCGTCGATCGCGAACGTGCCCGAGCCGACGAATCCTGCCCACGGCGCACCGGACGGCGTCAGGATGCGCGCCGCGAAGTCGGTATCGGTCGACGAGAACACGGACGTGCCGGTGATGAGGTAGTAGCCGTCGACGACGCGCAGGATGCGCCCGGCATACGCCGCCGTGCCGGCGATGAAGGTCGCATCGGTACCACGGAAGCCGCCCAGGCCGTCGCTGATGTCGCCGAAGGTCGAATCGACCGAACCGTCCGTGTCGAAGCGCACGATGCCGACGCGCTGGTCGGAGCCGCCGAAATTGAGGTTCCCGGCGACGACGATGCGTCCGTCGGGGTCGGTGATGACCGAGGTCGGCGACTCGTCGTAGCCGGTGGAGCCCGCCTCGAAACTGAACGACGTACCGCCGTCACCGGCGAAACCGGCGTCGTCGGTGCCGTCGGCGTTGAAGCGCACGACGCCGAAGTCGGACAGGCCGCCTTGTCCGGGCGTCGCGCCGACGACGACGATCCTGCCCTGTGCATCGATGGTCATGCCGGTCACGCTGGTGAGCCAGGCATCCTTGTAGACGTCGCCGAGCGCGCCGAAGCCGATGTTGACGCCGTTCCGGTCGAGCCGGAACAGGCCGATGCGCTTGCCGGTACCGCCATTGGCGGCACCGCCGGGCACCTCGACGACGACGACGTAGCCGCCATCGGCCGTCCGCGCGAAGCCGACGCCTCTTTCGTCCTGCGTGCCGCCGCCCGGCTGGTAGAGGCGTTTCCATCCGTCCACGCCGAAGGTGGGATCGATCGTGGAGTCGGCGGCGTGGGCGGCCGGCACGGCCAGCGTGCACAGCGCGGTGAACAGGATGGATCGGATCGGCATGGCGGAAAGGTCCCGGTGGATTCGGGGGAGGAGTACGCAGTCCCGCGCGGAATCGGGACATCCGCGTCCACCGTGCGCGCTCAGGTCGCGCCGTCGGCGCCCATCGTCGCGGCGAGCAGGTGGCGCGCCGCCTGCCAGTCGCGCTTGATCGTGCGCTCGTTGAGGCCCTCGAGCTCGGCGATCGCGCCGAACGTGAGGCCGCCGAAGAAATGCAGCTGGACGACGCGTGCCGCGCGTGCGTCGATGCCTTCCAGCTCGGTCAGGGCGCGGTCGAGCGCGAGCACGTCGCTCGCGGTCGACGGCGCGTCGGGCACGCGGTCGTCGAGCGTGATGAACGCGGCGCTGCCGCCCCGTTTGTCGGCGCCTGCGCGGCGCGCGCGGTCGACCAGCACCTGGCGCATCGCGCGCGCGGCGAGCGCCATGAAATGGCGGCGGCTTTCGAGCCGCAGCCGGTCGGCCGCGGCGAGCTTCATGTAGGTTTCGTGGACGAGTGCGGTGGTCGAGAGCGTCTCGCCGCCGCCGCCGAGCTGGCGGTGCGCGCAGCGGTGCAACTCGTCGTAGAGCAGCGCGAACATGCGACCCTGCGCGGCGTCGTCGCCCTTGCCCGCGGCGTCCAGCAGTTCTGTCAGGCTTTCGTCCATGTGCGGCCGAGCATCGCTGCCGGCGATGCCCGCGTCAATCGACGGCTTCGCGCGACTGCGCGAGCTGCGTCAGGCGCCGCGTGCATTCGTGCACGGCCGGATGCGCCTCGCCCGCGAGCGCGACGTAGGCCGCGCGCGCCGCCTCGTAGTTCGTGGTCGCGGCGTCCGCGTTTCCCGCGCGCTGCTCCGCTTCGGCGAGCGCGAACTCGGCGTTCGCCCAGAGCATGTTCTCCTGCGGTACGGCCGCGTGGCTGCGCGCGACGGCGTCGACGACGCGCGCGGGCGCGGCGACGTCGCCGAGGTCCATGAGGGACTGGGCGAGCGCGATGTCGAGGCCGGCGAGATCGGCGTGGGACTCGCCGACGACGCGCAGCACCGCCGGCCGGATGCGTTGGAGGATGTCGCGCGCACGCGCGGGTTCGCCGAGGTCGCGCAGGCTCTTGGCGAACGTGTACTCGGCCCACAGTCGCGGCTGGCTGTCGGCCGGCTCGTGGGCGGCGAACCAGTCGACGAGCCGCTCGTAGGCGGCGATCGATTCCTGCTTGCGGCCGGCGAGCTGCAGCGTGTAGGCGAGGTTGTTGAGCGCACGAAGCGCGGCCGGGTTCATTTCGCCGGGCGCTGCGCGCGCGCGTTCGAGCGAGCGACGCAGCGCAGTTTCGGATTCCGCGTAGCGGCCGAGGTCGCGCAGGACCCAGCCGCGCACGGCTTCGATGCGTGCCTCGTCGGCCGGTTCCGGCGTCGGCGAACGTTCGCGTTGCCGCGTCGCGCGATCGAGCGCGGCGAGCGCCTGTTCGTAGCGACCGAGCTCGGCTTGCGCGGAACCGAGCCGGGTCTCCACGCGCGCGGCCAAGGCCGGGTCGCCCGCATCTCCGACCATCGCGCTCGCACGTTCGAGCAACTCGGCGCCCTTGTCGAAGCGGCCCAGGCCCATGTAGCTCAGTGCCATCGTTTCGTACAGCTCGGCCTGCACGCGAGGCTCGCCGGCGAGGCCGTGCGCGATCTGCGCCGCACCGCGATCGAGCAACTCGTCCGCGCGCGGCATCGCGCCGCGTGCCTGCGCGGGATCGGGCGCCTGGAACAGGCCGATCATGAAGCCCTTCACGCGCTCGGCGGTCGCCGCACGTTCGAGCGCGACGCGTTCCTGGCGCGCGGCGACGCGCGCCTGCCACAGCGCCACGCCGCCGCCGGCGAGGACGGCCGCGATCGCGCACGCGGCAAACCCCACGAACCAGCGATGACGCCCGACGAAGCGACGCAGCCGGTAGCCCGTGCTGTCCGGCCGGGCCAGGATCGGTCGCCCGTCGCGCCAGCGGCGCAGGTCGTCGGCGAACGCCTCGACGGTCGCGTAGCGACGCGCCGGATCGGCGTCGGTCGCGCGCGCGACGACGATGCCGGCGTCGCCGGCGAGCGTCTTCGCGAAGATCGTGGCGGGACCGAGTGCGCCGGCGCGCTCGCGCGCGGCCGCGAGACGCTGGCTCGGTCGCGTCGTCGCGTCGCCGCTGGCCAGGCGCAAGCCGGTCAGCAGTTCGTGCAGCAGCGCACCGAGCTGGAAGATGTCGGTCGCCGTCGTGACGGCGAGCCCCTGCAACTGTTCCGGCGCTGCATAGGCACGCGAGACGAAACGCGCCGCGGTCGCGGTGGCGTCGGCGTCCGTGTCGGATTCGAGCACGCGAGCGATGCCGAAATCGAGCAGGCGCGGCGTGCCGTCGGCCGTGACGACGACGTTCGCGGGCTTGATGTCGCGGTGCACGACGAGCTGGTGGTGCGCGTGCGCGACCGCTGCGCACAACGCGAGGACCAGGTCGATGCGTGCGTCGAGGTCGCGATCGCCGCGCGTCGACCAGGTCGACAGCGATTCGCCCTCGATGTATTCCATGACGAGGTAGGGCCGGCCGTCTTCGGCGACGCCGCCGTCGAGCAGGCGCGCGATCGCCGGGTGCGCGAGGCGCGAAAGGATCTGCCGCTCGCGTCGGAAGCGCGCGAGCATCGCGTCCGAATCCATGCCGCGCTTGATGCGCTTGAGCGCGCCGACCTGCACGTAGCCGTCGCCGTCGCGTCGCGCGCGATAGACCGTGCCCATGCCGCCGCTGCCGATGGCGCCGACGATCGTCCATGAGCCGATGCGCGAGCCTTCCGGCACGTCGTCGACGGCGTCGTCGCCGACGAGGCGCGCGGCGACCTCGGCGGCCCCCTGGTCGAGCACGTCCGCGCCGGTCGCACCGAGCAGCGCGTTCACCGCTTCGGCGAGACCGCGATCGTCGCCCGCCTGCTGCGCGATCCATGCCCGGCGCGAGGCCTGCTCGACGTCGAGTGCCGCGCGCAACAGTTCGAAGGCGCGCCGTCGCCGTTCCAGTGCGACGACGGTGTCGTCCGTCACGACGCGTCCAGCGGCGTCAGGCGTTCGCGCACCTGCGCGTCGGCCTGTCCGAGGTCGACGTCGTCGATGCGTTCGCGGCCGGCGGCGAGTTCGTGCAGCAGCGCGTCCTGGATCGCCCCGCGCGCGAACGCCTGCGCGTACGGCATGCGGGTGAACGTCACCATCGAATAGCGGGGTACGAAGCGGCCCGGATGGCGTTCGGCGAGCACGCGGCCGAGTTCGCGCCGCAGCAGGAAGCCCGCGTCGGCGACCGAGTCGCGCATCTCGACGTAGTTCTCGAGCGCCATCGTCGCGATCGCCTCCGCGTTCGGGCGCCGCCGGCGCTCGAACTCGGCGAACGTCCAGGCGAGATCGCCGCCGTGCTCGCCGAGCAGGCCGGCGAGTTCGACCGCGTCCTCGAAGCCGCAGTTCATGCCCTGGCCGTGGAACGGCACGATCGCGTGCGCGGCGTCGCCGAGCAGCAGCGCTCGGCCGTCGAGATGCCAGCGGTCGAGGTAGAGCGTGGACAGCACGCCGACCGGGTTCGCGCCGAAATCCTGTTCGAGTTCGGGGATCAGCGGCAGCACGTCGGCGAAGTCGCGCTCGAACAGTGCGCGCGCAGCGGCGGGTGTCGCCACCGTCGCGAAGCTCGGGTCGCCCGCATTGGGCAGGAACAGCGTGACCGTGAAACTGCCTTCGGCATTCGGCAGCGCGATGCACATGTAGCCGCCGCGCGGCCAGATGTGCAGCGCGTTGCGCTCGATCGCGAAGCGCTCGCCGCGCACGAGCGCGGTCGCCGCATCGGGCGGCAGCGACGCGGCGGGAAAGTCGGGCAGCGCGGGGATCTCGAGTTCCTTGTAGCCGTGGCCGAGTTCCTCGATGCGCTCGCCGAGCGCGCGTTGCGCATTCATCGCCGCGCGCAGCGCCGAGCCGGCGCCGTCGGCGCCGAGCACGTAGGCACAGGCGTGTTCGTGCGTGCTGTCGGCGACGTCGTCGTGGAAGCGCAGCGCCACGCCGTCGCCGAAGGCGGCGCCAACGAGGCGGCGATCGAAATGGAAGCGCGCGCCGGCGCGTTCGGCCGCGTCGATGAGCGCGATGTTGAGCCGTCCGCGGCTGATCGACCAGATCACCTCGCTGTCATCGCGCCCGTAGCGCAGCAGCTCGGTGCGACCGTCGCGGTGATGCACCATGCGACCGCGCATCATCACGGCGAGGCGCATGATCTCGTCGGTGAGCCCGGCGAGGCGCAATCCGTGCAGGCCGCGCTCGGCGAGCGCGAGGTTGATCGAGCGGCCGCCCGCGTAGCCCGCCTTGCGCGGATCGGGGCGCCGTTCGAACACGTCGACCTGGAAGCCGCGCTGGGCGAGCAGGGTCGCGAGCAGGGCGCCGACGAGGCCGCCGCCGACGATCGTGGTGCCGCGTGCGTTCATGCTGCCTCGACGTGCCAGGACTGAACGCGGAACTTGCGCGATCGGCGGGTCTGATTGCAATCCCCCGCGGGCCCGCAAGGGCAGGCCGCTTCGCCGGGCGCCTCGGGACGCCCGGTGTCCCGCCGCCGCGCCGACGACTCAATCGATCGCGGCCCCGGCATCGGGCGTCGTCGTCGTGGCGATACCGGCCTGGCGGCGCAGGCGGTCGAGGAAGCGGTCGTGGTAGCCGGAGGCGTCGATCTGCTGCAGCAGCGGGGCCGCTTCGACGGTGCGATCGACGCAGAGCAGCAGCTTGGCGCGGCGCACGCGGTTGTAGATGAGGGGGTGCTGCTGCAGCGGCTGCGCGCGCGCGAGCGCATCGTCGCAGGTGCGATGCGCGCCGTCGGCGCGTCCGGCGAGTTGTTCGGCGTCGGCGGCGGTCAGTGCGGCCTCGACGTAATTGCCGATCGCGTCCTCGTCGTCGGGCGCCGCGGCGGCCGCCGCTGCGAGCGTCGCGACCGAAGCGCGCACGTCGGCGAGCCCGCGCTCGACGTCGCCGCTGCCGACTTCGGCGAGGCCGATCATCCCTTGCATGCGCGGCACGTTGCTCGCGGCGAGG